>Ga0182027_10003075_pt1 | contig 26719 bp, 27 predicted proteins | sample 712E1DmetaG_FD_121300 | JGI IMG/M metagenome (GOLD analysis project Ga0182027, IMG submission 121300) | Permafrost microbial communities from Stordalen Mire, Sweden - 712E1D metaG (Illumina Assembly) | ecosystem: Environmental > Terrestrial > Soil > Wetlands > Permafrost | place: Sweden...
GTCGTGATAGTTGCTGTTGCGGTTGTGGTTTGGGTTGTCGTTGTCGTGGTGCTGCAAGCGCCAAAACCTAAGGCTACAACCAGCAGCAAGGATGCCATTACAACAATCCATTTTTTGTTAAATTTGTTTGACAATTTACATTCTCCTTTCTCTTATTTCTTTCATTATAAGAGGCTATCTTTAAGGAGAGTTTAAGGCAATGTTAATTATGTGTTAATTTTGATGAAATGAGAGTGGAATTATGAGTCAATTAGAAATCTGCGGCTAAATTAATTTGGAGCGGCGCCTGATTTACATTAGCAAGTTTTTAATTATTGAACTTGCGTTGGAATTACCATGACGAACGAAAAGCGGAAAGAGTGCTTGTTTGCCGGTCGGTTTGGGTACATTAATTTAGATTGTGTGACCCAATTGGTTAATCATGAGAATCATTTCATTAAGACGTCCGGCGCTCTTTTTATTATAATTAAAAATAATTCTTGGTTTATCAGCCAAGTCTGGCTCATCTGCTTCTTCGGATAATGTAGTCGTTTTAAAAATTTTACCAACTTTAATCAGATCTGCGAACTTTTCATTCAATATAACTATATGATTATCCGTGAGCTCTTTTTCCAATCTGATTACTAGCCTGTTATATATCTGCCGCATGGAATTATAGGTCGAATAATAAGATTCAATCCAATCTGCTGCTTCCTCCGCAGAATGCATTATCTTATAAAATGCTAAGTCTTCCGGGTCGATAAATTTGCGGGCTAACAATTGCTGTCTAATAAACTTATCCCAAGTTTCCCAGTATGCTTCTCCGGGAAGCTCCATGAGAATCACTGGCATCGGCGGAGCTTTGCCATTTTGCAATAATGTTAATACTTCAAATCCTTCATCCTGAGTGCCGAAACCACCGGGGAATAGGGCTATTGCATCAGCTTCCATGACAAAAAATACTTTGCGCGTGAAAAAATATTTGAATGTTACCAATTTGGGGTCGTCTTGAATAACTTTTGCCGGTGCTTGCTCCGAGGGAAGAAGTATATTTACCCCGAAGCTATGCTCGGGACTCGCGCCTTCAATGCCGGCTCGCATAATGCCCTCAGCCGCTCCTGTAATTGTCATAAACCTTTTTTCTACCATAGCGCGACCAAATTTGTAAGCAAGCTCGTAATAAGGATCCTTTTCGGCTACCCGAGCCGAACCAAAGATTGACACTTTACGTATTGCTCTATAGGGCTTGAAAACACGGGCTGCATGTTGGAACTCTGCCATCACCCGGTCTATCATCTTTAAGTCCAAGATATCCAGATTCTGGCAACTCAGGGCGTTCATTACAATGTCTTTGTTAAGAAACGAACGTAAATCTTTTTCGTTACAGGTCAAGATATCCAAAGCAGCTTTTACTGCTTTTTTTGTGCTATCTGAAGAAGTTTCGTTTATCCCGGGGCTGTCATGATTATTCATTATTTAAGGATATTCTACCATTTCCGGAACGGGAAATACTTCAAAGTTAGCAATTCCGGCACCGGGTAACGTCGCCAGTTCTGAAGTTAATTGTTCTACTGATTTGCAATCGGCGATAAATACTATTGATTTGCGAAGTAGGCTATTATGATTGATACCCTGGTTTGGATTTCTGCTTGTCGCTGTAGAAGTATCTTCCATGCATGTCCATTTTGTGCCTATATGAGCGAAGAATGCGCCGAGAGGGATAGACCCCCCAGATAGGAATTTGGCATAACATAAACATCTCATCTTCCCACCTCTATTTCGTCAGTATTCTCTACTATTTGGCTTCATTATAAATTGCCTTTGTTAAGGAATATTTAAGTCGATATTAAGGTTATATTAAATTTGATGTATTACCTACAAAATCAGGCCGCTACTTTCTCGAAAGGTGTTATTCCAAATATCCGTTGAGTTTACGGCTATTACTCGGATGACGTAATTTGCGTAGGGCTTTAGCTTCAATTTGGCGAATCCGTTCACGGGTGACTGAGAATTCCGAACCTATCTCTTCCAATGTTCTCGTCCTTCCATCTTCCAACCCATACCGGAGTTTCAGCACTCTTTGTTCTTTTGGCCGTAAAGTCGATAGTAATTCACCAATCTGGTCTTTTAGCAACTGTTTAGAAGCACTATCTAATGGTTGAATTGCGTTATGATCTTCTACCATATCACCCAAATAACTATCTTCTTCATCACCCATGGGTGATTCGAGTGAAACTGGCAACTGTGCCATTTTCAATAGTTCCCTGATTCGTTCCGTGGAAAAGCCTAATTGTTCGCCGATTTCTTCAGGAGTCGGATTGCGACCATATTCCTGCGTTAATTTAAATGTTATCCACGATAATTTATTAATAGTTTCTATTATATGCACAGGGATGCGAATGGAACGCGCCTGGTCAGCAATAGAGCGGCCAATAGCCTGACGAATCCACCAAGTGGCATAGGTAGAAAATCTAAATCCTTTATGCGGATTGAATTTTTCAACTGCCCGTATTAAGCCGATATTGCCTTCCTGAATCATATCAAGCAGGGACATTCGATGACCTAGATATTTTTTTGCAATATTCACAACCAACCTTAAATTGGCTTCAGTAAGATGTGCTTTAGCTATTTTTGCATCTTTCTGGACACGATCAAGATAGTCACCCAGATAAGGCTCATTCAAATCTAATTTATTAATAAACTTCCGTTCAGTCACTAACTTAAGGAGATCATCCGGTGAGGACTTATAACCAATAATTTTTAAAACTTTTTCTGGTAGAAGCGAACTATCTATCGAAAGAGTAATCAGACGGGACTCTATGAACTCCGGAGTAGCGGTTAATTCCTCGGCCATCGATTTCACTAATATCTGGTCAATTGCGCCATCAATAGCAGATCTAAATTTATCATCAATGACGGTTATATAAAAACCAGTATTTTCAGATAAACCAACTTTGTACTGAAGTCTGTGGATAATCTCTGATGATTGCCCAAGTTCTTTTATAATTTCCTGAAAGATTTGGCTGGCAGTGATATTGCAATCTTTCCTCGCTAAATTATGTTTTATCTCTAAAATACGATTCCATGACTCTATCTGCCTCGCATCGTTTTTTTCATCTTGCGCACTAATTAACTCGCTATCCCGAATAAGAGCTTGGGTATATCCATCTAATAAAGAATTTAAATCTTCATTTGAGATTAAATTTGCGGAAATTGCGACTTTTTTTAAGTCGTTTATTATTTCCGGCGCAAAAGGCGATTTACCATCATGCTTTACTTGTAAAGTCACATCGCTACATTTTTGGTTAATATAATGATTGTGATAATTTGCGAGAGCATGATATTTAGAAAGTAAATCGAACCGTTTTTTTTGTTTTAACATTTCGACTGAGAATAATATGAATTCCTTATGCCTTACAAGCTTCTCTGCAATATTAATGATTTCATATTTGCCGCTACTTATGTGGCTTAATATATCACTTATCATATTCACATGAAGATAATTTAGATAACAAAAACCATTATCATCTCGCGTCGTATACACATCAAATGCGACTTTGCCAAGGTCTACTTTTAGGCTTTGCAGTAATAAGGGGTCAATAAGTACTCTTTGCCAATTGCTGAGTTTTTCCATTTCATAAGCTGAAATAAAGGCTGGTCCAAATATTACACCATCCCTGTTATAATGTCCTCCTCCCGATATTCCACCCCTAATAAAAAAATGTTGTTCCATTACGAAAGACTGGGCAGCAGCAACCAGATGCGCTATTAAGACTAATGAACTTGCTTTTAAATCTGGGCAGCTAATGATAATGCTATCTGAAAATGCATATGCATTGAAATAGTCTCTCTTTTTTCCCCCGCGCTCTTTATTTATGATTTTGGTCAGGTCTTGTATTCGAGTTAGCATTGTAGCGATAGTTTCAGCTTTGTGCTCATCAGATGTGCTTTCTTTGATGATTTCAGTCACTCCCAAAATATCTAAGAAAGCTACTATTGAATTTTCATAAATCATAATTACCTCATAATAATGATATTAAATCCCTAATATAGTTTCTAATTCTGGGAAAGTAAATCCTTGACGAGATTATAGCACTGTACTTAAGTAATTAACATGCGTTGTTATATCAAGGTGACCGTTAGGGGGCTCTCATGTTTGTCCCTGCGGTTATTACGGCGACCCGTTTAAACAATGCACCTGTGCCCCGGGTACAGTCTCCCGATACCAGAAACGGATTAGCGGGCCTCCTGGACCGTGTCGATATCTTTGTCGAGGTGCCGCGTATCGATTATGAGAAACTGGCTGATGACAGATTGGGGGAGAAATCGGAGAAAGTCCAGGCGCGCGTCACTGCCAGCAGAAAAAGGCAGCAGGAGCGGTTTAAAGGCACGAAATTGAATAGCAATGCCGACATGACGGCGGCAGACGTCAGGGAATATTGTCGGGTGGAAGATTCGGCGCAGAGTCTGCTCAAAGCCGCGATGAAACAATTGAACCTCTCCGCAAGAGCTTTTCACCGCATTTTAAAACTGGCGCGGACCATCGCCGACCACGAAGACGCGGATATTATTAAAGCGCCGCACCTGGCAGAAGCGATACAATATCGACCGCGCAGTTTAATGATTTAACGTGAGAATATCTAGTATCTAAATAGGAAATCCAAAATTACACATGAACCCTTGGCTTTTAAGGGAGTTCCGGGAAAGCATTCTGTAGTCAAAGGTTGTCTTTTAGTGTAAACTTCAAATAGTCCTTCTTGGAAAATGACTTAAGAACACAAGGAAAACAGGCAATTAACCGCTTATGAAAAAGAACATTTTCTTTTGGCTGGCGATATTAGCCAGTGTGCTGATGTTTGTATTCCTGGGCTGGGCATTCGCTCAGCATGGTACCATCGGACTTTATCGTGTCAACGGGTTATTCAAACTGTTATTTATTATCCTGGCTATATTCGGCGTTGGCTTAATCGGTCTGGCTTTGCTCGAAAGGCGATTACAGTCCAGGCAACCAAACCGTAGAACTTTATTACTGTCAACAGCGCTGCGTGCCGGGACATTAGCTGGGATTGTTATCTTTGTTTTTGCCTTTTTCTACATCGGCATGATTCCCGGTCCGCTCAGAGCCGGCGAAACGCCACAATTATTGATGGAAGACGGTTCCGGCATCAACGGCGTCCCCAATCTGGCAATTACTTTCGATACGGTGAATCTAACCAGTAATACCGTTACTTGGGGACCGGAAAACTCCACTTTTACGTTAAATGAAGAAAAACCATTGAAGCAGCACATATTTGCTCTCAACAATTTACAACCTGATACAGTTTACTGGTACCAGGTTAATGGAGGGCAGAAAACCTATTTCACCACACCTCCGGCGAGTGGAAAACCGTTACATTTTGCCGTTGCCAGCGACGCCCATTTCGGTACTACCACGAGCCATACAGATCTTACCATCAAGATGCTGCGGCAAATCGCTAGCCCGACTAATAACTATAACCTGTTTTTCTATCTCGGTGACCTTGTGCATCATGGATTTGCGGATGCTCAATGGGACGAAGCTTTGCAAGATATGTCCTCGACCACTTCAACAATCCCCGTGAAATATGTGTTGGGCAATCATGATACCATTTTAGGCGGTTTAAAACGATGGGAGGCATATTGCGCTCCGGCAGGCATGGCGCTGCAATCCGGCACCAGGCTTTACCAGAGGATCGATGTCGGGAATGTCCATTTCCTTGTAATCGATCTTGAGTGGAGTTCTGAAAGCTTTAACGCCGAACAAAGCAAATGGCTTGAAAAACAGCTGGCCAGTATACCTAAAGACGACTGGACAATTGTGATGGGGCACGGGTTCTATTATGCGTCAGGGTCTGTCGTTGCCGGCTGGAAGTGGTACGATAATCCGGAAACAATTAACAAATTAACTCCGCTATTTGAAAAATATAACGTCGATTTAGTTTTTTCCGGCCATGCCCACCAGGCGGAATTATTACAAAAATCAGGCGTGACCTATGTAATCTGCGGCACTTTCGGCGGCGCTCTTGACGATAATCGGACGTATACCTCTCCTGAAAGCATCTGGTACTCAAACAAAGACTTTGCTTTTGTCGATGTCACGATTAACGGTTCAGATGCCAACCTTATTTTCCGCGACCCCGACGGCAAAGCAATCGAGAGTATTGTGGTACAGAAACACTAAAATTCACGGACGATTACGTCAGGACTTGCCACGGTTGTTTTATTTATCTTCAAGTTCTATCAGGATATTGAGCAGTCTTCCCCAAAATGGCATTGGGGTAGTCTGTTCTCTTTTCTTCTAGCTGATGTTCCCCATAGCGGATATTGATATATGAACCCGTGATTCCGTTCAAAGGTTCTTGTCCTTCCGGCACAATTTTCCCCAGATGCATAGCATATTCTCTTGTCAGTTACCCACGTTTACTGATATACTAAACCCGATGGTAGAAACTGCTACAGCGATAAAATACGAGACTGTTATCGGGCTGGAAGTGCATGCCCAGCTTAATACAAAAAGCAAAATGTTCTGTGCTTGCAGCACGGATTATGCCAATACGCCGCCGAATACTCATGCCTGTCCGGTATGTCTGGGTATGCCCGGCGTTCTGCCGGTTATCAATAAGCGCGCCGTCGAGTTTACCATGATGACAGCGCTGGCATTGAATTGCACCATTTCCGAATATACCAAATTCGACCGTAAAAACTACCCTTATCCCGACCTCATGAAAGGCTACCAGATTTCACAATTCGATGCGCCTATCGGGACAAAGGGCATCCTCAATATTGAGGTTGACGGACAGAAGAAACAGATTGGCATCACCCGCGTCCACCTCGAGGAAGATGTTGCCAAGTTGATTCACCGCGTTTCGTTCGACGGCAAACCTTACAGTTTAATGGATGTAAATCGCTCCGGAGTTCCCCTGATGGAGATTGTCGGGGAGCCCGATTTACGTTCTGCCGAAGAAGCCCGTCAATACCTGATGAAATTACATACTATTCTGCAGTATATCGGTGTCTCTACGGCCAATATGGAAGAGGGTAGCTTCCGTTGTGATGCCAATATCAGCATTCGTCCGGAAGGGAGTGACAAACTGCTCGCGAAAGTGGAAGTGAAAAATATGAACAGCTTCCGGGCGGTTTTTAGAGCGATGGAGTATGAGGCCCAGCGTCAGAGAAAAGCCATGGAAGACGGGGTGCGACTGGTACAGGAAACCAGAGGCTGGGTGGAAGAAGAAGGGAAAACTGTCTCACAACGCAGCAAAGAATATGCGCATGATTATCGTTATTTCCCGGAGCCGGATCTGCCGCCGCTTTATATCAGCCGTAACTGGGTTGAGGAAGTACAAGCGCAGCTATCGGAATTACCGGAAGCACGCCGCGACCGCTTTATCAGTGAATACGGGCTTCCTCTGTATGATGCAAATCTGCTCACCGGTTCAAAAGCGATGGCTGATTATTTCGAAGCCTGTTTGAAAACAACAATACCGGAAAGTTTGACATTAACGCAAAAAGCAAAGATGGCAAGCAACTGGTTATTAGGAGAATTCAGCCGTTTATTAAATGCCACCAATATTGAAATCAGCCAGGTAAAAATCAGCCCGGAACAGTTTTGCCAGCTACTTGATTTGGTAAACAAAGGGAGTCTCGGAGGTACGGCTGCCAAGCAGGTCATAGAAGAAATGTTTAACACCGGTAAATCTGCCGGTGAGGTGATGAAGGAAAAAGGATTAAGCCAGCTTAGCGACAGCGGTGAACTGGAAAAATTGGCTGAAAAAGTAATCTCCGAAAATCCTCAAGCCGTCGCCGATTTTAAAGCTGGAAAAGAGACGGCGGTGAAATTTCTGATAGGACAATTAATGAAAGCAACCAGAGGTCGTGCCAACCCGCAGATGGCAAGTCAATTACTGAAAAATAAGTTAGGGGAAAAGTGAAATGCATACTACTTTGAATATCATCCAGATCGTAATATCCATCGCGCTGATAGTGACGATTCTGCTTCAGGTAAAGGGCGGCGGCCTCGGTGGTATTTTCGGACAATCAGAGTCTGTTTTCCGTACCAAGCGCGGTGTTGAACGATGGCTTTTCGTGGGGACTATTATTTTAGTGATCGTTTTTGTCGCATTATCAATGGTGAACATGCTGACTTCCAAATAAACGGAGTTCGGTTTTCCGTTTTATTTTGAAGTGATACATTGCGTCAGTCCACCAGAAAACGGCACCGGTGCTTACTTCAAAATTATTCAAGAGGTAAAAATGAAACTCAAAGGTATATTGACGATAGCCCGTCCTCAATTTCTCATTCTATCGGTTATACTGGCATTTCTCGGTACGGCAATTGCCTGGTATGAACATCAGGAATTCGGGGGGCCCTTCAATCTGGGTTACGCTTTTCTTGCCGGTTTCGGGCTCATCGTGGCGCATATGAGCGTTAATACCTTTAACGATTACTTCGATTCCCGCAGTAAACTTGATACGAAAACAGTACGCACCCCGTTTAGCGGCGGTAGCGGCGCGATACAATCCGGGCAACTGACGGAAAAACAAGCCCTTTGGGTTGGCATCGCAACCTTGATTATTATCATACCTATCGGGGTCTTTTTTATCGTGGTCAGGGGTTGGCTTCTGCTGCCGTTACTTGTGATTGCCATCACCTGTATTATTCTGTATACGCCTTTCATTCTACGGATGGGTTACCCGGAATGGTCGGCGGGCTTGGGATTAGGGGTTTTACCGGTAATCGGCGCTTATTTTATCCAGACCGGAACTTATACCATCAGCATATTGCTGGCCTCTATCCCTTCGGGAATTCTGGTACATAACCTGCTGCTGCTGAATGAATTCCCTGATGCCGAGCACGATGTTACCGTGAAGCGTCGTACTTTACCGATCTTCGCCGGTAAAAAGTTCGCGGCGATATTCTATTCGACATTGACTGTTATTGTTTACCTGTGGATAATCGGCACTGTCATAAGCGGAGATATGCCGGTCTTCACCTTACTCGGATTACTGACATTCCCGCTGGCATTCATGGCCATTAGCGGCTCTTTTAAATACGATGACATGAAAAAGCTGGTGCCGGCAATGGCAGACAATGTCTTTACGGTTTTATTCACACAACTGCTGATGGGTGCCGGATTCATCCTTAGCGGAATAGTTAAGTAAGTGCCGTGATGGTCACTGAAAAAAAACCTCTTCACGATATTTTCACAGCCGTACCCGGCCGATACGATCTGATCAACAGCATCTTTACCTGGGGACAGGATGAGAGATGGCGTCTAAAGGCCGCCCGCTTATGCCTTGCAACGCAACCTGACACGATTCTGGACTTGTGTTGCGGCACCGGCGACCTGGCAATCACACTGGCACAGTTAAGCGGTTCTTCTTCTAAAGTAGTTGGTCTGGATTACAGTCCGCCGATGTTGGAGAAAGCCGGGCAGAAAGCCAGTAAGGTAAAACTAAAGGCGGGACTTAGCTTTGTGCATGGCGATGTGGGTGATTTACCTTTTCCTGATGAATACTTCGATTGTATCGGGATTTCATTCGCCTTCCGTAATCTGATTTACAAAAACCCCAATACGCCGCGTTATCTGTCAGAGATAGTGCGCGTCCTGAAAAAAGACGGACGATTCGTGATTGTTGAGTCCAGTCAGCCGCCAAACCGATTCATTCGTATATTAGACCACTTCTATTTGCGCACCTTCGTCCGCTGGTTGGGCACGTTTCTCTCAAAGAACAAGAATGCCTATAATTATCTGACCGAATCCGCCAGCCGATTTTACACCGCCGAAGAACTCAGCGATTTATTGGTCAAGTCAGGGTTCAGAAAAGTAACCGTGAAACGATTACTTTTCGGCGCGACTGCGATTCATGCGGCAGTAAAATAGAAAACCTGTGCTACAATCTTGCCTTGAGGTGTTTCTTTGCTCGCAATCATTCTCAGTGTCGTTGTAATCTCTCTGTCGGGCGTGATGATGCCCGGTCCGATGTTTGCGGTGACGATTGCCAAGAGTTACCGCAGTCCCTGGGCGGGGACAAAAATCGCCATCGGGCACGCTATCGTTGAAGTGCCGCTTATTTTGCTTATCTACTTTGGATTTGCCCGATTCTTTCAACGGGACGGCGTACAAATCGCTCTGAGCCTCATCGGCGGGGCGGTCATTATCTGGCTGGGAGTCAACATGTTTCGTGCCCGCAAAGAAGTTGTGGCGAGCGGCCATGACCTGAAATACGGCGCCATTACGGCTGGTATTGTCATGAGCGTGATAAATCCGTTGTTCCTGCTATGGTGGGCGACAGTCGGCAGCATGCTGGTGATGAAATTTGTGGCATTCGGAACAATCGGCTTGCCGGTACTGATTATCACGCATTGGGTATGCGATCTTATCTGGTTATCAATTGTTTCACTCCTGATTTATCGTACCAAAGCGCTATGGGGTACGAGGTTGCAGGAGTGGATATTTGCCGTTTGCAGCCTGTTGCTAGTGGGCTTCGGTGTCTGGTATTTGATTTCGGGTATTCAGAAAATCAGCCTGTAACTTTTTACTTTCTCTCTTCCGATAAATAACTCTTTACATATGACAGGGCTTCTTCTCTGGTAGTCAACTCACCTGTAGCTTGCGCCTCACGGATTTCTTCCAGCAATTCACCGATTTTAGCCCCCGGCTTCATTCCAAAAACGTTTATTAAATCGTTTCCGTCGACCAACTTGGCCGGTGGCGCAACTTTCTTCTGCTGGGAGTGCTCCTTTAATACGTACGTCACAATCCCTGCATGATATTTCCAATTGGGTAATATCAAATCGGGTCCTCTGGTTGCCAGATGGTCGGCCAGACTCATGTATAACGTAGCGATACCGGCATCACCGACATCCCGGAAATAGCGATAAATAGCGCGGCCGGTCGGCAGAGTTTCCTGACTCATCTGGGTAGGCCTCATGTGATATTTTACTATCGATGAGACTAATTTGATTTCTTTAGTGCTGAACCGGAGTCTCTCCAGGATACCTTCGGTGAGAGTTGCTCCCTCCTCAGGATGTCCCAGAAAACGCATCCGGCCGTCGGTTTCGACGGCCTTTGTTTGCGGCTTGCAGATATCATGCAGTAGCGCCGCCAATTTCAGTAGCGACCGTCGCGTACTACCGTTGCTAACCGGCTGGTCGAAATACGCCGCTATCGCAGACGACCAGGGGACTATCGCTAGCACATCACTATTTTGATAATTCCAGACTCCATCGTGAAGAATAAAGTCGATGGCATCGACTGTTTTTATCGAATGTATGAAGACATCCCAGTGGTGCTCTTTCGGCTGCTCTACACCTTTTAGCGCTAACATTTCGGGAATCAGGGCGGTCAGTAACCCCAATTTATCCATGTCATTAAAAACCTGCCCGCCGTGGGACAATTCCAGCAGTCGTAAAAGCTCTTCCCTGGCCCTTTCGCCGGGAACGCCGGTTATCAATCGCGCCGACCTTGTAATTTCGGCCTCTGCCTTTCTATCGATAATAAAGTCGAGCTCAGAGGCAAGGCGCACTGCTCTGAGGAGACGCGCCGGGTCATCCTCGAAAACTGTCCCGGACACTAATTTAATGATACCGAGATCCAGATCACTCCGACCGTTAAAGGGGTCAATTAGAGCCGCGTTCTGACTATTGATAGCAAGCTGTCTTAAATCTACCGCCATCGCATTAATAGTGAAATCACGTCTTTTCAGGTCGTCCTCTATTTTCCCGGTAAAAGAGGCGATATCTATCACCCAATCCGGTAGTATCACGCGCCCGATTTTATTGGTTTCATCCAGCATCACGAATTTACCATGAAGCAATTCAGCAATCCGCGGAGCGATATCGAAGATATCACCATTGACGGCAATATCGATGTCCGCGGTGTCTCTTCCCAACAGGACATCGCGCACAAATCCGCCTACCAGATAGCCGCGAACGCGTTGACTCGATAAAAATTTGGCGAGTTGAAAGAGCAAAGATTGAGCTTCAGTCTCAATCAAGGCTATATTGAATTCTCCTGGCGTCTCATTAAATGAATTCATTTCGATTTCTCTCTTCAATTTCCTTTTTAAGTTTACTCTATCTTTAAAAATTTTGGTAACACCGGCCTGATGCCTGCGAATTTGACCGGCTTATCTCGAACACACTATACTGAAGCTAGAACAAAGCAGGAATTTATGAGCAATCTGGTAGATTCTTTCCATCGGCAAATTGACTACATGCGCATCTCGGTTACAGACAGGTGCGACTTGCGCTGTATCTATTGCACGGCAAGGCCTTTTCATGACCTGAGCCACAACGATATCCTGCAATATGAAGAAATCTATCGTGTGGTGCAGGCAGCCGCAACGCTTGGCGTGAGTAAAATCCGTCTCACCGGTGGGGAACCTCTGGTCAGACTGCATCTTAGTCAATTGGTCAGTTTGCTGACGGGCATACCGGGAATTGAAGAAGTTGCGATGACGACCAATGGTACTTTATTAGCGAAATATGCCGCAGAATTAAAGGCCGCCGGATTGAAACGGGTTAACGTCAGTCTGGATTCGCTTAAAGCAGAAAAATTTGCCTATCTCACCGGCGGTGGTAAACTCGAGCAAGTGTTGCACGGAATTGAGGTTGCGAAAAGCGTCGGTTTAAACCCTGTCAAGACGAATATGGTTGTCCTCAAGGGTATCAATGATGATGAAATACTTGATTTCGCCCAAAAAACGATTACGGACGGCTGGCACGTGCGATTTATCGAGTATATGCCCTTTGAAGGGGCAAAATCGCAAGTCAGCGGATTTGTGTCCTCGGTGAAATCATGGATATTATCGGAAAACATTTCGGCAAGCTCCAGCCGCACCACCCGGCCGCCGGGAATGGGCCGGCTAAATATTTTCAGTTGCCCAATGCCAATGGGACATTAGGGTTTATCGGCGCGATTACAGAGTGTTTCTGCGCGCAATGCAATCGTTTTCGCCTGACGGCGGACGGTAAATTACGGCCCTGTTTGCTGGATGATGATGAAGTCGATATCAGAGGCCCGCTCAGGCGGGGAGCTACCGTCGGAGAACTGGCGGAAATTATTCAATCAGCCGCCGCGGTTAAAAGAGCACAGCATCACCTGAATGAAGGAAGCAGGCCTTCAGCGCGGTCGATGAGACAGATCGGGGGATAACATCAGGATTTTAACATCAGGTTTTATGACCCAACGTGTTGTCTCCTGCAAATTCCAAATCCTAATTACGAAACACTAAACAATACTCAAATATTAAATACAAAAAAGCTATCAGCGATCATACATCATACATTTACTTCGCAAAGTATACGTTTGCTGGCGCAAAGTACCTACGACTACGGTCTCCGGCTATAGCCTCTTGAACTCCTTTCGGTGCCCTGAAATCAGAAATACTAGATAAAATAAGAAAGCCCCTCGATGTTTGCGAGGGGCTTTCATTTAACCCACGGTGAGAGAGCTTTGTAAGCGTCACGAGTGGCCGAGGGCCTTAATTAGCCGGCGATACACGGACATTTGCGTACATTTTTTGTCCGGTTTCTATTTGGCTCTTTATTTTAACCTGTCCGCCAGTACCTACGGTAACCAGATTCGATACATCTCTCTGATATCCGCACAGCAGACACTCTTCATACCAGCCATCGGTTTCGCGCTGAATGAAGAGGTCGCCGCTGCATCTGGGACAGCTCTTTAACTTCCAGACCGCCATATTTCCCACCCCTTCAGATTTGCGAGGGCATCTATTAGATGCCCTTCTCATATTCACGGGTTTTTTTATTGCCCGATAATGACCTTTTTATTTGTAGCTGGTTTCTTTTTTGCCAGCACGTTTAATAGAATAGACCATGAGGGTTACAACAACATTAAGATTCGATGTAGAAGGTAACAATAAAGTTACAATCAAGTAAAATCTTTGTTACAAAACGGATTTTAGACCCTAAAACTATGTATCTAGCTTAATTTGTTTCAAGCGGTATAAAGATAGAATCTTCACCGGGGTCTTTAGCCGGATATGTAATCTCAGTATATATAGTTTCCTTAGAATTTATATTCGCCAGGTTGTTATGAAAGATTAACCTGTAACTTGTGCCATTTGTAGTCGCGGCGGTAAAAGAAAGACGGTCGGAAGTGTTCCCAACTGCCGCTGTGCCGGAAGCGGCTGAAGTATAAATTACATTCGTCCCTGCGTTCACCTGAAAACTTACACTCCCGCCGGAAGTCGGCTTCTCCGTGGTGTACCAGCAATCCACCTTATCACTGTCTATCAGATTCAAGTCAATCGTAAATGTAGCGCCTCCATCGAGCGTCAGCCGCAGTTGATAAATTTGCCATTTAACGCCTTTGGAATCCAAAATCTGATTTGCTTTCACAATAGAATATTTCCGGGCCGGAGTAGATGTGGAACTGGAGCTACTGGCGCATCCCGCCGCCAGCAAAGTCGATAATGCCGATATTATCAGAAATGCCGTGATAATAAATCTATTTCTTTTCAATTTAATCCTCACCAGATAAGTCTCGAAAAAGGACACGCAAAGATTGTGCGTTCGAGTGTGTTGTTATGTCTTCTCAATTAAAGTTTAACAGGTAATTAATCAATGTCAATGGTAAATTATGGCTAGTCAGGGTACGGTAATCTTCCTATAATCTCACTTTACACGGGTGGGAGTCATCTTATTGCTTAAATCATTCTCGCTTTTTGTAAAGACCCTGATATAGTTCCCCGTAATGCCCGACCAATCCCCATCGTCAGTCTGTTTTTCCCAGAGGACATCCATTGATTGGCCGGTAAAACTCTCTCTAAATGTACGGGCGCTTTCCTCTGCCAGCGCAAGCATTTTTTGCGAGCGCTCCTTTTTTGTTTTATCAGGAATCTGCCCCGCCATCGCGGCAGCTTCTGTGCCGGAACGCGGTGAGTAGGAAAAGACATGGATACGGGCAAAACCCATCTGCCGGCAGAATTCCAGACTTTCCTCAAACTCTTTGTCCGTCTCACCCGGAAAACCGACAATGATATCGGTGGTGATAGCTACGGCAGGCACCAATTTGCGAATCAGGTTGACCGCGCCCCCATACTTTTCGGGAGTATAATGCCTTTTCATTCTGGTTAAAACGTCGGCGCTCCCACTTTGTAACGATAGATGTAAGTGAGGTGCCAGCCGCTTATTTTTCCACAATTTAATCAGTCCGGGAGTAATTTCCTGAGGTTGAAGGGAAGACAGGCGTATCCTCGGGATATCGGTCTCCTCAAGAATTCGCGGCAATAATCCTTTTAAATCCATGCCTGAAAAACCATAACCACCGACTCTGGTGCCGGTTAATACGATTTCCTGGTAGCCTTCCGCGGCTCGTTGTTTTATTTCGTCGATAATTTTATCCGGCGGTACGCTTACTTCGTTACTCCGTACATAAGGCACGATACAATAAGCGCAGAAATTATTGCAGCCATCCTGAATCTTGATAAAAGAGCGTGTGCGGAACGTAGAAGACGGATGAAGCGATGTTTTTAAGGAGTTATCTTTTCGCGGAATTCCTTGTAATATCTGGAGAAGATTTGATTTTTCACTATTATCCACTACACAGTTTACGCCTTCAATCTCCGCCAGTTCTGAAGCGACTCGCGCAGCATAGCAACCGGTGGCAATGATGAAAGCGGCGGGATTACGCCGGTGAGCTAACCTGAGCAAATGCCTTGCTTTGGCGTCGGCGGTATGAGTTACAGTGCAGGTGTTCAGAATGTAAACATCCGCCTCCTCAAGTTTGTTTACAACCTCGTACCCGGCTTGCACGAATTGCCGCGCCAGCAATTCCGTTTCCGCCTGATTCAATTTACAGCCAAGGGTTTCTATTGCCAGTTTCATCTTATAAAAACAATTCTTTGAAGATAAATTTCAGGGAGTAATGACGTGTGACAAATTGACTATAAACCCGCTAATCCATTATACTAACCATATTCAATAGACACAAATAAACGATGCAACTTCATATCCTGGCGAAAGGAGAAATTCACGTTGGTCAGTACTAATCAAAATAATCGAGTTGTTATTACCGGTATCGGTATTGTCAGCCCGGTAGGATTGAATGCCGTCAGCACCTGGGATAGTTTGATAAATGGCAGGTCAGGTATCGATAATATTACCTTGTTTGATGCCAGCGCCCACGCGACCAGATTTGCGGCTGAAGTAAAAGGTTTTGACCCGAATAAATTTATCGACCGTAAGCTTGTCCGTCGAATGGACCGCTTTACGCAGTTTGCGGTAGCCGCCAGCCAGGAAGCACTACATGATTCTCAACTTCAAATTGACGATAGTAATCGTGACAATATCGGTGTGATGGTCGGCAGCGGTATCGGCGGACTCACCACGCTTTCGGAACAACTGAAAATATTGAATGAGAAAGGGCCTGACAGAGTCACGCCGTTCCTGATACCGATGATGATTTCCGATATGGCGGGCGCGCAGATTTCCATCAATATCGGTGCCAAAGGCGCTAATATTTGCTCCACTTCTGCCTGTTCCAGCGGCTCGGATGCTATTGGTAACGCCTATGAAATACTCAAGCGGGGCGATGGCGTCGCTATTATCACCGGCGGCGCGGAGGCAGTCATCAATCCTATCGGCGTCGCCGGTTTCAATGCTGCGCGCGCCCTGTCGACACGCAACGGCAATCCCAAGCAGGCTTCCCGGCCGTTCGATGCGCAGCGCGATGGCTTCATTATCGGTGAGGGTGCGGCAATCCTGGTTCTGGAAAACCTGGATTTTGCTAAACAACGCGGTGCCCACATACTGGCGGAAATCATTGGTTACGGAGCCAGCAGCGATGCCTATCACATTACTTCGCCGGTTGAAAGTGGCGAGGGCGCTGCCAGGGCGATGAAAATGGCGCTGCGAAAGGCAGAACTAAAACCGACCGATATCGATTACATCAATGCACACGGCACGTCGACCGAGCTGAACGATAAGATTGAAACCAGGGCGATTAAGACCGTCTTCGGCGATTATGCTTATAAAGTACCGATCAGCTCTACGAAATCGATGACCGGACACATGATCGGCGCAGCTGGCGCAATTGAAGCAGCGATTTGCGTCCTGACGATTCAGAACGGTATCATCCCACCCACGATTAACTATGCTAATCCTGACCCGGAGTGCGACCTGGATTACGTGCCCAATGTCGCGCGGCGGGCTGTTGTAAAAACGGCTTTATCCAATACTTTTGGTTTCGGCGGGCACAACTCGTCGCTGATTATCAGAAAATACAGCGAGGTTTAGGCTTGAATCATAAACGCTGGCACATCCTGCCCGTAGTGCCACGTGGACACCCACTGGGAAAATGCGGTTTGTCCCCGTTGATTACTCAGATTCTTTTTAACCGCGGGCTGGCGGATGCTACACATGTCGAGCCGTTTCTCCGTGTGGATAAAAGTCTATCCCCCGACCCTTTTCTGCTGCCGGATATGGAGATGGCCGTCACGCGTATTTACCGGGCCGTTCTCGGCGGTGAAAAAATTGCGATTTACGGTGATTTCGATGCCGACGGGATTACCTCAACCGCCGTACTTGTCCAGGGATTAAGGGCCTTTAATGTTGAGTCTATTCCATATATCCCCCACCGGATTAACGAGGGGCACGGACTAAAAATTACCGCGGTGGAAAATCTTAAAAAAGAAGGCGTCAGCCTGATTATCACCACCGATTGCGGCATTACCGGTGTTAATCCTGTTAAAAAAGCCAGCCGTTTGGGAATTGATGTCATCATTACCGACCACCACACGCCAACCGAAGAATTGCCCCCGGCCTTTGCAGTGGTCAATCCTAAGATAGCGGCTTCCCGTTACCCGTTTATCGAACTGGCAGGCGTCGGTGTGGCTTATAAGCTGCTGCAGGCCTTACTGGCAAGCGTCAGTAAAGAATCCCAGCTTGAAGAGGTAGTTGACCTGGTGGCTCTCGGCACCGTGGCGGACATGACGCCGTTACTGGGGGAAAACCGCTATCTGGTCTGTCAGGGTCTGAAGAGAATGAACACCGCACCGCGGCTCGGACTGACGGAATTATTAACAAAAGCCGGGCTAACAACGGGCACACTCACTTCGGAAAATATCACCTGGACGATTGCTCCCAGATTAAACACGGCCAGCAGAATGGACCATGCTTTACCCAGTTATGAACTGCTGATGACCGATTCCGTGGCCAGAGCAGGGGAATTAACTGCCTGGCTGGAGCAGAAGAATACGGAACGCCAGCAAATCACCACCAGAGCTACATCCGTGGCTAGAGAACAAGTGCTCGCCGGAAAACTGGAATCCCTGATTATGGTCAGAGTGGACGATTTTTCGTCGGGCATTTCCGGACTGGTGGCTAATAAACTTTCAGATGAATTCTACCGTCCGTCAGTGGTAGTCAGGACCGGTAAAAAAATCAGCACCGGTAGCTGCCGCAGTATTCCGGAGTTCAATTTGATCAATGCGCTGACAAAGTGCCGCGATTTGTTTATCGAATTCGGCGGACACGCCGGTGCCGCCGGTTTCATGATATTGACTCACAATCTGCCTCTCCTTCAGGAACGGCTGATAAAACTGGCGGAAACCGAACTGGCTGGTGTCGACCTCCGACCGAAAATCGATATCGACGCCGAGGTCACACTGAAAGAACTCGCAGGCAACGCCTACCGCGCCATTCAACAGCTAGCGCCATTCGGACAGGCTAATCCCCAGCCTACTTTTGTCACTCGCAACGTAAAAGTGGTCAGCCATCGTACGATGGGGAGCGACAACGGCCATCTCCGACTAAAACTGGAGCAAAACGGCATGGTCTGGGATGCGGTGGCCTTTGGTTTCGGCGCGAATCAGTCGGAAATGTCCGACCCGCTGGATATTGTTTATAATCTGGAGCTCGACCAGTGGAACGGCAAATCTACACTAAGGCTGAACGTGATAGATTTCGCCAAAGCTAAGCAAGTGTAGTCTCTTCTCCCTTGATGGCCGGAGAACACAGTCGTAGGTACTTCGCGAAGCGAATGTAGAGAAGGCTAGGATTAGGGTGAAACCACTGACCCCTTATTGCCAGTATGGGAAATGAGGCGGTCGAGTTCGAAACTCGACCCTACATAACAAGCGCAATTCCATCCTAGCGCAGTCTATTAAAATTGGAATTGACAGTTTTACCCCGGAGTAGCTTTATTATCGGTTACGGCTGTTTCTTTATTCAGATTGTCCAACAAAGCCAGAACCTGCTCATCTGAGGGGATATCACCCGGTAATTCGGCATAATGCATCAAGCGGATTTTACTTTCTTTATCTATCACTGACAGGGACGGCAGGCGGCCGCCTCTGAGAAGTTTAAATTCCTGATTATAAAGCTTGGCGATGTCATGTTTGGGGTCGGGAATCCCGATAAACGGCATTTGATGTTCGTGCCACCATTTTGTAAATCCATCGGTATCTTCCGGCCCGATAGTAATGATTTCAGTATTACGTTCTGTAAATTTCTGATAATCTTCGCGCAACTGCGCCATATGCCTGCGGCAATGCGGTCAAAAAAATCCACGGTTAAAAACGAGTACAACGTTCTTCTTCCCTTTATATTCTGCGAGGTGCACCGTTCTGCCCTCGCTATCGGTAGCGGTGAAATCCGGGGCCAAGGTAGCCTGATTGTTATCTATCATCGAACTCTACCTCCCATTATTATTTTGGCTGTTGCCGTAAGTAGCGGTGTGCCTGAAGCGCGGCTTTGGCGCCTTCGCTGGCCGCAACGATAATCTGCTTTTCCGGCGCGGTCGATACATCGCCGGCGGCAAAAAATCCGGGTACTTCCGTCTCACAGGCGCAATTAACGGGTACTTCTCCCACCCGATTCAATTTAACTAAATCCTTAACCATATCGGAGTTAGGCACCAGCCCAATCTCCACAAATACACCGGTGACATCCAGTTGTTTGGTGCTTCCGGTCTTGAGGTCTTTAATCACAATCCCTTCCACCATGTTTTGCCCAAGAATCTTTTCCGTCGTTTGCTCCGTATAAATTGTGAGGTTGTCAGCATCGGACAGTTTTTCAATCATTATCGGGTCGCCGGTGAGCGGTGTAACCGAGACCATATCGACGTGCTCGGCGACTTTTACTACATCGAGAGCTGCTTCGATGGCTGAATTCCCGCCACCGATAACGGCCACTCTTTGACCCGAAAATTCGGGTCCGTCACAGATGGAACAATAGGTTACCCCATGCCCGGTCAACTCCATTTCTCCGGTAACATTCAATCTGCGGGGTCGTTTGCCGCTGGCTAAAATGACGACTTTTCCCTGAAAATTATCTCCTGATTCGGAGATAACCTCAAAACCACCGTCAATTTGCTTGATTTGCGTCACTTTCAGTCCTATTTTCTGATCGATAGGGAATTGATTTACCTGTTTCTGGAACTTGGAAATCAGCTCATCTCCCTCGATGAACTGGTAGCCCATATAATTTTCCACGCCATTTGTCCACATCACCTGTCCGCCGATATCGCTGCTGATAAGCAGAGTCTTAAGTAATTTACGAGCGGCATAAACCGCTGCTGTCATTCCTGCGGGACCACCACCCACAATGATTAATTCGTACATAAGGACCTCCTGATTGAGGCTGATTTGCATGTCTGCTGGCACCATTTTTCACTTTATATTTTATAGAAAAAGTATACAAAAAACGTTAAATTATTCGGGTATTTATTACAAATATATATAAAATATGGCAATGTAAATAATTTCAGGATGATAATAGAAGCTTAGGATGAACGTGCTACTTCGCTAAAGCTAAATAAATACGATATTTGTTATTCCTGGTAGGACAGGCAGGGACATCCCCTCCCGGAGATTGCCACGTCCTTCAGTAGAAGGACTCGCAATGACGGTCTACTTTGTCATATTGAGGCTCACAAGCTGAAATACTTTTATTGCCGACGGTACTCAGTTCAACGGCCTGATGTATGAAAGTAAAATGTACTGAGTCTGTCTTAATTGACGAACGTATCTGACATCGCAATGAAGTTGGCGGGTTGAGGCCGCTCTATAGAACTACCGAATCCTTATTATTGTCTTCTGAATATCCGATGGGCTGGCACAAATATAATCCGGGGCTGAACCGATGATTTCCTCTTTAGTCCCGTATCCATAAGTGACGCCGATCGTTCTTATCAGGTTTATTTTTCCGGCTTCAATATCTTCTTTTCTGTCACCAATCATTGCGGTTTCCTCAGCGGCTAGATTTCGGTCACTTAAAATGAATTCGATGAGCTCAGCTTTGTTGTCAAATCGTCCCTCCAGTTCTGCCCCGAAGATTCCATTGAACCATGGTGAAAGCTGGAAATGGTCAACAATCCTATCGGCGTAAATCTTCATTTTTGAAGTGACGACATAGAGTCTATAACAATCTTGGTGCAACGATGATAATATTTCCGGAATTCCCGGGTAAACCTTATTTTCAAAAAGCCCGACCGCGGAAAATCTTTCGCGGAAGATAACCACAGCTCTTTCAATGAGAATCTCATCGTCTGAACGAAGCAGTTTTCTGAATGCGATACGAAGCGGCAGTCCAATTAAATCATTCATCTTAATTTCCGCCGGATAAACCCGGTTGAGTCTTTGAAAAGCATAGTGATAGCAGTTTTCAATACCTTCTTTAGAGTCGGTAAGCGTGCCATCAAGGTCAAAAAAGATGTTCGATACCATCGGTTACGATAATTCCTACAATGTGTTTGTAGCATATTACCATCTGCTCCCGCTGATGTAAAGCCATTCACTAAGTTTCTTTCTTTCCCTTAATGCGCTAACATATACACATGAATAATTTCAGAATTTACGGCAACCCGCCGTTCAATATTGCAGTAATTCACGGCGGTCCCGGCGCGCCAGGGGAAATGGCACCAGTGGCCCGGGAACTTTCTTTAAACATGGGTGTTCTGGAGCCGTTGCAAACGGCTGACTCTATCGACGGACAGTTAGCAGAATTAAAAAAAATTCTGGAAAAACACGGCAATCCTCCAATGATTTTAGTCGGGTTTTCCTGGGGGGCCTGGTTGAGTTATATCTTTGCCGCCAGATATTCTTTACTCGTCAAGAAACTTATCCTCATCGGTAGCGGCCCTTTTGAAGAAAAATATGCTGCCAAAATCATGGCAACCCGCCTCAGCCACCTTAACGCAAATGAGAAGAAAGAAGCCTTATCCCTGTTATCTACTCTTAATTCCGGCGGTATGAGGGATGACAGCTTTGTCAGGTTCGGAGCATTAATGGATATGGCGGATGCCTACGACCCTCTGCCTCATGAATCCGAGGTTTTACCGTGCAGTCCGGATATTTACCAGCAAGTTTGGGGAGAAGCCGGTAAACTCAGGAGCAGCGGAGAATTGCTAAACCTGGGCGAAAGAGTAGAATGTCCGGTAGTGGCCATTCACGGCGATTACGACCCCCATCCTGCCGCAGGCGTGAAAGAGCCACTAGCCCGCGTTATTAAAGATTTCCACTTTATTCTGCTGGAAAAGTGCGGCCATCATCCCTGGCTGGAACGGCAGGCGAAACAACAGTTTTACGATGCACTGAGACGGGAAATCAGGCTGTAATTAGACATCTGTCATCTGCTTTGTTACACTTCTCATTAACGATACTTGTGAGGAATTAAAATGGATAGTATTTTCTCCGACCGTATATCCGATGTGCCGAGGTCGTTTATTCGTGAAATATTAAAGGTCACGCTCGATCCGACGATTATTTCGTTTGCCGGCGGACTGCCAAACCGAAAATATTTTCCCGTTGAGGAACTTAAAAAAGCCACAAACAAAGTTTTCGATACGATGGGCAGGGACGTCTTACAGTATAGCGCATCTGAGGGTTTTTCAGGCCTGCGCGAAATGATTGCTGAGCGGTATCGTGAAAAGAAAAACCTCGATATTTCCGCCGAAAACATATTGATTACTAACGGTTCTCAACAGGGATTGGACCTGATGGGCAAAATCCTGATTAACGATGGCGACGATGTCATTATCGAAGAACCAGCCTATCTGGGGGCCATCCAGGCCTTTTCTATTTTTAAACCCCGATTTAATCCGGTGGTGCTTACCGAAGAAGGGCTAGACATCAAGCAATTCAAATCGGTGATGGCTGCAAGAAAGCCAAAATTGATGTACACCGTGCCGAATTTTCAAAACCCGTCGGGGATTTCATATTCGGAGCGGACCCGGCGTGAAATGGCCGATATTATTAAAGGTACTAAAACTTTGCTGATTGAAGACGACCCGTATGGAGATTTACGGTATTCCGGTACGAACAGACCGTCGTTTAAAACAATATTGCCTGATAACACAATTTTGTTTGGCTCATTCTCCAAGACAATTTCTCCCGGTTTGCGGTTGGGGTGGATTGTGGCGCCGCACGATATCATGGAAAAACTGATTGTCGCTAAACAGGCGGCAGACCTGCACACGACACATTTTACGCAGTGCATTCTCTATCAATATATCAAGGACAACGATATCGAGGCGCATATCGGGAAAATCAAAGAGGCCTATGGGAAGCAAGCAAGAGCAATGTTGAAGAGCATCAAGCAATATTTCCCCTCCGGCGTTGCTCACACCACACCCGAGGGCAGAATATTTCTGTGGGTGACATTGCCGGAAAATACTTCATCGAGGGACCTGCTTGACCTGGCGATTAAAGACAAAGTGATTTTTGTGCCCGGCGACCCTTTCTATGTCAACCGGCGGGAAACGAATACATTGCGGCTCAATTTTTCCTGCACAGATGAAGAAACGATTGAGATTGGCATCAGGAATTTAGGCAAAGCGATGGAGCAATTGCTGCAGAATTAAGATGAGCCTTATTATTCGGTGTCTTTCTTCAAAGCATTAGAAATTGAATTTGCCCAGGCGATGATAGCATTCCAATCACGGAAATCACCTTGCATATCCGGGGTTTTCTTGAAAAAAAACCGCTCAAAGAAATTCAGCTTTTTCATATTAATGGAGCCGTGAAAAACAGCTATGTCGCGCGGTTTAATACGGTCGATCACCGGTTTCAACGGCTTGGGGAAACGCTGCCCTTTGACCAATTGTAACGGGTCGCCCTTACCTAAAGGACCACTGTAAAACAGCCACGTAGGTTTTTCCGCCAGCAGGTTCTGCTTTTTCTTGAGAAAAGACACAACGTCTGCCCGCCAACGAAACATGTAAGCCGCACTGCCTACTACAAAAGCATTGTATGGGCTTAAGTCCTTGACACCTTTTACCGGTGTAATGTCAACCTGTAAACCCGATTGGCGCAGGGTCTCCCCGATTTTCTCGGCAATCTCGGTTGTCGCACCGTATTTGGAAGCATAAACCACAAGAATTCTGGTTTCCATGTGAATTAGTCCTCCTTTACTCTTTAAACAAAATCGGGCCTTGGCGATTACCGTGCTTTTCGAAGTAGACTAAATCCTGCAGCTTTTTACGGGTGTGTACCGGCGTTTCGGCAGGATAACCGACGGCCAGAATCGTAATCAGTTTTTTCGTGAACGGAATACCGAGAATTTTCTTGATGCCACCGGGGATGTTCGGGTTTATCCAGCAGGCTCCCAGACCCAGGTCATGTGCGGCCAACCAGATAGCATAAGCAGCGATAGCACCGTCTTGCGCAGGTAAAGCGGTCCGTAACCGGTCGACAACCACCGCGATTGCTAATGGTGCTTCATTTAAAAAAGGTCCAAAATTAAACGACCGGGAGATTCTTTTCTTGATATCGGGGTCGGTAATGACGATGAATTCCCAAGGTTGAGAATTAACGGATGACGGCGCCCAACGGCCCGCCTCCAGCAGTTTTTCAATCAATTCGGGAGGCACCGATTCCTTCGTGTAGTGGCGGATAGCCCTTCTCGTCCTGATAGCTTCCAATACATCCATTCCCCACCTCCACATTCCGGGGCGGGTCTTCGACCCGCCCCGGTAATTATTATTTTATGAAGATTATTTCTCGACAACCATGGCCATGCCCTGGCCGCCGCCGATACACATGGTAATGAGAGCATTTTTCCAGTTCTCATGCTTCATTTCGTACATAGCGGTTACCAACATTCTAGCGCCGGTCGCGCCGATAGGATGCCCTAGGGAAATACCGCTGCCATTGGGGTTGGTGTTATCCAGGGTCAGTCCTAATTCTCGCATCGAAGCGATAGCCTGAACGGCAAAAGCCTCGTTCAATTCAATAACATCAAGGTCTTTCACCGTCATGCCCGCGCGCTGTAATGCTTTTCGGGAAGCGGGAATCGGACCTAAACCCATATATGCCGGGTCGACGCCGCCGCCGGCGTAGGATTTGATCGTGACCCATGGTTCCAAACTGAGTTCTTTGGCCTTGGCGCGGGACATAACCAGCACGGCTGCTGCCGCATCGTTAATACCGGAAGAGTTCCCGGCGGTGACGGTGCCGTCTTTCTTGAAGACGGGGCGTAATTTCGCCATTTTTTCCATCGAGGTTTCCATCGGCCGTTCATCGGTATCGAAGATGATCGGTTCTTTATTGCCCTGCGGCACGACGACCGGGACGATTTCTTCTTTGAACTTGCCGGCTTTAATGGCCGCACGCGCTCTCTGATGGCTGATAAGGCTGATTTGGTCCTGTTCTTCGCGGGTAATCTTGTATTTGGCGGCAATTGCCTCCGCCGTATTACCCATGTGATAACCGCCGAATATTTCCCACACGCCGTCATAGACCATCATGTCTACAATCTCGTCTTTGGAGGTCACGCTCATGCGATAGCCGAAGCGGGCTTTGGGTAATACATAAGGAGCCGAAGACATGCTTTCCATGCCGCCGGCGACCACGACTTCGGCGTCGCCGCATTGAATTGCCTGTGTGGCCAGCATAATCGCTTTCAATCCGGAACCGCAAACGATGTTAATCGTATAAGCGTTGGTTTCTTTAGGCACACCGGCATACATCATTGCCTGACGGGCTACGTTCTGTCCCTGTCCGCCTTGAAGAACACAACCCATAACAACTTCATCGACCTGCACTTCTTTCAGGGATGCATCCCAGTTACAGGCTTTCTGTTCCACTTCGCAAACCGCTCCCTTTAGAGCATCCGGCCCGACATCCAGCAGTTTCTGGGAAGTCTTCGGGCGTAATCCGGCTCTCTTCAGGGTTTCTTTGATAACCAGTGAGCCGAGTTGCACCGCGGAAACGTCCTTCAGTGTTCCACCGAAGGTACCGATGGCGGTTCGGGCACCGCTGACTACCACGACATCATTGCTCTTCAAATCAATTTCCTCCTCATTTAATATCGCAATAGCATATTATCATTTTTTCAAACTGATTGAACAGGTTTTGTGTTATCCGGACCCGGCGGAATTGGCGTATCTTTCTTCACCCATCGGGTGTTCTTTATCATCCAAGGCACCGTAATCAGTAGTACAATGATACTGATAAATTGAGCCTGATGCAAACTAAAGAAAAATGGATTGCCGTCACGTAGAAAATCGATGCCCAGCCGCCATGCCGCATAGAGCGCCAGATAAAGTACGAAAAGCGAGCCATTCGGCTTCAATTTGTTCCTCAGTCTCAGCAATACAACAAAGATAATCACACAAAAGATAATTTCGTAAGCTACGGTAGGTTGGCAGGGAATCCCATAATTCCAACCGGCGCTCTGCGGGTCGGTGTAGACCAGACCCCACGGCAAATTTGTGGGTGTGCCGTAGCAGCAGCCGTTAAATAAACAACCGAA
>Ga0182027_10003076_pt1 | contig 26708 bp, 16 predicted proteins | sample 712E1DmetaG_FD_121300 | JGI IMG/M metagenome (GOLD analysis project Ga0182027, IMG submission 121300) | Permafrost microbial communities from Stordalen Mire, Sweden - 712E1D metaG (Illumina Assembly) | ecosystem: Environmental > Terrestrial > Soil > Wetlands > Permafrost | place: Sweden...
GGAGCGGTTCGCCGGAAGCACCAAATACCCGTTCCATAAAATGGTCCGCTTCGCCGTTGACGCCATTACGTCGTTTTCAACCGCGCCGGTCCGGGTGGTGATGTGGTTCGGATTCCTGTCCGCCCTCGCGGGTTTATTGTATTCCGTTCATGTCCTCTACATCAAACTGTTCACTTCGAAAACGGTCCCGGGCTGGTCGTCACTGATGGTGGCGATCCTCATCATGTCGGGAATCCAGATGATTACGCTTGGGGTGATCGGCGAATATGTGGGCAGAATAACCGAGGAAATCAAAAAGAGGCCGCTGTACATAATCGACAAGATTTTCGAGCACAATCAGCCCTAGGGAGAAAAGCGCATCCGAGGTTCTCTGATCCTTTCTGCGCTATTTCTCGATAAGCAACTTCTGCACGAGCGCGACCCCGTTCGCGGCGCACTTCACAAGATACACGCCGCGGCCGATACTCCGCCCTCCACTGCAACGTCCGTTCCAGAAAACCGTTACATTCCTGCCCCCAGCCGTCTCGCGCTCGCCGGTGCAATACAGGTCCCTGCCCAGGATATCCATCACCGTGAGGGAAACCCTCGTCGCCCTTGCAGGGAGCGCAAACACGGGGACGGCTGCGACATGTTTGCCGTCAGTCAACACAAACGACAGTCCGCGGCGATCAACGGCGTGCATAAAAGAAGCCGAAGGAGCGGACGCCGGAAAGATTTCCACCACATTCGGATGATCGCTTAATGTCAATTTAACCGAACTTGCGTTAGTCAAGGTCCTCAAGGGCAGGATTCCGGCGGTCGGATCGTATACCTTGACCGCAGGGAAGACCGCGCCCAGTTCCACCGCAACGCTGTCCGATCCGCCGCTGGGCCTCTCATTCCATACGGCCAGTTCAAATGTGCCGTCGCCTTTTTGCATGAGAAGATCATGCATGGTAGTTGGCCGGTTCGGAATGGAATAATTGAGCAGTCCGGCAGATGCAATGGGGATACTATCGTCCAGAATAGCGGTCAGATTGTGGAGATAGGTGCCTGAGGTTTTTGCAACGTAGTTCTTATCGAACAGGCCCCAATAGCCCTGGCTGGGATCATCTCGCAACATATAAATAAAGGTGTACTTCCAACCCCGTTTGAACCCGGACAAATACAGGTTCAAAAAGATTCTGGCCTGTTGTTCCTGAGAAATACTGCCGCTGCCGCTCGTGGTCCAACCTGTTTCGGTGGAGACTCTCGGCAATGTTGCCAGTTGGTCTTTCGAATAACCGTCGAAACCGGCGCCCCACCAGGTATGGCCATACTCAACCCACAGGCCGTCCCAATCGCCGTTGAGCGTGGGATCGGTTGCATTCCAGCACACGTTGTCCACCAATTTGCCGCTGTGACCGCACACATAGTTGTGCGTGTTTGCGAAATCGGCATAGATCGTGCCGTCAGTCATCAGGGTGCCCGCGCCGGTTGGGATGCTGAGGAATTGCAGTCCGCAATTGTCGGGCTCCGACCCGCCCGCTTCGCTCGAATGAAAAACCGGAATGCCCTTGAGGCCGGCTTCGACCTTGACAGCTGCGTACAAATCCCTCTGAAACCTGGCTATGGGAAGCGACGTGGCGTTCGATGAGGTCTGCCCCTGGTAGGTTACAGGCCAGTTGTTGGGCTCGTTGGGGCCTTCCACGGCAAGCAGCGCTCCCGCCGCATTCAACTGCTTTGCCATGGCAATGGTGCTCGTAATGTTGAGATCGGTCAGCAGCGCAGTACGAACCCCGGATAGTTGATAGACCGTGATCCAATCCTGGATGTGGGAGCTTCTGCCGTCGTCCCGGAGGTTGCGCACGCCGGCATACGCCATTGCAGCGGCGCTTTGGGTTGCGTTGTCGACCCCTTGACCGATGTGCGTGCACACACCAATGGAATTGAGAAAATCGTGTGCGCTCACCGCGGTTGACACGGTCTGAGCGAAAGCGACCGAGGCACAAAGGAAAACACCGGCCGTGAACCGCACCGCGAATTTTGTCGCGGTCACCGGCTTGCCTCTCTCCTTGGAAAGGCCGAAAACCTTGCGAGCCGTTGATGTGCCGATTGGAAATCCCTTCTTTCCCGGAATAACGGAACGCACGAAGCATGCTCTTGTGCACCGGCCGCCAGCCGTATGCATCCGAGAATATAGGGTTTCCCGCCCTTTTTGTCAATTATCACACGCCAGGCACACAAAAACGAAGGGGAAGCCTCGCGGCTTCCCCTTCCAAAACCTACCGTACCGTTAGACTTACTTGAGCAGCGTGAGCACGCTCTGCGGTACCGAATTCGCCTGGGCCAGCATCGCCGTAGCGGATTGCATAAGAATCTGGTCCCTCGTGTACTGCGAGGTCTGTGCCGCAAAATCCACGTCGCGGATCTGGGATTCGGCAGCCTGCTGATTAGTGTTCGACACGTTCAGGTTATTGATGGCATGTTCGAGCCTGTTGACATAAGCACCGACGTCGCCGCGCATTTTGTTGACGCTGTCGATGGCATTATCGATAAGGCTGATGGCGGCAACCGAGTCGTTCTGGGTGGTAAGGTCGGTTGTTCCCAGAGCGACGCCGAGGCCGACCGTTGTAAGAGTGTCAATCGTAATGGTAATGCTGTCCACACCAACTTTGCTGTTGGCATCCACCCACAAGAGTGAGCCCGCTCCCTTCGCGCCGAAACGCTGGTTGGCCGTGGAGGAAATGAGCGATTGCTTGTTGTAGTTCGTTGCGTTGGAAATACGGTCTATTTCCGCCTGCAGCGCGGAATATTCCTGCTGTGTATACGCGCGTTCCGTTGAGGTAAGCGTGTCGTTGGATGTCTGGACCGCAAGCTCTCGCATGCGTTGGAGGATCGCGGACACTTCGTTTGCCGCACCTTCCGCTATGTTAAGGGCGGCAATTCCATCTTGCGCATTGCGGGTTGCCTGGGCTGTTCCGTTCACCTGTGTACGCAGGTTTTCCGAAACGCCGAGTCCGGCGGCATCGTCGCTTGCGCGGTTGATCCGAAGACCCGTTGACAGCCTCTCCAAGGACTGTTTCATGTCGACGCCCACAGAGTAAAGCGCACTCTGCGTTACCATCGCGGAGATGTTATGATTGATACGCATTAGAGAACCTCCTTGTTGCGAATGATACCCATGCGAAAGATATCATTCTGTGTTTCCGGCATCCTTGCCGTTTAGGGAATTATTTCCGCCTTTGACTTTCAGCCTTTTCTTGCTTGGAACTTTCCGTCTTCGATCTTTCTTTTGCTCTCATTGTTCCGTCCTCGTTTTAAGTTATCGGTGTTTTTTTTTCAAACCTTTAGTGTTTCCTCACCATTCAATTTGTTGCCCCGTTCCGGCAGCCACGCCGCGCCCGGAATGACGGGGCGGCTGCAGTAAAGGATTCACCGCAAAGAAGCAGAAAGCAAGGATTCCGACGGGCACCTGCGGGAACCGCTGGCGATTGAAAAACCCCGCAGCAAGCCGCGATCATTGCGCTCGCCGCGGGATTGAAGGACCCTGCAGCAAGCTGCGGGGAAAAGGCAAACGACATAATTATAAGCGCGAAGCGCTACTACCTATCCTTAGGAAATGAAATGACAATCCTTCCATCCCTGTGGAAAAAGAAATATTTGTATTCGCTCGCTAACCCCGAAGCACCACGACAACCACTGCATACAACACTACGGGAGTAGACGCGACAGCGAACCTTCGGGGACCGCGATTACGACCGGATGTACACCCCAGTGAGCAGCCTGCAAAGGGCAAAAGACATAATTAACTGCGCAAAGCGCACATACCACACCCTCGGGAACGGAGTGACAATGCGCTCGCTTTGGGATTCAGGCAGCCGAATGCGTGAGAGATAGTATCAACCATCCGTGCGATAATTCCGCACCAGTCTCCTTTGACAATATATAATTGGCGTCCCGCATCGCCGGCATGCGCAAACCTTGTTTCGGTCGCTGAAGTTCGCTGTTGAACGCATTCCCGTCCACTAACAGCGCTTATGGGTTGGATGGCAACGGTGGAAAGTCCGCCCTCTTCAAACCAAATCGAGTATGGCATGCACCAAAACGTAAAACAAAATCATTTCATGCAATAAGCGCCTTGTCTATTGTTCAAAATTCGAAGATTCCTGCTGGCATATTGTTTGCGCTATTCTACAACGAGTCTTGAGATGAGCGGCAAAGGCATTTCGTTGCGGCCGGAATTGGGTCCTATTTTCATTCAAGGAGGAAGTACCATGCGTATGCAAGTCCTGACGGCACTCATCGGTTTAGGTGCGTTGTGCGCGGTGGCAGAGGAACCGGCAACCACGCCGCGCTTCGGCATTAACGTAACAACCAATGCCTTTACATTGAACAATACCTACTACGGGGAAAAAGGGCTGCGGAACACCGGAATGCTCGGCGGACGATTCTTTGTCATTCCCGCACTTGCCGTTGACGGCGCAATCGGCGTCGGTTTCAATACATCGAATAACGCGGACACGGCATCGCTCACACCCAAAGATCCCGGAATATCCGACGTGAGCGGGCAATTGGGAATATTCTGGAAACTGACGCCTCCGGCATGGAAATCGTACCTGGGTCTTGTCGCTGACGGCGGCATCGCCTACCAGAAATGGTATGACGCCGCAACACTCAAAGATACCACGAGAGAATATCCCGCTCCACCGGCAAAGAATTATGTGACTTATACCGTGGTTGAGCCCTATTCAGTAATCATCCCTTTCTTCTTTATAGGTCTTGAACCTGGATTCGCATTCGATAGCCATTTTTCGCTATTTGCCAATTTCGGAATAAACGGTATCTTTTATCCCGATTCCAAAGCCATCGACCAACGCTCAGTAAGCACCAACACCACCTATGTTGCGTCGCTTCCACTTGTCGAACGGAAAGATGCAAGTTTCGCATTCTCGGTTTCGTCCGTAGGGTTGGGTGTTCGCTTTCTCTTTTAACCTTGAAACGAACGGCCTTTCCCCAAGGTTCAACGGGAGGATATATTTATGCGCAATTTCACCGATCTTCGTTCCGCCATCGCTTCCGGACTGGTCCTCGTTGCAATAACCCTCTGCCCGGCCGAGGTCTCCGTTGATGTTTCCATTCGTGTCGAGCCTCCACCCTTGCCGGTCTACGATCAGCCGGAATGTCCTGCACCAGGAAACATGTGGATTCCCGGCTATTGGGCGTACGGCGATGATGGCTACTACTGGGTGCCCGGTATCTGGGTTCTCGCCCCAAGGCCCGGATTGCTGTGGACGCCGGGCTATTGGGGCTGGTCCGACGGTTTCTATGTCTGGCATGAAGGTTATTGGGGGCGCCATATTGGATTCTACGGCGGGGTATGCTACGGATTCGGCTATACCGGCGTCGGGTATGCAGGAGGCTATTGGCGGGAAGGAGTCTTCAGATACAACCGTTCGGTAACAAATGTGAATGTCTCGGTGGTCCCCACTACCTACACGAAAGTCGTGGTGACCAACCCAGCAACGGTCAACCGAGTCAGCTTCAATGGCGGCACCGGCGGAATTGCGGCCCGGCCAACCGCAGTGGAACTTGTTGCCGCTCACGATCACCATGTTGTCCCGGTGCCAATGCAGATACAACATCAAAGGGAGGCAGTAGCGAACCGCGCGCTGCTCGCATCGGAGAATCATGGACAGCCGCCGGCAGGCGCACTTGCAAAACGCGCAATGGCCACGCCGGCAGGCAACGACAAGGTTCACTCTGCCAATCCTTCCAAACAAGGCGGCCACACAGACAAGAATGGCCATCAGAAGTCAAGGCACGCTCCCCATGGACGCGAGATGTAAGAAACGCTGGTCTGGGAATGCCCATACCGGATGGGCGGGCATTCCCTTGACTCCCCAAGCCTTTGTCCCGGTAACCATGCTATTTTGCCTCGCACTTTTTTCGATCCCCGCAGGGCAAAAAGCGATCCGCCCGCAAATGCATGCCTAGTGCTCACTCGATGCCGTATCGTGACGTATCTTAACACTGTGACGAAAACCGCGGCGCCTTGTTGCCGGGCCGATACGCGCACCAACGCGTTTTTCGCCTGCCGCAATCACTCGAACCTTCACTGATTGTAAGTACTGCCATGCGTCCAACGCTGCATCAGCAAATTCTTCTCTGCAACAAACCGGATAACGACGAATTGCTCGGACGATTCCTCACCTACGTGCAAGACAGGCAACTCACGCTCTATCCGGCGCAGGAAACCGCGATACTCGAACTCTACGAAGAAAAGAACGTGATTCTCAACACGCCGACGGGGTCGGGAAAATCCCTGGTTGCCATGGCGGCCCATTTCAAGGCGCTCGCGCAGGGCAGGCGATCGGTTTACACGTGCCCGATCAAGGCGCTGGTAAACGAAAAATGGCTGTCGCTGTGCCGTGAATTCGGGCCCGACAATGTGGGGCTATGCACGGGAGACGCATCCGTCAATCGAAACGCGCCGATTCTTTGCTGCACCGCCGAGATTCTCGCCAACATTGCACTTCGCGAAGGAGCGCAGGCCGATGTTGGGGACGTGGTGATGGACGAGTTCCACTACTACGCGGACCGGGAGCGCGGCGTTGCCTGGCAGGTGCCGTTGCTTACGCTTCCGCAGGCTCGTTTTCTTCTGATGTCGGCAACGCTGGGCGACACCGCATTCTTCGAAGGGGAACTCACCCGCCTCACGTCCCGACCGACCGTAAGCGTTGTCTCCACCGACCGTCCCGTTCCCCTGGTCTACTCCTATGCCGTCACCCTGCTCTCCGCAACGGTCGAATCCCTCGTGGCGCAGGGCAAGAGCCCCGTGTATGTCGTACATTTTACCCAGCTCGATGCTGCCCAGAGCGCTCAGAATTTTACCAGTCTCAACATCTGCACGCGTGAAGAAAAAGACGCGCTTGCGCAAGCGCTTACCGGCTTTTCGTTCAACAGCCCCTACGGGCCGGACATAAAGAGGTGGCTCCGGCAGGGCATCGGAATCCATCATGCCGGACTGCTTCCAAAATACCGCGTTCTCGTGGAGCAACTTGCGCAGCAGGGACTCCTCAAAATCATTTGCGGCACCGATACCCTGGGCGTGGGCATCAATGTTCCCATTCGCACGGTGCTCCTCACCCGCCTTTGCAAGTACGACGGCCAGAAGACCGGTATTCTGAGCGCGCGCGACTTCCATCAGATAAGCGGCCGTGCGGGCCGCAAAGGGTTCGACGACTGCGGCTGGGTCGTTGCGCAGGCGCCCGAGCACACAATAGAGAACTCCCAACTCGAACAGAAACGTGAGCGCGCCGGCAAGAAATTCGTCAAACGGAAACCGCCCGAAAGAAATTTCGTTAATTGGGATATCAACACCTTTAACCGTCTGGTTGCGGCCCGCCCCGAGCCGCTGGTATCGCGGTTCCAGGTTTCCCACGGAATGCTTCTCAATGTTCTGAGCCGCGACAGCGACGGATGCGCCGCAATGCGCGACATCATCGCCAGGTGCCACGAAACGCCGAAACAGAAGCAGGCCCATGTCACGCGCGCCTGGCAGCTTTTCCGCTCGCTGGTCAATCGGAAGATCGTTGAGTTCATCGCGCCCACTCCCGGCGGCGCGAAACTTCGCGTCAACGTTGAGCTCCAGGACGATTTTTCCATGGACCAGACCTTGTCGCTGTATCTATTGGAAACACTGCCGCTCCTCGATGCCCAGCAACCCGACTACCCGCTTCGGCTCCTCACGCTTGTCGAGTCGATCCTCGAAGACCCGGACATCATCCTGCGCAAACAACTCGACAAGCTCAAGACCCGGAAGATGGCCGAGATGAAAATGGAAGGGATTCCCTTTGAGGAACGCATCGAAGAACTTGACAAACTTGAGTACCCCAAGCCCGACCGCGACTTTGTTTACTCAACGTTCAACGACTTCAGCGACCGGCACCCGTGGGTAGGCCAGGAAAACATCAGGCCCAAGTCTATTGTGCGCGAGATGTTCGAGACCTACAGTTCCTTTGGCGATTACGTGCGCTCCTACGATCTTCACCGCGCCGAAGGAGTGCTCTTGCGCCACATCAACAGCGTCTACAAGGTTATGGTGCAAACCGTTCCCAGCGGCGTGAAGAACGACATAATCGAGGAGATGGAGATATTTTTGGCCACCATGATCCGGCAGGTCGATTCGAGCCTGCTCGACGAATGGGAAAAGATGCGCGATCCCGGTTATCTGGCCGCCGAAACCGAGGCCGTCCGGCCTCCGGGCGCGGAAGATTTTGACCGCGACATCACCCGGGACGCAAAGAAATTCACGGCGCTGATCCGCTCCCGCATATTCCCCCTTATGTCGGCCCTTGTCAACCGCAACTTCGAAGCGGCATATGCAATTGCAAACGGTCGCGATTCCTCGTTTTTGCCCGATAGCGGCGACGACGCGGCTCCCGTTGCAGCGGGCGGCGCCGGGGATTTGTGGACTGCAGAGCGCTTGCAGCAGGCCCTGGAGGCGTTTCTTCCGGACCACGGCGGCATCCGGCTTGACCCCGAGGCCCGAAACCTCCGCCACACCTATGTAACACCCTCACCGGACAAGAAGTTTTGGCTGGTTCAGCAGATGATAATCGATCCGGACGATCGAAACGACTGGGTTCTGGAATTCGAAGCAGACCTTATCGAATCGGGCCGGCGCGGTGAACCGGCCCTTCGGCTAAAGAAATTCGGCACCCTGGAGTAAGGGCATGCGGCGCTCGCGCGCCGCGGAAGGGCCCGGCCAAGTTGACGAAAGCAAAATGTTCCCCGCCTACCTGTCCGTAAAATCAACGGTCAAATACAAATTCGGATCCGCCCAGTTTATCGTCGTAAGAGTCTGGTCGGTATTGGACGCACCGCTGAGCGTCGTGACCATTCTCCACGTCACGTTGGTTACCAGAGGCCTGGCATCGGTGGAATCCGCCTCATCGCCGATGTCAATTTGCGTCGTGTAGAGATCCAGGAGCGGGAAATGCCGCAGCGAGATGGACTGATCCGTAGTCTCCACCAGGTTATAGGCGTAGGTACTGTCGGTGAGAACGGTGTGCGAAGTAAGGGTCATGGTGTCAACCGATGTTCCCGATGCGGATATTCTGCCCGTAATTGTTCCCGTTGTTGCCGAAACCGCGCTGCCGGTTGTGGCGGAGAGCTGGTAGGGCAAAGAGAATTTGGTGCTGTCCCAGGTAATGGTGCCGACCACCCCCTGCTGGCCATTCCAGTTTGAAAAGGAAATCGCCGGCAGCGGAGTCCCGTCGTTCAGCGTGAGCGCGCTTTGAGATGCGGAACCCATGCCTCGGAGCATCACGGTGATGCGTATGCATTGTTTCAATCTCGCAAGCAGCGTGCTCCCGCCCACCTGGACAACAGTGGAATCTGCGGTGAAAAGCTTGCCCGAAACGTCATCCATCAGCTTGCACGCCACCGTATAGCTTCCTGCAACGGGCCAGGTTTTCTTGATGGAACTATCCGGTGAAAAAAGAATGGTGTCCCGGACGCCGCCTGTGTCCTGGATACTCCATTCCATATGCCACGTTTTTGGGAAAACGCCGTAGCAATGCGCCGTAAGCGTGAGCGGAGTGTTGGGCTGCGTGCTGGGGTTCTGGGGTTCAATATCCAGTTTCTTGTAGAAGATGTCACGCCAGACGAAATTCACGTAGTCGTGTGAAAAGATGCCGTTACCCACGGAATCGGTTCCGGTCTGCTGGTCACCGGTGAGATAGAATCCGACCGTGTTGAGTCCCGGAACGAGGTTCAGTACAACAGCCGCCCGCGACTTGACGGGCGGGCCGACCGAATCCATGGCGGTTCCCTCGCTGTCGAACACCGTCATGAATTGCGCATGTGCAGCGCCTCCGGCGTTGAGGTAGGCGCCGCAGTCCGCGCACCGGTTCTGGACCGGCAGCGTGTCGCTGCCAACGATGGCGCTGTCTGCAAGCGCGCCGGAGTCCTTGTCCAGCCGCCACACAACTGCCTGGGGAAATGCATGGGGCGCGTTGCTGCCGATGGTCTTATTCGTAAATTCACCATACCTCGCCGTGATTTTGTTCCAGTCGATATATGCGGTCTTCGCAAAATACCCAATTTGCGTGAAGTTGATTCCCGGGTCCGCGGCATTGAGCGCTGAAGAATACGGCTGGAACACGGAATCGGAGAACGTAAAAAAACGATTAGTGTTACCGGGAAAATTGGGGTCTGCAACCCAGATCTTACCGTTCGCATAATCCATTTTGTAGGCAACCAGCGCATGGCCTCCCAGATCCTTCGGACTGTAGATCCCTGCATACTGCGGTTCGCCGGTCACCAGCATGGCAGCGGCAAATGCCCGGTACGAGAGCGGCGGCAGATAGTCGCGCACATTCTTCCACAGCGTTCTCTGGAGCCCATCCCAATTGAGATCAGCCTGGATCACGGATGCAAACCGATATCCTGCCGGGTTGTCTTGCCAGAAAGCGTCGTTCGACTTGAGGCGGTCGTACCCGTGATACAACGGGATGCCGCCGGCCAGCTTGACTTCATACCAGTACCACATGGATGTTATGCTTTGGCCGGCGCAGTTGCCGTCCGGCGAAAGGTACGAACCATAGTTGACAAATTCCCAGTCGTCGACGCTCGGGTGAAAGCTGGTCGAAATGATACCGCTGCCGGCCAGCGCGGACTCGGTGAACGAACTTACCACAAGGTCAACAAGGCTCTGCGTGGAGGCGCCGGAAGTTTTCTTCGCAAGGCCGCCCTGGGCAGACAAAACGCGCGTGCCCGCTGTAACGCTGGTATCCGTAAGCGCAAGCAAAGGCAATCCTTCGAGTTTCTTTGTGGTCTCGTTGTAAAGAAACGCCATTGCAAAATCACCGGGTTTCTTGCGAACAGGAATCGAAATCTGTATAATGTCCTGCGCGTAGCCGGAAATTCCGTCTATCCGGATCAGTGGCGATAGCGGATGAAAATTCGCGCCGAACGGATTCGTCTTAGGCGATGTCGCGGTGACGGTAATGGTCTGCGTTGAGCTCAGGGCTCCGGAAGGCACCGTCACCGAAAGGCCGTTGAGGCTGTCGCCCGGCAGGTCCACCACAACACTCCCGCCTGCAACGCCGACGGATTGCTGCGCCAGCTGCCGCGAAGTGCCGGTATCCACCGAGGGATGCGGCTGATCCGTAGTCACAATCCATCGGTCGCACCCCGATAGGAAAAGCAGTGCGACGCAGGACAAGATACCCAGACTGGTTAGGGACGAGTGACGAAGCATCCGATTCCTCCTTCAGGTTTTCCACCAGAATGCCGGCCTGTGCGCGACCGCTTTTCACGACGATCCGAGTTACCAAAAATTATACGCTGTTTGGCACGCGATGTCAACGTCGGGAAAAGAATCCCTCCACCCCGGTGAGCAGCCCGTAATGCGCAAACTTTGGGATTCAAATCCGTGCAAAGTGGTGTTGACGAATGGCAAACATGCCCTCTGCGCAGCAGCGGGGCGCCCCTGTCTTCATATCATATCAATAACCGTGTGCGAGTCCTTCAAGCTCCTGTCGAGAACGTTCGAAAGCTCCTCGATAGTAAAGGGCTTGATGATACTGGCGCAAAATCCATATTCCTTGGGATTCGCAATCGCCGGGTCTTCCGAATAACCGTGCGCCGCCCCAACGCAACACACCACCTGTGCAGGTTACCGTGCACCCGCTGAAGGAAACGGGGCTGCAGCCGCACAGAACTCCTGCAGCGGCTTTCCGGCTTTCATGTGACCGGCCAGACGCGCCAGTTCCGGTCTTGCATGGCGAAAGAAAGCCTTGTAGGACGGGCAGAGGCAATTGAGCCCGGACTCGCCGTCCGGCGCGGCCGCGATGCGGTCCTTGGGACAGCCACCGTTGCAAAAAGCAAGCACCTCGCATTGCCTGCAAACGCCCGGCAGGGTTTCCCGTTTGGCTCTTCCGAAGCGGATCATCTGCGGGTCTTTCGCCAGTTCTGCCAAACGTCGTTCCTTGATACTGCCGACCCGATGATCCGGATCGACGAAATGGTCGCAAACGTAAAAGCCTCCGTCGTGTTCGAGAACCGCAGCGTTGCCGCAAGTCTCCCGGTGAACGCACAAAGCATGCGGAATGCCGTAGATGGGCCGCAAGGCCTCATCGATATTCTGGATCACAACGCAGCCCACGTCTTCCCTGATCCAACGGTCGAAAATGCGGCACAGAAAGGTGCCTATGTCCCCGGGTTTGGCGCACGGCTTGCCCTCGCCCATCAGCGGCAGGAACTGGACATACGAAACTCCCAGGCTGCGGAAGAAATCGTATACCTTGTCCGGCTCCGCCGTGTTTACAGAATGGAGCACGCACAGCACGTTGCAAAAGACCCGGCGATCTTTGAGCAAATGAAACGCGCGGACCACGCCGGATTGCGTTGGACGATTGTCTGAGGTTACTCTGAAACAGTCGTGACAATCTTCGGGCCCGTCGAGGCTGAGGCCCACGGAAAATCCTTCTTGAGCCAGGAAATCGGCCCATTGGGAGTCGATGAGCAGGCCATTGGTCTGCAAACCGTTGGAAACCGTGCGTCCTTTGGGCCTGTGTTTGCGTTGCAGGCGGGTGATTGTGCGGAAATAGTCCAAACCCAGAAGCGTCGGCTCGCCGCCGTGCCATTCGAAGTGCGTTGCCGGCCCTGGCGATGCTTCGAACCGATCAACGATATACTTCTCCAAAAGCGCCTCGGACATCCGCAGCGGGCCGGCAGGGAAAAGGCGCTCTTTGCCAAGGTAATAGCAATAGGCGCAGCGCATATTGCAGCGCGGCCCTACTGGTTTTGCCATTACCAGGCATTCCGAAGACTGCTCCACGCGCCCCGCCTAATCGGACAGTATTTTGTGGAAGAACGTGAGAAGCCTTACGAATGAATCTCGGACCGCCTTGACATTGTACGAATGGCCGTCGTCGTTGAAGAAAGAATGGTTCGCGCCTTCATACACAAAGCGCTCGTACGACTTTCCCGCATTTCGCATGGCCTCTTCAAACAATGGAATGCCTGCATTGACCCGCTGGTCGTTGCCGCCGTAGAATCCTATTACCGGGCAATTGATGGATGGTATCTTTTCCACAGGAGGCGTGCTTCCGTAAAATACGGCAGCGCCGGAAATGTCCGGTTCTTCACAGGCAAGAAGCGCCGAAAGTCCTCCTCCCATGCAGAAACCCACGCAGGCAACCTTCTGGTCTTTTGTCTGCTGCTGCCGGGTCCTCAAATGACGAACGGCATCCCTTAGCTGAGGCATGTACCCCGCAAACCGCCCGGGGCCGCCAAACACCTGCCCCATGGTCTCGCTGATTTCCCTTTTGTCGGCATCCGGGAGTTTGGCAAGCTCCGCATCCCGCAACGCCGGGTTTCCCATCGCGCCGGGAGGAAGCTGGCGAACGAATTTCATTACTTTCTCGACACGTCCGCGGGAAAGCGGAGCAGGCCGCTCGCCGTTGACCGCAAAAAGGTCGGGCGCCAGGGCCGCGTACCCGGCCGCGGCAAAACGCCTCGTGACGTCTTCGATGTGTTCGTTGACACCCCACGCCTCCTGAATCACGATAATTGCGGGAAGCGGTTCGGCCGCCTTTTCGGGCGCCGCAAAATAGCCCTTTTGGCCGCCGTACTCGATCCATTCGCCCTTGATAGCCATTTTTCCCTCCCGTATCGTCCGAGTTGTTGCTGCAAGTCAATATTTTCCCAGAACGCAGTCCATGTAACCGCACTAAAATTTCATGATGAAAAGAGAAAATATAACAAGCGAGCGTGACCGATGCTGTACGCCTTGAAGCGTTTTTTGTTCCTCGCCGCCATGCTGCACGCCAATGCGCAGACCGGCGAATCATTCACAACCTACTGGGATTTAATGTATTAGCACAATTCGTTTACGCATAATTGATTTTTTGATTTGTGTGATGATTGTCACAGTTTTTGTTCGATTTCGGTGGTATAATTAAGCCAGATGCCCAAAGAAGTCACGAAGGGGGCAGATTTTAGACAAGGCACGGATCACTATGTTCGGAAATTTAATCGCTTAACATAGGCACGTAGAGGAGGTTCGTATGAGACACACAAAAACAGTTTGCCGCTTGATGGTTTCGGCTTTTGTCGCAGTCGCTACGCTAGTCGCCTGCGCAGCCGCAAAAACCTATTCAACCCAGGAGATCAATCAGCTGTTGTCAAAGTTACAACAGGAAATAAAGGATAAAGGATATCATTACACCGTTGGTCCCACCAGTGTCATCGGCTACTCCGTTGAAGAACTGTGCGGATTGGATTTCCAGAAGGAGCAGTTGAATCTCGCGCCCAGGGAACCTTCTTCTTTGGAAAAGACCCTCAGCCTGCCTGCATCATTCGACTGGAACGCTCAAGGAAAATGCACGCCTGTCAAGAATCAAGGGAATTGCCTGTCGTGCTGGGCATTTGCATCAATTGGTTCCTATGAATCGGCACTCGAGATTTCCAACAGTGTTACCACAGACCTTTCAGAAGAGTACCTGGTTTTTTGCAGCCCCCAGGGTTACGGGTGCAATGTCGGAGGATCATGCGCATTTTTATCCATGGCAGCAGGGACCCCGCTGGAAAGCTGCTCCCCCTATCTTGGCACGGCACCAGGTTGTCAATGCCCCAAATATTATCCAATCCAGGCGAGCTACAGCGTCGATACCAGCGCAGCATCGATAAAGCAGGCGATATACAGCCACGGCGGAGTGTATTCAACAGTCGCAGCCACCAACGCTTTCATGGCATACACCGGCGGCATTTTCGACAATAATGATCCCTCGGCCCCCACCAATCATGCCATCGTTCTTGTAGGATGGGACGATACCAAGAAAGCGTGGCGCCTGCGGAATTCCTGGGGCACAGGCTGGGGCGAAGCCGGCTACATGTGGATCGGTTATGGATGCCTCAGGGTTGGATTAGGCACACAATACGCCGTACCGGCAGGAACAAATTCCCAGCTGGCTGCGCCGTCCAATTTGACCGCGACAACGGTTTCCGTATCGCAAATCAATCTTGCGTGGAAGAACAATGCGTCCTCCGTGAGCGGATTCTATGTCGAATGCAAAGCCGGCTCGGGCGCCTATGCCCAGATAGCCGCCGTGGGCCCCACCGTCGTCTCTTATGCAAACACCGGGTTGGTTTCCAACACAGTATACACCTACCGGGTCCGCGCCTATACCGCAAAATTGACATCCGATTACTCAAACGAAGCATCGGCAATGACCACGACGCTTGCCGCCCCCTCGAACCTGACTGCCGCCATGGCATCGGTTACGCAAATCAACCTTTCGTGGAAGAACAATGCGGGCACGGTGAGCGGATTCTATATCGAACGCAGAACCGGATCGGCCGCCTACGCCCAGATTGCGGCTGTCGGGGCGAACGTGTTGACCTATGCGAATACGGGGCTTACCTCGAACACGATGTATACGTACCGTGTCCGTGCGTACACCACCCAGTTGTATTCGGATTACTCAAATGAAGCGAGTGCCACCACTTCAAACGTTCCTGCGCCCACGAACCTCACTGTGCAGGCTGCAACCGCAAGCCTGGTAAACTTGAAATGGCAGGAAAGTTCTTCTTCGATCACCGGGTTCTATATTGAAAGCAAGATCGGCTCCGGCGCCTACGGACAAATTGCCATCGAGCCGTCAACGGTCCTCACGGTCGCCGTCGCGCTGCTCACACCGGGCACCACGTATACATTCCGCGTTCGCGCCTACAGCAACCTGCTGACCTCGGCTTTTTCCAATGAGGTGAGCTTCACCACGATAAGCATTGCAGCGCCCACCGGCTTGACCGCAACAAAGGCCTCTTCGACGCAGATCAACCTCGGCTGGAAAAACAACGCGGCTGCCGGCTCGCTCGCAGGCTTCTACATCGAACGTAAAACGGGCTCTGCCGCCTATGCCCCCATTGCATCCGTCGGGCCGACAACAACGACATATGCGAACGGCGGCTTGACATCCAACACCGCCTACACGTATCGAGTCCGCGCGTACAACGCGTATTTGTATTCGGACTACTCCAATGAAGCAGGTGCCACAACCACAAACCTGCCAGCGCCCACAAGCCTCACTGTTCAGGCTGTCACCGCAAGCCTTGTGAATCTGAAATGGCAGGAAAGTCCGGCTTCGATAAGCGGGTTCTATATCGAAAGTAAAATCGGATCCGGCGCCTACGGACAAATTGCCGCGGTATCGTCAGCAGTCCTCACGGTTGCCGTTGCGCTGCTCACGCCGAACACGACATACACGTTCCGCGTTCGCGCCTACAGCAGCGCGCTGACTTCCGACTACTCCCCCGAGGTCAGCTACACAACGATAAAGGTCACCGCGCCGTCCAATTTGATCGCGACAAAGGCACTTACGACCCAGATCAATCTTGCCTGGAAGAACAACGCTGCCGCCGGTTCCATTGCGGGCTTCTACATCGAGCGGAAAGCGGGAACGGGCGCGTATGCACCTATTGCATCCGTCGGGCCGACAGCAACGACCTTTTCGAACATCGGTTTGACAACTAAGACAACCTATTCCTACAGGGTCCGCGCTTACAATGCTTACTTGTATTCGGATTACTCTAACGAAGCGGCAGCAACGCTGGGAAACACTGTCGGCGCCGCGATTCTCTTCACGTCAAACCCGTCCGCGCCTCGCAGTGTGAGCATAATTGACGCTCACGGCGCCTGCATTCTGCAGACGCTGATCACCGGACAATTTTCGGTGAGCAGCCTGACGTTCTCACAGCATCTGGCGCCGGGATTCTATGTTGCGCGGATCAAGGACGGAGCCGAAATCTCTCTTCAGAGATTCGTTGTCGGTGGCGAGCGCGTTGCGATATCGAAGGCCCAGTAGGATTTCAGTCAAGGCGTCAACGCGAGCGGGAACGCGAAACCCGCTCACGTGACGCAACCACACGCTCGTGCCGAATTGAAAGACCCCGCAGCAGACCTGCGAGGACTACGGCTGCTGCCGCCGCACAAACAGCAGCGGCAGCCGCGCCAGCGAACCTCAGAGGGTTGCGCCGGCTATGGAAATCAGCGGACCATGGCGATCCGTTTCTCCCCCTTGTTTGCGCCGTCGAGGCTGCAACGCACGAAATATACGCCGTTGCCCTTGGTATCGCCCAGGACGGTTGCTCCGGACAGCGCAAGCTGATGCCAGCCATTGGAACATTGCAGAGCCGGAATATGTTTCATCACCCTGCCGCTCGCGGTTATGATGTCAAATGCGACGATTCCGGGTCTGCTGAGGAAATACCGCACAGTTTTTCCCGCGACCTCCATCCTAAACGCCGACGTCGAAGAAGAATACGTTGCAGGCGCCAGCCGAATCACTGGGGTTGAAACGTTGCTTATTGGAAACGTTGTAGTCCCGGTGCCCAATCCGGGAGCGCTTGCAGTGACCGTCGCAGTGCCGGCGGTCCATCTCGATCTCACCGCTATTTTGCACATTCCGCCTTCTATACACAGCTGGGAATCCAGAGGCGAATGGTAACCGTATCCTTGCGTGGTCGTCACCCGTTGATCGCTGCCGCCGCGATATTCGCAAGGGCCACTTGTGTGAAAAGTAACAATCGTGCTTTCCGTGGGGCACCAATTACCGGCGGCATCCACCACTTTGGCAAGTATAAAGGCCGCGTCCGACCCGTTGTTCCTGATCTGAAAAACCTCTCCATCAGGCTTTACCACCGCCGAATCCACAGTTAGAACAATATGGTCCGGGGCGCCGGCGGTAACTTTCTTGTCGGAACAAACCACGTTTCCGGTCGCATCAAGACCTTCGGCGGTTAGAGTTCCTGTAGCCCAAGTAACGTTGTCCCACCAGCATTGAAACGGCATCTGCGTGGTGGTTTGATTAGTAGTCTCGTCCCCTGTCCCGGTCCAGGGATTTGGTGTTTTGTTCCCCAGGTCGGTACCATTAAGGAGAAGTTTTACCTGCGGGCAGTTGCTGAACGCATTGACTCGCACGGTGCCGGAACGGTTCCAGTGGTACGCTAGAAAAACCACAGGCTTAGTAGCATACGGCACCCAGCAGACGTTGTATATCTTGTAAAGCAACTTGGGAATTCGGTTGAAATCCATCATGGAAGATCCGAACGAGCGGACTCCCGGCCCCGTGGGACCTCCCTCAAAATCCCCGGCCTCGCCGGGGGTCTCCGCCAGATACCACTGGCATAACCCGAAACAGTTTTGTTGTATGTTCTTTCTCCAGTTTTGCACGAACTCTTCGGCAAACAGGAGTTCATAATCGTAGGCAAACCTTGCGGCCTGATGGCCCCATGCTTCGGCGCCCCAGGCCGGACAGAGCGGATGCCCGTTCTTAAGTCCCATTTCGCAACCAGTCACCGTACAGGCGATAAGGTCGCCAGCCTGAAATTGCGGTCCGCCGCGAACGGAGATCGCGCGCGGTGTTATGGGGTCCCATGTTTTGCAGACAGTTCTGAACGCGTTGGCAAGATTGGGATCGATATCGCCGTTGCTTACCTCCCACGCGAGAATCGAGGGATTGTTTCTATCCCGAACGCATACGTCCCGTTGGATTTCCTCCTTGAGGGTGACGCGGTCGGCCGTAGGATTTGCTCCGGTGGAGAACGCGCCTTCGCCTTCGCCGCTGGGCTGCATCAGCATGATGCCTTCGTCGTTGCAAGCCTGGACGAACCCGGGACTGCACGACGAATGGCCGGGTCTCCACAGGCTGCCGCCGATCTTTGCAAGTATCTGGGCGTCGCGGTATTCCACTTCGGGAGACAATGCCGTGCCCAGCGCGGGATAATCGTAGCGCGCCGAGGCTCCGTACAAACAATGCTTGTGCCCGTTGATATACGGGAAATTCGCGTCCCAGGTGATTGTGCGGATTCCAAACGGGGTCTGAAAAACGTCCACCGTTGTTCCGCCGACCTTTACGATATGGTACACCGTGTGCATGTACGGCGTTCCATAGGTGCTGTTGTTCGGATACCACAGGTGAGGATTGGCTATGGTGGCGGTCTGGTCGAACATGTACACCTGGCCCGCGGCAATGCTTTGGGTGTTGTCGATGCTTGACACCACGGTATTTGTCGCGTCCACGATCTTGGTCGTGAGGGTCACGTTCTGGGCGGCGGCGCTTTGGTTCTGCACGTTGGTCTGGATCCGCACAGTGGCCGAAGCGTCCGACGCGGCCGTGGTTGCGACACAGGTTCCCCACTGGTTGAGGACCGAATACAAATTGAGCGGAACATGGACAGGATCGGTGATGTGCAGCCACACCGGCCGGAACAGGCCGACGTCGGCCTGACCGAACCTGAAGACCTCAGAAAAACCAGGGTCTGCGTAAAAACCCTGTGAAAAGCCGGTCCGTATGGCCAAGAGATTGTCTGCCCCGCCGAACGTCACGTTACTCGTAACGTCCACAACAAAACCGATGAAACCAATAACGTGGGTCGCGTTTGCATTTGCCGTTATTGCGCTATTGCCTTTCATGAGCGTGCCGTTGATGTACAGCTGGCAGCCCATATGGGCGCCTTCAACTTCAATGAATATTTTTCTTCCCGCATATGCATTGTCCAACGTAAAATGTTTCCTGTACCAGCAGTTGCCCCCGAACATCGGGCCGCCGCCGCTTTCGCCGTTTACAAAGGTATCGTCGTCATTCGGGGTATATGGAACTCCCACGTCTTTCCACGTTGCGTCGCTTACCGCCGCACTTTGGGCGTTTATAGGGTCTGATTTGATAAACTTCCATGGAGTGTCCCCCAAATTGATTCTTAGTCTGTTGCTTGGTTCCGGCGTATAGGTCGCGGCATAACCTGCGAACACCGACACAAGAAAGACACATGCGGCCGACGCCAGCAGTTTTTTGAGCATTGCAGTTCCTCCTTTGGAGAATTTGGGGATTCCGGAATTTGGGTTTTTGACAGAAGCGCTGAGAGGTTGAAGACAAGCCGGTGCACATGACCCTCCTCCCTTTAGGTCAATCATGGCAAACAGCAAGCCTTACTCCTCAATTTGTAAATATAGACATTTGCGGTTCAATAATAGTGGGGAATTGCCTGTCCGCATTATTAGTGTTCACTCTGGTGAACAGGGGACCATGACCTCTTGGCATCAGGGGCGCGGGCCTTTGCCCCAATTCCTTTTATCCACAGTTTTTCTTCCTAACCCTTGCCGGGAACCTTTGTTAGAACCCATATTTCCCCTAGGCGCCTTCTTGCAAAAAGACCTCGCCTTGGCCAGGAACCCCCCATCCGGAACAAAGACCATGAAATTTCGGTTCAAGACAACGTTCCATCCTCGCCGGTTGCTGGTATTTTCAGCGGCAATACTCGCAGTTTGTCCTGCGCTTTGCGCCATACTGCTCGATTCCCATTTCACCCAGGCGATCCTCCGGATGCCTCGGCTGGAGATCATGTCGTCGGCGCTGGCGGCCGACAACGATTTGTTCGCCGTCGGGCCCGAGCAAATCAAGGCAGACCTCGAAGCCTATTTTCAAAAAGCAACCTCCGCCATTGCCGCCAACGATTTCCGGGCCGCTCACCAGGAACTGTCGCTTATCAATTTCAGAATCGACAAATACAAGAAATCGCTTTCCAACGACGACAGGAAAGCCATCAAGTCCAGAGTGGCGTCGCTCGATGCCGGGACGAAACAGAAGGTTGACTCCCTCGTCAAGGTCAACATCGCCATAGTGCAGAAACAAGGCCGCAAAGCTGGGTACGAGTTCAGGCAATTTCTTTCGGTCCAGGCAGGTTTGTCCGAAACGGAACTGGTGCCCGTGGACCAGGCGATTATGGAAAGCACAAACGAAGGAGAGGAAACCACTCCCGTTTCCGGCCTGTCCCCGCCGCCCTCGCCTCCTCCTGCCGCACCAACGCTTTCGCAGGAAATTCAGCCGTCGCCAAAGCAGACACCCAAGCCACAGCCTCAGCAAAACGTGGCGCAACAGCATGCAGAAGCGCCGACCCCTGCACCTTTGCGCAAGATCGAGGCGCCTACCGAGGCGGTTGCGCGTTTGCCCGAGCCGGTGCATACCCCCGACACGGTACGGCACGCAGTGGAGCCTTTGCCGCAACCTGCGGCGCCAGAACCGGAATCTCCGGCTGTCCGGCCAAAGCCGGAGAAACAACAGCCTGACGCCGATGAAGAGCGCGCAAGACTCACGGCAGCATCCAGCGCGGCAAAGGTTCGGACGCTGCTTGACGAAGGCAACACGGACGAGGCAATGACCGTCTTCCAGATCTATCAGAAGAACCTGCAGCGGTTTCTCGCCCCCCCGGCCTACGAGAGCCTTAAGTCCGACGTGGAAACATCATTTTCGCAGAAACAGACCGGCCGCGCCCAGGCCTCACAGCTCGCGCAGGCAATCGAGCGCCTGCTCGACCAGGACCGCGCCCCCGATGCCATGAGCGAGCTCAAGAAATCACGTGACGAGCTGCAGCGGTTCATGGACAAACAGGAATTGCGCGACCTGGAGAAACGGGTGGGACAGGCATACGTCGAATACCAACGCAGGCAAGGCCTCGCCAATGCCGCCGTCGACGACATTCGCAGGCTCATTGCAGAGAAGAAAATCGAGGAAGCATATTCACTTTTTGAAAAGAAACAGGCCGACCTTGTGCGGTATTGCGTCCGCGACACGTTCGACGCGATTTACAAACAGGTGGCAGCCACCTACGAGACTGTAAAGGACAAGAAGAAACTCAGTCTGACGTGCCGGCGCGACATTATGTCGCTTATCAAGGCCGGGAAAGAACCTGATGCGAGCGAGAGGTTCTCCGAAAACCGGGCCATGCTTTCCGAATCCCTGGATACGGCGGCATTCGCCGCGCTGCAGGCGCAGGTGGATCGAGCAAACACGGGTTTTGCTGCGCGGCAGGCCGGAGCAAAATCCATTGCCGGCCGGATCGATTCCCTTGTCGGCGCCGGGCGGCCCAGGGAAGCGCATGACCTCTTTGAAAATGCCAAAGCCAAATTAAAGCGCGACTTGGCCGACGACAAGCGTTTCTTCGATCTCAGGGAACGCGTGTCCAAGTCCTATGGTGATCTGCGCGACCAACAGCGCCAAGCAATGGAGATATCCGACAAGATCTACCGGTTTGTGGACGGCAGGCAAGGACGAAAGGCCGATCTGCTTTTCAAAGAGAATACGCCGTCGTTGAAGAAATACCTCGAAACGAAAGCGTTTGTCCGGCTGCAGTCCTCGGTGGAAATGGCCCGCGCTGAATACGACCGCAAAGTGGCATCTACGGCGGCAGCGATGAGCGAGGTCGCGGCGCTTCTCGACCAGAACAAGGTGGAACAGGCCTACGCGGTCTTTAGGAAGGCCGAAGACGATATCGACTTCTATTGCGCCGACGAAACCGCAGCCGGGGCTCTGGCAAAGCGCGTAAAGGCCGCCTATGCCGAATACAAGGAACGCAAGACCTGGGCAGCCTCGGAAGTACATCACATACGGGAACTCATCGACAAGAGAAGAGGCAACGAAGCATATTCCCTCTTTGTGCAGGAGCGCGCCCAGCTTGTGCACTATTGCGAAGGCAAGTCGCTTGCCGAGCTTGACACAAGCGCGACCACGGCAAACAGGCGGTTCAATGCCGCCAAGGTCCGCACGGAGCAGTACGCCACTGCCATCCGCGGCATGATCGTGCAAAAGCGCATCGACGATGCGTATGCCGCCTTTGACACGCTCGAACCGAACCTCAAATTTTACCTTGAGCAGTCCGAGTTCTCGGCTCTCAAGACGGTTGTAGAGAAATTCAACAGCGAACTCAAAGACAACAGACGTGAAGCTCGCGCAGTCGTGGACGCGATCAACCGTCTTATCGAGAAGGACCGGGGCGATACGGCATATGCGCTTTTGTCGAACAACAACGGGGTTCTCAAAGCATATTTGTCCGCCCGTGTATACGCAAGCCTCCAGTCGCGCGCCTCACGAGCAAAGTCCGAATGGGAAAACAACTGCGCCGCGGCCCAGGCTCTTGCCGACAAGCTGCAAACAAGGGCGCAGAAGGAAGACGGGGCGCTTTCTGCGCACGACGAGTTCGAAGCAAAACACGACTTCCTCGAACAGTACCTTGTCAATTGGAAATTCTCGCGGCTTGCGGTGGCGGTCGGCACGCCCTACGAGGCGTTCATGGATAAACGCAAACAAGCGCGGGCTACAGGCTCGGCAATCAGGCGGTTGATACGGGAAAACCAGGGCGTGGAGGCGCGCGCCGGGTTCCAGAACGTCGAAAGGATTCTTGGCAGGTATCTTCCCCGCGACGAATATGCCGATCTGTCGGCAAAGGTGTCGCAAGCCTACGAAGCTACGCTCCAGGGCAGAAAGGAAGCCCGCGCAAACGTCGAAAAAATCCATGGCCTGCTTGGCATGGACAAGGCAGCAGAGGCCTACCGGGTCTTCACCGACGCGCAGCAGACCCTGGAAACGTATTTGGCAAGCACTGAGTTCGACAGGGTTCGCAACGAAGTGACCTCCGCGTACGACGACCTTGAGAAGAAAGCCGGTCAGGTGCGCGAGTACGCGAAAAAGCTGAGGCAATTGGTTGCAAAGAACAAATTGTGGGATGCGTACAAAGGCTTTCGAATGAACCACTCCGCGCTTGCCGAATATCTTGATGCGCAGGCCTATGCAGACCTTGAGTCCACGGTGGTCGGCGCATACGAAAAAGCAAAGGCGAAAGCACGGCGCGCACGGTTATAGTTCGCAGCCATCCTTTTATGAGGGTCCGATTTGGAACAGCCCGTCCTATGGCCGGGCTGTTCCTTTGCCTACGGAGTTTACTCACTCTTGATTCGCCCGCTGGATGCGGGCTGTGGCATTGGCTCCTCAGCCTTCAATGCAGTCTTCCTCGCCCAAGCCTTGGCTCCGCCTGCGGCTCTGAACAATGATCTTCGTCTATACCTCCACACCAAAATAAAACAGAAAAGGCCAGTCGTGCGACTGACCTTTTCTGTTTTATTGGTAGCGGGGGTCCGATTTGGCTCGATAGCCGCGTATGCAGTCTTCCTCGCCCAAGCCTTGGCTCCGCCTGCGGCTTTGAACAACGATCTTCGTCTATACCCCACTGTCATAAAACAGAAAAGGCCAGTCTTGCGACTGACCTTTTCTGTTTTATTGGTAGCGGGGGTCCGATTTGAACGGACGACCTTTGGGTTATGAGCCGCATAACTTATTGAAATTAATGCAATTATCGTAATGACCAACGCAATTATCGCAACTATCACAAGCATTGCAGCAACCAAATATAGCAACCAAACAAAAGCAGAATTTTTCGGTTCTTTTTCTAGTTCGACCTTTGGGCCAAAGTCCCAAAGACTTTCGGCATCGGTAACTTTGCTGAAATGCTGATTGCACAATGGTGGTCTGCGCTTTTTTCTTCCCAGGTTTTTCCTTTTCGTCTTTGAACAAGTCGCCCTGACCGCTTTGGGGCAGGGCGAGGTGGGGTTTTGAAATTAGCGGGAAAGATGGTCAAAGTCGTGTCTCAAATTGCAAGGGACAAAGGGCGGGATGCTTCCCCGCCCTGCTGTGACTTCAAGCAACTTTGTGAAGTTCAGGTGCTTCGGATGCTCCCACTATTTCATTGATCACCTTCAAACAGGTTTCCAGGATCGTCATACACGCATTTTTGATAGAGAGGTTTGCCAGTTCGGCATACCTTGCAATGTATTTGTAGCTGTTTCCCATATGTCCATCCTTCCCCATCATATAGAGCAAGGCGCTTGCGGAAAGCTCGGCAATTATCTCCCTTTCCCATTCGGGGGCTTTCTCCGCCTTGGGGTCAATCCTATAGTGTGAAGCATGCGACAATTCGTGTAAAAAGGTCCGTTCGTTATCGGTTGCAAGCACGATCTGTTTCTTATTGGGTGAGAAATAGCCGTAATATTCGCCATTGAATGATCCTGCTTTTACCTCAAGTCCCCAACGCTCTGCAACTTCTGCAAGTGGTAGGTGCCTGGGTTCAAGCTGTGCGTATTCCAGCGGTTTCCCTTCGGTGTCCTCCATCCTAAATACTGGTATCGCGTGGTATCCGACGCATTTCATATTATCAATCTTTTTTAACTCGCCTGCACCATTTTCAAACTCGATAACATCATTCGAGTCCCACTTTACCATGATGGGACCAAGGATATAAATCGCCTTTGATCCCTTCTTGACATGTCGGCCTGATTCCTGCCACTGCTTGAAACCTCTGGCATCTCCCGTGCCTGCAAGGAAGGCAAGGGCTCTGTTTCTTTGAGTCCATTTGTAGGCTGGAATATTTGAAGGCGGGTTGAATGTGCTGTAGGCAATGGCCTGGGGCAGGTTACCATTTTCAAAGGCTGAAAGTATCTGGCTTACTGCTTTGCTGGCTCCTGTGCTGTTCGTGGTCGTGTTCATGATCGTTCCTTTCTTTGGGGTTGTGTTTAGTTGTTTGTTTGTCTTGTGAAACAAAACATTCCCCCCCACGGGGATTGCCCCGTGGCGAACGGATTGCGAAACGGAAGCGCAGCAAGGGAGGGACTCCCGAAACTTTTTTGGGGGTACCACAGGCTCCAAAGGCCCACGACACGAAGTGCAGGGCCATAGCCTGTGGGGGAGCCAAAACCCGAAGGGCTTGAAGTTTCGGGATACCCTTGCGCGAACCGGATTCGCTCCGTATTTTTCTGGGCTTCCCGTGTGGGGGGATAAAAAAAAGACTTTCCTAACGCATTCGGAGAATGCGGAGAATTTTCTTACGAATTGGATTATCTTGTAAAAAAGCTATCCGCTGAATCTTGAGGAGTAACGGGCATCCAGCCTACTAAGGGAGCGTGCAAAGAAGGTCAGATTGGCTGTAAAAATCTCATTTTTCCCGAAATGGTTACCTACGATAACCCAGATTCCGAGTTTGCTTTTATAATCAGGAGAGACCTAGTTTTCAAAGAGAATCCGGCAACAATTCGGCAAGTGACGAAGTAATTTAAAACGCACCTAGTAAGAGAGGAGCTGAAGATGTCTTTACATCATGTAGAGGAGTTTTCATGCCCAAAATGTGATACCAAACAGGAATATTCGTATTGGGAAAGCATCAATGTTACTCTTGAACCAGAGCTACGTGATGAATTACTTGCCTATAGAATAAACGTCATTAAGTGTAAAAATTGCGATTTCCAAGCCTTCCTGACAATCCCATTACTTTATCACGATATGACTAAGAGTTTTTGCGTGCAATACTATCCTGAAAAATACCTTACGGAACCGAAACAATTTGAGAGCAACCTCTCGGGGATAACTAGGGACGGAAAAACGAAATTATCAAAGGACGATTCGGCCTTCGCCAAAATGGGTTACTTGTTGGAACCTCATATTGTCTTCGACATGAATGAAATGATTCGGTATGTCGTTTTCAGGGAATATTTATGGCAATTTTGGGAACAAAAGGAAAAACAAGGATAACAAGGTCTAGATTGATTAATGTCCATAAGATATCTTTTTAGCTCCAAATCCTTCAAAACCTCAAGGGAATGTGCAATCCCGAAGTCACTCACATCTTGCAGATGCTCCAGAATTATTCTGAATAACCTTCGAAATTTATTGATAATTTCATTGATCCTCGGGGAAGTCCTGGCAGGACAGCACGGGCGGGTGCGTATGGATAGACATACAGATAATGCAAGGAAAATGGGTGTAAATTAAGTTTCATGATTATGCAGCTCTTTTCAGTTCTTTGACATGCACGATTGATCTTTTGGCCCACCGTTTTTCCTGTTCGGTGGCGATGGACCA
>Ga0182027_10003078_pt1 | contig 26698 bp, 26 predicted proteins | sample 712E1DmetaG_FD_121300 | JGI IMG/M metagenome (GOLD analysis project Ga0182027, IMG submission 121300) | Permafrost microbial communities from Stordalen Mire, Sweden - 712E1D metaG (Illumina Assembly) | ecosystem: Environmental > Terrestrial > Soil > Wetlands > Permafrost | place: Sweden...
ATCCATCATTGATGATGCTAACTGCTTTTGTAATCGCATTACATCATCAAACTCAGTACCATCTAGTACACCCATATTATTCCCCCCACAATAATATAATTAATGATGAAATATTTATATAGTTATCGGAAGTGGTATACTATAATGTATATTAATTCTCTTCTGTTTTTATTCACTATACAAATACACTAAAAGTTTATATAGGTAGAAGATTAAAGTATATTGTTCGTAAACACATTAAATTAATATTCGTTGGGGGGTTGATGAGTGTGGAAATAATAAAAACAGTAAGAGATGGTAGTACAGAAGTAGAAAACTACATCAAAGTTGAAAACGGAATGTATACTCATAGGCAAATTGAAAAAATAGATGGAAAAGTATTTATGCGATGCAAAAGCAGAAAACTTTTTGACATATCTACAACATAAATTGTATAAGAAGTTATAAATAAAAATAAAGTGGATGCGATTGACTCGCGATGATGCTGATGTTTATTAAAAGTTTATAATATAAATTTCTTAAGGATACTCGAATGCACCAATATCTGGAGGATTATTCACAACTTTACCATCATAATCTCTAGTCAATCCGACATAAGTGCCATTATTTATAGCAGGACTGTTAGATTGTAGATGATAATCATCGTTAGATGCATCAACAAACTTAGGATCAACTCCTTCTTTGTTATTTTTATATGTGTATGTATAAGGATCCGGAGTTATTCCATTAAATAGTGGTTGATTATTATTTCCGTTATTGTAAAAAATATTATTCTCAATTGATAAATATCTCAGGGTTTGCCCTGAACTGCCTGAAGCATAAATCGGTTCATGATCAAATCCTTCAACTATATTATTTTTTATGTTTACATTTGTCGTAGTTCCCACGATAGGAACTTCAATGCCGTACATCGTTGTAAGTCCGTTCTCACGAGCAGTTATTACATTGTTATATATGTTTATATTGTCAGCAGTGTATCCTCCAGGATTTTCAATTAGCATCCCCCACGTCTGCCAATTGGGTCCGTCTAAATTTTCAATGATATTATAGCTGATATTAATATTTTTAAAAGTACTTCCACCAGCATATCCGAGCGGACAATAAATTCCTTCAGCAACACCTGTTATATGATTCTTTGCTATTATCACGTCTTCAGCACTCTGTTCAATCAAAATGCCTCGGATGCCTTCAGAACTTTCAGAATTTGTCTGATGGATGTAATTATCGTGGATATATACGCCGTATGTATAAGAACCTGTTTTTTGAGTCGCTGCAGTCAATTCTCCACTAGAGCCTGAGATATCCACTGAACCAGTAATGTCGTTATCATATATCTCGACTCCTCCTCTGTTAAGCCAAAGTTCAATTGCAAAGTCCCATGTAGTTCTATCATATGGTGCTTTCACAATAGTATTATTAAAAATCTTAAGACCTTTATTTAGTCCAGTCACTCCTTTTATTAGATAACCATTATTACCTGCTGGTCTAGATGTTTGAGTCAATATATTGTTATAAATCAACATACCTTCTTGTCCATCTACTATAATGGCGCCTTTTCCTTCGCCAGTAACTTTTTCATTTGCAGGATAATATGCAGAACAATCATCAATAACACAATCATGAATGCTATTATTATTAGGATATATTGTTGGAGGATAAACAAAACCACCGCTTTCAGTATTACCTCCTTCGAATCCTATTCCATAATAAAAAAAATGAACAAATGTACAATGAGATATCTCCACATTGCTTCTTTTCTCGATATAAATTGCTCCATACGCCGTAAGAGAATCACCATCCATCTTTATATTGGATATATGTTGATTACCATTTGTCGTTGATGAGCTGACTAACATAATCGTAAAGCTATTACTATACACTGATCCTGTTATATGCGATTTAATAATAGAATTATCACCGTCTCCTTCAATATTTACGCCTAGAGCTAGATTGCATTGTAATGTTTCAGTATATGTTCCCGCAACTACATGAATTATACTTCCTGATTTTGTAACCTGCGAACAAGCATAACTAAGAGATTTCCAAGGAGCAGTAATAGAACCATTACGACTAGAAGTATCAACGCCATTAGGATCAATATAAAAAGTATTAACATTAGAAGGTATAGGAATAGGAGTCGTTGATGTTCCTATTTTTGCATCGAATTTTATTATCTGCCACCCATCATGACAATCCCAAGCATTACTAGTAGTTCTAGAACAAGAATAGATTACGACATAGGTATTGTTAGAAACATTACGCGACAAACTCATACGTAATTGACTTGGAGTAAATGCAACATTAGCAGTCCCTTTAGTATATATCCATGCACCACTAATAGCATTATTTGTCGTTAAATTAAATTGTTGCCACGATTGACCATCATAACTAACATAACCATAACGATAAATCACAGTATCAGAAACATCAAAAGAACTAGAAATACTAGCATCAACAGAAGAAAATTGGAGAAAAGTATTAACACCAGAATACGCGAAAGGCAAAGCATAACCCGCATATAATGGATGAATAGCAAAACCAATAGGAGAATTAGGAACACCAGGAATTCTAGGAGTATCAATAATATTAGGAGTCAAAATTACAGCCAACATTACAAATGCAGTAATAACAAAAAACACATCACCACTAAAACGATTCAAAATCACTCACCAAAAACACTCCAGACAATAGTATTTAAAAATATAACGAAAAAAATTATGGACGATACTCATACGCACCAATATCAGGAGCAATACCATAAGGAACAGAATAACCATCATAATCAGAAGTTAGACCAACATTAATTCCTGCATTAATTGCAGGACTGCTAGGATTTAAATGGAAATCAGTAGGTGAAGTAAATGACGGATTCGAGATGATAGTGTTGCTTTCTGAGACACTAGTAGGTACAGTCCCCGCCCAACTGATTGTCGCACCATTATTATAAAATATGTTGTTCGCTATAATAACACCTTTTATAGTTCCACCAGAGTAACCTGTGGATATCGCAGAGTTAAAATTCATTATTATATTATTTTTTATCTCCACATTAGTCGTGGTCCCTTTACCTGGAATCTGTATGGCGGAGTTTGGATTTGCTCCTGCCACGATAGCAGCGATGAAAACATTATTGTAGAATTTCAAATTGTCAAGAGTATAACCAGATTGATATCCCTCACAAAAACCATTTGTGTTCCATCCCCCTCCTACAGTTCCAATATTATAGAACACATTATAATATATCTGGATATTTGAGAAACTTGCTGTTGACCAAGTTTCAATCTTTATCGGATTGTTGAGATTCTGGAACATATTATTATAGATATAAATATCGGAAAGATCATTGGTATTCTCGATATAGATTCCGTGTCTACTAGTGGTCTTCAGAACGTCGGGACCAAGAATGTTATCATGCACAGAATAAGTATACGGATAACTGCCCTTTCTTCCAAAGTGTCCCGCGAGATCTACAACTCCTTGTATCCTATTGTCATATATCTCTATCCCTCCAAGCGAATCCCAGAATTCCATCGCGAAGTCAAATTGCGTTTCATCATCATTATCAATGGTAATTGTATTATTGTAAATTTTTAAGTCCTTATTTAATCCTTGGACACATTTCAAGCCAAAACCGTCTGCACCTGCTCCTCTAGCCGTCTGTGTGATGACATTATTATATACTCTCATACCTTGCTGTCCGTCTATCTGTAGGTTGCCTGGGCTTCCCTCTACATTAAAAGATGCGCAATTAGTTATCATATTGTTATAAAACGTGTTATTAAGACAAAAATCATTCGGTGGGACATCATCCCCGAGATCCTCTCCGTAAAAGCTTACACCGCTGAAATAGAAATTGATGAACGCACAATCGTGTACTTCAACATTACTTCTTTTATCAATTACAAGTGGCTCATATGCCGCCAAATTATTCCCATCCATTTTTATTCCAGATATATGTTGATTGCCGTTTGTTACACTAGAAGAGTATAAGTATATTGTTGGTGCACTAGTTATTGCCGATTTTATGACTGAACTTGCTCCAACTCCTTCTATGCTTACTCTTGGAGCTAGAACGCATTGTTGCGTTTCTGTGTATGTTCCTTGATTCACATGAATAACACTACCAGAAGTTTTTACTTGCGAACACGCATAAGCTAAAGTCTTCCACGGAAGAGAAACAGAGCCACTCCTTGAAGAACTATCAACACCATTAGGATCAATATAAAAAGTATTTAATGAAGAAACGCATGTTCCACAATCTCCAGGACAACTAGAACACGTTTCACCATTATTACAAACCCCATCACCACAAACAAGAGCAGGAGTTGAACATATTCCTGCACCACTACAAGTCTGACCAGTTGGACAATTATTATTCACCCAAGTAGATCCAACAGAATTACATTGCCTAAACACAGTAGTACTTAAACACCCTTTAACATTAGGAGTACAAACAAGAGCAGGAGAAGTTGGCACAGTAATCATTGCATCAAACTTTGTAATCTGCCATCCATCATGACAATCCCAAGCGTTGCTTGTAGTTCTAGAACAAGAATAGACAACAACAAAAGTATTATTAGAAACATTACGCGAAAGACTCATACGAAGTTGAGCGAGAGTAAAAGATATACTTGCTGTTCCTTTAGTATAAATCCAATCACCACTAACAACATTACTAGTAGTCAAAGTAAATGGAGTCCACGGTTGACCATCATAACTAACATAACCATAACGATAAATCACAGTATCAGAAACATCAAAAACCCTAGAAATAGTAGATGAAACATTTGGAAAAACAAGAAAAGAATTAACAACATAACTCAAAGGCAAAGCATAACCAGGATACAAAGAAGAAACAGCAAAACCAACATTAACATTAGGAGAAAAAACTATAGCAACTATAACAAAAAGAGTTACAATCAAAAAAACAACAGTAACACTAAAGTCCTTCAAAACAATTCACCAAAAAAATATTAGACAACAGCATTTAAAAATATAACGAAAAAATTATGGATAATAGCATTAAAACAACTATTATTTCAGAAGATCATTTCTGTATTTTCTCTTCCGTTTTTTTAATTTATTCTGCAAATTATTAGTAGTCTTGACCGTCTTAAGTACATACTTCATTGCTCCATGTGATTTTACTCTAAATTTTATCTTAGTATCAGAAATCTTTGATCCTTTTTCTACGTGTAATGAGGAAGACTTGGATATAGACATTACTTGCGATGGAAATAGACTTCTATAACCAGACATTAAAAAACTAATCACACAAGCTACAGCTGCATAAACTCCAATCTATGGACCGAATAGTTCTATCGCCATAATACTTGCTGCAATCGGAGTATTAGCAACACCTGCAAGTACTGCGACAAATCCTATTGCTGCGAATGTTGAAATATCTACATGCATCAATGTTGCAAATATAGTTCCAGAAACTGACCCCATAAATAATATAGGAGTTATCACGCCACCGCTTCCTCCAAAATTAAGAGTAAGAATTGTGACAATCAATTTTATGAGCAATGCATACCAAATTATCTGTGCACCTTGAAGAGTGGATTCGATTGTATCGAGACCCAAACCTAAATATCTTGTGGAAAATATTACCGCGATTACTGCAATCAATGTTCCTGCTATAAACGCTTTTAACGGGTACCATATCTTAATCATATCAGAATACTGTCTGCCACACTTAAAAGCTTCTATGATAAAAAATGAAATCAATCCAAAGAATAGTCCAGCTATTACTATCTTCAATAAAAACAACTCATTGATGACAGGCACAAATTTTAATTGATATGAAAAATACTTTATTCCTAATGATGAGGATACATAAAAGGCCATCACGCCAGCAATGAACGACGGTAAAAGAAATTCATATAACATACCTCCAACAAATAATATTTCAACACCAAATATGGCACCAGCGATTGGCGTGCCAAACACTGAAGCAAACCCAGCGCTAACTCCACATATCATAAATTTTTTTCTGTCGTCTTTATTTAACCTAAGTAACTTGCTGAATATACTTCCAGAAGCCGCACCAACGTCAGCACATGGAGCTTCTTTACCAGCAGATCCTCCACCAGCAATAGTTAATATAGGAAGAAAAAATGCTTTTAATCCAGATTTCCAAGAAATAGGTTCTGAATCATGAATCGATTTGATAACTTTATCTGTCGTATCAACATTATCTTTAGGCCAAAGATATTTTAATAATAAAGCATTCAATAAAAAGATTAGCGGAATACATAAAAGAAAATATGGATTCTGTTGAAGTTTGACAATACTTATATTTAATAATTTCAGGAATGCTGTAGTAGTCAATCCGACAATACTGCCAATCACTGTAGCAAGAACAACCCATTTCAAAATACTTACAAGTAATACTGTCTGTTCTGAAACCTGTGTTTGTTTGGACATTATAAGATAATTGAAGAGTCTTTTATATAATTATTTATGAAAAATGATAAATTAATCCATAATCAATAGGCTCTAGCTTTTTTTTATCTTGATTTTTTAAACCAATTATTGCATATAACTCATTAATTTCTTGTTGTTTATATTTCAACATTTCTTTATACGGAGATTCTTGTTTTTGAAACATAGAAATTTTCTGTATCTTCTTTCTTAATGTCAATAGCGCGGTTAAATCATCACATTGCTTTTGTAATGTTAGAGTTTCTTCGATATCTAATATAATATTTTTTGTCGGTTCCATATTCTCAGGAACAAAAAACCATTTATATATTTTACTATGTATAGGTGATAAATTATTTTGTAGAACAACCTTTTTAAAAGCCATTCCTATTCTATAGAATAATAAATGGGCGTGTAGCGCAGCTTGGATAGCGCGAAGCACTCCTAAAATCATTTTGTAAAAATGATTAGAAGCAATGCTTAGGTCGTGGGTTCAAATCCCATCACGCCCGTAGAAAATTTATTCAATAAACTTAAATCTTGGAACCATCTTGCCTTCTATATTGACTGTTTCTAGAAACATCGATAATGGTCTGACCCATAAAGTGTTTGCATCCTTTCCTTTAGTCGGATCAGGATGTTTATATACGACCATTTTTTCAAGAGTCTCACTATGTAATGCTACTCCAATCACTTCAACAATAGTTCCTTTGTAATGTTTGTATTTGCCGAGTCTTAATTCTTTCATTTTTATAACTCTATTATTTAATCAATTCACCAATCACATCTTGAAAGAATACAATTTTACTTTTATAAATTATAGATTCTCTACCAATAAAATATTTATAGTCGCCTTTCATGACAAATGAATATTCAAAATCTTTGTCCTTAAAACTTTTTGGACCTCTAAACGGCGCCTTTTCATCAATATTTCTCATCACACTTTTCAAAAATTCAAATAATTTTTCAATAAAATTATCTGTCAATCCGTCAGCAGTCTGACCTTGATAAGACATACACCATACTGGCTGTTCTTTGAAAAATACAACTTCTCTTCCTGGAGCCCAATGTATTCCAGCATACGAATCATGATATCTCCAATCACCATCAATTAAATCATAATCCCTATGACCTTCTAAAATTGGAGTCTTACATTTATACTTAAATTTAATCTCTTGAGGTGCAGCATAAGTATTCTTATGTGCAAAAGTAATGAACTTCAACAAAGAATTCTTGTCTAAATCATCCACGTATATCACCCCAATTATTTTTTCTTCTCAAGAAATTTCATCAATGTATCAGGATAGTTATTTATTATCATATCATTTGTAAGTCCAAGTTGTGTCCTATACTTATTAAGAATAGAATCATCGCCTATCTCTTCAATAAAATGTGCATCAGAATTTACAATCAATTTCTTTCCAGCTTTCTTAGTCATATCTATCATTTTTTTGAGCAATAAAAGACTCCTGTTATCAGACATATTCTTTGCTAGATATGAAAGATTTAATTCTAGCAATACATCATTATCCAATGCTGTCTGGAATATCTTATCGAAATCGTACTCAAATTGCGGATTTGTAGGATGTGTCAATACATGTACATTAGGATTCTTCAAAGCATTTATGACTGCTTTCGTGTTGCCCATTATTTCTAAATTTTTATATCCAGAATTACCATGTAATCCTATAAGCAATATATCTAATTTTTTCTGAAGACTTGAATCTAAATCTATATCACCATTAACATTAAGTATATTTGCCTCACAACCCCACAATATCTTCAAACCTTTATATTGCGGAGCCCTATAACCCATGCCAAAATGCATGAAAGTAGCAGAACCAGTCATATTCGGACCATGATCAGTTATAGCAATAATCTTCATCTTTTTTCTTCTAGCTTCACTGACTATATCATAGAATGAGCCATAAGCATGTCCACTATATTGGCTATGAATATGTAAATCAATCTTGAGCATAACATAAGAAAAATTTCTTGATATAAAAAATTATCGAATCATATCATCGAATACCTAATATATTATCGAATTAATTATATTATAGAATATCTGCAAATATTCCTTTAATATTTTCACTGCATATATATTTCAGTCTTATATACAGAACAATCTTAATACTATTTCATACTAGGCTGCTGAATCCTTTTATCGCCAAGTATCCTACGCAGATGAAAGATACTAATTCTACTGGCCATATAATCATAAAAAGCATGTATAATCCCACTACTCCATCTATTATACTAAATACATCTCCAAAGAATATCACTGCTTTCATGATAAGATAAAATCCTAGACTAACAATGAGAGGATTATGTATCATTTTATACTGAAATAGAACTATAATTAGAGCAGTAAACAAATCCAACACTCCCATCAACTTAACAATCATAGATTTAGGATATTAAGAGGGTTTATAAAAATTATTGAAAAAAGAAAAATTAATTTCTCACGTCAGGATATTTCGTTCCATCAAATATCGGGCAAACAACAGTACACTTTCCATCAAGACATTTTGATGTGTAAGGACAACTAGACATTATAAGATAACGGTTAGGAGTGACACAATCCTTATCCACAGAACATGTATCATTTAATATCTCAGTGATATTATAATTTGGAGGACATTCTCCTACGACCCAATAATTCACTTTAGCTGCACATGCACCACATTTATTACCATAAGTTATTCCGTCTGCGCCACATACGGGTATATATTCCATTGTACATATCTCTGCTTGTTTCTCAGTATCATTACATATATGTGCTTGTGTACATTCTCCTCTCATCAATGACCATTCTTCACATTCTTTTCCATTTATAGTACAATATCCTGCCTGTGATCCATCATCTGCAGTCTTTATGTTAAGTGTTCCACCATTATCTACACAAAACTTAGAAGCAGGGTTAGCAATCTGATTATTTGAATTAGTTGGACTATTCGGAATATTTTCTGAAGTTTTCGTACATGCAGTCAAAAATACTACTCCAATTATTGCTCCAATAAACAATAATGTTAAGATTAATGTTTTCTTCATCTTTATTACCTCAATTATCTTTATGGTAGTGTGACATCTATATTTATATATATGATTATGACTTCACGTAGTCGAAATTATGTTTCAGTCTATTTCTTAAACAAAGCACATATAGGCTTTATTGCTAATAATACAAACAATATAGCATACCAGTACCAACTTAGACTAGCTAATGGTGGCCAAAACTTTACAAGCATCAATGTGATTGCAATCACAGATAACTTGACCAAGCTCATATCATACCATTTAAGATTCTTGACTCTCGAATCTGCCCATTTAATATAATTCATATCAAACACCTCAAGTATACGTTTGTATATTACATGATTATCAAGTTTATATTGTTATCTAATAGAAGATTCAAAAATCCTGTTCAAAATCTTTACGTCGCGCGCTCATATAAATATTTTATTGATTAGCTTCCGAGTTATTTATTATAGATTATATATTTTATAGTTCGCTGGGCGCTGATAAAGACGCAGACTTTTTGAACAGAGCTGACTCAAAAGCAAACTATATAAAAGGCATCGATAAAGATATACGATGTCAATGCACAACTACAAAATATATGTTTCTGAGGCGTTTCGATCATTCACACGTAGATGGAAAATTATTAGAGGTCCTGAGAAATATGGTGATGATAATAGCACGGACGTAGATATCTGTCGGAATATAATAGAAAAGTGTTATGATTCTGAGAAGAAATACTTCCGAACAAGTCTGGGAAATTATCCAGAATTTTATTCAAGAGACTTCGGCTGGTGTGTGGAATCTCTGGTTTATTTAGGGTATGAAGAAAAAGTCCTTGATACATTGAGATATGCTCTACAATGTTATAAAAAACATGGATATGTCACGATAGCAATAAACCCTAACGATATACCATTCAACTTCCCAGACAAATATATTCCCGACAGCGTCACTTTCCTTTTTCGAAGCTTAAGGATAGCAAGAGCAAAGGATATTATAATAGAATACCAAGATTTCTTGAATAAAGAAATATTAAAATTTGAAGAACTTACCATAGATAAAGAATTATGTATAATAAAAAATGAATACTTCTCAGGAATGCGCGATTATGAGTTAGTAAGTAGTGCATGTTATGATATGATAATGGCATGCTCCCTATGTGATGAGATTGACAAGATAAATAAGCTGTTCAAGAAAAAAATATTCAACAATAATCTAAAGAAGTATAATCTGAAGAAGAATCTTATAAAATTTTATTGGAAAGAAGGCTATTTCAAGAATGGCTTGAGTGAGAACGACGTCACAGGACATTGTAATGTATATCCATATTGGCTGGAAATAATATCAGACAAGAAAATGCTTGCAGCTTCAATAAAATCTATAGAGGATGCGGGACTTGACAAACCTATGCCACTAAAATACGGTTTCTCTGACAGGACTCAATTCTTATGGTATGAATTCTTCGTCAAAGATTGGGAGAAAAATACTGTGTGGTCAATGCTTGGCATGGCATATATACAGATACTATTCAAAATAGATAAGAAAAAAGCAAAATATCATCTGGAAAAATATAGCGATATGATAAAAAAATACAAAGCATTTATAGAAGTGTATGGAAGCAATAATAAACCGTATAAATCTTCATTCTTTTATTCCGATACATCAATGCTTTGGGCATCCATGTACATTCATTCCAAAAAAATTCTAGAAAAAAATGAAAAGAAAAGATAAGCTACGAGTTGCGTATTTCGTAGCATCAATGGATCCGACGCAGGATGGCGTATCAAGAGTAGTATACAAATGGATAGAACGATTAAAGTACAGAAATATCGATTGTTTTTTCTTTACATGCACAATTCCAGAAAATAGGCATCAACTTAAAATGCATAAAGTTCCAGGATGGGAATTTCCATTATATAAAGATTATAAGCTCGCATTGCCTACATATAATTCTTTCAAAAAAAGAATATCACAATTCAAGCCAGACATAATACATTTGAATAGCCCAGAAACACTCGGATATGCAGCATTGAAATATGCAGAAAAAAAAAACATACCAGTAGTCGCAACATATCATACACATTTCACTAGCTACTTCAAATATTATCATATGGAAATACTAGAACCTCTCGTATGGTCATATCTCAAAAGATTCTACAATAGATGCGATAAAGTTTATGTTCCATCCTTACCCATGATGCAGGAATTGAAAAATCATAAGATTAAAAAAATTAAATATCTTCCACATGGTGTCGATACAAAATTATTCAATCCAAAATATAGGTCTATTAAATGGCGAAAGAGAAATGGTGTAGATAAAAAAATAGTGATACTTTTCGTAAGCAGACTAGTATGGTATAAAGATTTAAAATTGTTCGTCGAAGTATATGATAGACTGAAAAATAATCGTAATGTGACGTTTGTCTTAGTGGGTAAGGGTCCTGATCAGCCAGAGTTAGAAAAACTCATGCCTAAAGCAAAATTCTTAGGACATCAAACTGACACAGCACTATCTACGGCGTATGCATCAGGAGACATATTTCTATTTCCGTCTACTACAGAAACTTTTGGAAATGTTGTGATTGAAGCAATGGCTTCGGGACTTCCATGTGTATGTGCCAACGCAGGAGGACCAAAAGGCATAATAAATGATGGCGTCACAGGATACTTGTCAAAGCCGAACGATATTAATAGTTTCATGAAAAATATAAACATGCTCCTAAAAAGCAAAAAACTTAGGAAAAAAATATCTGACAATGGTCTAGAGCATGCAAGAACCCAGTCATGGGATAACATCTGTGATGACCTTGTAAAAAGCTATAATGATGTTATAATATATCATAATAAACGTAACTTGAATCAAAAAATATAATTTACATAAAATATAAGATTCTTGATTTTTTATTCCACGATTCTATGAATGATTTATTCTGACCACAATTTATCAACATTAATATACATCACAAAAAATACAAAAAATAGGCAAAGAAAGTTTCAAAGTTTTGACATTGTCAAAAAAAACACCAGCTTTTTAAATCCTCTTTGACTTTGTTTTTATTCTATGAAATGGAGCTGGAGAAATTTTTTTGTAGGATTCTTCCTACTAGTTGGAGTAGCAGCAACATATTTTATAATCAAAGGATATGGATTCAAGAATATCATTAAGTTTTATGAAAACTTCAATGGATGGCTTCTATTAGCATACTTCTGTGTCATATTTACAATGTATACTATACTCACATGGCGTTGGAATGTAATATTACGATCCAGAGGACACAAAATACCATTCGTCAAATTATTTATCTATAGAGTAATAGGCCAAAGCATCAACTTCTTCACACCCGGACCAAGAGTAGGTGGAGAGCCGACACAAGCATCATTGCTCGGAAAACATAATGTGGAATTCACCGAAGGATTATCTACAATAATGATTGATAAGATAATAGACACCACGACAAGCGGAATATTATTCGTAATAGGAGTGATATTAGTAAGCTTGAACTATCGTATGCCAAGAAATATAGGAATAGCTCTTGCGAGTGCTGGAATCCTATTCTTAGCTGCAATAATAATATTTTATCGCCAAATGTTGAACGACAAGCATTTTTTTCTGCATATATTCAGGTTTTTTAGGCTAGATAGAACAAAGAGCATTACGCTAAAGAAAATTGAGAAAAAAATCGAAGAAGTAGAATTAATAATGATACAATTCTATAAGCATAACAAAAAAACATTCATGATGACTGTATTCATAAGCTTACTAAGTTGGGTCATGATGTTTTTCGAGTATAAGATTGTGACAACATTGCTGGGATTAAATGTAGGAATTTTACCTTTATTCTTCATAATAACATTTATTGGCGTGGCTGTTTTGTTTCCTATACCTATGGCGGTCGGTGTCCTCGAAGCTGGCCAGGTATCAGCATTTGGTATAATTGGTCTTGCAGGAAGTGGAGGAGTAGCATTAGCGTTTATCGTAAGAATCAAAGACTTCATCTGGGGAGTCGTCGGATTAATACTTCTAGCAATATTTGGATTCGATGTGCCGAAAACTATTAAAAAGAAATACCGCACGAAAGCTAACGAATAATCATGAAAAAAATATTCCAGAACATAAAACATATTCTATTTAGAAGTATAGTTATAGATAAATTCTGAAGTCTGTTTCGTACCATTTTGCAATTTTAGATTCTTAATATTTTGATGCAACTTCTTTACTATATTATTATTGCTCAATAGCTTTGATATCAACAAAGGTATCTTTGAAACATCTGGTTGATAATAACCTACATCATGCTTTATTACAAACTCGACATTGCCCTTTTCCTGACCCCAAACATAAGAATTTAGTATAGGAATCTTATCTAATAGCAGTATTTCTATAACTGTTGCTGGACCCCCTTTCGTAACAATAATATCACACACATTCAATAGCTCGTAAATGAAATCTACAAATCCATAAACATGGATGTGCACGCTGTTAGAATACTTGAGCGCAAGAGTATCACAATATCTTTTAAGAGTCACATTACGGCCACAGACTATAGCTATATCAATATCTAAAGAGTTTTTGAAGACATAAGTTACAATTTTCTCTAATAATATTTGGCCATTCTTGATGCCTTCACCTCCACCAAGCACTAAGAGTAACTTCTTATCCTTGGAAAAGCCTAATCTTTTCTTTACTTCTAAACAATCTTTGGATGATAATTTTTTAGAATATTTCTCATTGACAAAACAAGGAAACTGCGTTATTTGTTCTTTAGGTATGTTCTTTTTCAAAGCTGTGCGCCGAGCCTCATCACTAAATAAGATATAGTGTGCATTCTTACCCGTAAACCAAAAAGGATACAAAGTAAAAGGATCAGTAATTACAACTATCACAGGAATATCCAATCCTAACTCCTTAAGAACTAATTCTGCTGACCGTGTCAATGCTCCATGCATTATAACTACTTTATCAGGTTTTTCTTTTAAAAATATTTCCTTGAGATAAGATTTTATGAACAGATTGAATATAGCTACAGATGTCTTGGCCATATATGATGGTTGGTTTAACGTATAAAACAGGCTAGACATTACTCCAGAGCCACTCATTGATATCCTATAGCCATCCTCTACAAAATGCTTTAAAAGTTTTGATTTACCAATGCCATCTACAAATACACAATTAACTTTTTTATCATATGTATGATATAAACATTCTGAAAGTGTTTTTGCACAGGACAAATGTCCCCCTCCAGCATTCAAATAAAGAAATAATATCTTTTGAGTCTTCATAATATAACGTAAGTTAAAATATTTAAATAGTTAATCATTAACATATAATGCTAATATTGCATACAATAGAAACTATGATTGTAAAGAAACAATATAGATTTATAATCAAATAATAACTCTATATAAATAATTTATAATAATAAAATAAAAAATAAAAAAATTTAACTTATTTTACAACGTTTTAGCGCCTAAAGTAGCAGATAATACCAAATATAGTATAAATATTAATGCTACACCTAAAGCAATGTATGCCAATCTCTTTTCGGGAGGTGCAAGTGCCTTAATACTCATTACAAATACGAAGAATACACTTACAATAAACAATACGCCTAGTATCAAGCTAGGAATCTGCCATGCCAAATACGTGAACAGTATCATTACCACAAACAATACAAGCATCGCCCAAAATCCTATCTTCAAACATAATCCAGATTCATGTTCTTTTTTTTCAACAATTTTCTTTTCCATACAATTCACCTTCTATTTATTACCATATATTTTCGTAATTGTTAGCATCTTACTTCTTTGTTACTTTATCTTCCTTCAAAACCATTTTAGCAATCATAAACACTACTAATGCTATTATTATAAAGTTCAATAATGCTCCACCAAATGCTCCTAGTCCTAATACTATGGAGCCTAATTTTACTGTTGCTGTCTGCCATGCACCGCCTGGAATGAATGGAGTAATTATTGGCATTATTATATTATTTACCAAAGATGTTACTACGGCTGTAATCGCAACACCCATGATGAATGCAACAGCAAGTCCGATGATTTTATATTCATTCAAAAATTCTTTGAATTCTCTCGAAAATTTTCCCATTTTTATTCCTCCCAATGTTTGTTATATTGCTGACTATGGGTATTATTTTGTATTTATTCAATATATTTAACGTCTTTAAATTCATACTTGGTAGCAATCAATATTATATCTATAATCCACCATGCGCCAAGACCACCTAGAGTTATTAATTTTAGAATGCCAGTTCCAATCTTGCCCATCATAAATCTGTCTACGCCAAGCCATCCAAATATTACTGACATCACTAGCAGTAATACCCAGCTGATTTTCTTCATATTTACACCCCGCGATTCCTCGAAATAGCTATTAAGAATGCAAGTTTTTAAAGTTAGTGGAAAAAATAAATTAAATGGTACAAAAAGTTAAATAAATTATGAAACTATTTCAGTGCTTTACCTGCAATGTCTCTTCTATAATGGAATCCTCCAGAAATACTTATCTTATCAGCACATGCATAAGCTAATTTTTGTGCTTCAACAATCCCTTCTGGAGAATAACCTGTGACTCCTAGAACTCTTCCGCCTGAAGTCACAACTTCATTTCCATAAAATTTTGTTCCTGCATGAAATATTTTGGCTCCCGAAAATTTAGAAGCTTTATCTAATCCATTTATAACTAGACCTTTAGGATAATTTTCAGGATATCCACGAGAGGCTAATACAACACAACATGCTGCACCTTGATTTATGTCTAATTCAACTTGATCCAATTTTCCTTCCAAACTTAATGAAAGTGCATTGTATAGATCACTTTTCAACATCATCATTGCAGGTTGACATTCAGGATCACCAAATCTTATATTATATTCTATTACTTTAGGGCCATCTTTAGTCATCATAAATCCACCATATAAAAATCCTTTATACTCATTACCTAGATCCTTCATTTTTTTTATTAGTGGAACCATCATATTATCAGAAACAGACCTTACAACTTCTGCAGGAGCAATTGGAGCTGGACCATATGCACCCATCCCTCCAGTATTTACACCAGTATCACCGTCTTTTAGACGTTTATGATCTTGAAAGGATATTTCAAATGGAGAAAAGTTTTCTCCATCAGAGATTCCAAATACGGAAAATTCTTGGCCAAATAATTTTTCGGCAATCAATACATGTGGACCATATTTTTCTGCATGATTATTAATTTCGGACAAGGCCTGCTCTAAAGTATCACATACTGTAACTCCTTTTCCACCAGTCAATCCTCTTGCTTTAATTACGATGCCATCTTTAGTAGTCAATTCATTAATTGCTCTAATAGCTTCTTCTGTAGAATAACATTTGACAGCATTTGCTTGATGGATATTTGCTTGATTCATCAAATCATATGAATAGAACTTATCAGACTCGAGATATGATGCTTTCATTATAGGACCAAATATTCTATTATATCCCCTAACATTGAAGTAATCTACAATTCCATCTGCTAGCGGAATCTCTGGACCAACTACAACCATATCAATGTATTCTGATTCGACATAATCTGCTAATTTAGAAAAATTTTCTTTCTTTGAACCATCAATATCAATATTTCTTCCCTTACCTTCTTGAGTTCCTGCATTTCCGAGAGCATATATCACTTCAGATACTTCAGGACTCTGTCCTAACTTCCATCCTAAAGCATGTTCTCTTCCGCCTGATCCTACTACCAAAACTTTTTTCATTTTGTTTACCTCGTTTGGATTATTCTAATTTATTTGTCTTAAGATTTACGTTCTATTCCTGAAAAATATACTTTTGTTCCATTGTAAGCATTCAATTTAACGCCAGTCTTCTTAGGATATTGCTGCAATTGTCCCACGACTCTTCCTTCAAGACCGTGATTGTTCAAATAAAATATAACTGCACTAGGGTCCTGTGTTGTTACATATCCATCATTACCCATAGGCCATTTACCGTATGCAGTTCTTGCTGATGTGAAATTTGCACCAGCCAATGTCAATTCTCTCCAATCTGGGTTGAACAATTGCTCAAATGGATATTCACCAATCTCAGTATATAGTCCATGTTTTGCTAAAGGTTTTGCTAACTTACTATCGTATGCTCCACCACTCATATGATATACACTTGTAGCGAGTCCGCTATTAATTAATTCCCTAAAGTGAGGATATAATATTATTGATGGCGCTGCAAGATATTCTAAGAATATCTTTCCAATCTTTGTATCCTGATAATTTTCTCCAAAGAGTTTTATCATAAGTTTTCTTTTATCAGTTATACCATTTGATCTAGGATTCGGATATCCGCTTATTGCAACCAAGAAATCATTGACATGAGGCATCGGAGGATTTCTCAAGAATTCTTCGTCGATAAGGCTTACGGCCGAACCACTTATGTTAAACGCAGCAGATTCATCACTATAACCATAAATTTTATCACCAGAATATTCTTTTTGTATTATGTAAGTTATTCCTAATTCTTTCGAAATTACTTTAGCAGCCTCTTCCATTATATCCATGGAGATTTTACCTTTGATTTGTATGATATCGGATATTACCTTCAAATCTGCGCCTAATTTAATCGTATCATCTGCTTTCATTGCAACTGAATCTCTTAGACCAAGTTCGTATTGTTTTAATCTTTCCTGAAATTCTCCTTTAGTTCCTTGACCGTCAGAATTTATCCACACTGCCTTTCCTTTATGATCGAATGTTGCCATAGATACAATCCCATACTTTGTATATGGTGTGAATTGTGAACCAGGAAGATTATTCTCTTTGGGGACCAAAGCAATCATTGTACCATTAATATTAGCTTTGCCTATAACTCTATTACGTAATATCGCTAATTCTCCATTAAGCACAGAGTACCCAAAATGATCAGACACTTCTCTTAATGTATTACCGATTAATTCTACATCTTTGTTATCTCCATCACTTGCATCAATCACGTCTGCAAATGCGAGAGGAGTAAAACCATAATCATTAGATATATTAGCCAATCTTTCAACCATTGATATAGTATATTTTTTTAAATCCTTAATCCTAGTATCTCCACCAATAGAATAAACTACTACATCATAATCTTCAGGAAGATTCTTCAAAACAGATATACCATTCATACCTTCTTGCAATATATCGACATATTTACAATTCTTCAATGTCGGTGCCACTAGTGCTGCAATTAATGCAGATTCTTTATCGCCTTTTTTAACAGTATTAGTTATGTAATCATCTATTGCTTTAGTAGTCATGAAAATCCCCCACATATAAATTATTAATAAACATTAAGATAGTCCATTAAGACAATATTATATAAAGTTTATTATTTTATAGACGAGAACGTATATGTAAAAGTGTCATAGAGTGGTGACGAAAAACAGAAAAAATAAAGAATAAATCAATTAAATAAAAAAATAAAAAAGATTAAAACCTGATTCCTGCAGTCAAAACGAAGTTATTAAACTTGGATTTTGATGTCACAGGATATCCTCCAGTCTTGTAATCATAAGGTCTAACAATGTGTCCTACTTCCACGTAAGGTCTGAATTTAACATCCTTGAAAAATTTAAATTCGCAACCTAACTTACCTTGTACTTCAATCGCTCTTTGCTCATAATATTGTTGATCAAAAGCGGTACCAAATAAAAAATTTGATTCTATGCCAATATAAGGTCTTACAGCCTTTGTATTCAAGGGAGAGTAGTTTAAATTTAATCCAACCTTAGCGTTATCAAGGGCAGACTTTGGATTGCTATATTGGATATTTTTTTCTAAATCAACAACAAATCCTGCAAGTAGTTTTGGTGTAGCATAGAATATCTCTAATTCGACACCATACTTGTTAGCTTCTGCAATAGCTCCTACACTTATTCCTGAGATATCAGTAGTTTGCTTGGGCTGCGGACATGAAATTGCAGAATGTTCAACATAATAATTTTTATTATGTTTAGTTTGTGCATTTGCATTAAGCGCCAATAAACTCAACAAAGTTATTCCAGTTAATGTTTGCGGTTTCATAGTTTCAAAGAATATAGAATTATTTATAAATGTTGTCATTTAATAGTAGTATATTTGTATTTTTCCATTACAAAAATAAGAAAGTATAACAGATAAAAATATTCTTAATAAAAAAAAAGATAAAAAAGAAAAATAAACTCCCGAACTTACTTCTGTTTCAATGCAGCATGCGCAGCAGCCAATCGTGCAATTGGAACTCTATATGGCGAGCATGAAACATAGTTCAATCCTATCTTGTGACAGAATGCTATGCTTGATGGCTCTCCACCATGTTCTCCACATATTCCAAGTTTCAAGTTTGGTTTGACTGATCGACCTTTGACTGCAGCCATCTCAACCAATTGTCCGACGCCAGTCTGGTCAAGTACTGCGAATGGATCCTTTTCCAAAATATTTTTCTTCAAGTATTCTGGCAAGAATTTACTTATGTCGTCTCTTGAAAATCCTAAAGTCATCTGAGTCAAGTCATTTGTTCCGAAACTGAAGAACTCTGCCTCCTCTGCAATTGTATCTGCTGTTAATGCAGCTCTTGGAACTTCAATCATTGTACCAATTATATATTTCAATTGTACTTTATACTTTGCAAGTGTTGCATCAGCGACTCTTTTTATGATTTCTTTCTGATGCTGCAATTCTTTGACGTTGCCAATCAATGGAACCATTATCTCTGGCATTACTACAATCTTCTTCAATGTCAACTCACATGCTGCTTCCATTATTGCTTGTACTTGCATCTCTGTAATTTCAGGATATGTAATTCCTAATCTACATCCTCTATGTCCAAGCATCGGATTTACTTCGTGCAAACTTTCGGAAATAGATTTTATCTTTTGAGTTGTTATCTTCAATTCTTTTGCTAATTCAGAAATTTCTTTTTCTTCTTTAGGCAAGAACTCGTGCAATGGAGGATCAAGTAATCTGATTGTTACTGGAAGTCCATTCATCTCCTTGAATAAACCTAAGAAGTCTGCTTTTTGGTAAGGCAATAATTTTGCTAATGCCTTTTTTCTCTGGTCTAAATTTTCAGCAAGTATCATTTCACGCATTGCTTTGATCCTATCTCCCTCAAAGAACATGTGTTCTGTCCTGCATAGTCCGATTCCTTCTGCTCCAAATGCTCTTGCAACTTTTGCATCTCTTGGAACATCAGCATTAGTCCTTATCTTTAATACTCGGAATTCATCTGACCATTTCATCAATATCTCAAAGTTTCCAGATACTCCAGGCTCTATCAAATTCAATTGACCCTTGAATACTTCTCCTGTTGTTCCGTCTAATGTTATATATTCTAATTCTTTTAATTTTAGTCCAGTTTTCTTGATCAATAATATCTTGTTCTTTTCATCTACTTCAATATCCTGGCATCCTGATACACAACACTTACCCATTCCTCTTGCAACTACAGCTGCATGGCTTGTCATTCCTCCACGTGCTGTTAATATTCCTCTACTGACATTCATTCCTATTAAGTCTTCAGGACTGGTTTCAGTTCTGACTAAAACTACTTTTTCATTATTCTTTGACATTTGTTCTGCTCTTTCGGCTGTGAACACTATTTTACCGACTGCAGCTCCTGGTGATGCTGGAAGACCTCGTGCAATCAATTCTCCTTTCTTCTTTGCGACAGGATCAATTTGTTTGTGTAACAATTGGTCTAATTGATTTGGTTCTACTCGTAATACTGCAGTCTTCTTGTCAATCAATTTCTCTCCGACCATATCAACTGCTATCTTTAATGCGGCATGTACAGTCCTCTTTCCATTTCTCGTCTGCAAGATGTATAATTTACCTTCTTGAATAGTAAATTCCATATCTTGCATATCCTTGTAATGTTTCTCTAAAGTATCTCTTACAGCTACTAATTGTGTATATACAGTAAGATTCTGTTTTGCTAATTGATCAATACTCTGAGGAGTTCTTATTCCGGCAACAACATCTTCACCTTGTGCATTCATCAAATATTCACCATAGAATTTATTCTCTCCTGTTGATGGATTTCTTGAGAAACATACTCCAGTTCCTGATGAATCTCCCATGTTTCCAAATACCATTGATTGTATATTTACTGCAGTTCCCTTTAATCCATGGATATCGTTTAATTTTCTGTATGCGATTGCTCTAGCATTATTCCATGAACCAAATACAGCTTCTATCGCCATATCTAGTTGTTGTCTAGGATTTTCGGGGAATGATTTTTTGGTAATCTTTAATACTAATGCTTTGTAATTCTTTACTAATTCTTTCAAGTCCGTTGCATCTAAGCCAGTATCTAGAGTTACACCCTTCTTGCTCTTTATCTTATGCAATTCTTCTTCGAATGTGTGATGTTCAATATTCATCACAACATTACCGAACATCTGGATGAATCTTCTGTATGTATCCCATGCAAATCGTTCATTCTTTGTCTTTCGAATCAATGCTTCAACGACTTGATCATTTATACCTAAATTTAATATTGTATCCATCATTCCAGGCATGCTTGATGCTGCGCCTGATCTTACAGAGACTAATAATGGATTTATATCATCGTTGAATCTCGTACCCATTGCTTTCTCTAAACGTGCGATGTTTGCATCGACTTGCTCTGTCAATCCTTGTGGGAATTTTTTTCCAGACTCGTAATATAGATGACATGTTTCAGTCGTGATTGTGAATCCTTGAGGAACTGGAATACCAAGGTTAGTCATTTCAGCCAAGTTTGCGCCCTTTCCACCCAATAAATCTTTCATATCTTTATTTCCTTCATTAAAAAAATAGACCATCTTATTTGTTCTAACATTATTAACAATAGAATTATTTATCTTGACAGCGACATTATTGTTCTGTTTAATATTCATATTCTGTTTTACATTGTTGTTCTTCATACATTTCACCCTTGACTTGTTTGTTCTATTAGAATATTCTAGAAGTCAAACAGTTATTTAAATGTTTTATGGTAATGAAAGAGTCGTCATAAGATATAATAAAATAAAAATATTAATAAATATCTATCCTCCAATACATTTATGGAATTAAAAGCAACGATAAATAAAAGAAAAAGCATCAGATCTTTTGAAAATAAGACCGTTCCTAAAAAAATTCTAAAAGAACTAATAATCGATGCTACAAAAGCTCCATCATCGTCAAATGCCCAATCTTGGCGATTCTACATTATCACTTCTAAGAAAACAAGAGATAAAATAATTCTAATACTTCACAAAACACTAAAAGTATTCAAGAAAAATATTAATAAGATGCCTGTACATTTAAAGAATTCAGTCACTAGCTTTTATCAAAATTTGGGAGATTGTCCGAACATAATATTTATATATACGACAAAAGAAGGTGGATGTAGAGACAATAACATAATGAGCGTATCTGCAGCTGCTGAGAACATCATGTTATCAGCAGTTGACAAGGGATTAGGTACATGTTGGATAGGAAGTTTCAAAGGCGTCGAAAAAGATTTAAGCAAACTTCTAAATATATCAAATGATGAAGAGTTAGTAGCTAGTATTATCATAGGTTATACGAAGAAAGGATATGTTCCTTTGAAACGAGATAAGAAAGCCCTGAATAAAGTCATGAAATTCTTATGAAAGTATCTCAGAAAATATTCTTTTATATTCATTCTCACAATTCTTTTTAAAGATAATTTCATCCATTTTGTGTTCATATTTCCATATATGCTTATTTCGAGTAAAAAATGTCCTATACTCTTTAGCTGCTTTCTTTACTAAGATAATTCTCTCTTCCGGACTTTTATTTTTCAGATAAGAGACAACATTTTGCCAGTGAGAATTCCATTTATCAGAAGATTTCTTGAAAACTATATCATCTAAATGTATGCCTATCTGCAGATAAACACCAAGATAATTTAGTGCATAAAGCGGATATGCTGCTTCAAAAGAATTAGTATCGTAAAACATTCCAGGTATCTTTCCTCGTACGGTCATACCTTGCTTTTTTCCATAATTATATACCTGCTGGAATAATCCCTGCCTCCAATCAACACCATAAAAAGTTCTAAGTTTATCAAATACGTGATTGATCTGTTTGTAAGAATACTGTCTGTCGTCCAGTCTTATATTCCCCTGAATATTTTCTAGTATCAATTCTTTGCTGTTTTTCGTATCAAGAAAATAGAAACTCAAACATGCAACAGATACATTGTTAAAACGAAATCTTTTTGAGACAAAATTATACTGAATATCGAACTGATTGGAATTCCCGACATGAGTGTAGCATAGCTCCGCAATATTAAATTTCTTAGGAAGTTTCGTTATAATTTTAGTATAATCAGTCAATAGATTTAAAGCTAAAGAATCAAATTGTTCTTTCTCATCCAGAGTCTCAGGAAACACACTTAATAACGGCTTAACTTTTCTAGATCGTGTTACATTCACTGATTTACTTATCAAAGTTTCTATGTTTTTCATTTTTCTATATTAATAAAAATATAATTTAATCTTCTAACTTAAAAAAATCTTATTATTCCTTCAACACCAATTCTACAATCGCTTCAACATGAGGTGTATGTGGAAATAAGTCAAACATCGCTGAACTTTTCAACTCGTAATCCTTGAATTTTGGCAAATCCTTACGTAGCTGTTCAATGTTACAAGAGATATATATAATAACTTTAGGCTTTAACTTGTTCAAATGCTCGATTGTCTTTGGATGCATACCTGAACGTGGAGGATCCGTTATGACAAATAAATCCTTGTCAGGCAATTCGACTTTCTTTAATTGCATTGCATCCATCTCGATGATTTCTGCATTTTTTATTTTATTCTTTTCAATATTGATTCTTGCGGCAGCTATGCAATGCTTGTCAGATTCAATGATAAACAATTTTCTGAAAAATTCGCAATTATTGATTCCAAACGTGCCGACTCCAGCATAAAGATCAAGCAGGGTCAGGCTTTTAGATTCGTGTTTCTTACATAATGTATGAACATATTCATGCATCTTCTCTGCCATTGCAGTATTATTTTGGAAGAATCCTTGAACAGAATATGTGAACTCTTTATCAAGATAATTTTCCGTCAGCATATCTGTACCTTTGACAACAAAAAATTCTTCAGATATGCTCATATCAGTCTGTTTTGGAACATATGTTACAATAATATTCTCAGCAGAGCTTGACTTTGCGTAATGTTTTATCTTATCAATAGCATCTCCTGTCTTTGTAGAATCTTCATTCAATACAAAAGATACAGATGAAGTGTTTCCAGGAGTCCTTAAGACAACATATCTATATGTTCCCTGATTTTTTTTGACGTCGAAAAAATCAACATTCTGGAAGTTTTGCCTAATCTCTTTAATAAGAATGTTCAATTTTTCATTCGCTATCACGCATTTCTCTATATCGATGTAATTTCTCCAATCACCCTTCTTTCGAAGACCGATTCCTCTAGGAGTGAATATCATATCCATCCTATTACGATAATAATATTCTTTATCAGAGAAAACTTGAATGGAACTAATTACATCCGTTGAATCTGCTTCTATACTTATAGAATGTGCCAATTGTTTTCGCTTATTATCTAATTGAATTTCGTAATCGATATGCTGACTGCTGCATCCGCCACATTGACCAAAATATTGACATAAAGGTTCTGCCATAAATGAACGGATTGAATGATTATTTAATAAGTTTATCCTACTATAAGTGCAAGAATGATGCTACCAGCAAGAGCAAGTATAGCTCCGACGTATTGATACCATTTTATGTGTTCTTTATTTAGCCATAATCCTAGAAACATCGCGATAGCAGGATAGCATTCAGTGATTGCAGTCACTATCGCAACATTATAATTATGAGTTGCATATGAATAAAATATCCATGATATAGTATCTATTATTCCAGTAACTAATAATAGCCATTTAAATTGCAATAAATTTGCTCCAAATTTCTTCAAATCACGCCTCTTTGCTATGACGACCAGACTGAATATAGTAAAAATTAACCACGGCACCCATACAGCCAACAAAGGAGAAATGCTTCTGGAAGATTTGGCCGTCAAGAAATCTGTCAAACCCATCAATATTGCAGCAAAAAATGCCAATATTACCCCTCGTTCAAGTTTAGTTCTCCAATGACTGAATGATTTTGTTGCAATTAATATCAAACCTAAAAGCATCACTATAATAATGACAAGTTGTCTCATGGATATTGATTCTTTAAGGAATATAAAACTTAATACCACGGCTATAGGCAACTCTAACTCCAAAATTACTTCAATTATAGATAATTTTCCTTCTTTCAAGGCTTCGAAATCAACTACTGACATTATGCAAGTGATTATTCCTAAAATAGATACAAGTATTATATTCTGAAACGATAATAATAATTTCAAATCCGGAAATACGAAAGGCAATAGACCTACTGTACCTACAATTCCTATAATCGCTAACACTTCTATATCTCCTACCTTCCTGATAGAACGTTGTATAAAGAAATCTCCAAACGCCCAACACAACATTGCACAAAATGCAAATAATATGCTGATTTCAATTATCATCTAAAATATCACCATAATTATTCTTTAATATAGTTGTTTATGAATATTACTAAATTACAAAATATTACGGAATGACAGAATACTATAGAATTGCGTATGCTACATAAATCTGCATAAATTCTAGACAATAAATTTATATATAAAACACTAATCACTTCACTATGCTATTTAAGTATAATAGTTCATCTATTGAAACAACTAACGGGATAAGTCATCTCAGATTACGCGAAAAGGATTATTATAGCACAGGCTATGCTTATGGAACTCTTTTAGTAAAATCAAAACATCCTATAATAGATTTTATGAAAAGAAGTGTCGTGAAGACAGTATTATCTACACTGTATACTATAACAAAAAGACATTATAAAAATATTAGAATCCCAAAGGAATATTTGGATGAAATCAAAGGTTATGCAGATTCTACAGGAATATCATATAATTATATATTTCTTCTTAACTTCGGCTTTGACGTCCTAACAAGATATGGATTTCATTGCTCTACAATGTCCTTCTTTAACAAAGATTCAGTCCTCGTAGGAAGAAATACTGATGTGCCGCCGAATGTAGGAAGGATAGCAGTCAAATATGCCAAATCAATAATAGTAGATGTATCTATTCCAAAGAAAAAAAGATTCGCACATATATCAATGCCTCTATTCGTCGGCTCATTAAATGGATTCAACGAAAACGGCATTG
>Ga0182027_10003081_pt1 | contig 26677 bp, 26 predicted proteins | sample 712E1DmetaG_FD_121300 | JGI IMG/M metagenome (GOLD analysis project Ga0182027, IMG submission 121300) | Permafrost microbial communities from Stordalen Mire, Sweden - 712E1D metaG (Illumina Assembly) | ecosystem: Environmental > Terrestrial > Soil > Wetlands > Permafrost | place: Sweden...
GCCTTTGTTTCAAAATTAGCCTTGTCAAGCTCATAGAGGCGTTGCATCCTGTCGTTACCCGGAATGCCTATGGCGGCCACCAGAGACGCGTGAATGCAATCCAGAAGCGTTTTTTTATACGCATCTGATTTCCCTTTAACTATTTCAACCTTCACAAGCGGCATTTTTCCTCCTTTGTTTCACTATTTTCCCGCCGTACAACATAAGAACCAAACCTATGAGTATCAATGGAAAACCAAACATAAGCAACTGTGCCGGTTTCTCATGACCAAGGAGAAGCCCAAGGCACACGGCAATAAGCGGATTGACTATTGCATAGCTGACAACGCGTATTGACGGTTCATGCTTAATGAGATACGAATAACAGTAAAATCCCAATGCGCCGAACACGGTCAGATAGATAAGCCCAACCCACGAGTGTGCCGAAACAGCGGGCAATACCGCATACACCGGCTTGTATAAAACCGATGAAACAATGAGGCCGATAGATCCGGCAAACAACATTTGCATGCCGCTATTGACAAGCGTGTTCTTGTGTACTTTCATTTTATGGCCGATGCTTGTTGCCAAAGACCAGCAACACAAACCCAAAACCACAAAGCCCACTCCCGGCGTAAACGACGAAAGCACGTTTTTGCCGTTATACAATATCAATGCAACGCCGCCGAGTCCGCACAGCATGCCGTATAGCCTGAACAGCGGCAGTTTTTCTCTGAAAAGGATGCCGTTGAACAATGCGACGCAAAACGGCGTGGCCGCGACAACCAGTGCCGCCAGGTAACTGTCGACCGTATGCTCGGCGACAACCACGAATCCGTTTCCTAAAAGCAATAATAAACATCCCAATATAAAGGCGGAAACGATTTCCCGTTTCGTGGGCATTCTGCGCAACGCGCCCGTAGCAATAGACAAGAGAATGAACGCCACGCCTCCGAATAAAAACCGCAGGCCAACCACGTAAAACGCCGGCATGGATTCCACTGCCATTTTGATGAAAAAATAGGTGGAGCCCCAAATAACATACACAGCCAAATACGACAGAATGACTTTGATCGAAACACCCTTCATTTCCCGATCCTTTGTTAAAAAAAAAGCCCGCTGCGAGGTTTTCCTTGCAGCGGGCTTCATGAATATTTCAGTTTTGTTTAAATCATGGTTCCTGCTGCAGAATGTGCAATAGCAATGCCGTGGCATGCCACTTGGCTGCCGGCTTATTTTTGCGAATCATGCGATGTGTAAACTGACAACAGGTTTTCATAGTATTTTCTATTGTGAATGATAATGATATTAAATTAAATCATGGTAATTTGCATGAGCAAATTTCTTTTTTGCCCTTCCAGTTACTTTGATCTTTCAAGGGAGCTATTCGGAAAAGTGAAATTCGAGCTCGAATACACAAAAAATGGACTAGAGGGGACGCAAAACCGCCGAAGAAATGTCTTGCATACATAATTAATAATACTATATATATAGCATTATGGTTAGCATTTAGAGCATAGTAAGACTATTATAGTACTATGAAATCTGCCAGTAAACAGTATATTGAGAGAATATCCGAACTGCTTAAGCAGCGGCGCATTGCTCTTGGATTCAAACAAAGTGAAGCAGCGGCAAAATCTGGTTTAGCGCTGGGGACATTAAGAAAATTTGAGCAAACAGGGGAAATAAGTCTTGAGCGCTTTATGAAATTATGCAGGATTTACAAAACAGACATACACATTCTTGCAGCCCTTGAGCAGAAAGATTGGTGGGCACTTGAGGAAATCAAGCGGTCGGAAAGTAGGAAAACAGTCAGGACCGCAAAATGAACAAAATCAATGTTCATATTGACTTTGGTTCAATTCATCATAGAGTCGGCGAACTTTATGCTTCGTCGGACATGGGACGACACGTTTTCAGTTATGATCCGGCGTTTTTGCCCACTGGATTACAAATTTCTCCGTACTGTCGATGATATTACCCTGAATCATGAACAAGTTGTTGAAGGATTCAGAAGGATTGTTTTCAATTACATCGGATCGAATAAAGACGACCACGCAAAAAATTTCAGTTTTGCAATGGATAAAAACGGCGAATGGTTTCTTGCCCCTGCGTATGATGTTGGCTTTTCAAAGGGGCATAATGATTTGCATTCGATGAGACTTAATGACAAATTTCGCAATGCCGAGGTTCGGGATTTCAGGAATATTGCCCGGGATTTCGATATTGCACACTGGGAATCAATTGTTAAAAAGGCGCTTGATGCTTTTTATACCTGGCCTGAAATTGCTAAAAATTGCTCGGTTCCAGGGAAGTATATACAAATGATCGGAAACAAGATTAATGAGAATACCAGACGACTTGAAAAAGATTTGAATAGAGGCCTGGAACGTTAAAATAATTTATAGAAAAATACAAAATGATAACACCGATTATTCCCTTTTTTAAGCCAACTCCATGCTTCCCACTACGCTATCGCTTCGGGGACATGTCGCATGAGACAAGTTTACTTTATATATTACCTACGCAAAATGCATATACAAAGTACCGAGGTTTACCGAGTGTATAATCCAGATATAGGTACTATAGTGAACGACCTTAAAAAGATTCTTCCCCTCTCCTAGCGGCGAAGTGCCCTTGCGGTAAGTGGGGAGGCCGAAGGCCAGGGTGAGGTCTTAAAGCACCTTTGTGACCTCATCCCCCTTCCCCCTTCTCCGCCAGGAGAAGGGGGAAATGTAACTTTATTTATGTTGCCCACTATAATATCATCCCTTACCATTCGAAAATAGCAGAGAGCTGCAAGGGACTCCAAATACCTGCATCTCTCTACCAAAAGCATTTCGGATTTAAATAAACTGCTTTGCAACTACCTTTGAATTGACAATCTAAAAGAAGTTTGCTTGTCACCACACATCAGTTTAGCTAAATAAACTCCAGAGGAAAGACCATTTTTTACGAAATCGAGTGAAATTGATTTAGCGGGTTGCTGAATCCCAAGCAAAATGTTGGGAGCTCCTGCCGGCGGCAGGCGGAGTAAAACCCCTTTTCTGCGTTTTTTTGGGAACCGGCCGCAATTTGCGACCATTTCCTGCATGGTGAATCCAATTTACGCTACGGCAGTCATCACATTCCTGACTATCATTGACCTCCGGTTCCCACTTGAAACACAAGTAGTTTCATAGTGCCGCATGAAACCAAAGCTGAAAATAATGTATCCTACAAATAATACGGAAATAGGTGCAAATATATTTTCCTTTAATATTTCAAAGAGTTACGAGTTATTCTGTATCCTGATCCTGATATTTTAATTCGATTTTTTTCAAATATTCCCGGCTTTTTTGAGAAAATCGGGTAAATTAAGGATCATGCGCTCCATATTCGAGTATATAGATTACCGGAAATTCCTAAACGATTATTATACGTTTAAAAAGAAAACCTCACGTGCGTTTTCTTACCGCTATTTCAGTTCGAAAGCAGGTTTTGGTTCTCCGGTTTTTTTTAAATTGGTCGTTGAAGGTAAACGCAACCTGAGCCGCGCCTCAATCGAGAAATTCTGCAACGCGCTTCAATTGACTAAAAAAGAATCCTTGTATTTCAAGAACCTGGTGCTTTTCGAACAGGCGAAAACAGCGGATGAAAAGCAGGAACATTACGTGGTTTTGCGTTCGATAGAAAATGCCGTGAGCGAAAAGGCCCTTGAAATTGACCAGTACGATTATTTCAGCAACTGGTACAATATTGTCATACGCGAACTTGTTTCCATGTACAATTTCAGGGAAGACTATCAGCTCCTTGGCAAATGCATGTCCCCGCCGATTTCCGCATCGGATGCGGAACGGTCGGTGACGCTTTTGAAAAAATTGAAACTTATCCAAAAACGGCCCGACGGTTTTTACGACCAGTCGGATTCCGCAATCACGACAAGCGGCGACATAGGACTCATGGCCGTTCGTCAATTTAACAAGGAAATGGTGCTGCTTGCCGCACGGGCCATAGACCAGCTTGCCCGGGACAAACGGAACATATCCGGTATCACCATAGGAATTTCACCCGCCATGTACAATATCATAATCACCGAAATCGCGGCATTCAAGGATCGCATTGTTTCGCTGGTACACAGGGATCAGAACGCCACGGGTGTTTTTCAGCTCAATGTCTCGCTTTTTCCGGTTAGTGAATCTATCGAGAATATCGGCAAGGATGGGCAGCTATGAGACGAATTCCCGTACTTATCGTCTGTACGTTTCTCACCATGATAGGCGTCGGATGCTCCCTGCGTCCAACCGATGTTGCCGGAGGTTCGACCAGTACGACAAATGCAAAAATTTCGGGCACGGTTTCAAACGAATCGGGCGCCGTGCTTCCCGGCTCAAAAGTCATGTTGCGCGACATCATCATAACCGAACACGGTGACAGTGCGAAAACCGAATGGTCGACTTTTGCCGATGCAAAAGGCAATTTCTTTTTCGACAATATTCCCCACGGAAACTATGTCCTTGTCGGCGTTGACTCGGCCTCGGGCACCATAGGATACCAAACCCATTGCTCAGTGAGAAATGACACGACGGTCTTTTTTTCCCTTTCACGGCCCATGGTGCTTAAGGGCCGCGTTATGGAATATTCGACCGAAGATTTACAGAGCATGATCATTTCCGCAGCAGGGTCTACAAGCCATGTACACCCCGACGGCAGCGGGTTTTATACGCTTCGCAGTATACCCAAGGGCCATTATGACCTCAGTTACGTGCACGGGACAATTGCCAACGACATGCCTGTGTCGATTTGCACGGCCGGCCAAACCCCGCCCGATACGGTTTTCATACGCGACGTTGATTTTACCGACAGTGCAAAAGCAACCCGGTACAGCGGCTATGCCTATACGGTCGCTGCTTCGTACGAGGCCATGCCCGTTGTGTACCGGTTCGGGGCCGAGCCCGTGTGGTACGTTGGAAATGATTTCTCTTTTGTTATCTACGACACGGTTGTGAATTCGTTGCTTGTTCCGAGCACCTATGCCGTACCCATCACGCTGTGGCTTGACAATTTCGACGATGGCGACTCGTTGAGCATGATCAATGCATTGACCGCTAAGTCGCGTTGGTATGTATTCAACGACAGCATCGACGGCGGCGCCTCGCCCATATTCCCCACCGGCATCGAACATGCCGTTTCGTTGGGAATCACCGACAGCTCGGCGTTCGACGGAAAATGTTTCAGGCTCGACGTTAAGTTCAATCGGGTCAAAATCGCATCACCATATGCGTCGTTCGGCATGAACGTCGCATCGAAGAACACGGACAGGGCCGATTTTTCCTCTATGACAAGCTTTTCCTTTTATCTGAAGGGTAAAGGCCAGATACGCGTGAATTTCAGGACAAAATACGCGGAAAACGGATATTCGGGAAGCGATTTGTGGGGCGAATTCGGGACCATTTTCCAATGCCCTTCGACCTGGACAAAAATGACGATTAGGCCGCAGGACATTGTACCGCCGGCAGGTTCCAAGCAGCTTGCGAAAGGGTTGCAATGGAAAGACGGGGCTTCGAGCATGACCATGATAAATTTCGGCACATGGGAAAGCTCTCTTGACGAAATGGAGTTTATGGTCGACGACATATACGTTACCGGCGTGCCAGACTCGGTGTTTTTAAAATAGCAACATGGGGGCGTTTCCCCTTGAGGACGCCCAAGCAACGTGCTTGGTTTTTATATTTTCGGCGACTGGGGCGGCGCGGTCGACAACTCGATTTTTCCCCAGCGGATGTATGTAGATTATGTCAAGGCATATCAGTACAATCCTGCATTGGCCGTTTTGCCGTCGCAGGTTCGCATGCAAAGTTCCAATGCAATAAACCCCTCAAAAATGTTTAACCCAAATCAGGAGCAAACCCTGTACAATAGACAGTGTCGTAACTGTCTATTGTACAGGGTTTATTTTTAAAAGAACAGCATACTCGACAAGGGTGCCGTTTATTTCCAGTGCCAAAATCACGTTCATGTCTTTTCCGTAATTCTCCGGCAAAACCAGAGGCAAAACCGACCATCCCGCGCTCCCTTCGGAATAAACATTGACATGAATCGAAGGCAACAGAAAGTCGCTGATTGTCTTTCCTTCCAAAACAATAGTAGGTCTTTGCCAGGATTCTTTGTGCGCATAGTTGATTCCTTCGTGAATGACCCGCATGGTTGTGCCCCCGGATCCCTTAAGCGCACATTTGTCCCAAACAATTTTCACGGGGGACTTCGATTTATTTGTCAATTTTATCGCAATGCGGTCATCGGTAACGGCAAATGACGCTCTGATGCAACTGTCGTGGAACGTACAATACGGCTGTTGCAACCCATCATTTTTTTCTCCTGTAATTGGCCCGAATTTTTCCACGGCATTCGCAGGCCGGTCTACGGTAACAAGAGAAAATCCGTAATACCGCGTTGATACGCACGACATTGACAAAAGAATCGCGGCCGCAAACAGTACGAATGTTTTCATAACAGGCAACTCCCGGAAATTTATAGTAAAAAGGCAGGGGAAACCCCCTGCCTTTTCTTTACAAAACACAAACGAAATCTACTTCATCAAAATCGGGGCGATGAGCAGTGCCACAATATTGACAACCTTGATCATCGGGTTGATTGCCGGCCCTGCTGTGTCTTTGTAAGGGTCGCCAACAGTGTCACCCGTCACTGCCGATTTGTGCGCGTTGGAGCCTTTGCCGCCGAATGCGCCGTTTTCAATATATTTCTTGGCATTGTCCCATGCGCCGCCACCGCTCGTCATGGCAACCGCCTGGAGAAGGCCGGTAACAATTGCTCCAATAAGTAAACCACCCAACGCTTCACGACCAACAATAAAACCAACAAGGATCGGAACTGCGACGGGAAGAAACGAGGGAAGCATCATTTCCTTAATGGCGCCTTTTGTCACAATGTCAACGCATGTACCGTATTCCGGCTTTTGCGTTCCGCCCATGATGCCCGGGAAAGCCTTGAATTGCCGACGAACTTCTTCAACAACACCACCGGCGGCCTTGCCGACGGATTCCATGAGGAGTGCGCTGAAATAGAACGGGAGAAGCCCTCCGATGAAAAGGCCGATAATGACCTTGGGGTTGGAAAGGTCAAACGTAAGCGTGGAACCGAACGAACGGGAATATTCTGCAAACAGGACAAGTGCGGCCAATGCGGCCGACCCGATTGCATAGCCCTTTGTCACTGCCTTCGTCGTGTTTCCTACTGCGTCAAGAGGATCTGTAATGCCGCGGACCTTTTCGTCCAAACCGGCCATTTCCGCGATACCGCCGGCATTGTCGGTGATTGGGCCGTAGCTGTCGATGGCGACAACGATACCGGTCATGGAAAGCATGGCAACTGCAGAAAGAGCAATTGCAAACAGCCCGTGCATGACGCAATTTTCAGCGCCCGAAAATCCGCCGCCGATCCAAAATGCGCCGCCGATGGCAGCACAAATAGAAAGCACAGGCATGGCGGTCGATTTCATGCTAAGCGCGAGACCTGCTATAACGTTGGTCCCGTGCCCGGTCTGGGAAGCTTCGGCCAGGTGTTTTACCGGCTTGAAGCTGGTTGACGTAAAATATTCCGTAATCATGACAATAAGGCCTGTCAAAACAAGGCCGATAATCGACAATGCAAAAACCCTGTTTAACGAAAAAATTTGTTCGTTGGCAGGAAGTTTTGCTAAAAAGAATTTGGATGCAACGTAAAAGACACCGGCGGCAAGTATGCCGGAAACAGCCAATCCTTTGTAAAGCGCTCCCATTATGTTCTGTTTCTTCCCCATCTTTACAAAGTAAGTTCCGATGATGGAGGCTATAATGGAAATCCCGCCGATAAGAAGCGGAAACTGGACCCAAAAGCTCTCTGCGCCAAACGCGGTTTTGGCAAGAAGCATGGCGGCAACAATTGTAACAGTGTATGTTTCATAAAGGTCTGCAGCCATACCTGCGCAGTCGCCGACATTATCCCCAACATTATCTGCAATAACAGCAGGGTTTCTCGGATCGTCTTCCGGTATTCCGGCCTCAACCTTTCCAACCAGATCCGCACCAACGTCTGCCGCTTTTGTATAGATTCCACCGGCAATTCGGGCAAACACGCTCATAAGCGAACATCCGAAACCAAGCCCGACAAGAGCATGAAATGCACTATCCGGAGCCACAGATTTAACAATAGAATAAAAACCCGTGACACCAAGAAGCCCAAGACCTACAACAACCAGACCTGTCACCGACCCGCCTTTGAATGCAAGTGTCAATGCAGCCTGGAGGCCTTTTTTAGCAGCCTCTGCGGTACGAACATTTGATCGCACCGAAACCATCATGCCGATATAACCGGCCAAAGCACTGCCGACAGTGCCTACCAAAAAGCCGATCGCAGCCCACATGCCAAGCTGGGGTATTGCAAAAATAATGATAGCAAGAACGATCGCGACCATTGCAACGGTTCTATATTCACGATTAAGAAACGCGACGGCGCCTTCTTTGACAGCATCGGAAATTTGCTTCATTTTATCAGTACCGCCGGGTTGCTTCATAATCCAGGCAGCTGTAACCAACGCATAAATAACTCCAAGAACTCCGGCTCCCAGAGCAAATAGGACGATTTTACTCATGTCTTACTCCTCAGTTAAATTTGTCTAAATTCTTTGAATCAATCTTTAACAAACCAATTTCCAGTAGCCGCCGCATCACCTCCTTGGGAAAATCATACTGGTTAATAACTATAGTAAACTCTTTATATAGAGTATAAGTATCGAAGTTTTCCATTTCGTGGAAAAGACCACACGTAGAATTATTACAGGGCTTCAGCGATGTGTAAAAATAAATCGCGCAGACTTCAATTAAAAGTATGTTCTTATTAAAATGGGCCAAAACATCGTAATTTTCAAAACTTACTGATGTTTAGAAACAAAGAGGCTTTCACGTACTCCAAGCGAATTTATATTTTCCATAATAAACCATGAAAAATTCAATACAAAAATCTATTTTTATTGTCTTTCTGCTTATTTTCCGCGTTTCACCTCTGTTTTTAGGCAGGCAGTCAAAACGGTTGCCGAATCGGGCACCATAAACGGTATGGATTCTTTCTGGGAAACCCAAACCCGACCGCCTTCAAACATTTTCTTGCCCGACACGATTGCGGCATATGTTCCTTGCTTTAATGGAAATGTCACCTGTTTATCGCAATCAACGCCAACAATCGTCAGTTTTCCGCTTTCCCTGCAAATCAAATTCAATTCATACGAATAAATTGAGTTTCCCGAAACAGTAACCAGACACAGGCCCGACGAAAACGCCTTTTCAATGATCGGATACGACATTGTATCGTTTTGCATTTTTTCAGGACAAAGCGCATTTTTCCAGGCAGCCGTGAATTGCTCAAGACTCGCCTTGGTATACGTTATAGCATACAAAGAATTTTCCCGCGAAACCGAGGTCGTGCAGGCATCCATAAGGGCCAATGTCGAAGATAAATTTTCAGGAAACTTCTTGATGGATATGGCCCAATCGACAAAATCCGCCAGCGGGTTTTGCCACGTCTGCGGGTTCAAATTCATTGCCTGGGCCTTGTCCGGCACATAAGGCAGTTTTCGCGCATCAGCCATTGCAATGGCCGCCTGGCCATATCCGGAAATTGCCTTTTCACAATTTCCAACCGCCGCGTAGCGGGCCGCTTTTTTGATATCGGAAGTGGCAAGCTTGCTGGTCAATAGTATTGCGCCAACAACAAGAAACAAAATGAAAATCGAAAAAAACGTTATAATGTTTCTCATGCACCATTCCTTTCTTTCGAAAACAGGGTTGGGCTTTATTTATTTTACAGGTTATAATATAATTTTGGCAATACCTTATCAACGCGACCAACAAAAGCAGGCACTATGCGCATACTCTATATATTGTTTTTCCTTCTCATAGCCTTGGCAATGAGCGGGTGTTCGGTTCGCATGGTTACCTTAGACAACGATCCCGGCAACCGGCTTTTAAACAGGTCTCAAACAGTTTTGTGCCTCCCTCTCGATACGCTTCATGTGACCTATGCCGACAATACCAAATCAATACCCGACACACTATTCAACGATTCGTTTTTCATTGAAGCTGCAAACGGCCTGCTTCTCTACGAAGCATCGCAGGATTTCAATCTTGCTCACTTTGTCCCCGCCGATTCCGATTCCATTTCATTTATCAAGAGGACTGGGTTTTCCCGTCTCAATGCCGATACCGCTTCACTTTTGCTTATAAGCGAGTATGTCAAGGGGTTGGCGAAAAAACACAAGACCGACCTTGTCATCATCCCGTATTCCTGCATCATCAGGCATATTACCGTCCGCCCGACAGGCTGGCGCAACGACAAGTTTTCGGGGCCAGGATACGAAAAGCCGATCTCCTACACGGCAAAAACCGAATTCCATGTGCAGATTTGGGACAAAAACGGCACGCTTTTGTTCGAGCGGATCGGCAAAAGCGACACGGGAAGACCGATATTTTATTCGTTCCTTAAAAAAGAAAAAAAACCCGACAAGGACATTGTCAAATATGCAAAACGGTTTTACGCACCACCGCTTATAAAGTCATTGTATAATTCCATCAAAGTTGCATTACAGGTTAGAAGCTGAAACCACAAGGATCCACAATGGCCGATTCGCCCGAAACACCCCAAAAAAACCGCATTCAGCAATTTGCGATTATGTTTTTCATCATCATCGCAATGTTCTTTTTCATAGAGGTAGTACCATTGCATTTCGGCGCCAAGCACATGCCGTGGCAGGAAATTCCCCTGCATCTTAAAAATCGGATCCCGGTCATTTTGCTCATTGCCCTTGCCGCTGCAGGCTACATCACGTTCGGTAAAAATAAACAGCCGTAAGGGTATCGATCGTTTCTCCGACTACCCTATCCCACAGGCCTTTTCCGCAGCCTCAACAGTTTGACTCATAAGAGTCGCTATCGTCATGGGCCCGACCCCGCCGGGGACCGGCGTATAGGCGCTTGATTTTGATGCTGCATTTTCCAAATCAACGTCGCCGACCCCGCCGGGATGATACCCTGCGTCAACAATGACCGCACCCTCTTTTATCCATTCCGGTCTAATGAATTTCGGTTTGCCAACCGCGCCGACGACGATGTCCGCCAAACGGACGATTTCGGCAAGGTGTTTTGTTCTCGAATGACAAATAGTCACTGTCGCATGTTTGTTGAGAAGCATGAATGCCATGGGCTTTCCCAAAATCGGGCTCCGTCCCACGACAACCGCATGCTTGCCTGCCATTTCTATCTTGTAATGTTCCAAAATCGACATTATCCCAGCAGGCGTCGCGCTGCCATAGGCTGCCTCGCCCATTGCCATCCGTCCAAAGCCCAAACACGTCACGCCGTCCACGTCCTTGGCAAGCGCGATGCGGTCGAAACATGCTCTCTCGTCAATTTGTTTCGGCACCGGATGCTGCAGCAAAATACCGTGAACATTTTTGTCGGCATTGAGGCTATCTATAACGTCAAGCAATTGCCGCGTTGTCGTGGTTTCGGGTAATTCCACTTTTTTCGACTGCATATTCACGCGAACGCAGGCGTTTCCCTTCATTTTCACATACGTTGCCGACGACGGATCAGACCCAACCAAAATCGTTGCGAGGATCGGAACATTCCCGCTTTGCTGTATAATCGCGTCAACGCGTTTTTTCAGGTTTTCTTCAATCGACTTTGAAAGCGACTTTCCATCGAGAACAAGCGGGGCCATTATAAACTCCTGAGTAAATGATGTTGATTAATGAATTATTGTTCAAATTCGTTTTTTTCACATAAGATTCAAAATAACAGTACTTTACCGACTCTTTCCCGCAGAATACAACGATATGATTTCCCCGTTTTCAAGCGCCCGGTCGAAGACCATAATGTCCCTTGCTTTACCGGAAAACGATTGTATGTCGGGCATGCGCTGGTCTGCACCGAAATACTGCACCGGCGCTCCCGGCATAGTCAAAGGAACATTCGACACAATGCGTTTTACTTCTTTACCATCAATAAACAATGCCATGAATTTGCCCGCAAAAAATACGCCCGCGACATGATGCCATTTGCCGGGCACGACATTGTCCATCGAATACGAAATTTCAGCGGAAGGGTTCGATGTTTCGCAATCTGCATCGGCGGTAAAGCGGAGTTCATTGAGCATTACATAAATTCCCATGCCGCCTTTGCCGTTTCCGCACATCGCATCATACCAAATCTGGTCGGCAATACCAAGAGGATTTACCCAAAAAGAAACCGTATACTGTTGCGCCCTGGGCAAATCGCCCAACGTCACATAATCGCCCGAACCCGAAAATTTCAATCCGCCTTTCATGTCGATTTTGCAGCCGAAAAGCGACCCGTGCTTGCCGTTCCCCGACAGGTCGGTAAGCGCATTTCCATCTTTTTTGTCAAGGGGCCAGAACCCGAGCAATCCGTCCGACGGCCCAAAATTTCCCGGCACCCCGTTTGGTTTGGCGCTCTTTTGCCCCATGTCCCGCGCTGCAAGCAGCTTTGTTGCTATCTGAAGCATGCCGCTTTCAAGCAAATACTCCTCGTTGCCCTTTATGGTTTCATCGACATTGCGAACGATTTTGCCGCTTTCAACGTCGATCATGCGCAAGGTGACAAGATAGGAAGATCCCAGCCTACCGATGGAACCGGCAACCATTTTCGAAACGCCGATGATGTTCCCCGCCTTGGTCGCGCATTCCTCGGAGGCGCAGACGCCGCTGAGCTGAAAACCTTGCTCCTTGAGAATATCATTCATTCGTTCGCGCTCCATGACATTGAACTTGCGTGTCTTAATGATTTCCGACCGCAGCTTGTCGGTAAGCACCGACACGTCCGCAACCGACATGTTTTTTGCCTCAAGTTCCATGACAGCAATGTTTTCCTGCGCATGTATTTCACAGAAAAACGCAAAAATCGAAACTATCAATGCCGAACCCTTAAGGAATTTCTTCATACAGGCCTTTCCGAAAATTGCAGGATTTTTTTTCTGTAGAATGCTTTAGCTTAAACATTTCCACAACTATATAATATATTTACTGTCTTGAAGACAACAATGTAGCTTGCTCCAGGAAATACGTAAAGAACCCTTTGTTTTTACAGGATCTTCATGCTTATAGAACTTTTGTACCGGCATACGCATCTTTACTTATTAAATAGCCGACTATTCAGCACCAGTGTCGCGACGGTTTTTTCCTTCTTGTGCGCAATGCTCCTTTTTCCGCCCTATATCTCATTTTTGCGAAAACTCAATGTCAACACGGAATTCGAGGCTGTCAAAGGAAAAACCGACCCTGTCATGCCCGCAGGTATTTTATTCCTCATCATTATCGTGCTCACCTGCGTACTCACCGCCCGGTTCAATTCCTATGTCATTTCAACGCTTGTCATTTATGTTTTTTTCAGCATCATCGGCGCTATCGACGACATTGCCAAAGTCGTCAATAAGGTTAAGGTCGCGAATGGACACCTTACCAAGCAGGATTACCAATACAAGGCCGACGGGATATCGGCCAATTTGCGCCTGTTCCTCTATATCGGCATTTCCTGCCTCGTGGCCATAGGCGCCTATAAGTATATCCCGAACATCAACGGATACATCAACATCCCGTTTTTCTCTATTTCAAGAGATTTCCCGTATTTGCCTTTTTGGGTTTTCATCCCCTTCATGACGCTTGTCATCGCGGTCATGGCAAACGGCGTGAACTTCACCGACGGATTCGACACGCTCGCCGCAGTTCCGATCATCACCAGCCTCATCTTTATCGGCATTGCATCTTACGTGTCAAGTCACGTCGTATGGAGCAAGTATCTTCTGATCCCCTACATAAGCGGCGTCGACGAGATCCTGCCTGTCATCGGGGCAATGACGGGGACCCTTTTGTCGTTTCTCTGGTTCAATTCCCCGCCGTCATCCATCATCATGGGCGATTCCGGCGCCGTTGGCCTGGGCGGAACCGTGGGCATATTGTTTATATTTGTCAAGGCGGCATTTATCATCCCCATTGTCGGGTTTATTTTCATGTTCGAATTTATTTCGGTTGTCCTGCAAATAGGCTCGTTTAAATTGACCGGGAAGCGTATTTTCCTGCGCGCGCCGATACACCATCATTTCCAGTTTCAAATGCGTAAAAACCCGTTTTATGCAAATGAGTTTTATATCCGTTCCAAAATCACTTGGAGGTTCCATATCATCTCGGTGATTTTACTTGTCGTCGGTCTCATCATATTTTTCAAGGTGCGTTAAAAATCGTTTCGAATTTCGCGCCTGTGCGAGGACAGCATGGTAACCGATTTGCATTCCAATTATTCATCGCCGGCAGGCAAGGAATTCACCCTTGCCGCCGGCAAATTTGCCCTTGTCAATCCGGCAAGCCGCGTGCTCGACATCGGCTGCGGCTACGGCGACGGCGCCACAAACCTTGCGCAGGAATTCCGCTGCCGGGTCACCGCTATTGATATAAGCGACGAGAACATCACGTTCGGAAGGTCGCTTGCCATCGATAAAGGGGTGAGCCATCTCATAACCTATGAAGCCAAGAATATTCTCGATTGCAATTTCGAGGCGGAACCGTTCGACCTGGTCATGGCCGAAGGCGGTGCATTTTCATTTTTGACCAGGGCAAAAGGCTTGTCCATGGCCTCATCATGGTTATTGCCCCGTGGCTGGCTCGCATTTTCCGATCTGATCACGCTCTCGGAAAAAGTGCCCGACGAAGTAAAACGGATTTTCGAAGACGAAAAATATCATTATGAAACAGAAGCGTCGTACAGAAAATTATTGGCAAACGCGGGGTTCGATATTCATCTCATGACCCTGGTACCACAAAGCGGTTGGGACAATTATTATGCGCATATGGCCCGTCGCCTCGAAGACGAGAAAGGCTTTTTTTCCGATAAACGGATTAAGCTTGCGTTTCATAAGGAAATTGATGTTTTTTACAGGCTTGAAGGGTTCCGTTATGTCGGGTATTTGTTTTGCATCGCCCGCAAAACAATTTAATGGTTTTGTGACGCACGTCACAGACCCTTGCAAAAAAACAAATGTAAGTTTATACTATAACATTCACCCGATATTCCCAAATCATTCATTTTTACATTTTCACGAGGAGGTTGTATGAATAAATTCTCGGCTGCGGTAGCGGCCGGACTTTTTGCCGCATCATTTACCGCGGCCGAAATGCAGCCAGTGGTCATGGACACAGTCATGTCCGACAATCAGGGCAGCGGCTGTATCGACTGGGCAAACCGTATCATTTATTCAAAAGGCATTGGCGCACCAAACCCCGAAATGCCCGAGGCAGCCCAACGTCCCGGCGCCATACGCGCCTCACAGCAAATCGCCCTCAGAAACGCATTGGAAACCATCAAGGGAATATTCCTTAATTCCAACACAACCGTCGAAAATTTCATGACAAAAAGCGATGTTATTCAAAGTAAAGTAAGCGGTTTTGTCCGCGGTTTCGAGCAAAAAGGCAAAGAACGCTATATGAGCGACGGTTCCGTTGAAGTCACCATGGCTATTCCTCTCGACGGCATTGGCGGCATCAACGACCAGTTGCTCACAGGACTTATCGGCGCAAAACCGAGCATTATTGCTTTTGAAGGCAATAAGGCAGCCAAAGCAACGGTGTTCACCGGCCTTATTATCGATTGTAAGGGACTCAAGATCAAGCCTGCGCTTGCGCCTAAAATCATCGACGAGGAAGGACGCGAAGTGTACGGGAGCGCCTATGTGTCCCGCGATTGGGCCATCAAATACGGTATCGTCGGCTATTCAAAAGATGTCAAGGCAGCGGCAAAACTCGACCGGGTCGGCAAAACACCGGGGCAAATCAAGGCTGTCAAGGCACAGGGCGATAATGCCACCGATGTCGTCATATCAAGCGCCGATGCGGCGGATGTCCGTAGCGCAGCGCAGAACCTCAAATTCTTGTCCGAATGCCGGGTGATTCTGGTGATTGACTAACCCCATGCTTCCGCATGGGATAAGTTTACTTTATAAATTATCTACGCGAAATGCGTAGATAATTCAGATATAGGTACTAAAAATAATTGAAAACCTCACCCATTCTCCCCTTGATCCCCTCTTTCCCTCTCCCCGCGGGAGAGGGAAAGAGGGGTGGCCAACGGCCGGGGTGATAGGGTGAGGTCAACTGTTCGCCATCCCAAGGAGTTTCAAAATATGACAATCAAAAATTCATTAAAATCCCTGGCGCTTTGCGCCGTAAGCATGGCGCTTGTTTTCTCCGTCGGTTGCGCGCCCAAGGCGCGCAAGGCCGGTGGCTATATGGACACACCGCAAACCCATTGCAAAGAAGGATACAAATACTATTACGACGGCAAATACGACAAGGCCCGGGAAGAATTCAATCTTGCAACATCGCTTGATGTGAAATACGCTCCTGCCTACGCCGGGCTTGCGCTGGTTACCGCGCAAAAGGGCGATTTTAAGGAAGCGCTGAAGCTTGCCGACAAATGCCAATCGCTCGACAATAAAATCGTCGACGGGTTTGTTGCAAAAGGCAATGTGATTACCATGCAGAACGAAGGAAAGCCCGCGAAAGAATGGCTTAAAGATGTCGAAAAAGAATACGAAAAAGCCCTGAAAATCGATCCCGAAAATTCCGAAGTGTATTATCGCCGCGGCGTATGCTATAAAAAGGCATACGAATTCAGCAAGGCCGAAGGCGATTTCCGAAAGGTCCTCGATTTAAAGAAAGACTTTACAAAAGAGGCCGATGACCAGTGGCAACTCGTGCAGATGATCGAACGCGCTGCGCCTGGCACAGACGTTGGCAAGCGCATCGCGCTTGTCGATAAAATCGGGCGCGCCGATATAGCCGCCTTGTTTGTGTCCGAGTTGCAAATAGACAAGCTTATCGAAAAGAAACGACCGAAAAATTACGATAATTCGTATAAAGCGCCAACCGACGCCCGGGAAATGCAGCCCGACGCAGCGGTGAAAATGGCCGACCTGACCGACATTTCGGGACATTGGGCAAAGAACTTCATCTCCGATATCGTCGACCTCAAGATCCGCGGTCTTGAGCCCTATCCCGACCATACGTTCCATCCCGACCAGCTTGTCAACCGCGGTGAATATGCGCTCATCGTTGAAGACGCGATCATCGCCGTGCTCCACGACCCGTCACTTGCCACCAAGCATATCGGCAGTGAAAGCCGTTTCCCTGACGTCAACTCATCGCACCCTGCCTATAACGCAATCTGCAACGCAGTCGACAAAGGCGTCATGACCGCAGAACTTAACGGCGAATTCGGCATGACCAAAAGCGTGAGCGGCCCCGAAGCGCTTCTTGTCATTCGTAAAATAAAGGAACTCGCGAAATAATTTTCCCTTAAAGTTTATTATTTGAACAAAAGGGCGCCCAGAGCGCCCTTTTGTTCAATGCATTAAATGAAACCACGGGGATTGCGTGAACCTTGAATCCGGGGTTAGTGTAATATATTTTGAGTTGCGGATGGAAATAAAAAAGAGGTGCCAAATGGTTGCATTAAAAAACGTAGAATATATTACTGATGCAAAAGGAAATAAAAAAAGTGTTTTGCTTCCTTTTTCCGATTTTGGAAAACTACAGGATGATTTCGAAGACCTTAAGGACGCATTAACCTTAGAGAAGGCACGGAAAGAAGCTACTGGCTTTAAAAAATGGAATGATTTTTTGAAGGAAATAAATTCTTCAAAGAAAGTCAAAAATGCCTTACGTAGTCATTATTGAAAATAAAGCACAAAAAGAATTTCTCAAACTTCCCATTGCTTATAGCAATTCAATAAAAAAAGATATCACTGAATTATCCACTAATCCCCGCCCGCATGGTATAAAAAAACTTGTCGGTTCAAAAGATGGTTACCGAATCAGGGTTGGCTCTTATCGAATTCTCTATACCATTGACGATAAACGAAAAATCGTCACCATTTACCGAATCGGAAACCGAAAAGAAGTTTATTAGTACAATTAACCAAATCCTCGTAACATATAAATGATAATCTATCGCTACATAATAAAAGAACATATACTTCCCTTCTTATATTCCCTCGGCATCCTTATTTTCATTTTTGCCATGCAGCTTGCCGTGCAAATGCTTGACAAAATCATTTCCAAGGGCCTCGACATGGGTGTTGTGCTGGAAATATTCGTCATCAATATCGCATGGGTCATGGCGCTTGCAATTCCCATGGCGATACTGGTCGCAACACTTATGGCTTTCGGCGCCATGTCGGGCAATAATGAAATCATGGCGCTCAAAGCTTCCGGACGAAACATTCCGTTTCTTTTAACGCCTGTTTTTCTTGCCGCCTGCGTTTTAACGATCTTGTCCATTTACTTCAACAACGATATCCTTCCGGATGCAAACCATAGGGCGGCAAATTTACTTACCGATATTTCGCGGAAAAAACCCGCTGCGCTTATAGAACCCGGCGTGCTCATAACCAGTTTCGAAAATTACGCCCTGTATGTTAAAAAAGTGAATGCAACGACAGGCGAGCTTTCAAATGTTAAAATCTTTTCCAATTTGCCCGGCGAAGACCCTTCCACCACGGTCGCCGAGCACGGCGAGCTTACTATAACCAAAGACGAAAAGCTTTTACAACTTACCCTGTATAACGGCGAAACCCATAGGCCTAATTCCAAAAACCCCAAAGAATATTTCATAGGCCATTTCAGCAAGCAACTGGTGTTCATAAAAAACATCGACACGCAGTTTCGGCGCACGTCAAGCTCCTATCGCGGCGACAGGGAAATGAGCTCCGAAATGCTGCTTACCGAAATCAACCAGTACAAAAAAAACAAGGCCTCATACGAAATCTCGCATGCGGCCCAAATCGACAGCACGATTAAACATATCGACTCAATGGAAGCGCTTGCCGCACGATACGGTTCCTCGCTCGACAGTTCGGCGTCCGCAAACGATTCCCTGCGCTCGTTTGTAGCCTGGATGTCACTGTTCTCAAAAAACAAGCAACCTGCGATAGCAACCGCGCAGAAAGAAAACAACACCGCAAGCCGCAACGCATCGCAAATCACCTATGAGAACAAGAAAATCAACTCGTTTATGGTCGAAGTACACAAGAAATATGCCATTCCCATTGCTTGCCTGGTTTTTGTGCTCATCGGCGCGCCCCTCGGCATCATGGCCCGACGGGGCGGCATCATGGTCGGCGCGAGCTACAGCCTTTTCTTTTTCATATTGTTCTGGGCATTTCTCATTACAGGCGAGAACATGGCCGACGACCTTATCATCTCCCCATTTTTCGCAATGTGGACGGCCGATATTCTGCTTGCAATCGTCGGATTTTACCTGATCTTCATGATGACAAGGGAAACAAAAGCAATTTCATTTTCTTTCATTACGAAACCGTTTTCGTCCCTTTTTAAGCGACAAACGCACCATATGCAAAAAGCCGCGGCGCAGCGCGGGCCCTTTGCGGGGGTGGCCTCAATTGCCGGGTATTGCATCAATGCGCCCTATCGGGTTTTGTCCCGGGTCATCGGCATATTGCCCACCTATCTCCTCCGTAAATTCGTTGCCTGGTTTATCGGCCTTTTACTTGTGGTAGTCATTGTGTTCATCGCTGTCGATTGGGTGTCCAATCTCAGGCGTTTCGATAATACGTCCCTGTGGAATGTCGCGTTATATTACTGGTATTATTTGCCTTGGCTTGGCGGGTTGATACTTCCCATCGTCATACTCCTTGCGGCAATGTCGGCCATCGGGTCAATGGTCAAAGTCAACGAGCTTACCGCCGTCAAGGCCGCGGGCATGTCGGTGCGGAAACTGTCATTCGCACTTGTCGTAACGGGGCTGCTTCTTGCCGGCCTTGGTTTTTATATAAGCGAGGGCATATTGCCCAAGGCAAATACCGGGCGAAGGCTTTTGAAGGAACGCATCGACAACGACCAATCGCTCAAGACGAGGGGCGCGCCCCTCGTCCAGCAGCAATACCGCAGGAATTTTTATTATTTCGGCGACAATAACACGATTTATCATTTCGACGAATTCCGCACCGACCCTTGCCTTGCGAGAAATGCCTGGCGGCAAACATTCAGCGGGCCGTCGCTGTCCCAGCGGATATCGGCAGAATCGGCCAACTACAAAAACGGCGCATGGTACTTTATCAAAGGTATAAAGCGGACTTTTCTCGACGATGGCGTTTTGGCAGTTCCTTTCGACACGCTTGCCGATACCGTTCTTAAGGCCGGGCCGACCGACATGGTTGCGGTAATAAACAGTCCCGAAGAAATGAGTTACTGGGAATTGTCCAGCTTTGTCAATAAAGTGCGAAAACGCGGCGAAGATGTTTCAAAATGGGATGCGCAGCTCGATTTTAAAATCGCATTGCCGCTCATGAATTTCATTGTCATGCTCCTTGGCGTTTCAATTTCCGCCCGTGCGGGAAGAAGAGGAGGCGCGGCTTTATTCGGCATAGGCCTTCTGCTTATTTTCGCGTACTGGATACTATCGCAATTCGCAATCGCCTTTGCGCAAAACGGCCAAATTTCCCCTATGATAGGGGCCTGGCTGGGCAATATTATCTTCCTGGCAATAGCCCTCCCCTTATACAGAAGGGCGTCATTATGATGACGAAAAAAAAGAAAGTCCTGCTTGTCGACGACAATCACGACATATTAGACCTTCTCGAAGTGTTCTTATTTGCAAAATTCAACATCATCACCGCGATCAACGGGTTTGAGGCATTGAAAAAAGCGCATGATTTATCGCCCGACATCATCATCACCGATATCATGATGCCGGTCATGGATGGAATTAAATTTATTAACAGCTTACGAATGGACCCTAAAACCGCATCAATTCCGGTGGTTGCCGTAACATCATTCATTAAAAAGGCGAACATCAAAAGCCTCCTTTCCGTGGGATTTGCGGGCGTGGTGGCAAAACCTTTTGAACGGGAAGCCATAATTTCAATAATAGAGAACTCACTGGAACCTAAAACCCTGTGAACACATGAGACAAAAACCGCGTTCTTTGCTTCTTGGCCTCGCATTTCTTCTATGCGCTCTTGCATGCTTTTTTCTTGGCCCCTTTGCTTCAAAAATCGGCGCACCGATTTTCATTTGTTCCGCTTTTGTTTTTATTTTTGCCTTTTATATCAAGCAACGGTCCAAACGGGGCATCGTCAAAACCGAGCCGGAAGAAATCACTGAGGAGCAGTCGCGCACCATAGAAAAGGAAGTGAACCAGGAAACAACGCATATCAGCGTCCACGTGCTCGGCGCCCAGTATCGCAAAGAACAATGGGGCGCAATAGAATCGGTTGTCGATGAAATACTTAAAATGTCAATTAGTTTTTTGCGCAGGACGCTTTCCGCAAATACGATTGCGGTTTTTTTTCCAACGTCCGACGGCGGGTACAAAATCCGCGCCTATGATTCCAAAAGCGACAGTATCAATGCAAATGCCGTGATTTACCCGGGCGTTGGCGTGCTGGGGAGCTTCCTCAAAGACGGCCTCAAGCAACTAAAGCTGAACGATATCGTCAGCGACTCGATGACCCTCTATTATTATACCCGCGACGCAGGCATTCGTTCCCTTATCGCAAGTCCTATTTCCGCGGGAGACAATGTTACCCGCGGCACCATGATCGCCGACAGCACCGAAGCCAAACATTTTTCCGACGAAGACCACAATGCGCTTTGCGCAATGACCAAACTGATCGGAATGTCCGTCTATTATGCCTATGTCTATAACGAGCATCGCCTTGAACATCAGCGGATTGCCGCCATGAGTACTATAGAAAAGCATTTTTTCCAAAACCTCGACACTGATGCAATTCTCGACAAAATGATTGAAATAATTCCCTTTGCGATAAATTGCGACCGTATCACCATAAGCCTTGGCAACCACGACAATACGAAAGGTGTCGTAAAACGCGCCTGGGGCAAAAATGCAGAAGACTTTATGGCTATGGGTTTCGACGTGCAAGGCAAATCGCTCGTCGGACTATTATATGTAAAGAATATGGCGTTTTCGCGGAATTTTAGCGAAGACCGCTATGAGGCCCGCTATGACGAAAGCGAACCTGTGTCCGAGGAATTCCAATCGTTCCTTGCATTCCCCATCGGTGTCGACCATTGCAAAGGCGGGGTTTTGCTCGAATCGGTTCATAAAGACGCCTTTTCCGAGTCCAACCAAGACCTGCTTTCGCGCATCGCGACCTCCGCCGGCCTTGCCATAGAAAAGCTCCTTATTTTCGAGCAAGCCAAGACGCTTGCCACCCACGACGGTCTCACGGGGCTTTTGAACCACCGCCAATTCCAGATCTCGCTCAAAGACGAAATCACCCGGTCGATACGATACAACGACCCTCTGTCGCTTGTTCTATGCGACATCGATTTTTTCAAAAAAGTCAACGACACCCACGGCCACCAATTCGGCGACATCGTGCTGAAAGAAATCTCAAAAAAACTGGGCGACAACATCCGCGAAAGCGTTGATATCGCGGCACGGTACGGCGGCGAGGAATTCGCCCTCATTCTGGTGAAAACCGACGGGAAAAATGCGGGCGAAACCGTCGATCGCATTCGTCAATCAATCGCAGGGTCTGTTTACAAAACAGCCCACGGTGAAGACATCCACGTCACCATGAGTTTCGGCATAGCGGTTTACGGCCTTCACGCAAAGCAAATAGACGCCTTGATTTCCAAGGCCGACAAAGCATTATACAGGGCCAAGGAAAACGGCAGGAACAGGGTGGAAATCTTTTAACAAGGTAAGAATGACGGGCAGATGATTTTTTCTCTCCTTGTATATACAATATTGTATTTTCAGGTTCGTAGTGGCAACCAAAAAAAGTTGCGTAACAGATGATTGTGTGGGGCAGCATCCTCCTATAGGGCCAAGCTCAGCCAGGGAAATTCTCTTTTTGTTCTTTCTATTTATCGATGAGGCTTGATTCCATCGTATGGATAAAAACCAATTTCTTACGGAAGAAAATTCCTTGGCGTTGTACCTCAAGGAAATCGGCAAAAACAGGACCCTTTCCGTCGAGGAAGAGGCTGTCACCGCGGTAAAAATCCGGCAAGGCGACCGGAAGGCCCTGGAGAAACTTGTCAAGGCCAATCTCCGATTTGTCGTGAGTGTTTCAAGAAATTACCAGAACCAAGGACTGCCGCTTTCCGATCTTATCAACGAAGGAAATCTTGGGCTTATCCGCGCCGCCAGGCGCTTTGACGAAAAGAAAAATTTCAAATTCATTTCATATGCCGTATGGTGGATACGCCAGGCAATATTGCAAGCGTTGGCAGAACAATCCCGCATTGTCAAGTTGCCGCTGAACCGGGTCGGAACCATACATAAAATCGGCAAGGCCCAAAGCCGGCTTGAACAAAGGTTCCGCAGGGTTCCGAACATCGAAGAAATTGCCGGAGAGCTGAAAATCGACCAGGAAGAGGTCCGCGAGACCATAAAAATAGGGAATTCCCATATGTCGCTCGACGCCCCGCTGCAACAGGGCGAGGATTCGAAACTCCTTGACCTGCTTCAAGACGAACAACAGGAACTTCCCGACGACGGCGTCATGGAGATTTCCCTGCAAGCTGAAATCAATCAAACGCTCGACACGCTTTCCTGCCGCGAAAAAGACGTCATTAAATTGTATTTCGGCATCGGCGAAGAAACCGCGCATACGCTTGAGGAAATCGGCCAGCGTTTTAATCTTACCCGTGAACGTGCCCGCCAAATAAAAGAAAAAGCGCTCCGCAGACTCAAGCATTCGTCCCGAAGCCAGAAGCTGAAGATTTACCGAGCGTAATGCGCGCAGGCATGCAATATTCCGATGTTATTTCCCTGCATAACTAATGGCCATTCCTTTCGACCATCCCAACACGGGGTGATCTGAAAATGCCGCCGCGATTGCCGACGATCGGATCGTACAAACGATGCCAAAATTGACAAGTACAGGATTTGTCGACAAAGAAAGCAAAACCCCGCAGTTTTTGGCAAGCCAAAATTCCTCGGCAATAACGACCCTGAACTGCCAGTCATGATCGTTTTGCATTTCCAGAACAAACCCCTGGCCGCCAAGAGTGTTCTTTGCGGAATGCGCGCCCAATGCAATGGAAAGCGGTGAATTGTAGCCCTCATTATTCGCTTGTTTAAGCGGGACGTGGTTCAACACGCATGAAATTGACCCAATGGAAAACAGCAGCAATGCCGAGCACCCTGCTTCCAGCCTGGTCTGCGGAGCAGTATTGTCAAGAGAATAGAGACCTGCGCGAAACCCGTACAATTCGACCGACATTTTAACAATAGGCGCTTTATTGTATGCAATGGACAAAAACCCGTTCTGTTCATAATACGCCCGCAAAGCGTCAAAATGACTATATGCTGCTTTGAGAGAAAAACCCTTGCTGGCATAAAAGCCGCCAAGCCCGGCCTGCGCAATATGCAACGAAGACATATTGTCCATTCCGTCAAAAAAATCCACTCCGGCAATTGAAACCCCGTACGAAAACGTATCCCCATAAAAACACGCACTCGTAAATGGATCTTTGCCCGAAACCCCGCTATCTTCCAAAATTGCGCCATTACTCGCCATACCTTGCCCCATGCGAAACGGCTCCCGTGTGGCGCATGAAGCCGGCATAGGGACCCAAAGGCAAATTATGGACAAAAAAAGGAAAAGAAATCGCATCATCGCCATAAAACGCCTTTTTTACGAATAATGGATTTCACACCGTTATTGTTGACTTCGGCAACAACAAAAAACGGGCCGCAGGGCATTTTTAAGCCTGAACTCGTGTTTCCGTTCCAGAGTATTTGCGGGGTCAGCACATTTGCGATTTCATAATATTTTTTCCCGTCGAAACCGTAAATGCTCACCGTTGCCGATGCGCCCGGAGCCAGAAGCAGGCTTATTACCAAATAGTCATCTTTCCCGTCATTGTTCGGCGTAAAGGGAACTGGCCCGATTTCCAGTGCAGAAACCGCTGCGGCATGCCATGTTGTTTCAGGGTTTTGTTTTCCCGGCGACGGGTTGTCCGACAAAACCCAGGACCTTTTATCCATGCCGCTTAAAGTCATGGTGACCCGGCTCAAATCCTGTGTTGTCCACGACGAAAACCATTTTGAGTCCCAGGCAGCAGTATCGCGGGCAACCGCACTGGCATCCCACAGCACAATGGTGTCATGATAATTATCCAAAGTATACCAATGGGGCAATTGTATGACGTTTTGCACATCGGGATATACGGATGAAAATGCGGCAATATCTTTGGTGAGAACGAGAAAACCGCGGGACAGAATCATTTGATCGGAAAGTGAGACAACAACCGAATCGTCGTTTTTCCCATAATGCCAGCCTTTTACATTAATGGGCGCGTCGGAACCGTTGTACAATTCGAGCCATTCCGGCGAATCATGCGCCCTGGGGAAAATCTCATTGATATGGACAGACACTGCTGCGCCAAAGCAAAGCTTAAAATAAATACAAAGCAGCAGCATGGCTTTGCCGTAGATTTTGAGTTTTTGTTTTTGGCTTTGTGCGCAAAACATAATTTATCAATATAAATAAGGAGCGGCCCATGAACATTACTGATGTTATAAAAGCTGCGATGGACCAAATTCAGGTCATTGCAAAAACTGAAACAGTCATCGGGGAACCAATCATAGCCGGGAATGTCACGCTTATTCCCGTGTCTAAAGTTTCAATCGGTTTTGCCGCCGGCGGCGCAGGCAATGATCAAAAAGCAGGTTCCGGCGCAGGGACCGGTGGCGGCGTCAATATAACACCCGTTGCATTTATAACCATAATCGACGATAAAGTGCAGGTGCTTCCTGTCTCAAAATCAGATCCCGGCCTTGGTAAAATTTTAAGTCTTGCCCCTGAAATCATCAAAAAAGTTTCATCGTTTATGAATAAAAACAAAGACGACGAAAAAGAAGACTGTAAAAAGAAATAATCTTTATATGTACCCTACAAATGACCCCAAGTTTCTCTGGGTTTCGGCTTCCCGGGAAAATACGGGAGACGGATCATATCAACATCCGTTTGATGGCATTTCCTCTGCTCTTGCAAAAGTAGAACCAGGCCAAACCATTGTTTTGCTTCCCGGTGAATACAGCGGCGACGTGACTGTCCAAACAAGCGGAAGCATGGAAAAACCGATACGTATTGCCGTACAGCAAGAAGGATCGGCCGTCATCAAAAATGCCTGCTGGTATCTGTACGATGTTTCCGACATGATAATGACCGGCTTGACTTTCAAGGATTCTCCCCTCGGCAGCATCGCCGTCATGGGCGAATGCGAACGGAACAGGTTCGAATTTCTTCATTTTATCAATTGTTGCGCAAAGGGCCAAGCATCCAGCACCATTTTTTTCGGCGGGAGCGGCGCGACCTGTAATGTTGTTGAAAATTGTCTTTTTGCAAGGACCGCGTCCCAAGCGAGCATAAAGGAAAAGTCTGAAAATCTGGTTGTAGGTTTGATGATCTCCGAAGGCGACACACAAGATGGCAAACCAATTGTGAACCACATTGTCAGCAAAAACACTTTTAAAAATTATGATTATGGCATTTTAGTAGGTTCCGACGACACAACAACCAGGCTCTATGGCCATCAAATTTCTTTCAACACCATAGAAGGATGCACCTTCGAAGGAATAATGGTCAAATGCGGGGACAC
>Ga0182027_10003082_pt1 | contig 26677 bp, 20 predicted proteins | sample 712E1DmetaG_FD_121300 | JGI IMG/M metagenome (GOLD analysis project Ga0182027, IMG submission 121300) | Permafrost microbial communities from Stordalen Mire, Sweden - 712E1D metaG (Illumina Assembly) | ecosystem: Environmental > Terrestrial > Soil > Wetlands > Permafrost | place: Sweden...
TTGATCAGAATTTTTCGGTTGTAGTTGATCGGAAAAATTCTATTACGGTTGATGTAATATGTTTCCAGCCTAGTTATTTCACAAAATTCGGATTTGTCTATTTCCACTTGAATCAACTTGAGATCCGTCAGCAATGGTTCTTTGGTGATTTCTGTATCAAGGATAAATCAGAATACACTGGTTCGGATTATGCTCTGCAACCAGGTTGGAGCGGAACCGGATACGGTGACGTCCCCGCTATTTTCAAAATGGAAGTCTGGAGGGCAGGCATCCTGCAGAACACTTTTTCCAACGATAATGCAACCAATCATTACGGCGACAAGGTTTCAGTGACTTATGGTGACTATGCCGAACAAACAGATCCATTTATATTTAAACTGTACATTCTCGTTCGTCAGGGGACTGCATTCAATTTTGTCCTTTTTAACAGTTGGACATTTAATGATATAAGCACGATTACGCCAGGTTCCGACAACGTAGTGGATTTTATACTGGGAAGCTGCTATGATCCTTCGAATCCTCCGCAACTTATCCTACCTCCGTATATGAACTTACCGGCTCATGCCACTTATACTATTTCAGGTACTTATGCACCCGGGACTTTAGGGGGGTATGTAGACGCTACTTTGTCAAATATCATCCCCAGCGGCAGTTATAATATAAACAATGGAATCTACGCATCAAACTGTGCTGATCATCAAACAAATATCACTGTAAACACCCCCTATAATATGGATGTTTACTCATCTCTTTATCCGGGAGTACTCCCCTTATTTGTTCAGGATCAGGTAGGTAAATGGGCAAAGATAAATTGGATATTTAACCACAAAGATTGGTATCCGAACTTAACATGGTATGAACTTCAGCAAGTGGTCTGGATGTTTGATAACGTCGCCTGGGATGGCACTACCGAGGGCGGAGTACCTGCTTTAAATAATCCACTCTATCTTACCAGAGCATCGAAGATAAAAGCAGATGCTGACCAATATGGCGTGAATTATGTACCACCTCCAGGAGGATTTGCAGCTATTATCTTTGTTCCGACCGGAACACCTGCAAATGCACCGACTGCTGCTATTCAGACGATGTTTATACAGATTGACCCCTGATAATATAACTTAACAGGCATGAATTCAAAGAGGCTGCGGGAAACTGCGGCCTCTTTCAATTTATTCATTGTCCCTTTTCAGAACAGGTAAAATGACTGTAAATGTTGTTCCTTGCCCCGGGAGGCTTTTGAAATCAATAAACCCATTATGGTTTTCGATTATTCCTAAAACTGTTGAAAGGCCCAGGCCGGTTCCTTCCCCCACTTTCTTTGTTGTGAAGAAAGGTTCAAATACCCTGCTCTGTGTCTCCTCGCTCATTCCAGACCCGTTATCGGTTATTTTCAGTATTGCCCATTCTCCGTAATAAGTTTCACCTTTCAACACAGGATTGTCAGCCCGGGTCAGACTGATATTGAGAAGGCCTTTAAAATCCATTGCATAAGCTGCATTATTTATAAGATTCATCAATATCTGCTGTATACTCGTGGCATCACAAAGAACCTGACCAACCTCGTATAAATGTTCAGAGATACTGACTTCCGAAGGCAGGATTGCCCTGATAAATGCCAAAGATTCCCTGATCAGCTGCTTAAAAGGCTGGACTTTCAGTTCAATATCTGTCTGCCTTGCATAAGTAAGAATAGTATTAACCAGCTCTTTCCCACGGAGTACTGCATTATTTACTTCTTTGGCATTCAGCGACATCAGGTCATCGGCACCTGATCCAAGTATCAATAACTCGGAATAGATCTGGATAATCTGAAGAATATTGTTGAAATCATGTGCGATACCACTTGCCAATGTACCTATTGCCTGCATTTTTTCGGCCTGCCTTAATTCTTTTTCCAGCTGGACCTCGATGGTTATATCGCGTTTTACCGTAATGTAATGTTGGATCTTATCCTTCTCATTGACCACAGGAGAGATAACCATTCGTTCTTCAACCAGCGATCCGTCCTTCTTCTTATTCACAATCTTCCCCTGCCAGGTCTTGCCCGAACCGATATGACTGAAAATATTCTCATAGAATTCAACCGGGTGCTTCCCGCTCTTGAAAATCCTTGGGTTCTTCCCGATTACTTCCTCCTTACAATAACCCATCAGTGCAAGGTATGCAGGATTTACATATTCTATTGTTCCATCGGACTCGGTTATCATTACACCATCGGCCAGGTTTTCAATTGCACTCCAGAGAAGTTTCAGATCTTTCAGGGCCTTGATACGGACAGTTATGTTGAATATTATCCAATAGATATAATTTTTACCATTTACAACAATTTCTCCTGTAAATACCTCGACATCTGCCATCTGCCCGTTCATAAAACGATGTTCTGAGATGAATGACGAATCCCCGGAATTCATTTTGGCATTATTCCCGGGTTCAGTCTCATCCGCGGAAATGAAAACAATATCACGGTAATTCAGCTTCTTTGCGGCATCCGGAGTGAAACCGTACAGTTTGCATGCCGCCCTGTTTGCGTCCATAATGTCGCCGGTTTCCTGATCAAGCAGCAACATGGCTGCTTTGTTCTCATGAAAAAGGCTTCGGTACCTTTGTTCACTTTCGGCCAGATCAAGCACATGCATTTTAATCCTGGTAATATCAGCTAACGTGATGAAACCAAAAAGATTCTTCCCGTCTTCATCCCTGATAATGTTTGCAGAAAGCAGTGCGTTGATGGTCCGCCCTTCTTCGTTGATGATCCGGCATTCGGATTCGAATGAATCTGTATTATTGTCTACGATATTTTTTAATGAAGCTGTAATCCGGTCCCTGTCATCTTTATGAAAATAGCTTTCGATGCTCTGGCTCCTGAGATTTTCAACCGGGCATGCAAATAATTTTCCGCAGGCTTCGTTCATTTCTGTCTTCCCGGTTACGAAGTCCTTGATTATAATGGCATAATTCAGGTGCTGAGCGATGGATCTGAACATTAATTCGCTCCGGATGAGTTCACTCTGTATTCTTTTCTTATCGCCCACCGTATTATTATTTATACAGATTCTATGCTACGTTCATGAACCCGGTATTATGAATCATGCCTGGTCTGCTCCTGGCTGAAAATGATTTAATAAATACGATTAAACCCGGAAATTTATTCTCCTGTCAAATTCCAATCAACTATTATGCCATTTAAGTAGTACATTGAACAACAGTGAAATAAAAATCACATTAAAAATAATTCTCTGCAAAACCGGAGAGCAATAACAGCCTGCCTGGGATAACCATCAAACTATCTGTATCTTAACCAGCTATCCATAATGGGATAGTATATGAAAACAGTAATATATTGTTTCAGTTCGTCAGATTGAATTTTTTGAGCCTCCTGTCAAGAGACTGCCATGTTATATTTAAAAGTTTGGCTGCTTTATTCTTATTGTTTCCTGTTACATCAAGAGCCTGCATGATAATTTGCTTTTCGGCCTCATCAAGATCATAATGAGGCCCAGGTTTGTTGACATGTATTTCCATCCCTTCCTGAAGGGGAGCATTAATCTGAAAGTATTCTTTCTTAAGAACCGATTTTTCACAGAGTATTACAGCACGTTCAACCATATTTTTAAGCTCCCTTACATTGCCCGGGAAAGAATACCCAAGCAGTAAATCGTATAAATCCCTATCTACATGAGTAATTTTTTTGTTCAGTACTGCAGAGAAATGATTGAGGAAATTCTCGAACAAAATCAGGATGTCTTCCTTTCGTTCACGCAAAGGAGGCACATGGATCACGAATGTATTGAAACGGTAGAAAAGATCTTCACGGAATTTTTTTTCCGTGATAAGCTTTTCAATGTCCTGGTTAGTTGCAGCGATTACCCGTACATTTACCCTTTTCCCCTTGTGAGAGCCAACCGGCGTAATACACCGCTCTTCAAGCGCCCTCAGTAGTTTTGGCTGCAATGCATAGGGAAGGTCTCCGATTTCATCGAGGAACAGGGTGCCGTTATTTGCTGCTTCAAACAGGCCGTATTTGTTTTTCAGGGCGCCCGTGAATGCTCCCTGAACATAACCAAAAAATTCGCTTTCAAAGAGGGACTCGGTTATTGCAGAACAGTTGACCGGGCAGAATATTTCGTTTTTCCGCTGGCTCAGGAAATGAATGCCCTTCGCAATAAGTTCTTTACCTGTTCCGCTTTCACCTGTGATCAGCACTGAAGTGTTATCCGTTTCAGCGACCCTGTTCATCAGGGCAAGGACTGTTTTAAGGCCGGGACTTGTCCCGAAAATATTATTCCTGTTCTCCTGATTGAGATTGTTAACTATTGTATTGTATTTCAGTTCGATATCCATTAATTTCCGGTTAAGGTTATGATACCGCTGTGTATTTTCTATAGCTCGTTGCACTTCGACCAATGACAAGGGTTTTTGGAAAAAGTCTATTGCACCTTTACGCATTGCTTCGATAACAATGTTGATCTCCCCATAACCGGATATCATGATAACTTCTGTTTCCGGATTTATTTCCTTAAGTCGTTTCAGTACATCAAGACCATCCATCTCCGGAAGACGGATATCTAACAATACTATGTCAATATCATTGTTTTCCACTATAGCAAACGCCTCTGATGGAAGACCTGTTTGAAAAGTATTAAAAGACTGTTTATTAAGGAATTGACACAATCCTGAACGAATTTTCTCCTCGTCGTCAACAATGAGGATATTCATCGCTTTCGATCTGGGTTTCTCCATTTGATGAACTTTAGAAAGAGAAATGAGTAAACCGTAAAGATAATATAAATACCTTATTATGTATATAGCAGATAATTATTTATAGGACTTACCCGGGAGAAGCCGGCATATTCTTGCTTTTCTTTTAACTACCTGGGCATCAGAATTATTTTTCCAGGACCTGACTGTATGAAGATTAGCAAGGGTGATAAAATCTTCACCGCTTCCCTGTTTATAAGTTCTGCAGGTGGGGAATCATTTGAAGCAGGGATTACTTTTACTTTGCATACGCCATGGAGCAATTTTTTATTCTTGCAGTGGTTTCAGGTTCATTTCTCATCCTGGTGGTTCCCGGGAAGTTTCGTTATTACTATACTCTTTCCCTGATCCTGTTCATAATCCTGCTTACCTCGATCCCTGCAGTCTTCCAGTTTTTTTCGCCGCTGGCAAATTCCCCTCCCGGGCCGGTATCGTCAATCCGGGAAGTCATGACTTCAACAAACTGGGTTTTCAAGGGATACCTGGGGGAGCTTCGCTTCACGCTCGACCCCCTGAGCGCTTTTTTCATCCTGGTCACCAATTTCACGGTGCTCACAGGCCTGCTTTATTCAAAAGGTTATCTTAAAACCTTTGAAAACACAAAGAACCCTGCCCAGTTTTCACTTCATTATTTCAGCTATACCTGGCTTCATCTTTCTATGCTGGCCGTGCTTACACTGCGCGATGGTCTTGCCTTTCTGATCGCGTGGGAACTCATGGCCGTCTCTTCATTCATGCTGATCCTTTTTGAAGCAGAAAAGCGTGCAACCCTGAAAACAGCAGTCAATTATTTGATCCAGATGCATATCGGTTTTGTTCTGCTTCTGTTTGCTTTCCTTATCACAGAATCAGGAACCGGGAGGATGAGCTTTGACGCTCTCCCCGCATATTTCGCCAATCATTCAAATATCGGTTTGTTCCTCCTTTTCTTTGCAGGTTTTGCTGTCAAGGCAGGTTTTATGCCTTTTCACACATGGCTCCCCGATGCACATCCTGCCGCTCCATCCCATGTTTCGGGAGTAATGTCGGGGGTAATGATCAAAATGGGAATTTACGGAATTGTCCGGGTCCTTTTTTCCGTTCAATCAGACCTTTTTACCATTGGCTGGATCATCCTGGCAGTATCAGCCATTTCAGGAATAATGGGTGTGATGCTGGCAATTACCCAGCATGATCTTAAGAAATTACTGGCTTACCACAGCATAGAAAATATCGGGATAATCGGGATGGGACTTGGGCTTGGAACGATGGGACTCGGGCTGCATAACCCTCTGCTGGTCCTGCTGGGTTTTTCGGGTGGCTTGCTGCATGTTTTAAATCATTCGTTATTCAAATCATTGTTGTTTTTCACCTCGGGTTCAGTTTATAAAATGTTTCACACCAGGGATTTGGACCAGCTCGGAGGGGTAATCCACAAAATGCCTCAGACAGGCGCACTGTTTTTGCTGAGCGCAATTGCCATCTGCGGGCTTCCTCCGCTTAACGGGTTCATCTCTGAATTTCTTATTTACACCGGGCTGTTCAAAGGTTTAACCATTGGCAGCATTTACCAGTCTATCACCCTGCTTCTGGCTCTTATCTCCCTTGCACTTATCGGAGGATTAGCCATTTTTTGTTTCACCAAAGCTTTTGGAGTGGTCTTCCTTGGAAGCCCCCGGACAGAATTTCCGGAGAATGCTGAAGAAGTAAGCCCGGCGATGCTTTTCCCCCAGTATCTGATCGCTTTCCTTATCCTGTTGATAGGCCTGCTCCCTATGATCTTCCTGAATCCCCTGATAAATCTTATCTCTGGTGAGTTTCATCTGTCGCCAATTTCCATGTTGACATCCCTCTCAGGACTTTTCACAAAGATCTCCGCGATAAGCCTTGTTTTAATCTTCTTTATATCGTTTTTGATGATTATCAGATATTTGCTACTTAAAACCAGAACAGTTGAATACGGTCCTACCTGGGGATGCGGCTCCCCGAACACGAATTCACGCCAGCAATATACCGGGACATCTTATGCTGATAATTTTATTGAACTTGCACAACCGGTTCTTCAGTCAAAAGTGGAATATCGCCCGATCCGTGAAGACGAAATTTTTCCTTTGAAAAGATCATTCAGCATACATCCGTCGGATGTGATCCATTCTGGTCTTAACAAAGTGACCGGCTTTATAATGCTCGTACTGAAAAAACTGGCCAGGCTGCAAACCGGTAATATCAGGCATTATATCCTGTATGCCTTCATTTTCATATTGCTGATCTTCGTGCTTTTATACCTTAAACTCATATGACAGGAGCTCTGCTGGCCATAGTATCCGCTATCTTTTTCCCGGGAATCATCCTCAGGGTGAAGAGCATTGCAGGCGGCCGCAAAGGCCCGGGAATACTGCAGCCATGGAAGAACATCATCCTGCTGTTCAGGAAAAGCAGCGTGTTCAGCACCACAACCAGCTTTATTTTCAGGCTTGCCCCTGCCGTTTATCTGGCGACGATCATCACTGCCCTTTTGCTCCTGCCATTCCCGGGTATGCCATCATTACTGGGGTTTGAAGGCGATTTTATCCTTTTTGCATACCTGCTTGCACTTGGAAAACTCCTGTTCATCATTGGCGCAATGGATACCGGGAGCAGCTTTGAAGGGATGGGAGCTTCCCGCGAAGCCCTGTATTCCCTGCTTGCCGAACCGGCATTTTTTATTCTTTTCGGGACCCTTGCACTGCTTTCAGGGCATTTGTCAATGCAGGATATCTTTTCACATTTCCGGTTTGCAGGTGAATTTTCACTGGTCACCGGCTCTATCGCAATCTACCTGCTGGTGCAGATCGCAATGATTGAAAACAGCCGTATGCCCGTGGATGACCCTAAAACGCATCTCGAACTTACGATGGTGCACGAGGTTATGATACTGGACTACAGCGGAGTGGATCTCGCCCTGATACAAACCGGGACAAACCTGAAATTCGTACTTTACGGCGGACTTATCGCGAATCTGATCTTACCTGTTAACGGCGGATGGCTGAGCGTGAATGTGCTGCTGTTCCTCTTTGTCCAGGCCGGGTTTGCTGCTGCCATCGGGCTAATGGAATCCTTCCGGGCAAGGAAAAAAATGGCTAAAAACCCCCAGTTTATAGTTACCTTGAGCTCCATTGCGCTCATCGCATTTATCCTCGTCTTGTTATTAACCTTCAACCTCATCCGCTGACATGACATCAATGCTCATCATTGTGTTTGCAATCACCCTGATCTATCTCAGCGTTACCGAGAGGTTCAGTATTTACGCCGGGCTTATTGGTATGCAGGGGTTACTTCTTTTCGCCTTATCTTTTCTTCAGCTCGACCGGATAACCCTCGCCACTATTCTCTTCGTGGCTATAGAAACTCTGCTTTTCAAAGTCATCGTTGTGCCTTACCTGCTCTTTACTGTTATCCGCCGCACAGGGGTGGCGAGGGTCCATGATAAAGCCCTGCCCTCTTTCTATTCCCTTCTTTTCGTAACCCTGGGATTTCTGCTCAGCTTAGTTGTTTCCTTTTCCATGAACTCCACTCCTTATAACCTGCTGTTCTTTATAGTTTCTTTCTTCGCTGTTTATACCGGGCTGTTCCTGATCATTTCACACAGAAAGATATTCTCCCATCTGGTCGGTTTTCTGGTAATTGAAAACGCTGTTCTTTTGCTTTCACTGGCTGTCGGGAGCGAGATCCCCATGCTGATCAATATCGGGATACTGCTGGATATCTTTGTGAGCGTACTCATACTGGGGATCTTTGTGATGCGCCTCAGGCAGCATATTGATGATCTGACGATCCTGAAAGATGATTGAACCGGCTCACATATTCATCCTCTTCTTCACCCTCTCACTCCTGCTGGGCCTGACGGTAGCGCTGATACATTCGAAAGTCCTGGCCCGCTTAGCTACTTCATTTTATGTTTTGATCCATGTCATTTTTACCCTGTATTGCTGGATGCATAAAGGTGAAACGGTACTGGATTATTTCACTTTCGATGCTCTAGGGCTGATGCTGCAATCAGTGCTGTCGATCCTCAGCATCACTACCGTTTACCATGGATTCATTTATGTGCGCAACGACCCTCCGAAGATATATGCAATTTACCATGCTGCGCTCATAGCACTTATTGCTGCAATGACAGGTGCATACCTGGCAAACGGCATGACAACGGTCTGGATCTTCGTTGAAGCTACAACCCTTGCAGTTGCAGCTCTCATATACCATGACCGTACCGCCATCGCCCTGGAAGCCACCTGGAAATATGTGTTTGTCTGTTCCATAGGTATCGCCCTTGCCTATCTCGGGATCCTTTTCCTGGGATTTACAGTGAGGGATGCCCGCCTTCTGCATCTTTCGTTTTCTTCCATCACCGAAATTGCCCGCCTCGCCAACCCGCTTTACCTGAAGATCGCATTTGTTTTTGTGCTTGTGGGATATAGCACAAAAATGGGACTCTTCCCCATGCATACGGTGACTGTGGATGCACATACCGTGGCACCGCCTCCCATCAGCGCTTTCATCTCGACAACCCTGATGAACGTGGGGTTCCTGGCTATCTTCCGGATCTATGCGCTTTTTTCAGCCACATCCATACTGCCTTTTATGAATCATGTGCTTTTGCTTTCGGGGTTCCTTTCAATACTGATATCGGCCGGTTATATGCTTAAAGCCAAGCACAACAAGCGGATGCTGGCTTATTCAAGCCTTGAGAATATGGGGATCGTTGCAATTGCCCTGGGAATGGGAGGAATTGGATATTATGCAGCCATCCTGCATATCGTGCTTCATTCATTTGCCAAGGCAGGGTTGTTCTACCAGATAGGACAGTCGTATAAGGTCATGGGAACCTATAACCTGGATGATTCGGGCAATTACATGAACCTATACCCTGCCGGAGCCACCGCATTGTTGCTGGGTTTGCTTTGCATCACGGCTATCCCTCCTTCGGGCATGTTTATATCGGAACTGCTGATGTTCAAAGCCATGATAGCAAACGGCGATTACCTGTATATGACTGTTGCGGCACTGCTTCTTTGTTTCGTGCTTTATGCCTTGCTGACAAGGGTTCTGCATATTGTGTTTTCCCAGCCCAGGACGCAGACATCCGGACTGCATGAAAAGGTTAACCCCTTGCAAAGTATTTCACAGTTTGTGCTCTTCGGGATGGTGATTATGATCTGCTTTACCCAGCCAGGTTTTCTCAGAGATCTGATCAATGACATCATTCAAAATCTGCCCCGATGACTGGAACATATAATTATGTTCGTATTTTCTCAATGCCATGTTCGCTCGCATATTTGCAGCGCCGCTACGGTTTACTTCGTGCACCTGATACCGCTTTTGCAAAATGCCCGCTACGGTAATTAAATGTATATGATGAATCTTTATACAAACCCGTTTATAGTCCCAGTAGCCGAAATTCCGGTTCTAACATACCCGGAATTCATGATAAGGGTTAAGGATCTCATGGCGGATGAGGGATGTCACTGCATTACATATCACGTGGTCCCGCTGGGTGCAGCACTCAGGTTTTTCTGCTGTATCGCTTCTGACAATGAACATAAGTTCTTTCTTTTTTCCCATGAGCAGTCTGCCTCCCCTCTTCCCGTCCTTGAATCCCTGAGCGCTTCAGTCCCTTCAATGCATTTGTTTGAGAGGGAGATCAGGGAAGGGTTCGGAGTGCAATTCACCGGTCACCCCTGGTTAAAACCTGTGAGGGATCTGAAAGATTATCCATTTTATTCCATGGAAGGCGAAGGATTGCATGAAGTCGGCGTGGGGCCCATCCATGCCGGGATTATTGAACCAGGCTATTTCCGTTTCAGCTGCAACGGAGAAAAAGTCCTGCATCTTGAGATCCAGCTGGGATATCAGCACAGGGGAGTTGAAAAATTATTCCTGGCAAAGCAATCCGGTATCCGGCGGGCTGTCCTGGCCGAAAACATTGCCGGTGACACAGCCGTGGGGTATTCCATAACCCATGCACAGCTCATGGAAGTAATGGCAGGCATTATTCCTTCATCTGCCTTGCAGGCTGAACGCATTATCGCGCTTGAACTTGAAAGAATAGCTGTTCATTTAGGCGACACCGCCGCATTGTGTACCGACATCGCTTACCAGTTCGGGCAGGTGGTCAATGAAGCTCTGCGGACCATAGTGATCAACACAACCCAGTTGTGGTGCGGAAACCGCTTTGGGAAAGGACTTGTAAGGGCCTGCGGGAGTCATTATCCATTAACAGAAGGATTTGCCGGGACCTTGCTGTCAAACCTAAAAGAGGTTGAAGAAAGATACTCTCAGATAACTCATGAGATGTTTACAAACCCCAGTGTCTTAAGCCGTTTCGAGGGTATAGGGAAAGTGAGCACTTGGCAGGCCGGCATGATTGGTGCCGTAGGTATGGCGTCAAGAAGCAGTGGTGTGAAACGCGATATCCGATGGTCTCATCCCTTTCAGGCTTTTACAAACTACAGCTATGAACCTGTGACTCTTCACCAGGGAGATGTCTGGGCCAGGACCATGCTCAGAAAGCTGGAAGTTGAAAAGTCGGTGCAATTGATCAGGGATTTCCTTCATGACAAACCTTTTACAGGGATTTCAGATAAACCTGTATATGACTTCAGCCTGCCTGCTTCAAGTTTTGCCTTGTCACTGGCAGAAGGCTGGAGGGGAGAGATAATGCAATCGGCAGTCACCGATGAAAAAGGGAATATCCGGCACTATAAAGTGAAAGACCCTTCTTTTCATAACTGGATGGCGCTTGCACTCGCTGTGAGGAACCAGGAGATCTCCGACTTCCCTCTGTGTAATAAAAGTTACAATTTATCATATTGCGGACATGACCTTTAAATAAGATGCAAAGCATTTTACACAAGCTAAACAGGGTGAACGCAGAGAGCCCCGGCAGCGGTGTGAAGATGCGGGCGACGAACAGAAATTAAGAACAACAATGGCATTAAGTATAATTAACATATTTCGCCGCCATGGCAGGCAATACGTGAAAGACCTGCGCAAGGCGGAATTGTCTGAGGGATTCCGAGGCCGGCCGGTGATCAGCAGGGATATTTCCCCGGCAGAAGAAAAAATCGCAGAGATGCTCTGTCCAGCGGGAGCTATTGCAGCCGGCCCGTTCAGGCTTGATTTGGGAAAATGCGAGTTCTGTATGGAATGTAGTTTTGCTACTGACAATAAGATCAGGTTTACCAATGATCACAGGCTGGCAACCAATCTGAGGGAAAACCTGATCATATATCCCGGATTGGATAATCCAATCAGTATTAACCCGGACCTGGCCGGAAAAGAGATCCATCAGTATTTCCTTCATGCTCTGAAACTGCGTCAGGTCTCTGCCGGTGGTGACAATTCAGCCGAAATGGAACTCAATGCCGCCGGGAATGTGAATTTTGATATGGGACGTTATGGCATCGAATTCGTCGCATCACCAAGGCATGCCGACGGGATCGTTATTACCGGCCCTGTAAACAGGAATATGGCGGAAGCGCTACGGATCTGTTATGATGCCATTCCGTCGCCCAAAATTGTTATTCTGGCAGGTACTGCAGCGATCAGCGGAGGGATCTTCGGCAACAGCCCGGAGGTGGACAGGAAATTCCTTCAAGCTATTAGGCCTGATCTCTATATACCGGGCAATCCGCCCCATCCCCTTACATTTATAAACGGGATTCTTGATCTTACCGGGAGAATTTAATCCGCCTTCTATTCGTACCTTAATGCATCTATAGGATTCAGGCTTGCCGCTTTACGTGCCGGATACCAGCCAAAGAAAATCCCAATTGCAGTCGAGAAAAGGAATGAGAGGATGATGGATTCCACTGTTATTGTAACAGGCCAGCTCATAAGCCGGGTAATTATATAAGAAGCAATTATTCCCAAACCGGCGCCAAGGAATCCTCCGATAAGGCTGATCATAAGGGCTTCGATCAGGAATTGCAGCAACACGTCTCTTCCCCTGGCTCCAACACCCATGCGGATACCTATTTCACGGGTCCTTTCAGTCACCGAAACAAGCATGATATTCATAATGCCTATTCCTCCAACCAGAAGGGAAATACTTGCAATACTTGCAAGCAAAGCTGTAAGTATACTCGCAGTCGCTGTTGCCGTGCTGGCAATATCAGCCTGTGTCCGGATAGAAAAATCAGGGTCTTCAGAGGGCCCTAATCTATGTCTTTCTTTTAAGACCTGAGTTATTTCATCAGTCGCTTCGGGGATCATTTTTTCGGTAGTTGCTGATGCCATGATACTCTGGATATACTGCACGGTAAGCATTCTGACCTGGACCGTATTGAATGGGGCGATCACAATGTCGTCCTGGTCCTGGCCAAATGCATTCTGGCCTTTTGTAACGATAAGGCCGATGACCTGGAACGGGATCTTATTGATCCTGATCATCCTGCCTGTGGGGTCCTGGCCTTCTCCGAATAAATACTTATTAACGGTCTGGCCGATCACACAGACTTTATTTGCAGTGCGGTCGTCCATCATGGTAAATACAGCTCCTTTTTCCAGATCCAGGTTGCGGATGTTGAAATAATCGGGATAAACACCCCATACTGAAGTCCTCCAGTTCTGGCTGCCAGCAATAAGCTGCCCGCTTGTCCTGACGGTTGGAGTGGAATACATGATTGCCGGACAGCGACTGGCAAGAGATTTGTAGTCATCAATCGTTAATTTTATGCTGGAGCCTGCTTCCAGCCTCACTCCTCCTGTCATGCTTGCTGAAGGATATACCGTAAGAAGGTTGGTCCCCAGGCTGGCGATCTGTTTCTGTATGCTTTCCTTGGAGCCCTGGCCAATTGCCAGCATAGCAATGACTGAACCTACCCCAATGATGATTCCCAGCATCGTCAGAAAAGTCCGCATCTTATTCTTAGCTAAAGACCTTAAGGCAGCCTTTAACTGATTTTTAAGTTTCATATGGTTTCCTCCTCTGTTAATACTGGCATATTTAAAAGCTCTGCTGCTGCATTCCTTGGATTTTCCACAAGAATGTCCTTCTGGATCCTGCCATCCCTGAATGAAATGTTCCTGTTGGTGTATGCGGCAATATCCGGTTCATGAGTGACGATAATAACGGTTATCCCTTTCGTATTCAGCTGCTGGAAAATGCTCATCACTTCAACAGAAGTACGTGTGTCGAGGTTACCTGTGGGTTCATCGGCAAGAATTACAACAGGGTCATTCACAAGAGCCCTGGCTATGGCAACCCTTTGCTGTTCCCCTCCCGAGAGCTGGTTGGGCATATGATGTGCCCTGTCGGCAAGCCCCACTGATTCAAGTGCCCTTATGGAGCGATCCCGCATATCCTTCGAACCGATCTTGCTGTTATACATCAGCGGCAACTCCACATTTTCGAGGGCAGAGGTCCTGGAAAGAAGATTGAACGATTGAAATACGAAACCGATCTTTTTATTCCGCAGATGAGCGAGTTGGTCCTTATTCAGTTTCCCGACATCCACGCCGTCGAGCATATATTCCCCCTTGGTAGGGATGTCAAGGCAGCCTACTATATTCATAAAGGTTGATTTCCCTGATCCGCTTTTTCCCATGATGGCAACGAAGTCGCTCTTATGGACATCCATATTGATCCCTCTCAGAGCGTGAACCTCCATATCTCCCATTTTATACACCTTCACAAGGTGCTTAACCGAAATAATCGTCTCTTCCATATCAACGGCCTCCTCTTGCGCCAGCTCCTCCGGCAGGTTGCGGGGGACGGCCCATCTGCGGAGCAAACGGATTCTGCTGCTGTGTCGTTTGCTGGCCGGGATTGGTATTCACTATACCTGTAATCAGTTCATCCCCTTCTTTTAATGAACCTTCTACTTCGGTAAAACTGTTGTCAGAGATACCGGTTTTAACCCTTCGCGGATAGATCAGGTTGCCTTGTTTAACCCATACCATTCCCATCTTCTGGCGATTGAATCCTCCCTGTCCGCTCCAGCCCTGCCGGCCCTGGCCACCGCTGTTTCCCTGTTGCAGTCCTGAGCCAGCCTGACGGCCTGCTACTGACTGGCCTCCAATACCTTGAGGACGAACCATTCCGGTCTGGCTGCCTGAAGCACCCTGGCCTGATTGTGCATTTGCAGCCGTTTGCCCGCTACTTCCTGTCTGGCTTCCGGAACCTGTCTGAACTCCGCTCCCGCTCTGGCTACTTCCACTCTGGCCTGATTGCCTGCGTGCCAGTATTTTTTGCGCCCTTTCAATCATTTTCTGGATAGAATCAGGATATTCCTTCAAATGCTTGTCAAAATATTCCTGGGGAGGCCAGAACCTCAGAGCTGCTGAAGGAACCTTAAGCACGTTAAGCACTTCCTGTGTCTTAACCGTAAGATTCGCAGTCATGCCCGGCATTAATCTAAGGTCGGCATTCGGCACATTGATGACTACCGTGTAATTCACAACATTCGAAACGGATACCGGTTGCAACCTGATCTGCCATACTATTCCTGCAAACATCTGATCAACGTAAGCATCCACCCTGAATGAAACGTCCTGCCCTACCTTGATCTTGCCTATATCGGCTTCATCGATGCTGGCCTGGAGCTGCATTTTGGTAAGATCGTTTGCAATCGAGAATAACGTGGGTGTACTGAAACTTGAAGCTACGGTCTGACCGATATCCACATTCCTTGAAATGACAACTCCCGAAACAGGAGCTACAATGGTGGCATAATGCAGATTGATCAAAGCCCTGTCAAGAGCCGACTTGGCCGACTTCTCATTAGCCTGGGCAGTTTCATAATCCGAGAGGCTCTGGTCAAAATCAGACTGGGCCAGCACCTTCTGTTCCAGCAGGGTCTTGTTGCGTTCATAAGTCCGTTTTGTCAGCCTGGTCTGAACCTGCGCCCTGAAGAGGTTTGATCTTGCATCTTCCACCGAAGATGCAAGGAAAGTGGTATCAAGCACGGCGATCCTCTGCCCTTTTTTTACAACCGAATTAAAATCTACATAGATCTTTGTGATGATCCCCGAAACCTGGGTGCCCACGGCAACGGTTGTGTCGGGATTTAATGTGCCCGTAGCTGTCACGAGAACCTGGAGATCCCCCTTTTCGACTTTCCCGGAACGAAATTCAATTATCTTTTCTGATTTTCCCTTCAGCAGGAAATACCCAAGGGCCACTAGGGCAAGAACCACAACAATAATGATAATCCAATAAGTCTTTTTCATTGTATACTATGAATTAAATTTTTAAAATGTAATAGTTTTACCCTGGTAAAAATCCAGGATCTTGGACTGAAAAATGAAATTATATTTTGTCTGTATTAAGTTTGAAAGCGATGAAACATAGTTATTCTTCTGAATCAGATAATCGGTCGTACTCATGACCCCGACATTATATTTTTTTTCTGCATTCCGGTATGCCATTTCGGTCGAGCTCAGCTGGATCTTACCTGCCTCATAGGACTTTGCAGCAGCCTTGAGACTGGTATAGGTCTGTTCGATATTCATCCTCAGAGTCTGCTGGGTGTTGAGTTCATTCAGTTCTGCTGTTTTTGAGTTTACCCTTGCACGTTCAATACTGCTCTGTATAGACCGGTTGCTGTAAATCGGGATACTCATCCCAAGATTAAGAGCCTGTCCTGCATTATCGTAGACCTGGGTGTACCAGGGAATTTCCTCAGAATTCACACTGGAAGTCTTGCGGCTGGAAGAATAGTTGGAACTCAGTCCGGCCGAAAAAGTCAGCCTGGGCCACCTGGCTCCTGTTGCAATTTTAATAGCCATCTTCGAACTTTCAGTGTTAAGCAATGCAGCCTGGATCTGGGGCATGGCTGCGAGGGCTTTCTGGTATATCACATCTTTGCTCTGGAGCAGATCAAGCCCGGGTTCGGGAAATTTCGGAACCTCCACATCAAAAGTGTCTTTCACAGGGATCTGCATGAGCTGCATGAGTGTGACCCTGTCAAGGTCGAGCTGAATCTGGGCATTAACATATGAAAGATTATCTGTGGCAAGCTGAGACTGGATCAGCAGCAGATCGCCTTCAGCTGACTTTCCGACATTCAGCTGCTTCTGTGTCCGGTCCACCTGGACCGAATCAGCTGACAACTGGTTTTGAGTTGTTTTCAGGATCTCGTATTGCAGGAGTATCTGAAGATACCCGGTTGTTACACTCAGGATGACCGCATTCTTTGCATTCTCGATATTATATTTGCCGGCCTCAATATTCAGCTTGTACTGTTTGATGGTGTTATTGTTCTGCAAACCGTTGAACAGGTTATAACTGGCATTCAACCCGTAACTTCCCGAATGAAATGTTCCGACAACAAACTGGTTGGTTGCCGCATTGACATTGTTTCCTATGTTGTATGCTTCACTCGCACTGGCGCTCACGCTGGGGATACGGTTAGCTCTTGATTGTTCAAGGCTGATCTTGTTAAGCTCATTTGCCAGCATGGTCTGGTTGACTGAAATGTTACGCTTTAAGGCAGTGTCAAGACATTGCTGGAATGTCCAGGGTGCTTTCTGCGCCCATCCCGCGAAGGAGTAGTAAATCAGAACACTTAATAATAAAATAGTACGCTTCATATTATGATTTTTTTTTAATCTTCTATTCCATGATCTTGTTCTTCTGAACCAGAGAAAGAAAGTTGTCTTTATAATGATCGCTGAGAGGAATTTCCCTGCCTTTAATGGAGATAAAACTTTTATGGATGAAATCTATCTTGTCGAATGCAATAATAAAGGAACGATGAACCCTGATAAAATCGTGAGGGGGCAGCTTTTCTTCAATTGCCTTCATGCTCATCTGTGTCAGCACAGGTTTCTCTCCGCAGTATATCTTTACATAATCTTTCAGGCCTTCGATATAAAGGATCTCCTGGATATCGATCTTGACAAGCTTATAATCCGCTCTTACAAAAAGATAATGGGATCCAAAAGCCGGACCTTTTTGAACATCTTTGGCTTTACCCTGGAGCTCAAGAAATTCATGGGCTTTGTTGACCGCTTTGAGAAATCGTTCAAATGAATATGGTTTTAACAGATAATCGATCACATCAAGTTCAAATCCTTCCAGGGCATACTTTGAGAAAGCCGTTGTGAATATTACCACAGGCTTCTGCTGGAGACTCTTCAGAAACTGTATTCCATTGATATCCGGCATCTGGATATCCAGAAAAAGCAGGTCAACAGGCTGCTCCTGCATCAGATTCAAGGCCTCGAAGGCGTTGGTATATTTCCCTGCCAGTTCAAGAAAGGGAATCTTGCTGATATTGTCCTCAAGCAGTTCAAGCGCTAGGGCTTCATCGTCGATTGCAATACAGCGTATCATGATATTTTTATTTTTAACATGACATAATACAAAGATTCCGAATCACGGACCTCAAGCTGATGCCTGCCGGGATAGAGCAATTCCAGTCTTCGGCTTACATTCTTAAGCCCAATGCCCGCTTCCTCAAGGGTTAATTTATCTTTAAACAAAGGTTTGGAATTCTCGACCATGAACGACAACTCACCTGAACCTGTCTTAAGCTCTATGCTGATCCTGGACTTTCCTGTATAACTAACCCCATGCTTAAAAGCATTTTCTACAAACGGTATAAGCAGTAAAGGCTCCAGCTGAATGGCCGAAAGATCGCCTTCTGTGATAAAACTTATATCGACCTTATCGGTAAGGCGTATCTTTTGAAGTTCGATGAAATTATTAAGGTAATCGACTTCTTCCTCAAGGCCTACTTTCTCCTGTGTGGAATCGGTGATCATATACCGCATGATCTGAGAAAGCTTGATGATGGCCGATTCGGTGTCATCTGACTTCTTCCTTGCAAGGGAACAGATGTTATTCAGGGTGTTGAAAAGGAAATGAGGATTTACCTGCGACTTCAGGAAAGCCAGTTCCGCAAGCAGCTTTTCTCCCTGTAGTTCCCTGCGCTCCTTTTCATTTCTTGCCCATTCCCTGGCCAGTCTTATACTGATGCCAATAGCAATGCCCGTAAGCAACGGAAACAGAGTCACCCACATGCCCCGGCTGAAAATTGGCTCGGGGCGGTGATGCCAGTTCTGGACTATGGAAACAATAAAATAATAATACAGATCGACCATGATACATGAAATTACCAGTGTCAGGAGTATGACAAGTATGTAGGCCGGGAACTTCTGTTTAAACAGGTATTTTGGTATCAGGTAAAAGTAGTTGAGATAATAAACAATGGCAGTCAGGGCAGCTGTGGCTCCTATCCTCAGCAGATATGAGGATATACCACCCCTGGGTTCCATTAAAAGGAACGGAATAAAAAAAACAAAAACCCAGATTACGCAGTTGAGTATAAATGTAATCCAAAATGGCCGTTCCGTATTCATTCTGTTCTTTGTTTCAACGGTTCAAAATTAGATATTCCCCCGGTAGGGATTGTGAATAATAGACGGGGAAGCTTTATTAATCGATATTTATAGTTTATTTGCCGATAAGCGATACATTCTGTACCGGGGGATATTATTTTTGTATTTTTGTCTTATGCTTCATCAACGACAACAACAAAAGCTACTTCAGAAACTCTCACCCCAGCAGGTACTTGTGATGCGTCTGCTGCAACAGCCTGTCATTTCTCTTGAGCAGAGGATAAAACAGGAAATTGAGGATAATCCCGCCCTTGATGATGCTGCCGATATCACTGATACAGATGAAATTACAGATGAAACGACATCGGACTCCATCGACGCTGATGAGGACAGCTTTTCCGAGGATGAAGAAGAACATACTGAACTGAAGGCCGATAATGAATTTTCTTATGAAGATTATCTGGATCCGGATGATTTTCCCGATTACAAATTAGTCTCTAATAACCGCAGCCCGGATGAAGAAGCATGGGAATCCCCTGTTGTCTCCGGAATAAGTTTCCAGGAATACCTCCTGGCCCAGATGGGGGTTCAGAAGATTCCCGATAAACAGTTTATTATAGCTTCGACGATAATCGGGAATCTCGACGAAACCGGATATCTCGCCCGTGAGATTCCTGCTCTAATCAACGATCTGGCTTTCAACCAGAACATTGAAGTTACAGAAGCTGAGGTCCTGGAAGCCCTGAAACTTGTCCAGGGGTTCGACCCTCCCGGCATTGCAGCAAGATCGCTTCAGGAATGCCTTCTCCTGCAACTTGAATACAAAACAGACAGAACATACACTTCAGACCTGGCAGAAGTTATCCTCCGTTATTATTTTGATGAGTTTTCTAAAAAGCATTATGATAAAATCCTTCAGAAGGCCCATATTTCAGAGGAAGAATTGAAGGAAGCTGTTGAAGAGATCACCAAACTGAACCCAAAACCAGGATATACCATTACAGAGGATGCCAGGAACAGCCAGTATATCGTGCCTGATTTCCTGATCACAATCAACGATGGAGAGATTGAACTGAACCTGAATTCCAGGAATGCTCCGGAACTATCGATCAACAGGGAGTATGTGAGCATGCTCAAGGATTATAATCATAAGAAAAAGAAAATCAGCAGCAACGAAAAAGCTGCCCTCACCTTTATAAAACAAAAGATAGACTCCGCAAGGGGGTTCATCGATGCCATAAAACAAAGGCAGGAAACTCTGTATGTGACAATGAAAGCTATCCTGGATTATCAGAAAGAGTATTTTCAGACTGGTGATGAAACGAAGCTTAAACCGATGATCCTGAAAGATATATCTAATAAGGTCGGGCTGGATATCAGTACTGTTTCAAGGGTTGCAAATTCAAAATATGTTCAGACCCCTTTCGGTACTTTCCTTCTGAAAAGTTTCTTTTCAGAATCCTTGCAGAATGCAATGGGTGAGGAGATATCATCCAGGGAGATCAAAAAGATTCTTTTTGACATCATTGAAGGAGAGAGCAAGACGCTACCCCTTACCGATGAAGAGCTGGAGGAGATACTCAAGAAAAAAGGTTATACTATTGCCCGCCGCACTATCGCCAAATACCGTAAGCAGCTGAGAATACCCGTGGCCAGGCTGAGAAAGGAACTCTGATCAATCCAAGATATGAATAACGGCATCTCCCTGGCAAGAATCATTTCTGGCCTTTTTCACCCGGTTCTCATGCCTTTTTTCACACTTATTTTATTGCTTCAGTCTCATAATTTCTTTGTGGGGCTTCTTCCTCCCAAAGAGATTGTTATTCTGATGGGCTCGGTTCTGCTGACAACAGTATTCTGTCCTTTCCTGATGATTTTCTTTCTGTTGAGGTTAAAGTTTGTTTCATCCCTGTATATGGAAAAACGGGAAGAACGGATACTGCCCCTTCTTTCAATAGGAGTATTCTACTACCTTACCTATTACCTTTTAAAAGGGATCAGCCTTTCAGTATTGTTCAGCTATTTTATGCTGGGGACTACTCTGCTCATCATAATCTGCCTTTTTGTGAATTTCTTTTTCAGGATCAGCCTGCATATGGCAGGAATCGGAGGTGTGACAGGATTCTGGCTTGGTTTAAGCATCAGGCAGGGAACATCTCATGAGATATCTCTTTCCTTTCTTTTCCTTCTGTGTGGATTGCTTGGTTATGCCAGGCTTAAAGACGGTAACCATTCGCCAAAAGAACTTTACACCGGACTTTTTCTGGGAACCGGAGTACTCTTTCTGTTAATGATGCTGTAATCAGAAGGGCCTGAGCATGAAACCGACAGTGATCGGATAGACATCGGGGCCTTTCCCTTGCTGAAAAATTGATGACAGCTGATAATATCCGACAAGGTTAAACCACTTATATCCTATACGCAGAGTAGGGCCATAGGCAAACCGATCGAGGTTTAAAACATTGCGGTATTTTACCCTAAGCTGTTCACTGGAATTATCGATATAATCATCCCCTACATATTTAGTATGGGCCGGCAGCATATATCCGACTTTAAATCCTAATCCGAGGCAGAATTTCGCCTTGTTCAGGTAAGCGAATTCAATAGGAAGTTCCAGATAAGGCATGACCAGTTTTGACCTTTTATGGCTGATGGAATCCGGGATCTTTACAAGGCTTGTGGAGTCGGTATAACTCTTGACAGTGAAATTTCCATACATATTATGGACAGATATTCCCAATCCAACTCCAAAACCGAAGTTGCTTTTTCCGAAGGGAACCTTATATGCTATCATGGCCTGAAACCCCTGGTTAATGGTCCTGGTTTTAACATCTTTGGGGACACCCATGTATATGTCGGTAAACATTCCTATTCCGACATGGATCTTTTTCTTTGTTTTCTCGTTAATGATCTGAGATTTTCCTGTTACAGGAATTACCAGGACTGAGGCAATCAGGATAAGGAATGCCAGTAAAGAGTTTCGGTGAAACATCATATGCATTGATTTATACAACAAAATTAACGCTTTTTTTCCTCATCCATTGTTTATTCCCATAATTTTTGGGGATAAACGCCTTTGCGTATCAACGACCTGATGCTGTCAACGACCAATGCTCTGTCTTCCTGGTATGTCATTCCGAACCATTGCTCGTCGCATGAAAGCACTTTAACGCCGGCCTGTCCCGACTGGATCAGAGTATTTACAACGGAAGGAATATAGAGTTCTGCTTTAAGATTTTCATAATTTTTCCGAATGAAAGAATCAAATCCGGTTGTCAGCTGCCCGAAGAAAGAAGGAGTGAATCCCCAGAAATTCATAGAAACTGTGGAACCGGAAGATATTTCCATGGCCGGTTCATTTCCTTCCCGGTAAACTATTCCATTTGCTGTTTTTTCAATGCTCGTCCTTTCTACCACATCCATCAGTTCACGGTTTTCATTGATCCGGCAGATTCCCCTGGAGACTGATCCGAACTCAGAGAGGGTCTTATCCAGGCGATAGCCTATCATACAATAATCATTTTCCCGTTCAGGGGTCCAGTCTTTATAATAATCAGCGAGGGCCTGGTATGCTTTTCTTCCATAAAAATCATCGGAATTGATCACTGCAAAAGGTTTATCGATATGGCCCTCCGCCATCAAAACAGCATGGCCCGTTCCCCAGGGTTTCTGCCGTTCATCCGGGACCAGAATGCCTTCGGGAACCATCCAGATCTCCTGGAATACATAGTCCACATCAATATGGTCGCGGAGCCTGTTGATGAACATTTCCTTGAACCCTGCTTCGAGACTTTCCTTTATTACAAATACCACTTTACCGAAACCAGCGTTTACGGCATCATAAATCGAGTAGTCCAGAAGGGTTTCTCCATTAGGGCCTATGCGGTCAAGCTGCTTGAGCCCACCATAGCGGCTACCCACACCGGCAGCAAGAATGAGAAGTACTGGTTGCATTGTTCAGTAATTTTGATGTAAAATTAGTCCATTTACCAAGCCCTGAGCTTATGTCCCCGCACGGCATAATACAGGATATACGCATAACAAGGAACCGTTATCCAGTATGCCTGTGCCTGGCTGAATACGTCGGCAAGCCTCCCGTAAACCAGAGGAAGCAAGGCCCCGCCGACGATTCCCATGATCAGCAACGAAGATCCGATTTTTGTGAATTTACCCAGGCCATTAATAGCCAGTGGCCATATGGCAGGCCACATAATGGCATTTGCCAGTCCCAGCAAAGCGATAAAAAAGACACTCAGGTCGAAAGGAAGTGTAAGTGAAAACCTCCCGAGATTGATCAGAAGGGATGACTGGTATGGTGCTTTTGTGGCAAGGAGTGCGCAGATCACAAAAATTACCCCGAATAAAGCAGAGACCGCCAGAACAAACTCCTGTTTCAGGTATTTTGGGATTGTGATAATACCGATGATATAACCAATGACCATGGCCGTGAGTGTGTATGAAGCAAAATATTTTGCCTGTATAAAACTTATCCCCTGGAATTTGCCGAAATTAATAATAGTGTCGACCGAGATAACCTCAACCCCCACATAAAGAATGATTGCCAGGACTCCAAGAATGAGCTGGGGGAACTGGAAAATACTTGTCCTGGTCTGATGAGACTCTGTATCCTCTACTTCTTCTGCGTCGGTATTGATATCAGGCAGGCTGGAATATCTCAGCAGAACAGCCAGAAGAATAAGCACTATGGCCATCACCACATAAGGTAAAATAATCCTTCCGGCAAGAGCATTTAATGTCAGGTTTCTTTGTATTTCGCCAAGAGATCCAAGATATTGCTTGTCGAATTTATCCATGCCCGCAAGCACTATGGCACCAAGGATCAGCGGACTTATAACTCCTGCGGTTTTATTGCATATCCCCATGATGCTGATCCTTTTTGCAGCACTTTCAATGGGTCCGAGTATAGTAACATACGGATTGGATGCAGTCTGAAGAATTGCAAGCCCTGTACCCTGAATAAAAAGCCCTGTAAGGAAAAGGCCGAACATCCTGGTATATGCTGCAGGTATAAAAAGAAGTGCCCCAAGGGCCATCACGATTAAACCGAGCGACATACCGTTTTTGAATCCCACCTTCTGCAGTATGAAAGAAGAAGGAATTGCCATCACAAAATATGATATGTAAAAAGCAAACGTGACAAAGTAGGACTCGAAATTGTTTTTTTCGCAGGCCACCTTGAGAAAAGGGATCAGGACTGAATTCAGCCATGTAACGAAACCGAAAATAAAAAAGAAGACGCCGATGATCATGATCGAAAAAATGTATTGGCGTTTATTTACGTCCTGATTGGCAGTTTTAGTGCTTTGGTTCATGTGTAACGAATTTCAGGGCAAAAATAATGGAATTCTGAATCTCACCAAATTATCCTATTTTTGTCGTAAGAACTACTCCGAACCAGATGGAAACAACAACAGAAAATTTCAATATCCTCATTGTTGATGACAGAAAAGAAAATCTGATTACTCTCGAAACTATCATCGACAGTCCGGAGTTGAATATAATCAAGGCTTTGTCGGGCAATGAAGCACTGGCAATCATGCTTGAGTATGACATTTCGCTTGTCCTGCTGGATGTCAATATGCCCGGTATGGATGGTTTTGAGACAGCAGAACTCATGCGGGGCAGCGAAAGAACAAAAAGTATCCCTATCATATTCATCACTGCGACATACCGCCAGCCTAAACAGATCTTCAGGGGATACGAAACCGGGGCTGTGGATTATCTGTACAAACCCCTCGACAGAAAAATTCTCCAGAACAAGATCAGGGCTTACATAGATTTCTTCAAACAAAAACATGCTCTGCAGATTGCCACGGTAACTTTGCAGAGTACCATTGCCGAGCTGGACAAGGCAAAAAGAGCTGCTGAAGTTGCCACTCTTGCCAAAAGTTCTTTCCTGGCCAATATGAGTCATGAAATCCGGACACCATTAAACGGGATCATAGGGATGACTGACCTTATGCTGATGGATGAGGACCTGGCACAGCATTACAAGGAACAGCTGTCCGATATCAGGCAAAGCGGTGAATCCCTTCTGGAGATCATCAATGAGATCCTTGATATTTCAAAGATCGAGGCCGATAAGATCGAGATCGAGATCATTGAATTCAGCTTAAGGGAACTGCTTGAATCTGTCGTCCACCTGCTTTCGGTCAAGACATACCAGAAGAACCTTGCCTTTTTCTGCGAACATCCTGCCGATATGCCTGATATTTACCTTGGAGATCCGACCAGGATCCGCCAGGTTTTGATCAACCTGATCGGTAATGCACTGAAATTCACCGAAAAGGGAAATATCTGTTTGAGGGTTGAAATTTCCGAACATCATGAGAACGCTTTTGTCCTGAATTTTTCAGTGACTGATACCGGCATAGGGATCCCTAACGACAAACTTGAAACATTGTTCGAGTCTTATCACCAGGCCGATAAATCCACTACCCGGACATACGGGGGTACCGGTCTTGGCCTGACTATCTCCAGGAAACTGGTTGAACTTATGGGCGGCAGGATCAGTGTAAGCAGTAAAGTCGGAAATGGCAGTACATTCCGGTTTACACTTCCCCTGTTTTGCACGAACCCTGACTTCAATTCGATAAGTCTTGAATTGCCTGATGAATTTAAAGGCTCGGGAGTGATCATTGGTGATACCGAACCAGAGCATGCCATGCAGGTTGAAAAGTTCCTGGCATTCTGGGGACTTAAACCGGCAATTGTGACTTCAGCGGATGAATGCATTGAAAAGATCAAAACATCCGGTAAGGAGCAGGTCAGGATTGTTCTTATTGACCAGGTCTTGCAAAATAACGGGTTGGAAATGTTCTTTGCTAAATTTACGGAACTTAACCCCGGAAAACAGAAACCTGAAAGAGTTGTGATGCTCAGCAACAAATCCATTCAGGCAACACGCAAACTGGTGTCGGAAGGAATCAGCAACTATCTGTTCAAACCGGTACTTCAACTTGAACTTTTGAATTTAATACAGAGGATTTTCGGACTTGACAAATCCCAAAAGAGCTCAGATCTGTATATTCCGGAAATCAGCAAAACAGGACCTAAGCTCAAAATTCTGGTTGCTGAAGACCAGCCTATAAACCAGAGGATCATTGTACAGTTGCTTGGCAAGAGGGGCTGGGATGTAACAACAGCCAATAATGGTCTTGAAGCCATGCATAAAGCGCATGAAAAAGAATTCGACATTATACTCATGGATGTCATGATGCCCGAAATGGATGGATTTGAGGCAACACGACTGATACGGCAGGATGCCGACGGGAAGAACTTTAAAACACCTATTATCGCTCTCACTGCAAATGCCATGAAAGGCGACAAGGAACAGTGTATCGCCGCCGGCATGAATGACTATATTTCCAAACCTATTAACCCGGAAGAGGTTTTCCAGACCATTGAGAAACAGTATTCAAAGTGAAATCGTAAGGATTATGACCAACAGTACCTGGACCAGGATCAAACGCTCAATCCTTGAATTTGATTACAGCACCCTGAAAAACATCGGCATAGGTAAAACTATGCTTCTTTATTTTCTGGCGATCTCACTGATCCCCCTGGCGACACTGAGTTACATCAACTTCAGAAA
>Ga0182027_10003083_pt1 | contig 26665 bp, 22 predicted proteins | sample 712E1DmetaG_FD_121300 | JGI IMG/M metagenome (GOLD analysis project Ga0182027, IMG submission 121300) | Permafrost microbial communities from Stordalen Mire, Sweden - 712E1D metaG (Illumina Assembly) | ecosystem: Environmental > Terrestrial > Soil > Wetlands > Permafrost | place: Sweden...
GACCGCCCATCGCTCCAGGCGGGTCGCAATCGACGCGCCGCCAGGTGTTGCCCGCAGAACTTCGAGCAAGCCCTCGAGCGTCGGCGGCGCTTCGTCGTGGGTGGCCGGATCCGCCGTGATCCCGACCAGTTCGTAAACACGCCGCAGGGCAATATCGAGCACCGGTCGTTCGTCGCGCGAGAGGTTGCCGACCATGGCCGCGACGAGCGACACGAGTATCTGGAGCTTCGCCGTCAGAGCGCCCGATGTCCGCGAGCCCGTGAGGGCCAGGGGGTTGAGCCCGGTCTCGCCCGATCCTGGCTCGATGTAGAGGCCGCCCAGCTCGGCTGTCAGGCGCCGGTAGTCGCCGAGCGGATCGACCGCGAGGACCCGTATGCCCTGGAGCATGCAGCGGACGATCTCGGCGCCTGTGGCCATCGTCTTGCCCGTTCCGGTCTGCCCAAGAACGATGGCGTTGTGCGACGGCCGGGCGAAGCGGTCCAGCACGATTGGCGCGCCGGTCGTGCGGGCCCGGCCGTACAGATGACCCGAGGGCTCGTACAGGTCGCCCGCGACATGGAGGAGACTCGCGCCGAGGCTCGCGCTATCGAGGTTCCGCTCGGCGACCGGCGCACGGTTCGAGCCGGGGACGACGCCGTGCCAGGCATCGGCGAGACGAAACGTCGCGACCTCGGGCTCAAAGCCGAGGCTCCGCATTTCGAGTCGGAGCATGTCGAGCCGCTCGGCGAGGGTGGCGAGATCGGGAGCACGCACCAGGAGGATGACATCGACGAGGTACACGCGGCCCGCTCCGGCGTGGACGGTCCGGCGCCCACTCGCGCTCGTCTGCAGGACGCGCTCGCGTTCGACGTCGGAGAGCTCGCCCCGCTCGGAAGCGAGACGCTCGGCGGCCCGAACCTGGCGCAGGCGCACCGTCAGGAAGCTCATCGCCTCGGCTCGGGAGAGCGGCCGCACTCGCATCGAGATCGCGTCGACGCCCGAAAGCGCCAGCACAGGGGCAGTCCAGCCGGGCTCGATCTGGGCCGGCCAGCGCCGACCAAGCGCGATGAGCGTTAAGGCCTCCGGGCCCTCGACGACGTTGGCGCCGACGTGGTACTCGGAGCCTTCGCCCGCGAGCAGCGATGCCGCCTGGCCGAGCTCGGCCTCGGAGACTGCGCGCAGCCGGATCCCGTGCTCTTCGGCCGTACGGCGCACGAGCTCCGCGACTCTGGCGACCGAGGTCTCACTGACGCCCGAAAGGACGAGCAGGCATCGCCGCGGCGGGCGAGCCAGCTTCGCAGCCAGGTCGCGATACAGGCCGGCGTATGCCGTCAGGTACTTACGCGGTGCGCCTGGGACTGGAGCGAGCCAGTCAAGGTGTTCGGACGGACTCCGCTCGATCGGCACCGACAGGATCTGGAACGGTCCGGGAATCGCGTCGTACAACTCGCGTGTCGCCGCGACCGCCGCGTCGCGCTCGTCCGACCGCAGGAGATCGAGATTGACCGGCGGAATCTCGAACGCTCGAAGGAAGTCCTTCCGCTCTGCCTGTTGCTCGGGGGCTCGACGCTTGATGAACACGGCGAACAGCGTGCCGGATTGGTACCCGCTCAGTCAATGGAGGTTGCGTACGATCTTGCGTACGAAATCAAGCTCCGCGACGACGAACGAACGCGACGCGGTCAATGATCGTCAAGGGACAGATGACTCTGGACGGAGACGGACAGCAGAACTGGACGCTGGCGGCCACGAAATCTGCACAGCTTGTCGAGGGGACATCGCACTGCCCAAGGGCGGCCATCGAAACTGCCCAAGGGCGGTCACCGAATCTGCTCAGCTGCGTCCACGAAGACTGGACAGCTCAGCCGACGAGGCGCAACGCTGCCTCGTCAGGGAGCCGGGACAAGCGGCCGGACACCGTGGCCCGCGACGGCTTCGGTCAGGCGATGCGATTGGCCCTCGGTGACGATGACGTGAGCGTGGTCGAGGAGCCGGTCCACAGCTGCCGTGGCGAGTCCTCGCGGGAAGATCGTGTCGAACCGCGCCGCATGCAGGTTCGAGGTCACGATGAGCGGCTGCTAGAGTCGCACCCATGACCGATTCGATCGCTCAGTTCGTGGCCGATCTCGCCGCCGCGCAGACCGGCGCCCTGGTCAACCAGTACCGCGTCGAGATCCCAGGACTCGACCGGCCGGGTGGCGCTGCCATCCGGTGTGCGAACCTCCGGGCCTACCTCGAGGCTCGCGTGGGCGCTCCTCTGGCTCTCATCGGTGAAGCACCTTCTGCCCACGGAGCGCGCTTCTCCGGCATCGCCTTCACGGCCGAGCGTTCGCTCCCGCCTGGTCAACGGACGAGCGCACCCGGTCTTCAGCCGAACGGTTTCGCCGAGCATTCGGCGACGGTCGTGCTTCGGGCGTTCGAGGCTGTCGAGATCGACCCGACTCGAGTCCTGCTGTGGAACGCTGTCCCGTTCCACCCACGCCACCCCGACGACCCGCTCAAGAACCGTCAGCCGGACACGGACGAGTTGGCCCTCGGAGATAAGTGGCTTGAGCGTTTCAGCAGCCTGATGTCGCCGAGAGCGACTGCTGCTGTTGGCAAGTGGGCGCAGACACTCCGGCCCAACTGGACTCCGCTGCGCCATCCCGCCAATGGTGGCGGGCCTGAGCTTCGGGCCGGGCTTGCGCGGCTGGCTGCGGATCTCGATCTTCGGGAGGGATGAGCCGCTCTGCTGGGCTAACGATAAGTAGATTTATGGTGATACCCGAGCCCCAGGGCCGTCACGACGACGGCTGGGCCTGCCCGCTCTGGCGCAGTTCGGCGCGCGGCCGATTGACCAGATAAGCCGGAGGTAAGCGACCGATAAGCGGTCGGAGCTACGGTTATCTAGCGACCCCGCACCGCGGGCCTTGGCCGATCCTGGGTGAGCTTCAGGGAGCGTCGGGGTCGCGTCTCAGAGTTTCTTGCCAAGACGGCACGAGTCTCTATCGCCCCCTTCCGTGCAGTACCCTTGCCAGACCTGGTTGGCACATGGCGATCGAGTGGGGGACATCATGGTCAGCTCCGAAGTGAAGTCCGTTATCCTGCGCTTTCGGGATCTGGGCATCCCGGCCGGAACAACCATCAGGCGCCACAACGGCGTGATTGGCGGTCAGAAATCCGTCTGGTGGGGTTGGTGGGCTCAGGGCAACGAGAAGGTCGCCAACGACACGTATGTCGCGCTGCGCGCCCTGGCTACGTCGTCAGCCGGATTGGATGTTTGGCTGTTCGACTCGGGGCAGAAGCTGGTCTATCGCGCCCATTGCGTCGACCTCAAATGGGACGCCGCAAGTCCCACCCCCTCGCCTGCCCCTGATCTAACACCTGAGTACTACCGGACGAATGAGTGCAAAGCATGGTGGAAGTTCACAGACGTGGCGGAGTCGGACATCGACCACCTGCGCGAGTTCAGTTACGTGAACATTCCAGAGCACTTCGATGGCCCAGAGGGTCTGGACTACTCGATGTTCGACGCCAAGCGCGTCGCATCCGCAGATGAGCTTCATGAACAGCGGCGGACCGTCTGGTTCATCAGGCCATTCCGGAGCGACGAAGACCGAGACCACGAGATCATTCTCATCGGCGGCGCCAACGTGCAACCCCAGGACTTCACCTCCGAGTACGCAGCGTCCGCGAGCAATCGCCTGCTCTGGCTTTCGGATCTTCACTTCAGTCGCGACGGCAATCACAACTTCCAAGTGGCCGCACATGACGAGCAAAGAAGAACATTGGCCGAAGCCGTCAAGAGCGCCGTCCAGGCGGCTGACTCAGCTGGAGGAACCAAGTTCGCGGGCATCGTTGTGTCTGGCGACCTTACGTTCAAGGCTGATCCAGGCGAGTTCAGCGACGCGGTTGAATGCCTCGTTCAGATTGCTGGCTGGTCGGGCGTAAGGGGAGTCTACGAGCAGCGCATGGGGATAGCGCCTGGGAACCACGACATCAAGTTCTCGGCTACTCCAGAGACGGAAGACGCGCCTGTCACGGCCGCTCCAGCAGAAGCGCGAGCCGCGTTCACGACCTTCTACAGGACTCTGTTCCACAAGTCCCCCGACGAATACTTGTGCTCTGGCCGTCGGTTCCTGCTCGGTAACTCCATTCCCGTTGAGGTTGCGTTCCTGAACAGTTCGATCCTCGAGCAGTCTCCCGCCAACGCGGCGCCTCGCTTCCAAGGTCAGGGTTTCGTGGGAGAACGTCAGTTGGAAAGAGTCACCGAAAAGCTTGGCTGGAATACCACGCCGCCGGGAAGGACGATACGGATCGTGGTCCTGCATCACCATCTGATTTCGGGCGTTTACGCGGAGGAGGCGAGGTACGGAGCCAACTACAGCACCGTGCTGGACTCTGGCCGGCTGCAAAGGTGGGTCTTCAATAACCGTGTGGACTTGGTCCTGCATGGCCATCAGCACGAACCGTACTTTGCGCGGTTGTCGCGGCCCCGTGCGACGACTGCGAGAGGAAACGAGCCGGTCCAATGGCAGAGCGTCTTCGTGGTAGGCATGGGTAGCTCGGGGATAGTCAAGACGAAACGTCCGGACAACGTTCCGAACATGTTCGCGACTCTGACCTTCTCTGCGGGGCGCGTGGCGGTCGACATGTACACGGTAGATCCCGTTCAGGCGTCACAACCCCTCCACCGCGTCGTGCTTGAACTGGTCCCATGAAGCGACTGCTGATCACTGATCTTGACAACACCCTCTATGACTGGGTGACCTACTTCGCGCGATCTCTCCGAGCAATGGTTGACGAGCTAGCCTTGCTGCTCGACGTCAACAAGGAACAGCTCCTGGATGAGATCCAGGCCAACAATCGACAACTTGGAACCGTGGAGCAGCCGTTCTCGGTGTTCGAGTTGCCGTCCGTGCGAAAGAAGTTCGGCGCAGCTACACCCCAAGAGCTGAAGGCGGCCCTGGACTCGGCCCTGCACGCCTTCAATAGTGAACGCCGACGGTCCCTATACCTGTACGCGGGCGTGTCGGAGACTCTCGAGCGGATCAGCGAGGCTGGCGTTGTGGTAGTCGGTCACACGGAGGCGTCGCTCGCCAACGCCTATTACCGCCTGCTGCGGTTAGGGGTCGTCCCGTTTGTCCGGCGGTTATATGTCCTCGAGTCCCCGCCTGTACTGCACCCGGAACCAGTCAGACAAGCCGAGTTGCAGCCGCCGCCGGGCTTGGTGGTCGAGGTCCCGCGAGCAGAACGGAAGCCGAACCCAGTTCTGCTCCTCGATATCTGTCGCAGAGAAGGTGTCGATCCCAACGACTCCATCTACGTTGGAGACAGTCGTACCAAGGACATGTTCATGGCAAGGCAGGCTGGCGTCACGGCAGCCTGGGCGAAGTACGGCACGGTCTACGACAGTGAGGATTGGGCGACCGTCGTCCGGATCACGAACTGGACTGCCGACGATGTGATTGCTGAGGCCGAGCTTCGGGACGCGGCCTCGGGCACCAGCCCCGATCTGGTTCTGGGCTCATTCCAAGAGCTGTTGCCGGTGTTCGGTCTGGAGGAATCCCGGGAGAAATCGTGAGTCTGCGTACGCCGCTCGTGATCGGCAGCGTCGCGTAACGCTCCGACGGCACCTGGCCATCGCGATAAAGGGGTCTATCGTTTGTCCGGGTCAGCGGGCCGTCAGGAGTGCTGACCTTGGGCCAGATGCTCGAAGGCCGCGCTCAGCGACCCGCCGAACTCGGCCAACCAGGCCGGAGGCGAAGCGGCCTTGAACCGGAGCCAGATCGTGTCGGTGCCCTGCTGGCCACCGTGCTGGTGGCTCAGCCCGAGTCGGAACGGTAGCTCCCGCAAGACGGCCTTCGGCACGACCCAGCAGCTGGCCTCCAAAGGCGACAAGCCAAGGAGCAACGCGACGTCGTAGCGTTGGTCCCTGATCTGCTGGAACACGTAGTCGCCGTTCTCCCAAAGCGTCGAGAACTTGATCTCGACTCTCCGGCCGGCAATGACCCGGTCCGCGTCAGAGTCGCCGGTCCTCGTTACGTCGAGCCCTTTGGCCGCACACCACCCGGCAACGAGCTGCTCGCCAATGGACCCTATCTGGCGGGACGGCCTGGTCTTGATCCAGGCGAATGGACTGCCAGCCCACGGGTCGTTCTCGGGCTTGATGTAGTCGGGCATCAACGTCGCCGAGATCGCCGCCAGAAGCCCGAGGTCGGGGTCGGCGAGAGGTAGAGACGGAGGAATGACGGTCATTGCCCTGGCTCGACAAACAGGGTTGACTGGACATCCGCTGCGACTGGGTCACAACCGCGGTACTCGATCCCTTCCAGCCCTTTGAAGCGTTCCGCCATGACTCGCGCGGCTTCGGGGTTGCTGTCGACCATGAGGAAGCGGCGTCCCAGCTCGTGCGCTACGGCCCCTGTCGTCCCGCTGCCGGCGAAGAAGTCGGCTACGAGTCCGCCCGGCGGGCACGACGCTTGAACCACCCGGCGAAGAATGCCGAGTGGCTTCTGGTTGGGGTAGCCGGTGCGCTCCTTGCCAGCGGTCGGAACGATCGTGTGCCACCAGGTGTCCGTTGGCAGCTTGCCTCGATCGGCCTTGTCCGGGCCGACTAGACCCGGCGCCATGTACGGGATCCGCTCGACAGCTTCCGCATCGAAGTAGTACGCCTCCGGATCGCGAACGTAGACGAGGATGTTGTCGTGCTTCGGGGGCCACTTCTTCGTTGTTCGTGCGCCGTAGTCGTACGCCCAGATGACCTCGTTGAGGAAGCAGTCGCGGCCGAAGATGTGGTCCAGCAGAACCTTGCAGTAGTGGACTTCTCGGTAGTCGATGTGGAAGTACAGAGAGCCTGTCGACCGGAGCAGCCGCTTCATCTCCTCGAAACGAGGCTCCAGAAATGTCAGATAGTCGTCGTGGACGTCGAGGTAGCTGGTGCTACCGAGCTTGACCGTTCGGTAGCGCCGCCCCTGGAACCCCGTTCGATCCCCGTCCCGGTCGGCGACCGTCTGTAGCCGCGTGAGTGTCTGGGCTTTCCCCGTGTTGAACGGCGGGTCGATGTAGATCAGGTCGATCGACTCGCTTGGCAGCGAACGCATCACCTCGAGGTTGTCCGCGAGCACCACCTCGCCGCGGGCGTTGGAACCTGTGCCTTCGTCCATCATGGACGGGAGCCTACCATCCGTCCGGTGGGCCGGGTTGAGCCGATCGGCCATAAGCCAGCGTGATCTCGCCTCGGGTGGCCCGCCCGGTTGCTAAGCTGGTGGAGTCGTCATCCGTCGAGGGGCTCTTGCCCGCAAACAGAACGCCATCGGCGGCAAATGGAGCGGTGTGACGCAGGCGCAGTCAACCACAAGCGGCACCCTGACTCAGCAAGAGCTGGAGTCTAGGCTTTGGGCTGCCGCCAACTCCTTGCGCGGACCTGTCGATCCGGCTGACTTCAAGGCGTACATCTTCCCGCTGCTCTTCTTCCGCCGCGTCAGCGACACCTGGGACGATGAGCACGACCGCGCACTAGCTGACTTCAACGGCCAGCTGACGGGCGAGATCGAGGCCGACTACCACCGCTTCCAGATTCCGGACGGCTGCCACTGGCGCGACCTGCGGCGCCTGACCAACAACGTGGGCGTAGGTCTGCAGAACATCCTCGACCGCATCCAGCAGGCCAACCCGGACACTCTGGCTGGCATCTTCGGCGACGTTGGCTGGGGCAACAAGGAGAAGCTACCCGAGCATGCCCTGCTCAACCTCATCGAGGCGTTCAACACCCTGGACCTGCGGCCGAGCCGCGTCGGCCACGATGTCCTCGGTGATGCCTACGAGTACCTTCTCCACCAGTTCGCTGACGCTTCGGGCAAGAAAGCGGGCGAGTTCTTCACGCCGCGCCCGGTCGTTCGTCTGCTGACGCGCATCCTAGACCCGAAGCCCACCGACTCGGTCTACGACCCCGCAGTCGGCTCGGGCGGAATGCTCGTGGAGGCGGCCAACGAAGTCGTCGAAGCCGGCGGTTCGGTTCGCCAGATGAGGTTCGCCGGCCAGGAGGTCAACCTCACGACCTCGGCGATCGCCCGAATGAACCTATTCCTCCATGACATCGAGGACGCCCGCATCCGCCGCGGCGACACCCTGCGCGACCCACGCTTCCTCGACGCCGCCGGCCGGCTGGACCGCTTCGACCTGGTCATCGCCAATCCGCCGTTTAGCCTCAAGAACTGGGGCGCCGACGTCTGGGCGCGGGACCCCTGGAGCCGGGCCGCCTGCGGCACGCCTCCGCCGAGCTACGGCGACTACGCCTGGGTCCAGCACATGGTCGCGTCGATGAAGCCGGTTACCGGCCGCGTCGGCGTCGTCATGCCGCACGGCGTCCTCTTCCGCGGCGGCACCGAGGGCCAGATCCGCAGCTGTCTGGTCCGATCCGATCAGCTCGAGGCCGTGATCGGCCTGGCGCCGAACCTCTTCTACTCGACCTCGATCCCAGCCTGCCTGCTGATTTTCCGAGCAACCAAGCCACCCGCCCGGCGGGGGCACGTCCTCTTCGTCGATGGCTCGAAGTGCTTCGAGAAGGGCCGCAACCAGAACCGGCTGGGGGACGAGGACGTCGAAGCGATCCTGGCGGCCTATCGAACCGGCGCCGATCCCGACGGTGAGGGTGGCGTCGCGGTCCGGCTCGTGCCGCATCCAGAGATCGAGTCGAACGGCTGGGACCTGAACATCGGCCGCTACCTGAAGGGCGCGGCAGCCGAAGTCGTCGATGTGGCGACCGCCCTCGCTGAATTGGCCGAGGCGCAGCTTGCTCTCCACGAGGCCGAGGATCGCCTCGCCGAACGACTCCGCGAGGCCGGGTATGCGTGAGGGCTGGAGCAGCGTCGCAATTGGCTGCGTAGTGAGACAGGTTCGACGGTCCGTGCCCGTCCGGGCCGGTGTCGAGTATCCGCTCCTCGGGATGCGTTGGTACGGAGAGGGGCCGTTCCTCCGCGAGACGGTGACTGCCGACTCAGCCAAGGCAAGGGTCTACTTCCAGGTTAGGGCAGGTGACTTCCTCTACAACCGCCTATTCGCGTGGAAGGGCTCGTTCGGCGTTGTTCCCGAGCGTCTGGCCGGTTCCTACGTGTCTGGTGAGTTCCCGGTCTTTCAGACCGTGCCGGAACTTGCGCTCAACGAGTACATCAACCTTGTGATGTGCAGACCGGTCGTGTGGGAGCAGATCCTACGCGAATCGACCGGGTCCACGGCTACCAGCAGAAACCGATGGAACGAGAGCCGTTTCGTGGAGTGGGAGATCCCGCTCCCGCCGCTTGCCGAGCAGCGCCGGATCGTTGACCTGATCGCAGCTGTCGACGCTGCCGGTGAAGCCGCGCGGCGCCAAGTTGTCGCCGCGCGTTTGGCGTATCGACGCGCGGCCGGTGACGCTTTGAACCGAGTGGGCGGGAGCACGCTCGCGCTCGGCGCGGCCGTGGACCTCCGCATGGGGAGGCAGCGCGCACCGCGCTTCGCCGCCGGGCCGAACATGCACCCGTACTTGCGTGCAGCAAACGTGAAGGACGGGCGTCTCCAACTCGACGATGTCCTGAGCATGGACTTCAATCCCTCTGAGCAAGCGACCTTCGCCCTGCTGCCCGGAGACGTGCTAGTGAGCGAGGGATGCGGGAGCCTCGCACAACTGGGAGCGTCAGCAGTCTGGAACGGTGAGTTGCCAGGCGTCGTGTGCTTCCAGAACACGCTGCTTCGGCTTCGAGCCCGGCCCGGGTTGACCGACCCCGGGTACGTCCACCACCTGGCCCGTCATGCACACGCGGCGGGCGCTTGGGCAAGCATCGCCTCGGGGACCAACATCTTCCACATCGGATCGAACCGGGCAGAACTTCTACCGGTTCCTGTGCCACCCGTTAGCGAACAGGTGTCGATCGCCCGGATGCTCGACGCTCTTGATAACACGGTGACCGCAACGGACGCCGAGGCTGGGACCCTTGCAGGTCTGCGGTCCGCTGTCGTGTCGGACCTGCTCGCCGGCGACCACGCGATCCCCGACTCGTACGACCGCTTCATCGACAGCGCCGCATGAGCGAGCTGACCGAAGCCGCCGTCCAGCAGGCGCTCGTCGAGCGGCTGAGCAGGCGTGACGCCGGCTGGCATTTTGTCCCGAGCGGCAGTCTCGACCGCCCGCCCGACGCGGTCATGATCGAGTCGGAGGTGGTGGCCGCGCTGCGGCGGCTCAACCCGGCCATCGCCGCACGGCCTGAGCATGTCGACGAGGTCCTGCCGAAGCTTCGAGCCGCCATCCTGTCGGTGGCGAATGACGGTCTCCTCGAGGCGAACCGCCGGATGGTCGATTGGCTCCGCGGGCAGCAGACGATCCGGTTCGTCGGCACCGACGACTTCGTGCCGATCCATCTGATCGATTTCGCGAGTCCGCACTCGAACGCGCTGGTCGTCTCGACCGAGGTGACATACCACGCAGGCACCGAGGAGCGCCGGTACGACCTGGTCCTCTGGGTCAACGGCTTCCCCCTGGTCGTCGGCGAGACGAAGACGCCGATCAGCGAGAGCACGTCCTGGCTCAACGGTGCCGGCGACATCCACTCGGTCTACGAGGTAAGGACCCCGGGCTTCTTTGTGCCCAACGTCCTGTCATTCGCGACTGAGGGCAAGGAGTTCCGCTACGGCGCTATCCGCCAACCGGCTCAGGATTGGCTGCCGTGGTCGCGGACAACCGATCCAATCGGGCTGCCAGGACTCGCGAGCGCACTCGCTTCTGCCGGCCTGCTGCTCACTCCCGAGCTGGTGCTCGACATCCTACGGACGTTCACCCTCTTCTCGCGTCGCAGCTCCACGGCAGGTGGTTACACCGCCAAGATCATCCCGCGCTACCCGCAAGTCGAGGCGGTCGACGCAATCGTCGATCGGGTGCACGACCCCAACCGCCGCAACGGCTTGATCTGGCACCACCAGGGCTCCGGCAAGACGCTGGTCATGGCCTTTGCTGCCGCGAAGTTGCGCCAAGCTACGGACCTCGACGCCCCCACAATCCTGATCATTCTGGATCGGCTCGATCTGATCGAGCAGGTGAGTTCCGAGTTCGCCTCCGTTGGCCTGCCGGGTTTGAAGGTGGCCGAGACCAAAGATCAACTTCGCCGGCTGCTGCGCGAGGACTCTCGCGGCGTCATCGTCACGACCATCTTCCGGTTTGCCGACGCCGGCCTCCTCAACGACCGACAGAACATCGTCGTCATGGTCGACGAGGCCCACCGGACGCAAGAAGGCAGCCTGGGTCTGGACATGCGGGCGGCGCTCCCGAATGCCCGGTTCATCGGCCTGACTGGCACTCCGATCTCAACGGCTGATCGGAACACCTGGGCGACCTTCGGTGACCCAGACGACCCGGAGGGTGTCCTCAACCATTACTCCGTCGAACGGTCGATCGCCGATGGCGCAACGCTGCCCATCCACGTCGAAACGCGACTCGTCGACTTCCAAATCGACAAGGACGCCCTCGACGAAGCATTCGCTGAGCTGACCCACGGCGAGGGCCTAGACGAAGACGAACGTGGGTATCTGGCCCGTCGAGCCAGCCGTGCCGACCGACTCTTCAAGACGCCGGCCCGAATCGAAGCCGTTTGCGCCGACATTGTGGAGCACTACCGCCGCAAGGTCGAGCCACTGGGCCTGAAGGCGCAGGTCGTCGCGTTCGATCGCGAGCTGTGCGTCGCCTACCTCGCCGAGATCCAGAAGCACCTTCTGCCAGGCGAAGAAGCGATGGTCGTCATGACGACGGCAAAGGACGATCCGCCCGAATGGGACGTCTTCGATCGCGAACGCTCGGCAGAGATTGCGATCCGCGACCGTTTTCTCGATCCGGCCGACCCGCTCAAGTTCCTCATCGTCACGGCCAAGCTCCTCACCGGCTTCGACGCGCCAGTCGAAGGAGTCATGTACCTCGACAAGCCACTGAAGGCGCACACGCTGTTCCAGGCCGTTTGTCGGACCAACCGCCGCTGGACGAACCCACGGACCGGCCAGGAGAAGCTCTACGGGCTGGTCGTTGATTACGTGGGCCTCGGGGCGGAGCTGGCACGGGCAGTGGCAGTCCGGGACACCGGAGCCCGCAAGGCGCTGCCGGCCGATGTCGATGAGCTGATCGAGTTGCTCGGCGAGTGGGTCGGCGAGGCGATGGCTCCGTTTGTCGGTGTCGATCGCTCGGCCACCGGGTACGACCAGCTGATGGCGGCGCAGGAGAGGATCGCGACCGTGGAAGCGCGGGCAGCTTTCGCGATGTCGTTCTTGCGATGCGAAGGCTTGTTCGAGCTGATGTGGCCCGACGAGCGCCTGCGTTCGATCGAGTCTGACTATCGCTGGCTTGCGCGCGTGTACGCATCTGTGCAGCCCGTCGCCGATCCAAACGCGCTGCTTTGGCACCGGCTCGGCGCCAAGACCGGCGAGCTGCTCGGCCGGTACGTCAGCGACGTGGAAATCGACGCGGGCGGCCTGGAGACGATTGCGATCGACGCGGGGACCCTGGAGGCGCTCAAGCAGCTCGAGCTATTCCCGACCGGCCGAGGCCCGCTGGAACCGCCCACGATTGACGACGTTCTCGACACTCTCGCGGGCCGACTGCAACGCAAGCTCGCCGGGTCGGGCACCCATCCCGTGTGGCGCGCCCTATCCGAACGGCTCGAGGAACTGCGTCGCGTCCGGATGGAAAGTGCTCGTGACTCGGTCGAGTTCCTCAAGCGGCTCTTGGAACTGGCTCGTCAGATCGTCGGCGCCGAACGCGCCGAAGCTGATGGCCGACTCGATCGCTTCCAAGTCCTCGATCCGGACCGGGGCGCCCTCACCCAGATCCTGCAGGAGTACGCGCCCGCCGGCACGCCGGCTATCGTGGAGCATGTCGTAGAGCAGATTGACGCGATCGTGAAGCCAATCCGCGGTACCCGCTGGCAGGAGAGCCAGCCCGGAGACCGCGAGGTCCGACGCCAGCTCCGCCTGGTCCTCAAGAACAACGGCCTGCCGCCAGCCGGCGACCTCTACGACCGCGCATACGACTACATTCGCGAGCACTACTAGACCAGGGCGCGCACGCCATCGTGCCGGGACCGTTTCAGCCAACTCGCGTTGCCGGTCCCACCGGCGCCTTCCCAGTAGCGCCTGTCTCGCTGCGCCCTCGCTGTCGGGCGCGCCTGATGGTCTACTGCGAAGGGACGACAACGCCGATCGCTGGGAGGTGTAAAGTTCAACTAGTGTTCAATACGAGAGGAGGCAGTCTTGCCATTGACACTGCCCGAGCCGATCACGGATCGGCTCATCAACTCCCCACTCAAGTTGGTCGTGTGCCAGGTTCGCTTCGAGGAAACCGCATCCGTCTCCGATCCGAAGACCGGGTTGGCGCTATTTCAGAGCCTGGGCGGGGACTCGGGGCCGTATCCGCAGTTCAGTGAGTTCCGGGGTCAGCAGGTCGACATCACCGTTGCGCCTGGGAGTCCGATCTCAGCTCAACAGACCCAACTGGCAGGGTGGAAGTTCGTGTCCGACGACCGGGCTTGGAGCGTTGTCATCCAGCCCAACAGTGTGTCCTTGGAAACGACGGCCTACACCACCTGGACCGCCGACTTCGAGGCGAGACTAAGGGCGATCATTGAAGCGGTGGTGGCGCACGTCAATCCAGCCATTCAGATACGACTGGGCCTGCGGTACATCGACGTGATCACGCATCAGGGCATCGAGTCCCCCAAGGATTGGAGAGGCTGGATCTGCGAGTCCCTGCTCGGTCCGATCATGCACCCGGAGTTCGGCTCAGCCGTCCTGTCTGCACAGCAGCAGCTGGAGATAGACGCTGGAGACGGCATCAAGTGCACGCTGCGACACGGTACTGTTCTTGAGGCCACCAACGCGAGCCCTGCCTACCTGCTTGATTGGGACATTCACACCGACGCGGCCAAGGCTCTCGACGTGGCCGAAGTGTTCACGGCTTTGTCGGCCTTCAATCATCTTGCCGTGCGACTCTTCCAGGTCGCGATAACGCCTCAGATGCTTGAAGAACTGAGGAGAAGCTAGCTGTGGAAACCGGGATCTGGGGTCAGGCGCGGGTCGAGCCTATGCCCGCCCTGTGGCTCGCTGACACGAGGCGGCAGTCGGGAACACCGTCGATGAGCGGCTTCGAGTCGGACTTCGAGGGTAAGTCTTTCCCCGGCCAGCAGTCGATCCTGGTCGACGCGGATAGCTCACAATGGCCGACCTCCGTCGTTGGCAGCCTCGGGATGCTGGAGCAACTCGGAGAGGCGCTCAGACAACTCGGCGCCAAGGTTGGATTTGATCTGGCAGCTCCCGCTGCGGCCGTGTTGCCGGCTCACCGACAGCAATCCGGCGTCTCGGCCCTCGACGCGGTCGATGCAATCGTTGAGATGTTCGAGCTGCCAATGGAGGCCGTCGCGGCAATGGCCGGGATCGGGCGGACGACGCCTATGTACTGGAGGCGAACCGGCACCTCGCCGAGGCCCAGCACCGTCCGTGATCTGTGGCGCCTGTACGGCACGGCAATGAGCCTGCAGGCTGCGCTCGGAACTGCCGGTACGCGAGCCTGGCTCCGCTCGGGAGCGTCGTCGCCCCTGGCGCTGCTGGAGGCCAAGGACCTCGGGAAGTTCGAGCGTCTCGTATCCCGCGTTGCATTCAACCCGGCCTACACCAGGGCTTTCAGCGCGGCCGTGGACACGAATGCGGAGTTCGACGTGGAGGTCGGTTCCGGCACGCCCGCTCGTGCATCTCGCCGAAGGGTCCGTCGAGGTCGGCTTGGGTGATTGACGATCGCGTTCCTGCGGAATGGCCACAGGCGGTTCTGGATGCCGTTCGCCAGTTCCGACAGGGCGACGTCGTCGACCAACCACCGTTCTTCTATTTCCGCAGCGACGCGCACCCCTTGTGGGAGTTGCACCTCGAGCCCGCCGATGAGGGTTATGACGGGTCGATCGTCGACCTGGACCTCGCTGAACGTCCCCCCTACGGCCTGATAACGACGCAAACATGCGATCTGTACGAAGAAGGAAAGAAGCCCCGGGAGCCGTGGTTTGCCGTTGTGCCCGTCTATGACTTCACGCCAAAGCTGAGGAGCGGTCAGCTAGCGCAGATCCGTCGAGGTGAAGTGGGGCACCTCGTGCTGCTCACTGCCGACTGGCTTGGGGATGGAACGTGGGTGGCGGACCTAAGGATCGAGGTTCCTGTCGAGAAAGGCTGGCTCGTTGGGCGAAATCCGAGGCAGGGCTTCGCTTCACTGGCTGAGTACAAGACGCTAGCCGGACGATTGGCCACACGCCGCGGCCGTCCCGCGCTCTCAGCGGCCCTGACCGCCCACATCGTGCTCCCGCTTCGGACATGGCTGAAGGACAAGGGGCGGAAGTACCGAGACGAGGTCGAGTCTCTGCGCTTACTCGCGGCCGACGATCCGGCAGTGAGCAAGGTGGCCGGCCTCATTGTCATCACGGCCGGTGATGGTCTGTCGCACGAGGCCAAGATTGCTTGGACGGCGTTCGAGAATGGCCTCATCGACGCCGCCGCCGCGCACGGAGTCACGGCCTTCCCGTTTAGGTATGGCACCTACGACGACTTCTCGGGCCGGGACATTGTCGCGTCGGTTCAACTGGACTTCGACCACCTGTCGCCGATCGACTAGCTGCTTCAGAAGCTAGGGACGGAAGAGGATAGGCAGCCGTACTGGCCGGTGCCGGTGCATCAGGCCGTCGCGAGAATGGGGATTTTGGTTAGGGCCGGTGGCCGTACGCACGCCCGCTAGCACGTCCGGCCTTCGAGGCGATTCACAGGCAGCCGCTCGGCGGGTGGACTCTGGGTTGACGCCGTGGCCAAAGGGAGACAGCCGCCTAGACGAACGATCGTTGATCCGTGTAGGCGGCCATTCTGTGGTCGGCCTCGCAATACGTTGTCCCGCGTGTGGACACTCCATCGCCACCATCGACGAGCCTTCATGGCTACCCCGGCCGGCCTACGACGCGCTCTACGCGACGCTGACCGATGCCGGCCCCTCCAGCCAACCAAGTTCGGCAAACACCTCCCAGTCGAGGAGCCTGAGGCAAGATTCTCGCCGACAAGCGCATCGCCGTCCTTCATGATTGTCCGGCAATGTCCGACCTCCGGAAGCACATGACCCCTGAAGCCGCATATCTTGCTGAGCAGGAGCAACTCCTCGCCGATCTGACCGAACAACTGGCGAACGAAGAGACCGAGTTCGCCTCGACGAGTGCCGAGTTCGATCGCTTCCGCGTCCAGTACCTCCGGCGATTTGCGCCCCTCTACGCCGCCCTGGACAGTCTTGAAGCGGAGATCGCGCGCCGTCGTGCCGTCCGAGCAAACACCGTGGCCGCCCACGCCGCCGCCGCCGAGGCGGCTTCACGCGCCGAAGAGTCGGGCGAGGCCCTGCGTGCCGCGTTCGACCCCGTTGATGGTCCAGTTGGCGACGACGTCTCCCGACCCGAGGCGCCACCTGAACTACGTGACCTCTACCGAGAAGCAGCCAAGATGATCCATCCCGACCTCGCGACGGACGATGAAGAGCGTTCAAGACGAACCAGTCTAATGAAGTCGCTCAACGCCGCGTACGCGGCCGCCGACGCCGACGCGATGGCTAGGATCATCGATGGAGAGGCGTCTCGTCCCGAAGCGGTCACAGGGGACGATGTTGCATCCCGGCTGGTGCGTGTGATCCGAAAGCTCGCTCAGGTTCGCGACCGGATCGACGAGATCATCAGGCTCAGCGAGGCACTCGAGGCAGATCCGCTCTTCGTTCTCTTCACGCAATGCCGCGATGCGCTGCCGCTCCACGAGGACCCGCTTGCCGAGGATGAGGTAAGGCTGCGGGCCCGGATTGCAGCAGCCCGGGCCCGCCGGGATGCTCTCGCGAAGGCCGAAGCGGGTGCACGGGGGGCCGGCGCCTGATGAGCGAGGAGTCTCCGCGCTCGCTGGCGCCGCAGGGTGCCCGCACCCTCTCCGTTGCGAGCCGACTCGCCGAGCGCACCCTCGCCGAGCGCCCCGGCCGCGCCAACTCTCAGGCACAAACCGGTCGAACGCTCGTAGTTGGCCGGGGCGCATACGCAACGATCGGTGAGGCCGTGGCCGTGGCTCAGGATGGAGACTCGGTATTGGTCCGTCCGGGTACCTACCGCGAGTCGGTGACCGTATCCAGAGCGATATGGCTCGTCGGCGATGGAGACCGCGCAAGCGTCGTCATCGAGTACGACGGCGCACCATGTCTGATTCTCGAGAGGTCGTCCGCTAGTGTCGCCCAATTGACGATCAGAGGAGGCGGACCGGAGGGATCTGGGGCGGTCGCTATTCACGGCGGTTCGCCGAGCCTTGATGGGCTGGACCTCGCCGAGAGCACCGGCCTCGTGGTCGACGGAAGCGCCGCCCCAAGAATCAGACGTTGTTCGATTCATGACGGGAGAGGGACCGGGATCAGGGCCCTGGATGGCTCTACGGGCACATACGAGGACAACGATATCCACAGCTTCGCTGGCCTCGTCGGGATCTGTATCTCCGGTTCCCGAACCGCGCCGCTCATCCAAGCGAACCGGATCCGTGACTGCCAGTTGACCGGCATCTTGATCGAGAATGGAGCCGTCGGGGTCCTCGAGGGCAACGACATTTACGGCAACACCGGCTTCATCGGGATCTGGATCACCGGGGTCCGGACTGCGCCCCTCATCCGAGCGAACCGGATCCATGACTGTCAGGAGGCGAGCATCGTAGTCAAGGATGGCGCCGCCGGGGTTATCGAGGACAACGACGTCTACGGCAATGCCAAGGTTGGGATCTCGATCTCAGACGCTGGGACTGCGCCCCTCATCCGAGCGAACCGAATCCATGACTGTCAGGCGGGGGGCATCGGGATCGGGGGTGGCGCCGCTGGGGTTATCGAGGACAACGACATCTACGACAACGCCCAGATAGGGATCGGGGTCTCGGGCGCCCGCACTGCCCCGCTAATCAGGAAGAACCGCATCCATGGCGGTCAGGGCGCCGGTCTCGTCGTCAATCGAGGTTGTCACGGCACCATCGAAGAAAACGACATCTACGACAACGCCCAGATTGAGATCTTCGTCGCGGGCGCTAGGACCGCCCCACTCATCCGGGCGAACCGAATCCATGACGGTCAGGGCGGAGGCATTTGGATAGGGCATGGGGCTGCCGGGGTCCTCGAGGACAACGACATCTACGACAACGCAGCGTGCGGAATCGTGGTCTCTGGCGCCCGGACCGCCCCGCTCATTCGGGGGAACCGAATCCATGATTGCCGGGGGACCGGGATCTGGGTCGATCCCGGCGTGATCGCGACCATTACTAACAACCAGATCTTGGGCAATACGGAGGGCGCCATCCACGTGGAAAGCGGGGCAACGTCGGCGATCGCACGGAACAGCACCGACTGATTCAGTGGTCGGAAGCGGTCAGACGCAGGAACACGCAGAACGCCCAAATGCTCATGCTCTCTGCGGCTCCTGTTCCGCTGGTCGCCGACGATCCCAGCCCGGTCGGGGTCGACCAGCCGAGCGGCTGCGTCGGGGGCCTCACCCATTCTCAGAATCGGTACCGTTGGGTACTACTGCGCTTCGCTTCGGCCCGACACGCTAGACGAGCTGGTTAGTCCCCGGGCTCGCTCCTGATCGGCATCGGCCTGGAGCCTGTTACACCCGATCCTGATCCCTCGGACGGTGCCATCTACCTGGACGTGACCAGGGACGAGATCAAGGCCATCCGGAAGATGCTGAAGCGGGTACTGGACGACAACCCCGAGGCCCAGCTATGAACACGCCACCAGGAGACAAGACCCGGAGCGGCATCGTGCCGCGCCCGGGCCAGAAGTGCAGCAGCTGCGGAGCGCCCGCCCAGGTGGCGTGCTCATGCGGCTGCGGCGCCGCAGCGTGCCGCGCCTGCATCAGAGCAGGCAGGATCGGCTGATGGACGCACTCGATGCTGGCTTCGGCTGCTTCACGTGCCTGCCCTGGCTGATCTTGCTCGGGATGGGCCTGATCGTGGTCGGCGGCTGGCTTCTCATCGTCAATCCAGTCGCTTTCGTTGGCCTACTCATAGGCGTGGGTCTGTTCTTCCAGATCCCCGCAGTCAAGAAGTGGCTCAACACCCCCATCCACTGGTCGTAAGCCTCAGACGCCTGACTTCACCATCGACATAATCGACAGGTACAGTGGCTCGACACTCACCGGTTGCATCAACGCGAGTGGAACGACGTTGCTGTTCGGCTCTGCCACCGGGATCGCGACCACGCGCTGGTTCGCCGAGCCTCTCGCCGGCGGCCAATTCGTAGGTGCTCGCCTTGACTGGGGAGCGAGACATGGGAACCAACTACGTGGTGGACAAACACGGCTGCCGACTTGAGGTAACGGACACCTCCGTCAACGTGCGGGTCCGGTTCCGGGGTTCAGTGGCCATTCCTCTCAGCAGCATCCGCGCCGTGAGCACTGGTCAATGGCGCAGCACGCGAACAATCCGCATCGAGACACCTGACGGCGTGTATGAATGGGCGCTCGGCGACGAGGTCGCCGAAGCGGCGAGGGTAGTTGAAGGTGCCGTCAGTGGTCACGCTCGCAGAGAACCCCCATCCGAGGGACCATGGGCCGCCCAGAACGCGGAGCGTGATGCCGGACTATTCCTGCGTGCTGTCCTCTACGCGATGCTCTCACACGATGTCTCGGCGAGCGCGAAGGTGTATGCGACGGTGATCGGCCAAAGCGTGACCGAGGGAAACGAGAAGTCGCTCTTGGTCTTGCTCGGCATGCTGATCGACTTCGTCGGCAAAGTGCACTTCCTGCGGGATGATCCCCTGGATGACCCCGCCTACCTCCCGTACTTGAGGTTGTTGGCGGCACACTTCATGAATGCAGCAACGCAATGTCTGCCTGGACCGAGTGCACCCCGCGAAGAGGTCCGTATCGCCAATGCCTCCCGATTGGCCGCTGACGTGAGCCGAGCGTCGATGGCATTGGTCGAGGCTCTTGAAGTCGTGGGCGCCTCGGCAGTCGAATCGATTTCGCGGCGGAGGAGCGAGTCTGGGCATTGAACGCCACAAGGCCGGACCGAGTGGCCCGACACAGGTAGGCGCCAGAGAGGCGCAAACATGGGTCGGCGCTGTCGGCGGAGAGTCGGCTAGACGCTCCGGTGTGCCACGTGGTGCCATTCGTAGGCTGCCGCCGGTCCCTTGACGCGGGAGTAGATGCGCCGCTCCATCCCGTCCGGGCGGACCTCATCGACGAAGACGAGGTCCCGAGCGTAGACCGTGGTGATGATCTGGCTGCCGTCCCCCATGACGACCGCCGTCCGCGCCTTCTTGGCGCTGAGGCTTCTGACCTCGACCTTCATCATTTGGCTCCTTCGGGCCGTCGGCCCACTCGAATACGGGATCGGTCGTGAGGGCGCTGTGCCCGTCGTACCCTGGGTCGCCTTCAGTGGTCAACGAAGTCGTTCTGCCCGCTGCGGCCCGCTGGGGGCGCCGAGGAAGGACCGGTCAGCTATCGGTCGCGCCCCGCCCCACTCAAAGTCAATCTCCTCGATTCGCCTGATGAGGGGCCGTGTCGCCACGACGTCGACGTCGGATGCGAGGCTGCGCCCGATCGCCAGCGCCTGCTGGGCCGGCGCGCGTCCGCTGGGATCGCCCACGTGGAAGACGATCTGAGTGAGGCCGGCCATCTCGGCCGCGAGCGTCTGAAGGAGCGTCATCAATACGGGGTTGCCGCGGGAGACGCCGCAGCCCCAGAGGCCGGTATGGACGACGACTCGCACGCCGGGGCCACCGGCGCGCCAGAGCACAGGCTGTGGCGAGCGCAAGTTCGATCTCTTCGACGCGGTAACGCCCGGTCCCGCCGCGCGGGGCGGAGATCGCAATGATGTTCGTGGTCGTCGGCGGATCTATCACGGTCGTAGCCCGACGAACTGCCTCTTCGGTCGCGCGCGAGAATGCCTCGCCATACAGGCCGTCAGGCCGTCCCTCGGCGACGTTCGGGTCGGTCGCGAAGCGGACGCGGCGCTCCACACCGGTCACGAGAACCGGCGTGGGCCGGTCTCGCTCCACGGTCCGCGCGGGCCGGCCGGCCATTTCCAGCGCCTCCTTCAATGCCGCCAGCGCCGGGTGCTCTACGACCTGCCATTCGTCCTGGACGAAGGCGGCGGTTCCGTAGAGCCCGAAGAGGGTCGGATCGGCGAAGTGGACGTGCCACTCGACCGCGTGTGCAGCCCCGGTCGCGCCACCGGCGCCAGGCAGCGGAACGTAGTCGTAGAAACCGTCGCGCACGAGTGCTAGATCGGCGGCCGCCTCGGGCCGCACCCGATCGGGAACGGGCATCTCGGCCCAACGCAGGTACGTCACCACCCCGCCGTACGTCGCGCCCCGAGGGCAGGAGATGCCAAAGACAACCCGCTTGTTCGGGTTCTGCGGCCTCGGCCCAGACCGCCCCATCAGGGCATCGGCCCGGTATCTGCGGGCCTCGAGCGGTTCGGGCCATTCACCTTCCAGGACGTCAGTTGCCATCGCTGGAGCCCCACGACATGGCCATGGCGTCGATCCGCCGGATCACGTCCCGCGTCGCCAGGGACCCCGCGGGCGCGTCTGCCGCAAGGTCCCGCGCGATGACCAGAGCTCGCAGGGCCGGTGCCGGTTGGGCCGGATCGCCGAGATGGAAGACGATCCGGTCGAGCCCGGCCATTTGGGCGGCGAGCACCTGGAGCAGGGTCAGCATCACGCGGCTGCCGCCGAAGACGCCTCCGCCCCAGAAGCCGCTGTGGACCACGACTCGGACGCCGGGCCCGGCCACGCGCCCCGACTCGAGAACCGCCGCCCGAAAGCCGGTGAAGGCGGTCGAGAGCGCCAACTCGATCTCCTCGAGCCGGTAGCGGCCGGTGCCTCCGTGCGGAGCGGTAATGGCGATCAGGTTCGTGATCGTTGGCGGATCCAGGGTTGTGATCGCCCGGCGTAGCGTCTCCTCGGTCGCGGACCGGAAGCGTCTGCCGTACAGGCCGTCGGGCCGTCCCTCGGCGGCGTTCGGGTCTGTCGCAATGGCAATGCGCCGCTCCACGCCCAGCACCAGGACCGGTGTGGGCCGCCCCGCGTACACCGTGACCGCCGGCCGGCCCGACACGATGATGGCTTCCTTGAGGGCAGCCAAAGAAGGGTGCTCTGCCACCTGCATTTCGTCCTGGACGAAAGCCGGCCAGCCGCACGCTACGAAGAGGCGGTCATCGGCGAAGTTGACGTGCCACTCGACTGTGTGTTCTGTTTCGGTCGCGACGGGGGTGCCGTCGTCCTCGCGCAGCGCGGCGTAGTCGTAGAAACCGTCGCGCAGGAGGGCCAGATCGGCGGCCGCCGCAGGCTGGACTCGATCCGGCAGCGGCATCTCGGCCCAGCGACTGTAAGACAACGTGCCCCGCGCGGTCCCGGGAGGACACGCAATGCCGAACACGATCCGCTTGTTCTCGTTCGCCAAGTTCGGCCGAAACCGAGCCATCAGCGTAAGTGCATCGTCCTCGCGACGCTCGATCGGCTCGACCGTCGCAAGCACCCCAGGATCCGGCTTGTCGCTCATCGCCACTCCAGCATAGTCCGGCCGCCGGACGCTCTCTGCACCAAAGGGGCTGCCTCTGGCATCTCTGGAGCTAGCGCTGCCCTCTCGATTGCCTCCCGAGCCCCCGTGAGACGTAGTTCGAGGCCCGTGCGCTCGCTCGTCCGGTGGCCAGCCACGTAGTTCCCGTGGCCGTACTTGAGCCGCCCATCGATCGTCTTGAGCCAGGTAGCCAAAGCGCGAAGGTCGCCCGCGACTGCGCCGAGTTCCGCGACCTCGGCCCGCGTTTAGTTCGCTTGCCTGCGACACGTCGAGTGGGTTCAGCGACGCTCTGGCGGCGATGCCTAGGACGTGGTCGAAGACCTGTTCTGCGGTTGGCCACCTAGCTATCCAGTAGACGAATGCCATAACCATGCCAAGTCCGAAGTCCACGTACCTCGTTATGAAGGGATCTTCAGGGCTCACCCCCGACCGGACGACAATCACCATGGGGTCGGGGCCGGCACGCCGGTACCGCCGGTTGAGAACTCCCGTTCGGTACTCTTGGGCAGTACCGCGTTCTGCTCCGGGCCGGGATGCTACGTGCACTGGGAGCCCGTCCATCGTGCATGGAAGCTGACAAGGCGCTTCCCGCGACAAGATTCGAAGGGGAGGTAGAGCAATGAATAGCGTCCAAGCCTGCGCGCGATGCGGTGCAGCACTCGCGCCCGGCGGAGCATTCTGCGGGGCCTGCGGTCTGGCCGTCGGAGTTCCCACGGTCCTACCCTTGACCCCACCGGCCCCCCCTCAGTGGACGCAGCCGCCAGGCCAGCCGATGGCTCAACCGGCACCGCCGCCGTGGGCCCAGGCACCGGCTGCACCGAAGCCCGCGTATATCCACCAGAGGTTCGTTGGCTGGTGGGTCGGGCTGTCGCGCCGAGCGCAGGTCGGCATTGGGGTGGCCGTGGTGGTTGCCATCCTCGTCCTGGCAGCCATAGGTGGCAGTTCATCGACGAGCGGCGGAGCGAGTGGTTCTCCTAGCCCGTCCGCCAATGGCACCCCAGGAAATGTCGCCGCCGTCACGGGCGCTCCTACTGCGACCCAAGTCCCTACGGCCACTCCAGCCCCTACGGCCACCCCCCCCCCCCCAGCCCCCACGGCCACCCCCGTGCCGCCCCCGACGCCCGGAACGCTGCTTTCAATCAGCGGCAGCGGGATCAAGTCGTCCAAGGAGTTCGCCGCCTCCGGGGACAGTGTGGACGTCACCTACACCTACAACTGCTCCAGCTTCGGGGCCGAGGGTAACTTCATCATCAACTTCTATGGCGCGAACTCGCTCGGGCCTGATATTCCAGACGGCATCGCAAACGACTTGGGCATGAGTGGCGGCGACACGTCAACCGAGTATCTCAACGGCGCCACGGGCCCGTTCCACTTGGAGGTGAACTCCGAATGCAAGTGGACAGTGAAGGTCATAGGGATGCCGTAGCCACTGGCAGCTAGCCCCAGCGGGAGCCTTGGGGGCGCACCTCCACGAGGGAGAAAGTACATGCAAGACATGTGGGTTTGCGAGGGGTGTCACTCGCTGAACCGTAAGGAAACGTCGACGTGCTACAGCTGCGGCAAGCCCCAGGTTTCACCGCCGCCAGCTCCTCACACGACAGTCTGTCCCAGGTGCGGTACCGCAGTGGAGCCATCGGCGTTGTCGTGCCTAGCGTGCGGCTTCCCCGGCCCGCCTCCTGAGACGTGGAACTCGAGTGGCCCGACTCCATCGCCAGTGCGGCAGGAACCCCCGCCACTGGCACCACAGACGTATCCAGGGCAGTTCTGCATTCGGTGCGGAACGCCGGGAGCGGTCGATGCGTCCTTTTGTGGTCGGTGCGGTGCGGTGCTCGGTGCGCAGTCGGCTCTGCCGTTTGCCGGACAGTCGGTGCAGGCCGCAAGGCACACGATCACCAGGCCCGCGATGCTGCTGGGAAGTCTCCTACTCATCTGCGCGGTCGCTGCGGTCGGTTTCGTTGCGCTTTCCCGGGCGGGTAGCCCGACGACCACGCCCAGCGCAAGTCCGATGCCCACCGCAAGTCGGACTCCCACCCCAATCCCGACGGCCCTCACCCATACCGTGACTGGCTCCTTCGTCCTGACAGATACGAGCGTGGACCTCGCGGGCATCACAGCTATCGGCGGTCAGTGCCAAGGGACGGATGGCTACTCGGACCTGGGGCCCGGTACCCCGGTGACTCTGAAGGATGAGAACGGGACCATCCTGGCTGACGCCAGCCTCAGCCTTGGCACGGGCACTTCGTCGCAATGCACCTTCACGTTCACTCTGACCGGGGTACCCGACACGGCCCGTTTCTACTCCGTCGAGGTGGGACGCCGCGGCGCGATCACCGATAGCCATGACGAACTTCAAGCAGCAGGCTGGATGTTCAGTCTCAGCATGGGTAGCTGATCAACGCGGGGCCGGCGAACCACCAAGCCGGTCGCTGCCCCAACTCAGGTGGCATTGGCCCACGCTTGCAGATGGACACCGGCGGAGCCAGACACGACGCGCAGTTTCGACCTGACCAACGCAGGGCCCGGATGACGTCACTGTCACCGAAGACTTCGCGGGCCCAGGCAGCCCAAACACAACCCAAGCACATCGACTAACAGGGGTCGCCGCGGGCGTCGAATGGCAGCAGATTGTTTGCGTTCACTGGAACGCGATGCAGGGATGGTAGCCATGAACAAGCAACCAAGAGACAAGACCCGGGGCGGCATCGTGCCGCGCCCGGGCCAGAAGTGCAGCAGCTGCGGAGCGCCCGCCCAGGTGGCGTGCTCATGCGGCTGTGGCGCCGAAGCGTGCCGCGCCTGCATAAGAGCAGGCAGGATCGGCTGATGGACGCACTCGACGCTGGCTTCGGCTGCTTCACGTGCCTGCCCCGGCTGATGTTGCTCGGGATGGGCCTGATCGTGATCGGCGGCTGGCTTCTCATCGTCAATCCAATCGCGTTCGTTGGCCTACTCATAGGCGTGGGTCTGTTCTTCCAGATCCCCGCAGTCAAGAAGTGGCTCAACACCCCCATCCACTATTCGTAAGCCTCAGACGCCCACGGCTGCCACGCTCTAATTTAGGGCGCGGTCCAGGGACGTCGGCACGAAATGGGTCACGAGCCCGAGCGTGTTTCGATCCCCTAACTGGGCGCCCTTCGGTGGCCCATTCACGAGGGAGAGCACGCCGTTGGGCTCCCGTTGACTCTGGATCAGGGGATTGGAAGCGTCCAGATCGGTGATCCCCGGGGAGACAGATCAGGACGTCGAGGCCGTACTTCCCGGCACCGAGAGTGCGAGGTAGAAGGTCGAGGTCAGCGCCGCCGTCGCGAAGTCCGAGAGTTGGTCAGCCGGGATCGCGATGACGACGCTGCCGAGCTTTGGAGGCACCGCGGCGATCCCGGAACCCGGCTGATTTTGGCTGAAGGGCTGCCCGTCGGGCGTGCGAAGGGCCAGGATCGTCAGGTTCGTCCCGAGGACGGTCGAAGTCGGAGCCGGAGAACCCTGAACGCCGTTCTTGAGTGCGTTTGGCACGGCGACGACGGTGACCTTGGCGCCAGGCGAGAGCGCACCGCCAACGGCCTGCGATGGGTCGGAAATGGGGATCGCGAACGCGACGTCACCCGGGTCGAGCGCGGCGCCGAAGCCGAACTCCTGTTGCCCCGGCGTCTGCTCGATGGCCCTTGTGTCGATCTCCTGCCCGGCCAGGATCGGCATCGCGGCGTACTGCCCGACGACCTGGTTCGTCGACTGCGCGGCATCGGTGGACACGTCGACCGGCGCGACCTTGACCATCTCGACCATGTCGGAGGTGATCTGGGTCATCGCCGGGATGTCGGCCGTGGCCCGGACGACCGAGGCACGGGGCACCTGGAGGTAATAGAGGAGGCCAGCCACGAGGCAGGCGACAACGAAGATCACGATGTAGGTAGTTCGACGGGCGCGCACGGCGGGCCTCCTTTCCTTCTATTGGTCCACGGCTGAGTAGATGACCGTCACGTCGACCGTGCCGGACACTGTGCTCGTCCGGACGGCGCCGTTGTCATAGGTGGTTTGGAGATCCAAAGTGAGCTGGACGGGGTAGCTCCCGGCATTCGGTAGGGGGGTATCCCACTGGATGGCGA
>Ga0182027_10003084_pt1 | contig 26657 bp, 12 predicted proteins | sample 712E1DmetaG_FD_121300 | JGI IMG/M metagenome (GOLD analysis project Ga0182027, IMG submission 121300) | Permafrost microbial communities from Stordalen Mire, Sweden - 712E1D metaG (Illumina Assembly) | ecosystem: Environmental > Terrestrial > Soil > Wetlands > Permafrost | place: Sweden...
CACCGCCGAGAAGGATCTTCTCCGCGTCCTGACCGGCGTGCCAGCCGGGACCAAGCCGGTGCGGCGCGTGCGCGAGTACGAAATCGTCGAGACGCTCAGTCACCACGACACGTACACCGAACTGCTTGGACACAACACCCTGTCGTCCGCCGACCGCGTGCTACGCATCTACAGTGTGCCGGCGCTGGCCACCGATGCGCAGCGCGAACGCATCCAAGAACGCGCTCGATGGGAGGCGCAGGTTCTCGGGCGCCTGGGACGCAGCGAGGGGATCCGCAGCGCGGACCAGCCATTTTCCGACGAGGCCGGGATCGTGCTGCCCTTCGAGTACTTCAAGGGCATCACGCTGCCGACGTGGATCGATCGCTATGGGGCTGATGCTCACGGGAAGGAAAGGGCCGACCTTCGGACGCGCACCGATCTGTGGATGCGAATCGCGCAGACACTGGACGAGGCCCATCGCCAGGGCGTGGTCCATCGCCTCCTGCGGCCAGAGGTCGTCCTGGTCGAGGACAAGCAGGATCCCCAGCAGATCCGCGTGACGGGCTTCGATTTGGCGAAGCAGCTCACCCTCGACACCACGATTTCGCTGACCACGATCGCCGACGACCGCCTGGTCTTTGCCGCGCCCGAGGTGATCAACGCCTTCAGCAGCGCCGAACCGGCCTCCGACCAGTTCAGCCTGGGCGCCATCTTGGCCATCTTGCTGACCGGCAAGCCACTCTTTGACAATACCCGACAGCTCATGGCCGCGCGTCGGCTCATGCGGCGGGTTCGCGATGTGGCCCCGCGTGTTCCCCTCAGCCTCGACGAGGCCGTCGCGCGCATGCTCGAATTGCGGCCGACCGACCGTTTTCCGTCGCTGACTGAGGCGATCACCGCCGTTCGGGATGGGCGCGAGCCTAAACCGGCGTTACCCGGGGTTTCGCTGGACCGCCGCACGCCGCTTGATGCCGAGAACCTCCAGCAAGGCACACGAGTCGGCACTGACTACGAGATCGTCGCGCGCCTCGGCCAGGGCGGAATGGCCGTGGTCTACGCCGCCCGGCACCTGGTCAGCGGACGCACCCGCGCACTCAAGATCGCTCGCTCGGAAAATGCGGCTGAGGAGGCTCTACAAGGCGAGTACCAGACGCTTTCTCGGCTGGACCACCCCAATGTCGTGCGGGTCATCGACCTGACCAAGATGGTAGAGGGGCGTCTGACCCTGGTGATGGAGCGCGTGGGCGGCGAGACTCTGCGCCAGTGGCTGGCCACCCACCCGACGCCAGAGGCGACAGCCCAGCGCAGGCTTGCCGAGGATCTGCTCGCGGGCCTGGACTACCTGGAACAGCAATCGGTCACGCACAAGGATTTGAAGCCGGACAACCTGCTCGTCTGCGACGGTCGCCTCACCATCATCGACTTCAGCCTGGCGGGAATTCCCGAGGACGCACCCTACGGCGGGACCGCGCTGTATCGCGACCCGGCCAGCGCCCGGTGGACGCACGCCACAGATCGTTTCGCTGCGGCGCTTTGCCTCTTCGAGCTCTACGCCGGACGCCACGCCTTCGACGGCCATGTGCCCGAGCCCGGCCAGACCCCCACTGTTCGCGAGGACGACATCGACCCACCGGGATTGGCCGCGTTTTTCCGCAAGGCGCTGGATCCAGTTCCCGAAAAGCGTTTTCCGTCTGCGCGTGCGATGCGGGACGCGCTGCTGGTCGCGCTGGGCGACGAGTCGGCTGCCGCGCCCCCCGCGCAGCCGCCGCAGCGCCTGGAGCCGACGGCCTCGCTTCGTTCCACCGGGCTTTCTCGACGGGCGATCAATGCTCTCGCTCGCAGCCGCGTCCACCCCGTGGGCCAGCTTCTGGCGCTCGATCCGACGCACATTCGATCGATCCACGCCATCGGCACCAAGACCGCATCCGACATCATCAACTTTCAGGAGGCCCTGCGCGGCCAGGGCGTTGCGCCGGCAGCGGCGGCTCCGGGGCTGGGCACCGAGACGCCGCTCGTGGCCGATCTGGTGGACTCGCCCGAGCCGGTCGAAAAGTTGCCACTGCCCCAGGCGCTGCGAACTGCGCTGACCGAGGCCAATCTGCCAACCGTGGGCGCGGTGGCGTCGCTCACCCGCGACGAGCTGCTCGATGTCACTGGGATCGGCCGGACGCGGCTTGTGCAGGTGGTAGAGGCGCTTCATCAGTTTCGTGCGCACAGCCCTGAAACGCCGGAAGGCGCCCACACCTTGGATAGGCTCTGGGAGCTGGCATCCCGACCGCTCAATGAGGGTCAGCGGATCGCGGTCGAGCGCGTGGTTGGCATCACCGGCGATCCTGAGCCCCAGGGGCTGATCGCTGAGGATCTGCACAAGAGCCAGCCCCAGGTGAGCACCGACCTGTCGATTGGCCTCGAACGGCTCGACCTGGGCGCCCTGGCCGACCTGACCAACGCCCTCGACAGCGTGCTGGATGGGTTCGGTGGCATCGCTCGCCTTGACGACATCGGTGCGCGCTTCGAAGAGGAATGGCCTGCTGCGGTCGTGACCGGGCCGGGCATCGTCCGTCTTCTGGTGCGCACCTCTTCTGGACGAGCCCATCTGGTCGAGGTAGATGGCGCCGAGCAGCCGCTTGTAGCGCGTCCAATCTACGATCGAGAGACGCTGCGGGCCTTTGCCGCCGAGACCGTGCGACTGGCCAACCAGTGGCCACCTGTCGAACCCGAAACTTCTCGCAAAGCCCTTGCCGGTCTTCTGCCCCATTTCGAGGGAGATCCGCTGGCGTTGGGTGTGCGCCTTTGCGGGGACGTGCAGATCGCCGAAACCGGCCATCTGTTCATGGGACCGCTGGAGCCGAAGCAGAGCATCGGGTTCGTGCTGGAACAGGCGCGCGACCCGGTTTCGCTGGACGATCTTGAACGCCGCGTCCGCCGCGTTTTCGGCGAGCACACGCCCTATCCCGCCCCGGACCATTTGCTTGCCGTCCTGCGAGAGCTTGAGTGCCGGGTGCAAGGCGATCTCGTTCTGCCCGGACGACCGGGCTCGATCGTGGCCACACCCGCGCTTGCGCCCGACGAGCTGCCTTCATCATTTCGCACAGCACGCAGCCCCGAGGAAGTGGTCCGGGACATGCTGCGGGATGCGGCCGGCACACGTGGGTTTCGCATGCTGGTCACGCCGCCCGAACGCCATCCCGAACTGGGGCGTTCAGTGGCCACCTGTCTGGGTGGCAAGTGGGTCTCGTTCGAAGATGCCTTCTTCTCCGACCATGCGGCCGACATGCCATCGCTTGAACGGGCCGAACGATTCGTCGCCCAGCGCGACGCCTTGACCGAGGCAGCAGAGTCCACTCTGTTCCGCCTGCTGGAGGAACACGGCAGTCCGGGCAAGACCATCGTTCTTGGCGACACCGCCCTGTTCGCGCTGTGCGAGGCCCTTGATCTGCCGCGACGGCTTTACGACGAGACGCTGTCCGGCAGCCGGGGCTTCTGGATCTTGGTCGTTCCCGGGGTCATCCACAAACAGCAGCCGCTCTTCAACGAGGGCCCGCCGATGTGGCACCTGGACGGCGCGACTCTGCCGCTTTCCAAACCGCTCTGTGCGGACGCGAAGCGCGCGGGAGGCCAGGGCTCATGACCCGCGAGGAGTTCGAGGCGCTCCACGAGGGCTGGGATCTCGAGGCGAAACTCGCGCTTGGGCGCAATAGCCAGGGCGAGCTGCCGGAATCCTTCTGGGAAACCTACAGCGCCATGGCGAACACCGAGGGTGGAATGATTGTCCTCGGCGCCAAAGAACGCGCCGACGGATCGTTCGATCTTCGCGGCATTCCCGACATCGACAAGGTCGAACGCGACCTTTGGAACAACCTGCAGAACCCGCAGAAGGTCAGCGCCAACATCCTGTCGCGCCAGGGCGTGACTCGCGAACCAGTCGATGGGCACGTTTTGCTCGTGGTCCGGGTCCCCAAAGCCCCACGCGGCCAGCGCCCGGTTTTTCTCAACGGTTCGTGGGAGCGCGGAACCTATCTGCGCGTGCACGAGGGCGACCGCCTGGCCGACCGCGATGTCGCGCGACGGATGCTGGCGGACGCTCTGCCGGAGCGAGACGGCTCAGTGCTGGAAGGCTTTGGCGAAGCCGATCTCGATCCGGAAAGCGTTCGCGCCTACCGGAACGTCTTCGCCGCCAAGCGGCCCGATCACCCCTTCGTTAGCGAGGACGACGCAGGCTTCCTTCGCCAAGCCAGCGTGATCGCCCGCGACCGGGTTCACGGCATCGAGGGCCTGACCCTGGGCGGTCTCCTGATGCTCGGGCGCGAACGGGCCCTGCGCGAGCGGTTCCCGCACTGGCACCTGAGCTACCGCGAGCTGCCGCCGGATCCGTCGAGCGGGGAGCGCTGGGTGGACCGCATCGCCTGCGACGGCACGTGGAACGCGAATGCCTTCCAGTTCTACAGCCGTGTCATCGGCAAGCTGTACCAGGGCCTGAAGGTTCCGTTCGCACTCGATGCTGGGCAGTTTCGGCGCGACGAGACCCCTGCCCACAAGGCAGTGCGCGAGGCACTGGTGAACGCCATCATCCACGCCGACTACGGGGGGCGGTCGGGTGTTCGCGCGCTCCGCGACCTTTCGGGGTACGAGTTCATCAACCCGGGCCTGCTGCTCATCTCCCCGCAACAGGTGTGGAAGGGCGGCATCAGCGAGTGTCGCAACCCCGTCTTGCAGCACCTCTTTGGCTTGATCCAGCTCGGCGAGCACGAGGGCTCGGGCGGTCCGGCCATCCGGCAGGCATGGGCCCACCAGCACTGGCAGCCCCCAGCCCTGACCGAAGACGTCGAGCATTCCGAGTCCCATCTGCGCCTACGCCAGCTCAGCCTGCTGCCCGAAGCCTCCATCGTGGCCTTGCGCCAGCAGTTGGGAGGGCAGTTCGACGCCCAGAACGAGCTGGGCCGCCTCGCCCTGGTGACTGCCCACGCCGAAGGCTGGATCACCCACGCCCGCTTGGCCACCTTGACCGACGCCCACACGCGCGACGTCACCCTGAAGTTGCAGGAACTGCTGCGCAAGAAGCTGCTCGCGTCCTCGGGGCCGTCGCGAACCAAGACCTATACCTTGTTGCTCCCTGCCCAAGCCCGCCAGGCTGGCACCGATGGAAGCTCCGAGGAAACCTCCGAGGAAAGTGCCGGGCGAGCCATAGGGCAAACCATAGGGCAAACCATAGGGCAAAGCTTGGGACAAACCTCCGGGCAGAGTTCCGAAGCCTCAGGGGAGGCGCGGGGATGGGCGCCCATCGGCCATCAGGGCGACGCGGTCCTAGCCTATTGCCTCGGTGAGTGGCGCACGGTGGCGGAGATCGCAGCCGCCATTGGACGAGCCGAGCCAACGGTGCGAAAGCACTATCTGCCTCCGTTGGTAGCACGCGGGGATCTCGTGCGGCTCTATCCGGACAGCCCGCGCCATCCCCTCCAGGCCTATCGCACAGCGAAGAAAGAACCATGAAGCCGACTGAGCGAGCCCGACTGACGGCCGCCTTGCGCGACCAGGTGGCCAAGATCGCGGCTGACCTGCGCGGCAAGATGCGTGCGCCCGGGGCCACGCGCGAGCGGGCGCAGCAGCTTCACGCTGACGAGCAGGTGGCAGAGGATTTCGACGTCTGGACCGACCTGCTCTCGCGCCGGGCTGCCGTATTGTGGGTTCTGAAGTCGGTCTACCTGCGCGTGCTGGAGGACCGGGGCCTGCTTTCACCCGGGCGTCTGCTGGATCCCGAGGCGCAGCAGCTTTTCGAGCGCCTGGCCCCGCACCTGGGCGAGACGGCGTTCCTGCGTTGGGTGTACCGCGACCTGGCCAGTCCCCGGGGTGGTCTGCCCGAGCTCTTCAGCCCGCAGCCCGCCGAGGTCGCGCTGCCCTCGGACGAGCTGTCACGCGCCCTCATCGCCTTCTGGCGGAATCGCGACGCGGACACTGGCGCACAATGGAGCTTTGCCGACGAGCACTTCGAGGGCGAGCTGATGGGCGATTTGTACCAGGAGCTCGATCCAGTCGTGAAGGATCGCTTCGCCCTCTGCCAGACGCCCGACTTCGTACGCGGGTTCATCCTGGACCGAACCCTGACACCTGCCATTGAGACATTCGGGGCTGATGAGGTTCGGCTGCTGGACCCGGCCTGCGGGTCAGGCCACTTCCTGATCGATGGCCTCAAACGAATTGTCGCAGCCACAGCGGCCAAGCACCAGGACTGGGAGCGCGAGCAGGTGGTCACGCACGCGCTTGATCGCGTGGTGGGCATCGATCTTAATGACTACGCCTGCGGCCTGGCGCGGGCGCGGCTCGTGATGACTGCGGCAGAGCTGGCAGGCAAGTCCAGCCTGGCCGAGGCCGCGCACTTCCATCCGCATGTCTACTGGGCTGATGGGCTGGAGCAGGTCGAGCGCGATGAGGTGAAGAAACCGTTGCAGACCAACCTCTTCGAAAAGACTGAAGAACGGCCGCGAGCCACGCTCACCCGGGCGGATGTGCGGGCTGCGCTGAGAAAGGTGTTCGCGAAGAAGTTCCACGCAGTGGTCGCGAATCCGCCGTACATCACGGAAAAGGATGCCGCCCGCAAGCAATACCACCGCGAGAAGGTTGGCAAATCGCAGCGCTATGTCTCCGCCTACCGCGAGTATTCACTGGCGTCTCCCTTCGCTGAGCGTTGCTTTCAGCTTGCTGAGAATGACGGTTTCGTCGGCATCATCACCAGCAACAACTTCATGAAGCGGGAGTTTGGCAAGCCGCTCATCGAAAATGTACTGGCCGGGCTGGACCTCACACTGGTTGTCGACACCTCGCAAGCCTACATTCCGTTTCACGGCACACCGACCGTGCTCCTCTTTGGTCGAAAGCGCGCTCCGGTTGGTGACCGCGTTCGCGCCGTGATGGGCAAGCGTGGCGAGAGCGGCACTCCAGAGGATCCGGCTCACGGTCGGGTTTGGTCGAGCATCGCCGAGGGCTGGGATACCGTCGGGTTCGAAAACGAGTACGTGAGCGTGGCGGCACTGCCGCGTGCGACGCTGGGCAAGCACCCCTGGAGCCTGGGCGGGGGCGGGGCGGCGGAACTGAAGGAAGAAATGGAGCGACAGGCGACAGCCAGACTCGCCGATATCGCAGCCGAAATAGGGTTCGTATGCATGACTCGGGCTGATGAGATCTACTTCGCGCCGCGAGACGCTCTCGGTCGGGCAGGGATAGCGGATGGCAACATCGCGATCACCGTCGAAGGTGATCGAGTCCGCGATTGGACTATCGTCGAACCCAACACGACGCTGTTTCCATACAATGCCGATCTCGAACCCGTTTCCGACACTGAGGCTCCCGAAGTTCATCGCTTCCTCTGGCCGTATCGAACGATGCTGTGGTTGCGTCGGGAACCGAATGGCAATCACCGCGAGATTGGCCTCACCTGGTGGGAGTGGAGCCGCTTTCAGCGCGGCCGTTTTCGCACGCCCCTCTCCATCGCGTTCGCCTTCGTCGCGTCCCACAACCACTTCGTTCTCGACCGAGGCGGCAAGGTGTTCAAACAGAGCGCGCCGGTCATCAAGTTGCCGGCTGGCGCGACGGAGGACGAGCACCTCGCCCTGCTCGGCCTGCTCAACTCGTCAACCGCGTGCTTCTGGATGAAGCAGGTATTTCACAACAAAGGTCTACGAGGACAAGGCGGGGGCATCACAGCTACTGACTGGGAGCAGTTCTTCGAATTCGATTCCACCAAGATCAAGCTCTTTCCGATTGTCGAGCACGCCGAGAAGGCGCGGCCCTATGCTGCGGCCCTGGACAAGGTTGCACGAGCGCGCGCCGCGCATTCCGTTTCCGCGCTCTTGGAGGACAAAGCAGGCTGGACGAGTACGGCAGCGCTGGGCCGGCGTTTGGCAGAGCGGCGAACACGCGACCGAGATGACCTCTTCCTCATGGTGGGCCTCCAGGAAGAACTCGACTGGCTCGCCTACGGCCTCTACGGTCTTGATGAGACGCCCGAGATCGTTGAGCCCGAAAAGGTCGTACCCATTCCGCCGACCTGGTTACCGTGGTGCCTGAATTTCGCGACCCGCGACGCTGAGATTCGCGCCGAATTGGCCGAGGGGCGAAACCCAGGGGAACAACCCACGGTCTGGTTCGAGCGCCATCGCTGGCAGCCGCTGACCGAACTCCCGCCAGAAGCGGCGCCCGCACTTCGCGCCCGGATCGATGCACGTCGCCAGCGCATTCGCAGCGTTCCCGCCCTGGCCCTGATCGAGAACGCCAACTTCAAACGGCGCTGGTACTGCCCCGACTACGATGCAGAGGAGAGGGAGGCCATGCAGGCATGGCTTGCCGACCAGGTCGAGGTCGCTGCGAAGGAACGCAAGGCCACGTTCTCGCTCGAACAGATGGTCGCGTCGCTCCAGGACGATCCCCATGTACTGGCCGTCTGCGAATTGCTCGCGGGGCGGCGCGATTTCAGTCTCTCGCAGCTTGTGGCCGAGGCGCTGTTCAACGACATGGTGCCGAACCATCGCTTTCACATCTACAAGCCGGCTGGACTGGTGAAACGCGAAGCATGGGAACGCACGTGGGAAGATCAGTGCCGGGAAGACGCCGGTGAGAAGGTTACCCCCGAGGTGCCACCCAGCTACGGCACAGGCGATTTCCTCAAGACCGAATACTGGCAACTGCGCGGCAAGCTCGACGTTCCCAAAGAGCGATTCATTGCATTCACCGAGATCCCCGGTCGCGCAGGCGCCGAGACCCTGTACGGCTGGGCAGGCTGGACGCCTCTACAGCGCCTGCGGGCTATTCTGGCCATTGACGAGGAATTGGAAGACGCCGACGTACCCCTGGCAGATCGCATCGGTCTTCTCGACAGCGCCTGGCGCCTGCTGCCCGACGTGGCTCGAGAGGACGCCGCAGCAGCCGCACGCCTGAAGGCCGAATTGCAAGGCCTGGTCGGCCCCAAGGGCCCCAGCCCAGAACTGATCGAAGATTGGCGCAAGCGCTTCCCGCCGCCGAACACGCGGACCGGAAAAGCAAAACGCGCACCCGCAGTCCATGATGGGGACGGCGAGCGCGAGGAGAACGAAGAATGACGACCGAACCCAAGCTCAACAAGATTCGCGTCAAGGGCTTTCGCTCATTGCGCGACGTCTCCCTGGACCCCGGGCCCGTAACCGTCCTGATCGGGCCCAATGGTGCTGGCAAATCCAACCTGCTCTGGGCACTGGAGATGGTCCGGATGCTGGCCTTCGAGTCGCTGCAGCTCTTCGTCAGCGAGCGTGGCGGGGCTAGCTATCTGATGCACTACGGACCTCAGAAAACGGCGGCCATCGATGTGGCTCTCGAGTTCGTGACCCACAGCGGGGAAAACGCCTACGAGGCTCGGCTCGGCTACGGATCTGATGAGAGCCTCATATTCCTGTCCGAGAGGGCTGCATTTCGCAGAACAGCGGAGCAACAGTGGAAATGGAAGGAGCTCGGAGTCGGACATCGTGAATCGAAACTGCGGGAGGCATCCGAATCGGACACGACTGCCAAGACGGTGCGGTGGCTGCTGAGACAGATCAACTTCTATCACTTCCACGACACATCTCGGCGTTCCCCTCTGCGAACGCGCCCCTTCGCCGATACCAGCGGCGACTATCTGCGCTCGGACGGCAGCAATCTGCCGGTGTTTCTCTTGGGATTGCAGGAATCGAGTGACGAGGGATCGCGGGCCGCCTGGCGCCTCATCGAGGCCACCTTCCGCCGTGTTGCCCCGTTCATCGCGAAGTTGACGCCGATCGAGGATCGCCAGGGAACCAAGCTCGAGTGGGTGGACGACCAAGGTGCGCTGTTCGGACCGGCACACCTTTCGGACGGCACGCTCCGGGCGCTGGCGTTGGTGGCTGCATTGGGGCAGCCTGGATCGAGCCTGCCCCTGGTTTCTTGTATAGACGAACCGGAACTCGGGCTGCACCCCGCTGCCTTGGGGGTTCTCTGCGGCCTGATCTCAAGTGTGGCCGCGCGCCGTCAGGTCATCGTTTCGATGCAGTCGCCTGTGTTGTTGGACTACTTCGAGCCGAGGGATGTGGTCGTGGCAGAGCGTATGAACTCCGCTACGAACTTTCGGAGACTAGATGAGGTGCAGCTTGCGAGCTGGCTGGAGGAGTACTCTCTGTCGGAGCTCTACGACAAGAACGTGCTCGGGGGCCGTCCGTAATGCGACTGTATGTGCTGGTGGAAGGTCAGACCGAGGAGGAGTTCGTTAAGAGTGTCCTCGTCCCTCACCTGTGGAGACGGCGTATCGAGGTCAGGGTGAGTGTCGTCGAGACGAGGCGCGACGCTTTTGGGCGAAAACGGCGCGGCGGCGGGCGTAGGTGGGGCAAGTGGTACTGCGACTTGAAACGCCTGACGACGGAACAGCATGGCGGCGACGTCCGTTTCACCACGATGTTCGATCTCTACGGATTGCCGAAGGACTTCCCCGGGTTGTGCGAGCACGCCTCCGACAGAGACACATCTCGGCGTGCGACACGCCTGGAGGAAACCATGGCAGCAGCCGTCGACGATTGGCGTTTGGTGCCCTACTTGCAGCGACATGAATTTGAGGCGCTCGTGCTTGCCGGTCTGCCAGCATTGGCCGGTTTGCTGCAGGACAAGGACGACCTCGCCGGACTGGAAGAGATTCGAACTATGATCGCTAAGTCCTCGCCTGAGGACATCAACGATGGTGAAGACACCGCACCTTCAAAGCGGCTCGAAGAACACATCGTTAGCTATCGAAAGACTTTTCACGGCCCATTGGTTGTGGCGGAAACCGGGATCGCGGCGTTGAGGTCAAAATGCCCACGCTTTGACGCTTGGATTGCAAAACTGGAAGCCCTGGGAGGGCAGCCATGACCACCATCACCGACGTCTTCGATCTGCCGAAGCCGCAAGACATCCGGGCCATGGGCTTCGTGGTGAAGCTGCGCGAGGCCGAGCCCGGCTCGGATGAGGTCCGGCAACTGGTGGATGACTACGTCATCACGCCCATAATTGAGCGGGAGCTGCCAGCCATCCTGGACGATGTGAAACAGGTCTTCGACCGGGGTGAGGAATATGGGCGCTTCATCCACGGCAGCTTCGGCAGCGGCAAGTCGCACTTTCTGACCATGCTTTCCCTTCTGCTGGAGGGCGCCCAGCCAGCGTGGAAGAAATTCCGTCCGCTCTTTCAAGCCCACGGAGTCGCTCAATTGAGCAAGGGACGCGAAGCTGTCGACCATGAGGCGTGGCTGGGCAGGGCCGGCCTGCTGGTCGTGCGCATCCACATGCTTTCCGTGCGCGGGAAGAACACCGGGCTGGACCGCGCGATCTACGAGGCGTTCAACGCCGCCCTGAAACGCCGGGGCAAGGCGCAGTTCGAGTTCGTCAATGTGGATGCCATCTTCGAGGAGGTGCGCCGCGAGGCCAAGGAGTATGGCGACATCGTGTGGAAGCGCCTGTCGGCGGCAGGTGTCGTGGGTAGCCGCGAGGACTTCGAGACTCTGGCGGGCGGATCGGCGCAGAAGCGTGAACGCCTGGCACGAGAGTGGCTGAAATACAAAGGCCGCGATGTCGCGGATGCGGGCATTGACCCACACTGGAGCGAGGGCCTGAAACGGATGGCCGAGCACGCCAAGACCCAGGGCTTTGGCGGGATCGTGCTGATGATTGACGAGTTCCTGCTGTGGCTGGCCGAAAAGTCGGGTCAGGAGTTCGTGCAGGAGATCAACAATCTGAACGTGATCGTCGACCACAACACCGGGCAGCGGCCAGTGCCCATCTTCGCGTTCGTGGCACGCCAGCGGAACTTGCAGGAGTTCTTCCCGGACCTGGTGGACGAAAGCAAGATCCACGAGCACCTGGACCACCACGCCAAGCGCTTCGAGGTGACCAAGTTGCAAGACGTGGAGCTGCGCCACATCGTGAAGGGACGCGTGCTTCGCGCCAAGGACCCAGGCGCAGTCAAAGAGGCGGTGGCCTCGCTTGCCAAGCGGCACGAGAAGGTTCTGCCAGCCCTGCTGGCCGGCGGGGACATCGAGTACCTGCGCGACGTATATCCATTCCACCCGGCGCTGATCGAGATGCTGGTCGATGTCACCTCGCTGATGCAGCGGGAACGCTCGGCACTGCGCCTGCTGTACGAATTGCTGGTCCTGTACTATCCGAATCTCCCATTGGGCGAATTCCTGCCAGTGGGCTCGGCCTTTGCTGCCATATTTCCCGAGTCCGGGGTCGAGGCGCGCAAGAAGGTCGAGGTGATGCAGGACATTCATCACCAGTACTACTCGCGCCTGCTGCCAGCGATGCAGAAGATCGCCGAGGAGCGTGCAGCCGAATTCAATGCCGAGCGTCGCCGTGCCCTGGATCAGCTTGTGAAGACGGTGTTGCTGGCCGAGGTGTCACCCCGGCTGAAACAGGGTGGACTGACTATCGAGCGGCTGGTGCAGCTCAACTCGGTGGACGTTGAGGGTGAGACGGTCCGCAGCCAAGTGCGCGTGGCCCAGACGGATCTGCTGGCGCTTTCTCAACTGGTGCCCGACCTTCAGATTGCGGGAGAGGGCAAGACCGCGATCGTGCGGTACGTTCTCGGCCGGGTGAGCCTGGGCGAGGTGCTCGGCCGCGCTCGCTCCAAGGTTGAGGGCAGCGTGCCCAAGCGGTTCGAGATTTTCTGGCAGGCGCTCAAGCAGGCGCTGGACCTGGGGGGCACCCGGGGCTTCGAGGAGGGCGGTACCAACGAGGGTGACTGGGAGCTAGTCTGGAGAGGCACCAGACGGCGTGGTCGCATCAAGCTTGGCAACGTGCGCGAGATGTCGAACGAGGACTTCGAGCCACCTGAGGGGGCATTCAAGGTTCTGATCGACTATCCATGGGATGACCCCGGCCACTCGGTCGACGAAGACCGTCAGCGAGCTGCCAACGTACGCAAGAAGAAGGGTCTACTGCACACGGTGTGCTGGCTGCCGCGACACATGACACCGGCCGAGCTTGGCGTGTTGACTGAGCTTGCGGCGGTCAGACACCTGCTGTCCCAGCCAGGGCAAGAGGATCTGCTTGAGACACTGGGGCCACAAGATCGCGGCAAGATCCTGGACCAGGCGGGCGTGCGCGAGAAGACGCTGGTGGGGCAATTGGAGGAGCTGCTGAATGAGGTCTATGTCCACCACGGAGAGTTCTGCGCACTGATCTCGGACGTAGATAGCAGCCGACCGCACCCGACGCTGAGTGAGAATCTGGAGCATGTCGCCGCGCTGCTGATGGACCGACGCTACCCGCAGCACCCGAGCTTCCTCGCTGAACCGAAGAAACCGGATCTGGAGATGCTGCTCGTGTGGATGGTGCAGGCGGGTGAGACCAACGTTTCGGTTGGCTATGACGACGCCACCGGGAAGGTGCTGAGGACGATTGGCCAGCCGCTCGAACTGGTGAACCTGGGCCAGACCAAGGCGTCGCTGCGGCTCGACTCGCGCTACATCAAGGACGTTCTCCAGAGGGCGGACCAGGATTCGGTTGCCTGGACTCCGATCGCCGATCACCTGCGCGAGACCTACGGCTTCCAGCCGCTTGCGACCGATCTGTTTCTCTGCTTTCTGTGCCAGCGAGATCACCGGGCCTTGCGGGAAATTGATGGAGAGCCAGTCGAGGTGCGCATCGGGATGACGCCCACGGCGCGACTGCGCCTGCAACGGGGCAAACTCGTGGGCGCGGCGGAGTGGCATCGGCTGCGCGATCTCGGAAACCAACTCTTCAACGTTGCCCGTCCCACGGCAAATCGTTCGTTGCAAGGCCAGGACCGCTTTGCGATTGCGCTGAAACAGTCTGGCGAGGGAAAGCGCACCGTGCTGCAAGGGCTGCACGAGCGGTTGGTGCATCTTGGCGTCACTGCCGGGGATCGTCTGAAGGAAGTGGCGACCGCGAATACGCGGTTGGCCGCGCTTGGCCAGGCCACGGCGGACAGCTACAAGGTGCTCACGGAGTTGCTGGCAGTGTGGCCGGATGACGCCTCCGATCCCATGCGGTCAGTGGTCCAGCAGGGGGAGTCAATTCGCGAGATCTTGGGAGACTTGAACGAACACGCACGAGCCAACCTGAACGCCGGAACCCAGCACAGCGTCTTCGGAGTGGAGGTGCGCGAACACCTGGGCGTGCTCGATGGTCGCCTGGCCGCAGCCCAGGCGGAGCAACCGCTGACCAAGGAATGGATCGGGGACTGGAACAAGAAGTCACAGGAGCTGATCAAGAAGCTGATCGAGCAGCCGGTGACACCGCCTCCGGCGCCAACGCCTTCTTCCCCGCGCGCCGTCCTTTGCAAAGCCCGTGTGAACACAGGCGATGCGAAGGCGGTTTCAGGCTTCCTGACACAGGTGCAGGAGGCAATCGCGAAAGAGGGAACCGGAAGCATTAACCTCAAGCTTATCCGGGAGGAGGACGGCGAGTGAGCGCAGCCCAGCTACTTCTGCGGCGCTTGCTGGACCAGGCCGGTGGGGCCTCCGAGACCGGCTATCTGCTGGTCATCGACGGTGAGGGGCTGGAGGATCTACCGGAACAGATGCCGACCCCGAAGGGCGCTTACGGCGTTCACAAGGTGTCGACCGAGCTTGGCCTGCGCCACCTGCTGTGGAAGGCAAAGGGCGCGCCGTTGATCGCTGTCATGCCCGAAGACGTCGCCCAGCGTATTCAGAAAGCGCCGGATCTCCTGCGTCGGGCGCGCAATCAACGAGTGCACGCCTTGTCAGTAAACGACGTGCTGGAAGTAGTCCTCGGCGTACGGGTTGTGGGGGCCGACGCGCCTTACATGCAGCAACTTGCGCTTGAGCACGTGGACAAGCTGGGCCTGGCCATGAGCCACCGGACGCTGCCCACGGTGATAGACCGTCGCCTGCTGACCGAGATGCTGGTGGATGTCAGCGTGGGCGAGCAGGTGCGAACGCAGACCCCAGCGCGGCTGCTGGCCGCATGGGTGCAGGAGCCACCGCACTGGTCCGCGAACGTCAGTCAGCTGGTCCGGGACGCCCTGCCCACGCTCCATGGCGACGAGGGCCGTTTGCTCGCCTGGGCGCTGGCAGAGCCGGAGACGCGGCTGCGCGAGCTGGTCGTCCATGGGGCGGTGCTGACAGTGGAAGCGCCGGAGTTGCCCAAACCAGCGTGGGGTGGACTGTGGAAAGCGGCGGCTGAGCCGCCGCTGGAAATGGATCGCAGGATTCTTCGGCGGGTACTGTCGCGTCTAGCAGAGGACACGTTGACGGCCCTGGGTGATTCAGCTGGTACATTGCTGGCAGCCGCCGACCGGGTTGGCCGTGAGTGTCTGACGCCGACGCAGCTACAGACCAGCCACGTGCTTCCCTTGGCCTTCGAGGATCGATGTCATGCGCTTGCGCGACAGGCTGCGGACGGGAAGCCAATCAGCGCGGCCGATATTTCTTGGCTTGCTGGCCATCGTGCTGCTGGCATGAATCGTGAGGATCTCGCGATGCTGGACGCGATGGCGCGCGTGTCGCGCTACCTGGACCAGCCGATGGGGCTGAAGACCGACATCCTGGAACAGGTGCAGGAATACCAACGCCAGGGCGCCTTTGCGGATCTGGCCATGTTGCAGCTGCGCCGAGCACTGGCCAGCAGCGCCCACTACCACGCCGAGGCGACAAAGTTGCTCATTGCGTGCCGCGACCGCCGCGACCGCCAGAACCGCCAGTTCGCCGAGGCGTTGGCCGGGGGATACGAAGCGGCCCTTCACACGAAGGGGCTGGTGCCTCTCCACAGGATCTGGAAGCGAATCGTTGCGCCGCTTTGGCAGCGTGAAACCCAGGCCCGCTTGTTCCTGGTGGTGCTGGACGGGTGCAGCTATCCGGTGTTCCTGGAACTCCTCCATGCGCTCTCTCAGGACAGCGGCTTTCCCCTCGGCGTGAAACCCGACCCCGACGGCCGCGTCGCGGGGCTAGCCGCGCTTTCGCCGTTGCCAACCGTGACCAGCCATGCCCGGGGCGCGATCTTCCTGGGCGAGCTTCCCAATGACACCCTGGTCGCCGAAACCGTATTACGCGACGAGGAGGAGACAAAGACGGACAAGGCGCGCTTCAATCAGAATGCGGCACTGGGCACCCGAACCAGGCGCCTGTTCCTGAAGTCTGACCTGGGGATGGCGGGCAGGCGTTGCTGGCTGCCTTGGAAGACGAGTCACTGGACGTGGTCGCGGCGGTCTTCAATGCCGTGGACGACCAGATTGGGTCGTCGAACACTGGGGCGACCGTGAAGCTGGCCCCTGAGAACATCACAGCGTTCAAACCGGCACTACGCGCGGCCCTCAAGGCTGGCCGGCGCGTGCTGCTGACGGCTGATCACGGACACAGCCCCTTTGTGGACAAGAGCCTGCGCCAGGGCAGTGGCAAGGCCCCGCGCTACGTGGCCCTCGACAAGCACGAGCCGGTGCCGGCAGGCTTCATCGAGATCGATCTGGCGGGGCTGGGTGGGCCGCCTCAGCGACGCGCGTTCGCCTGGCGTTCTGGTGTGTATCTTGGCGGACAGCAGGTGGGGTTCCATGGGGGATGCGGGCTGGAGGAAGTGGCGGTGCCGCTGGCCTGGATCGAGCGCGATGGCCTGCACGCCGACGAGCCAGCCTGGTGGTTCGGGCGCGGTGCTTTGGCAGAGCCGCCCACCGAGTCGCGTCCAGTTGAGCCGCCGATCGTGACGCCCCTGCCATCGGACGAGCTGCTGCCCAAGGCCAAGCCACAGCTTTCGCTATTCAACCCGGCGGAAAGGGCCGGCTCGCTGCCCTTGTCCGCAGCACTGATTGCACGCCTGAGCTTGGACGAAAAGGGTGTCCTGGTGTTGCTGCGTGACAACGGATCAGCCCGAGCGAGCGAGTTAGCCGATCGTCTGAAGAAGAACCCAGGGCGGCTCAATGGTCTGATGCGGACCCTGCGCCGAACCCTGCATGCCGAGGGACATGTGCTGTTCACGGATGAGGTTCTTCCGAGCGGCGAAACCATGTACCGATACCAGGGCAAGGAGGGGCGCTGATGGCGGTGGTTCCTGAATCTGCGACGATCATCAACGCGCTCCGGAGCGGGCTGGTGCCAGCGCAGGGCCTTGAGCACTTCGCCACCGGACTGGATCCGTTGCTGGCTGCCGTGAACGAGGAGTTGGACTTTGTCGCCACAGGCAAGGGAGTTGCCAAGTGGATTCGGGGCGAGTACGGGACGGGCAAGACCTTCGCTGCTCGCTATCTGTGCGCCAAAGCCCGGCAGCGACGCTTCGCCACCTCTGAGGTGCAGATCTCCATCAACGACACACCTCTGCACCATCTGGAGACTGTTTACCGTCGGCTGATTGAGCGGCTTGAGACCGCAGCCGATGGCCCCAACGCATTTCAGGCCGTTGTGGAGGGTTGGCTGTACCAGGTCGGCGACGAGGTGATGCGTTTGCGGGGGATGACCGAGGACGACCCTGGGTTCGCGGATGCGACTGAGCAGCGGCTGGAAGACAAGCTGGCTGATCTGTCACGGCGGAACCCGGCCTTTGCACAGGTTTTGCGCGGCTACCACCGGGCCACACACGAAGGTGACTTTGCGACGGCGCAGGGGCTGCTGGCCTGGGTGGCCGGGCAGCCCCATACCGATCGTTCGGTGCTGCGGGAGGCTGGGACCAAGGGGAAGGTCGATGGTCAGGCTTCGCTAACATTTCTCGCGGGACTGATCCAGTTGCTCCGTCAGTCGGGTTATGCGGGGTTGGTCGTGGTTCTCGACGAGGTCGAGACGATCCAGCGGATGAACGTACAAACCCGGGAGAAAGCCCTCAATGCCCTTCGGCAGTTCATGGACATGCTCGCGAAGGAGGAGTTGCCGGGGCTGTATCTGGTCATCACCGGCACCCGGGACTTCTTCGAGGGCTACAAGGGATTGAAGGGTGCCCCGGCGCTTCACCAGCGGGTTCAGGTGAACTTCAGCGACGATCCTCGTTTCGACAACCTGCGGGCACCACAAGTGCGCTTACTGCCATTCACGGAAGATCGTTTGCTGACGGTTGCTCACCGTGTTCGGGATCTTTACCCCGCCAAGCACACTGACCGGGTCGCCGCGCGAGTGGATGATCGATTCCTGGCGGCACTGGTGTCGCAAGTCACGGCGGGATTTGGCGGGAAGGTAGCGCTTGCGCCTCGCCTGTTCCTGCGCGAGCTGGTCGATGTCATGGACCGGGTTGACTTGCACGAGGACTACGCGCCCGCAGAGCACTACAAGCTGCAACTCGAAGATGCCAAGCTGACCGCAGAGGAGCTGGCTGCCAAGCACGGGCGTCCTTTGGAGGTCGCAGACGAAAGCGAGGACGGCGAAGAATCAGAAACTGATCCGCCCGAGCCCAAGCGACTGGACGGCTAGGCCATGCCAGGGCTTGAGCGACTCCACCCGCATCTGCAACACGGGATTGTTCACGACCTTGGGTGGCGTTCTCTCCGGCCGGTCCAGGACCTGACCATCGAGGCCGTTCTCGACGGCTGCAACGCTGTAGTTCTTGCCCCCACAGCAGGCGGCAAGACCGAGGCGGCGATGTTCCCGCTGCTGTCGCGCATCTTGAGTGAGAACCTCGCGCCGGTTGCAGTGCTGTACGTGTGTCCGATCCGGGCGTTGCTGAACAATCAGGAGGAGAGGCTGCGCAGCTACGCACACATGGTCGGGCTGGAGGTGTTCAAGTGGCACGGCGATGTCAGCGATTCAAAGAAGCAGGGCTTTCGCGGCACGCCGGCCCACATCCTGATGACCACGCCGGAATCGCTGGAAGTCATGCTGATCAGCGCCCGGACGGACGCGAAGGCGCTTTTCCAGAACCTGTCAGCCGTTGTCGTCGATGAGGTCCATGCCTTCGCCGGGGACGACCGAGGTGCCCACCTGGCTGCGATCCTTGAGCGGCTGGTAACCCTGTGTGGCCGCGACGTGCAGCGGATCGGGCTGTCGGCCACCGTTGGCAACCCACTGGTCATCGGTCAATGGCTTGCAGGATCGAGCAAGCGACCGTTTCGACTGGTCGATCCCCCCAGGGAGAAGGCGCAGCGCGAACTCCGTGTCGACTATTGCGATGGCGTGGAAGCCGCTGCATTGGGGATCGCGCAGGTTGCCCGAGGCAGGAAGAGCCTGGTCTTTGTCGAGAGCCGCTCGAAGGCAGAGCGCGTGGCCCAGGCACTCAGCGGATCTGGAGTGGAGGTGTTCATTCATCACAGCTCGGTTAGCCGAGCTGACAGGGTTCTGGCCGAGGAGCAATTTGCCCGGGGCCAGAACACGGCGATCGTATGTACATCCACGATGGAGCTGGGGATTGACGTCGGCGATCTGGACCAGGTGATTCAGGTGGACGCGCCGGGCACCGTCGCGTCCTTTCTCCAGCGCATGGGGCGCACCGGCCGGCGTGCGAATACACGAACCAACTGCACCTTCTTCTGTCTCACACCGGAATCGCTGCTTCAGTCGGTGGCGCTGTTGCGCCTGGCCGAGTCCGGCTGGGTAGAGGATGTGAAGCCGGCGGCGCAAGCCATGCACGTGCTCGCACACCAGGTGATGGCGTTGGTGTTGCAGGAGGGTGGGATGTCGCGGCACCGACTGTGGCCGTGGATCGAGGCCGCGTATCCGTTCTCAAACGTCGGGACGGAGCGTCTGCAGGAGCTGGTCGATACCATGGTCGCGCGGGACATTCTGTACGAGGCAGACGGAGTCCTGTCGCTCGGCCGGCGCGGCGAGAAGCTGTACGGCCGCAAGAACTTCTTCGAGCTGTACGCGGTCTTCACTGCGCCCCCTGTGATGCGGGTCCAGCACGGCAAAGAAGAGATCGGGCACATCCAGGCCACGTTCGTGGCCATGCACGACTACAGCCAGGGGCCGCTGTGTTTCCGGCTCGGCGGACGCGCCTGGGAGGTGGGGCAGAGCGACTGGACGAAAGGCGTGCTTCATGTGAAGCCCGCCGACCGAGGGCGCGTCCCGACCTGGATCGGGCTTCCGGGATCACTCTCGACCCGCATCTGCCAGACCATGCTGGACGTTCTGCTGCACGAGCAGGAAGAGGTGGCGTGGCTCACCCGAACTGCGGCCTTGGAGTTAGCCAGCCTGCGCGGGTCGTACTCCGGGGTACTGGAGCAGGGCCGCGCCCCCTTGGAGGAGCAGCCAGACGGCGTCGTCTGGCACACCTTCGCCGGTGGCGCAGTGAACCGCTTGCTGTCAGCCGGGCTTGAGCAGAAGTCGGCCAAGAAATGGGTCGCAGGAAATTTGTCCCTGCGATGCAAAGAGCTTTCCGTCGTCGCCGCACGCGAGGCCGTGGCAGCCCTCACCGGGCTAGACTGGGAGCAGGTCGCGGCCACCGCCGCACGCGGCATGGCCCGGGGAACGGTGAGCAAGTTCCAGCCCTGCCTGCCCGAGGCGGCCGAGGACAGGCTCCTGGCCGAGCGGCTCTTGGACCTGGAAGGCACGCGGCGATTTCTGGGCTTACATGGACCACCATTCTCTTGAATCTGGAGGCCTTGATGCGTTGGAAGTCACAGCAGGAGTTCATCGCAACTGTCGGAAGATTCTCCGCTGGGGAATTCGAGAGAATTCGCCAAATGACTCCGCGAGCCCGCAATGCTTTCTCCTATATCCAAATTCATTCCATTGAGGAATTCGCAGGCCAACTACTAGTCCTCCTATCCAATGAGGGCCCATCAGCATGGCAAGAGCCAGCATGCAGTGTCATGGAATCCGGCACGCTGGTCCTCCAGACATGCCGGGATCTCGCCGTGGCCCCAGAGGGAAAGGCATTCGTCACAACACGCGACGCAATTCTCCAAATAGGATTGCCAACGGACAGGACTAGCACCAGGAAGTGGTATTCCGACCTGGCACAAACTGCCAGGACTCTCCGTGTAGCCTATGATCGATATGCATACGCGGGAGAGGGAACGGTCGTCGAACATGTCCAGGGACTTCCCGAAGAGCTCAAATGGTACTTTCTGGAATCCCGCGATTGCATCTCTGTCGACATGGAGGAGTTGGGAGCCTTGTCTGCTCTACGGGGGCTCGAAGCCGTCCTTCGAGAAATCGCAAGAGGAAAGAAGCTGACTCTTGATCTTCCTCCCAAGGCTTCACCCCCAGCCAAGCCCTCAATCCGTAGCGAACCTCTTCACAGGGCGGATCTCCGCGATGTTATAGAGGCCTCCGGCCGAGTCCAATGGGCCGATACTGGCGCCCCAATGATCGAGAAAACCACCAAACAGCTTCTGGAGACACTGCGCACGTTTCGCAATGACGCTGCCCACCCCAGGAAACGCGCATACCCAGGAGGCGTGGAGCTTGCAATTCTTGCGGCAAAGCAGGCGACTCTTCTGTGGGACGAAGGATCCGTGCCCAGGAGGAGGCTCAAGATGAAGAACGTCACCAAGAACTGGTAGTGAATCAGAACGTGCGGTCAATTGCGAAGTGCCGAAAGTTCTCGCTGGCTATCGAGAACTCCGGGGAGAACCCCTCGGTCTCATTGTGGTCGGCAAATCAACCGGGCCCGATCTCAAGGCGAAGGGGCTCTACGTCCAGGGAGTAGAGAGCCTCTACGCCCAAAGTGAAGCGACTTGGATTGAGAAAGGCGCGAGGAGTCGGGTATACTATCTGCACGTCCGAGAGTGCACCTCTAAACACCCCCACCGCAACCGACTGCATTTTGCTCCCTGTCGGGGCCACAAGTATCCGTTCAAGAGAACCGTGAGCCGCATAGACCGAAAGCAACACACCAAGAGTCTCCTCGTAACGAAGTGTGCTTGCCTCGAACTCCTCTCGTACTGGAAGGGGAATGCTGTCAACGCGGTTGAGCTGCCTAAGGGCCTCCATACGCCATCGGTTCCGTTCCGACGGGGGAACGCCGTTGACGAACGTCCAGTAGGACGCCTGGATCTCAGATCGCAACGCCAACATCTGGTGGGCATTGAATGACGGAAACGCTACCAGTCTGATCGGTTGTCCCTGCATCGCCACTGACGATAGTTCTGGGACAATAGTTACCTCGAACACACCGGAAGAGAGGAAAAGCGCCGTGTCGACGGGGTCGTCACCGCCCTGGGCAGCTGTCTCCACGTCTGATTGCGATGGAGGATATGCGGCCGCCTCGGCATATAGCAAAGTGGGGACGGTCATCCTAGCCTCGAAGGCTGCCACCACAATCTGGACAATGAGGAGACGCGACATGCCGGAAATGTCCACCCAGGTCCGACCTCTCATGCCTCTCGCCGCCTCAAGCACACGCTCACCTGCGCCCGCAGGCTCCTCACGAGAATACGGCATCGACAGGAGGCGTCCATCTGCCTCCGCGATCAGCGCTCGAACCTCCCCGCCCCGATTCTGAGGCACTGCAGGGTGGTACTCGCACACGAGGACGGAAAAGCGTCGACTGCCGGATTGTACGAGTCGCCGGAGCCATGCAACGCTTCTCTCCTCAAAGCCCGCACAGAGGACAAGCAGGTCGTCAGCCTGAAGAATCAGCTCGGGCTCACGTAGCACGGACGGTTTGCACGCCGCTGCGAGCCTTTCGTCGATGCGAATCGCGCCCACGCCTAGATTCCCTCGTCGCCAAATGGAAACGCCATCTGATCAACAGCTGTCCCGCCCCCTCCGTCGCCACCATCGTCATCCTTTGGGATAGCTTTCAGACGCATCCTTGTTTCAAACTCGTTCGGTGCCATGAGTAGCAATTCGACGGCCTCCGCCTCCAGTCCGAGTGAATCGCGAGTACTGAAAGTCAGGTTGAAGTGCGGGATCAAGAATCTCCGCAGGTATAAGCGTGGCACCACCTTCCCTCTTCGGCTCTTTCCCCGGACGTCTTCGATGAACACGGAGTAGCGCAGCAGCTCGTTGTAGACCTCCCGCGCAGCCTCCGTGAGTCGCAGCGGCTCGTGAGGCTCGATGCGTGAGGCCTGATGAGGTGGTCGCCCGTCTTCGTTCTTCGAGTTCTTGAACTTGAGATAGGACGCTGCAACGTTGCCAAACGCCGACACGACATCCACGAGGCGTTCGCCGTGTTTGACGATTGAGCGAAGATTGCGAAGAAACGCGCCAGCCTCATCGTGAATCGCCTTGTTCTGCACCTCTGGGGGTATCCTCGGACGCGATTGCGAGGAGGCCAGGCCGGCGGTGCCGCCCGACGCCGCAACCATCTTGCCAACCAATTGAATGACATAGTGAATGTCGCCGCTACACAAACTCGCCAAGGCCTGACGCCCCCACAAAATGGGCTTCTTTCCTTCCCGTATGCTCAGCGCGACAGAGTTGTGGCTGCTTTCAGGGGCATCGCCTATTAGTTCAAGCAGCTCTTTCACGGGGTATTCCGGGATCGCGTTGAGCCGCTTCCGTAGAACATCCTCTAGAAATGGCAGCTTCTTCTCGATGTCCGCCCTCAGGAAGTCGAGTCCCGAATTGAGGAGGGTGAACTCGCGACTTTCCACGTAGTGCTTTCCGTCAAGATCCTCGGGCGTGTAGGATACGGGGCTTTCCGTAGACATCTTGAAGAAACATGCGCTGTTTCTCTGCATGAAGAGACGATTGAGGTTGCGCTGCAAGTCAATCGTGATCTTTGGGGACGAATAGTCGTCAATCAGGAAGTACACCGGTCGATCTGCCAGCGCCGGGACACTGTCCCGCAGGAGTTCACAGGCCTTGATGAGAACATCAGGACCGAATAGTCGGCGCGTCACCTTCTGGCCAGGATTGTCTACATACCGATGAGCCTTTGCGGCGTGCACACGCTCGCCCAACAGGGCGTCGATTAGCCAAGGAAATTCCCCGCTAGGGGATCCGAAGGGCGGGGAGATTTCGAGGAGTTTCGACAGACCGGCAACAACCCCACTTTGGCAGGCGGAGAATTGCTCGGGGAAATGCTTGCCCAGCCACAGGGCCAAGACGTTGAGAAGATCACTGAGCAATGATGCTGTGACAAAATGCAGTGGTATGTCGAAGAATTCGGAGGCTTGGGGAATACTGTATCGCGGGAATATGAAATAGAGGTCATCGCAGCGGTAGTAGACCGCAACATATGCAGTGGTGCTCGGAGCATCTTGATCGATGTTGGTCCGGTGGCGAAGGCTGACGCTGCGAAAGACCGTGCTCTTGCCACAGCCGCGAGGGCCGGTTAAGACCAGGTTGTTGCGACTTTGGATAAGAGGTAGGCCGAGGAAGAGGTCAGAATAGAGGACTTGGAGGAGCCCGTGGGAGTCTCCCATTTGCTCGCAACTCAAGTAGTCGAAGGGGCTAGTCAAGTGGCGACCAGTAGACTGCGCCTGTTCTTGCCGCTGAAATTCCCGGTCAAGGGTCTGCAGACGCTTGAAGATCTCAGCGGGGTTTCGAGCTAGAGGATTGCGCGTAGGATCTTTTTCGGCAAGGGTGGGGACAATCTCGCCCTTGAGCACGTTGAACACGAACTTGTCGCGCGGCGAGAGGTGTGTGTAGTCAATGCATTCAAGGCAGTGGTGGAGGACCGTGCCGAACTGCTCAAGATCGTCGCGGAAAACGGTAGCGCTGTCGGCGGATGTGACGCCGAAATCTGTGATGCGAAATGCGTAAGTTGCGGTTAGGGAACCGGAGCGGTCCTCGACCAGGATATTGCCGGCATGAAGATCGCGATGCTGAATCGCCGTTTGGGAGGCGAGATGCAGGAATTCAAGCACCTCCCGCAGCATGGCCAGCGCGAACTCGACAGAGATGCCCCCCTTGTTGGCGTTGAAATACGACCTTAGACTGACACCGCGAACATACTCAGAGCAAAGCACGACGCAGTCGATGCCATTTTCGGGTTCCGACCACGCGCCAAAACTGGTGAACTTGACAACCGCAGCACCTCCAACGGAATTGGCACGGTGTACTTCAGTTTGCCAAGTGGGAGTGAGTCTTCGTCGCTCAATTATCTTACACGCAATTTCGTGCTTGGTTTCATCGGAGCTTGCCAGAAAGACGCTGCCGACCGTTCCATTGTCCAGAAGCCTGCGGATTACGTAGTTATTGGGTAAGCCGGGTACGCTCCTGCCAATGAACAGGTCTTTGTTGGGCAGGACCGGGCGAGGCAAAGTCTATCTCTTCCTGTAGACGAGGACGTTCTCTTGCTTTGTGCCGGTGCAGTCCCTGCGAGCGCGCCGGATGTCGGGAATCGAATCAACAATCACAGAGACCAAGCGCAAAGAAGGAGCGTGAGCTGAGAACACGTCGCGAACCACGTCGGTTGGGTGAAGGTTAGCGTTGCGTGTGACGTTTTCTCCTACGACCAGAATGCAGTGGCCGCGTTTCCGGAGATGAGCATCGGCTTTCCGCGCCAGAGCGGTCATAGCACACAGAAAATCAGCGCGTCGTCTCGTGGCCGGAGGATCCTCCGGTGGTGCTGGCTGGGGCTGAATGAACCAAAGTCGCAGTCGGTTGTCTCTTCCGTAGTCAAGCGCGTTCATGTACGGGGGACTCGTAATGATGGCATCGACATCTCGGGGGAAGGCCAATGTCTCGATTCCCGACTGCACGAATTTGCCGGGGCTCGCCAGAAACGCCGGTCTCCTATAGGTGCGCCGAGCTTTTGCCTCAAGCCGGGGGAGTAGGGGGCGATACGCGTAGAGCTCCGGATAGGCACTCCTCGGAAATTTCTTGTCGCGAAGATACGGAACGAGGTGGCTGCTCGGGTACGACAAGAAGCCGGGACGCTGGTGGTGGAGGATGCCGAGCAAGCAGGCGAGCAGGAAGTCGTCCTTTCGCTGCCTACAGGTCGTGGCAAACCGCAAGACATCACGGAGCGTGTGGGGATGGAAGAACCTCCGGACCCAGATGGGTGGACGTGGCAACTCGTCAACCAAGAATTCGTTCGAGGGGCCGGCAACCGACTGTATCCGACGAAGTGCAGCATCAAGGCTCGCTGGCGGAGCCATCTTGGCGCAACACAGGACTCGAGCGTAGGGACTAATGTCGGCAGCGAAGGACCGCCTGCCAAGGAGCATGCACTCCAGCGGAATCGTGCCTGCACCTGCGAATGGGTCCAGCACTAGGTCATTTGGCTTTGAGAACCGCGTGACCAGATCGCGCGCAATCGTACTCTTGAGCTTCCCAATATAGGGGGAAAGCTGGTGAAACGTCGAGCTCTCGTTCGCGGCTGGGGCACGCCACCACGCCGGGGCCGGCCGGGGATTTGGGGACATGTTCATGCCAGCAGCAGACACGTTAACCTCTTGATATCACGGTTCGGAAAGGGGCACCAAAGGCGCCTCTTGTCCTATAGCGTTGTCAACGACCCGTTCAACATCTGGCAAGATCCTTTCCACCGGCCCGGTGGGAGACAGGCAGGAGCTACATCATCTCTGGCGGGAACAATGGCGCATCGGGATCCACGCCCAGGGTGCGATAGATGATGTCCCGAAGGGTCACCGATTTGCCAGACCAGCGTTCAAACGCTCTGACCGACCGGAAGCAAAGCGTGGCCTTGAGCTGCGTGAAGGTCTCGGTCTCCTCTTCCATGGCCAGCGGAAAATCCTCAACCTCTGGCACATCGAGCCCTCGCCGGGCTCTCGCGTCCTGCTCGTAGAGGCGTCGCCCCTCCCTGACGGTCGGGGCGGCGTCGAGAAGCGCATCCCTCCGCCGGAGCTCGACCTCGGGATCGATGATGGTGACGTTCTGGTCGAGCAACATGTCGCAGTAGTGCGCCTCCCGCTGGACCTC
>Ga0182027_10003085_pt1 | contig 26653 bp, 24 predicted proteins | sample 712E1DmetaG_FD_121300 | JGI IMG/M metagenome (GOLD analysis project Ga0182027, IMG submission 121300) | Permafrost microbial communities from Stordalen Mire, Sweden - 712E1D metaG (Illumina Assembly) | ecosystem: Environmental > Terrestrial > Soil > Wetlands > Permafrost | place: Sweden...
AGGAGCAGGACGACGATCCCCCACCACAGCGGCGGGTTGGGCAGAACATCAATGAAGATGCGGATCATCATGAGAATGCCGGTCTTGATCATGACCCCGCTCATGAGCGCCGAAACATGGGTCGGCGCGGCCGGGTGGGCGCTCGGAAGCCAAATATGGAACGGGATGATGCCGGCTTTGGTGCCGAAGCCCACGAGCGCCAAGATGAACACGGCGTTCCGCACGGCCGGAGAAACCGCCGCCATCCCCTCTTTGATCGCGCCAAAATCAAGCGAACCGACCGAGCCGTAGAGAAGCAAAAACGCCAGCATGATGAAAGCGGTGCCGATGTGCGTCATAATAAAATACAGCGTGCCGGCTTCCACGTTGTTTTTTTCACGGTCTTCGTAGACCACCAAAAAATACGACGCGAGCGACATGATCTCCCAAGCAATAAGGAAGAAGAAAGCGTCGTGAGCGGCGGACACCATGATCATGCCGGCGATGAACAGGTTGTAGAAGAAACCAAGCTTGCCGATGTTGTATTTTCTAAAGTAATGCTTCACGTATCCGTAACCGTAGATCGACGAAAGCAGGGCAATCAGGCAGATGACAAAAACGAAGAACGCCGCCAAGCGGTCGAGTTTCACCGACAGCGTGAGTTGCGGCAACGCGGTAGCGATAGAAAAAGAATATACTTGCCCCGAGATCAAGACACAAGCCGACGAGATCATGCCGAAAATTGCGGCGATGGCGGCCAGCGAGTTGCCGAAAAAATTCGCGGCTTTATCGTGACGCGACGATAAAATACTAAGGACGGCGCCGACGGCGAGCGCGATGAGGGACGCGAAGTATAATGATAACGGTGTGATCATAATTGTTTGCGCGGCTTCGCGCCTTTGGCCTCGACGTCTTCCAAGATCCGCAACAAATGCTTGATGATGACCGCGGGCGACGGCGGGTCGCCGGGGATTTCATGATCGACCGGAATGACTTTGCCGACCCCGTCCAAGACGCCGTATGAACCCTTGAAGATGCCGCCGTTGATCGCGTCGTCGCCGACCGCGACAACCAATCGGGGTTCCGGCGTCGCTTCATAGGTCCGGATCAGGCTCTGCTTCATGTTGCGCGAAACCGGACCGGTCACCATGAGCATGTCGGCGTGGCGCGGCGAAGCGACGAAATGGATGCCAAACCTCTCCACGTCATAGTAGCAATTCCCCAGCGCGGTCAATTCTTGTTCGCAAGCGTTCGTCGAACCGGCATCGACCTCGCGAATCGCGAGTGAACCATTGAAGAGCTTGCGGACCTTTTCCTTCAATTTTTTGCCGGCAACCTCAATGTCATTAAAACGAAAAACATCCTCGTCAATGACGGTTTTGGGCGTGGCTAATATTTTGGCGTACAGCTTGAACATTTTTAAATAAAAAAATCCGTGGCGGGAAATGAACAACACTATAGCCACATGAACGGCGTTTTGTAAAGTGGAATAACTTTGCCGACGGCGTTGACAAAGGCGCGGAAAAGGCATATAATCCCCGTTCGCCGGAGCATTCCCTCACGGCGACCAGAACTTCGGTTCTGTTTTGTTTTTCGCACCTTAACACCCAGACCGAGGAGTACGACGCATGCATAATGTCCGCAAGGCCATCGACGGCCAACTCGCATTTGCAACGCCGCAGAAACTAGCAACTCTCGACAGGTTCCCGACGATCACCACAGATCTGCTCAGTGCCAATGAAGCATACAGTCTTCAGTTCGTGAACGAAGCGCTGTCGCGCAAACAATGGTTCGATGAACACGTCTTCGTGCTGGTCATCGTCACCTGTGGCGATGGGCGCATGCTCGATACCGAACGAGCTTACGGGGAAAAATACAACGGATCGGGCGGCGTACCGCGCGGAATTATCGAGGTCGAACGATCCTCCGGCGCCGTAAACGGATTGGAATCGCTGGCCACCTGTTTCATCAGCCGCAACCGTGTCCGAAAAGGACGACCGATCATCCATATGCAATTGGCACACTGGTCGTCATCGCATCCGCAAACCGCATCGTGTGCGGCCTTGGAACACAATACCGACGCCGCGTTGCGCATTGCCCGGTATAATGCTAAGGAAATGGGTTTTGCCTTCCGCGGCAGGATCGTCGCCTTCCACGGGCTCGCCGACACGGATTGGGATTCCGTGACCGTCTTCGGCCCCGGCGGCAGCATTGATACGCTAAAGCTGGCCCGTGATCACGGATTCCGCGGCCGAAGAATGAAGGCGAACCTGCGCCGCAAGCTCATGGAATGTTTTCCCCGAACATGCGAGCCGCTTTCAACATTGGACCCATCGCACCACGCCGCCTTCTACAACGAGCTGGCGATGTACCTGGGCTATAACGTCGCTTATGTCCGAAGCATCATCGCAAGTGCTCGACAGGTGGAACTGCTGGACCACGAAGAGCGACTTATTGTGATCGGCCGCCACGTCGCGCCCCTTGTCGGCTACAATTCGGCCTTTCTCTGCAACGACCACAGCCGTCGTAAAAAGATCGACTTTTTGATCGGCTGGAAATTTGTGGCCCGGAACACGATCGCCGATGCGATCGCGACCGGAAATCGAAATTGGCAAGTTCCGGCCATCATCAACACTCCGACCGACCCTGACGACGAGTCGCTAACGCAGCTCCACGTTCGCCACCTGCAAGAGCGTTACGATGACATTGCCCGCCAGAACGCCGTTGGCATTCTGGATTTCATCCGCGCGGATCCGAAGATCGCTCCCCACCTCAAGCGAACCGAATGGCTCGTGGCGCAACTTAAGCCGGAGGAATTCGTCAGCCGCATCTCCTGGTGCCTATCAACTTCCGCCCGCCGGACGCGTCGCCTGGTCCCCTTCAAATAACGCGGCCGGTCATCAAAAAAACGCAAAACGCCCGCCCCCGATAGACATCGGGACGGGCGCTTTTTTTATCCCGAGACGGTAAAAATTTTATTCGTAATGCAGCGCCTCAATCGGGTTCTTGCGCGCGGCCTTTTGCGCCGGGTAAATGCCGAAGACAAGGCCAATCACGGACGAAACGGCGACAGCGAGGATGACCGCGCTTAACGGCAGATCGAACGACCAAACAATACCGCCGAAACGGTTCACGGCAAGATAAGCCAAATAGCTGGTGCCGGCACCAAGCGCTATTCCGATCGAACCGCCGATGAAAGTCAGGATCACCGACTCGCACAAGAACTGCAGTAAAATATCGCCGTTGGTCGCGCCGACGGCCTTGCGCAGGCCGATCTCCTTGGTCCGCTCAATGACCGAAACGAACATGATGTTCATGATCCCGATGCCGCCGACCACCAATGAAATGGCGGCGATCGAGGTCAAAAAGACCGAGAGAATGGTCGTGATATTGCCCAAAAGCGACAATAGGTCGTCCTCGGTCTCGATCTGAAAATCGTTTTTGTTCGGATCGGTGATGCCATGGTCGGCCATAAGCACCGACGTGATCCGGCTTTTGATGAAATTGATATCGTAGCGGTCGTTATATTTGACGATCAGTCCGGAATAATAATCAACTCCCTGGAGCTGCTTCATGGCGACCGACGACGGCATCATGACCGCACTGTCCAAATTTCCCGCGAAAAGCGAGCCCTTGGTCGACAAAACGCCAATGACCTGAAAGGGAAGATTTTTTATGCGAATGGTTTTTCCGATAGGGTCGGCGGTACCGAAGAGATCGCTCGCTACCGTCGGACCGATGAGCGCGACATGGTTCAGCGAATCGACGTCATTTTGATCGAACCATACGCCCCGCGCGGTCGAAATATTGATCGCGGAAATGTAGTCCGCGTTCACGCCGGCATAAGTGACCGCCGTATCATTGTTGCCATAGACCGCGCGCGCGGCGCCGCGCACCGCCGCCCCGACGTACTCAATGGCGGGTTCGCGCTTAAGCGCAATGACATCATTGTCTTTAAGCGTCTTGATGATGACGCCCAGAACGGCCGACGGCGGCTGGAACCGCGAACTTGAGGAACTGGCCGTGGGGTTAATGATGATCAAGTTGCTGCCGATCCCTTGCACTTGGGCTAAGATATAATCTTGCGCCGAAGCGCCAAGCGACATGAGCAGGATGACCGAAGAAATTCCGATGATGATGCCCAGCATGGTGAGGAACGAACGCATGCGCGCGTGCGCCACCCCTTTCCAAGAAATTTTTACGGCATCCAAGAGTTGCATATTACTTGAAAAATTCGCGAGCCCCTTCGCGGTGTTTGGCCACCGGCGTATCGGACTCGAGTTTCCCGTCCTTAAGGCGCAAAATGCGATCGGCGTATTCGGCCGTATATGTTTCGTGCGTGACCAAAATTACCGTGTGCCCGGCGTGATGCAGGTCGGAAAGTATTTGCATGACCTGCGCGCCGGAGGCCGAATCAAGGTTTCCCGTCGGTTCGTCGGCGAAAATAACCGTCGGCGAATTGACCAACGCCCGGGCGATCGCGACGCGCTGTTTCTGCCCGCCCGAGAGCGATCCCGCCTCCACCTTCAGCTTGTCGGTGAGACCGACCGAAGCAATCGCCTTCTCGACCGTCTCCTTGCGTTTTCCCACCGGGATCGACGATTCATAAACAAGCGGCATCTCAACATTGTCATAAACGCTAGAGTGGCTAAGCAAATTGAACGACTGGAAAACAAAGCCCATTTGTTTGTTCCTGACCCGAGCCAGCTCTTTATCGGATAGATCCTCAATCTTTTTGCCGTTGAACACGTACTCGCCGGAGGTTGGCCGGTCCAAAAAACTCAAAATGTTCAAGAGGGTTGATTTTCCCGACCCCGACGGTCCCATGATCGCAATAAACTCGCCGTCCTTAATGTCAAAAGTGACACCAGCGATCGCCGTCGTGACAGTTTCGTCATCAACATAATTTTTAACGAGATCTTTTACGATGATCATCTTATTGCGGATTAAGCCCGATATTCTGGACCGCCTCTCCTTCGGAAACCCCCGAGACGATCTCGACATTGCCGTCTTGGCCGCGAATGCCGAGCTTGACCGGGATATCTTTTGTCGTTGTTCCTGATACTATGCGGACAAAGGTTCCGCCATTGTTCTGCAAAATGGCGTATTGCGGCAAAAGCACGACGTTCTTTTTAACCGCCGTAATGATCGACAAATTGGCGGTCAGTCCGCTCTTGATCCGCGGATCGGTCGAGTCGAGAGCGACCTTGATCTGGTAATTGACCACGCCGCCGATGATCGTTTCCGCCGGATTGATCTCCATGACCGAACCCTTGAAATCCTCTCCGGGCAACGCGTCGAAAGTGATGTTGACGGTTTGACCCAGCGCCAAGCTGCCAATGTTGACTTCGGGAATATCGGCGTCGATCTCCAATTGTTTCAACGAAATAATCGAGATGAGCGATGAATTGGCGATGGCCGCGGTCGTGACCGTGACGATCTGGCCCAACTTGGCGCCCTGAACCGTAACCACGCCGTCAATGGGCGAACGCAGGAGGGTTTTTCCCAAAAGCACCTGGATGCCTTCGACGTTCGCTTTGGCCTCGTCGACAAGCGCCTGCGCCGCGGCAATGGCATCCGGCGTGCTGCCGGCTTTATCAAGCGCCAAATTATTTTGTTCAAGCGACAAATTTGCTTGCGCCGATTGCAATCCGGTTTCAGCCGTCCCGACCTCGGAAACGGCAAGTCCCAGCTCGGTGCGTGCGGCGGCGGCGTCAATTTTGTAGACGCCTATATTGCTCTGCGAAACGGCGGAGACCGAAATAGCGGTGTTGAGCGCATCAACCAGCTCGTCAACGAACGCTTTTATCTGGTTAAGATCGGTCTTGCTTGCCGCACTTTCAACGAGCAGGTCGGAGTCGGCGGTCAGGGCGTTCAGTTCGGCGCGCCATGATGTAAGAGTTTTTTCGATCGCCGGTTTTTGATTAACCAGGTCGATGTTGTATTGAGAATTGGTGGATTGAAAATTCAGGGTCGGATCGTTGCTTTGCGGATTAGTGAAATCCTCATCGGTCTTGCCGCGCACGGCGTCCGTCGCCTTGGCGTTCGCGTCAACCATCGAATCGGTGAGCGTTTTTTCCGCTTGGTTTAAAGCCACTTGGGCGTTCGCCACGCGAACTTCCTCGATGGCGATCTGCTCGGGTCTGGTGCCGCTTTTTAATCCGTCCAATTGCGCCTGGGCGCTCGCGACGGCGGCGGTGGCCTGCGCCAGCTGGGCAAGGAGGCCGCTTTTTTCGAGTTCGACGAGCGGCTGACCGGCCTTGACCTTGTCGCCGACGTTAACGTAAACCGCACTGACCTTGCCGGTCTGTTCGAACGACAGATCAACGCTTTGCGTTGGCGTGGTCGTGCCGGTGACCATGACCGCCGAAGTGACGTCGCCAAGCGTAGCTTTGACCGTGGGCACGGATTGCTTTGATCGTGAAGCCATATAACCCCAAACAGCCAAAGCGGCGACGACAAGGATGATTACCCCGATCACAATGCGTTTTTTCATACAAAAAATACTAGGTGTCTAGTCGCTAACTTTAACAATTAAACCGGCTTTTGTCCAGACGATGGCCTTTTCTGATATACTATTTGCCTATGTTCAAGATATTCGCTGTCAGCTTGATCGTTTTTTTGACAGGCGCCGGCTGTCTGCCGGCGGCAATTCCGCAAGATCAATTATCGGGGAAGGCCGCTTCATCGATGCCGACCTGGCAAAATATCGGACCCGGGATCAGCCGCTACGAGTGCGGCGCAGAAGCGTGCGGCGCCCGGCTTATTCTCTATCGTTTTTCCAAAGACGAATTCATTTGGCATTTTAACAACAGCGCCGAACCGATGACCGTCGAAGCATGGGCGGCGTCGATACCCAAAGCGATCTTCGTAGCGAACGGCGTTTATTTTGACGAAAAATTTCAGCCGACGGGGATGCTAAAAACTTCGGGGGTCGCCGTGAACGGCCGCACTTACGACCTTAAAGAATCGGCCCTGCTCGAACTTTCACCCGCCATTGCGATCATCGATACGGCCGCGGGGAAACCCGATCTTGCGAAAATAAGCGAGGCGGCGCAAAGCTATCCTCTGCTCATCAAAAACGGCGTTGCCGCCGCCATCGCCAAAGACGAACACCCGGCACGCCGCACGATCGTCGGAACCGATAAGAACGGCGATGTTTACGCCGGCGTTATTCCCGAAGACAGCGTCTCGTTCGCGGAGCTGGTCAGCTTGCTGGAAAGAACGAACGTGAAGTGGAATAATGTATTAAACCTCGACGGCGGAACTTCGACCGGCTTTTCGATCCAGGCGGACGGCTACGACGAAACGATGAACAGCATCGTGCAAGTGCCGAACGTGATCGTCGCGGAGCGGAAATAAATTATGAAAGAAAAAGAAAAAGAAAAAAAGATAAGCATCATCGGACTCTTCGGCGAGCAGGTCGCCCATTACCGCTGGCATGCGCTCGCGATCATCATCCTGATCAGTATCTTTAACGTTTGCGACGTTCTGATCCCTTGGATATACCGGGGGTTTTTCAACGACCTGACCATGCCCGGCTCGAAAACGGCCATCGCGGTCAAACTCGTCGCCACGCTCATGGTGGTCTTGGGCGTTTATATAACGCGCATTTTGTCGCGTCACTTTGGAGACCTTCTTAATGACCGCCTTCATCCGAAGATAATGAACGATCTGACCGAGACGGCTTATAAAAAAATGATGGGCCACTCAGACCAATTCTTCGCCAACAACTTTTCGGGTTCGCTTGTGCGAAAGATCCAGCGCCTGGCATTCGCCTTTGAAAGCGTCGGCGACATCTTCATCTATAACATCATCAACCTGACGATCACCGTGGTCGGTTCGTCGATCCTGCTCGGTTTGCGCAACATTTATCTCGCGCTCATTATCCTCGGCTGGTTTGCGCTCATGATCGTGATCAACTACTGGTATTCGCTGCTCATCACCGCCCGCCGCAAGGAACGCGCCGCCAAGGATTCGGAAGCGACCGCCGCGCTCTCCGACTCGATCACGAACACGGTCAGCGTCAAGCAATTCTCCGGTTACAAATTCGAGGAAGGCCTGATCGAGAAGGTTCTCAATGAACTGGGTCGCTTGCGAACCATCACATGGGATCTCCAGGTCTGGATGAACCTGTTCCAAACTTCGTTTCTTGTCGTGATCGAAATGGGAACGATGTATTTCGCGATCCAGCTTTGGATCGACGGCAAGCTTAACTTGGGCGACTTCGTCCTCATTCAACTCATCATCATGCAGTTATGGTCGCTGGTCTGGGGTTTGCAACAGGTCTTCCGCGGCTTGTTCGAAGCCACCGCTGATGCGCAAGAAATGGTCGATATCATGAATATGCCGTACGACATCAAAGACGCGCCGAATGCCAAAAAATTGAAGGTGACGGAGGGCGCGATCAAGTTCGACCATGTTCAATTTAACTATAACGAAACGCGCGAAGTGCTGAAGAATTTTCAGCTTGCGATAAAACCGAAAGAAAAAGTGGCGCTGGTCGGCTCCTCGGGCGCGGGCAAATCAACGATCGTCAAATTGTTGTTCCGCTTTTACGACCTGACGAAAGGCGCTATTTTGATCGACGGCCAAGACATTTCCAAGGTTACGCAAGAAAGTCTGCGCGACGCCATTTCCATGGTTCCCCAGGATCCTCTGCTTTTCCATCGCTCGCTTATGGACAACATTCGCTACGGGCGGCGCGACGCTTCCGAAAAAGAAGTGATCGCAGCGGCCAAAAAAGCGCATTGCCACGAATTCATCAGCGCCCTGCCCGACGGCTACAAGACTTTTGTCGGCGAGCGCGGCATCAAGCTTTCCGGCGGCGAGCGCCAACGGGTCGCCATCGCGCGCGCCATTCTGAAGGACTCCCCCATCCTTGTTCTTGACGAAGCCACTTCGTCGCTCGACTCGGAGTCGGAGGCGCTCATTCACGACGCCTTACGCATACTCATGAAGGGAAAAACCGTCATTGTGATCGCCCACCGCCTTTCAACGATCATGGAAATGGACCGGATCGTCGTGGTCGAGAACGGCCGGGTGATCGACGCCGGCACGCACAGCGAGCTCACCGAGCGCGAAGGAACTTACAAGAAGCTTTGGGAGATCCAAGCCGGGGGTTTCATGTCGAAGGAAGATGATGTATAATCGTTTTTGTATGAAGAAGACCAAACGATCCATCTTAAAAAAGAGTCTTCACCCCTTTTTAAGCTACGCCGTCATGCTCGGCGTCGGCGCGATCGCCGTCTCATCGACCGGCTCAATTGTCGGCGCAAACACGGAAAATACGATCGTTGCTCCCGTTGCCGTGGCGCGAGCGGCGCCGGCAAAACCGGCGGCGCCGACAGATATGGCCGAACTGAAAGCATCGGCGACCGAATTTGCGGCGCAGCTTTCGATCATAAAAAGCCAAATTGCGGAGCTGGAAAAATACGGCCACACCCCTTCACCAACTCTTATGGACGCGATCAGCCAAGGCGACCGGCTTGTTTCTTCGATCATCAGTGCACAAACGCTCGGCGATATCGGCGAATCAGACCCGGCGGCCAAGCTGCAGTCCATCGGCGCCGCCATTGCCGCCAATTCGAAATTTTGAATTCGAATTGGCGGCAAGAATTAAGAACCAAGAACCAATTTCCAAAAAATAAAAACGAGACGATAAGTCTCGCTTTTTTGATTTTTTATCATTAATTTTATAATATTATTTGGAAATTGGTTCTTGGTTCTTGAAATTTACTTTGTGGTCTCAGCACCTGACCACAAAGTCTCGTAGATCGCCTTCATCATTTCATGATGCTCGGCCGATTTGACGACCAGGACGTAGCCGTTGTCTTTGCTTGAGATATACATGACCGTATCATCGTAAAGAAAAACCGTGCTGCGAAATTTTCCGATCATCTCGCGCGGCAAGATCCTGACCTGCGAAATTCCCTCATAGGAGCGCGTCATGATCTGCGGCTCAAGCGGCTTTTCCCATAAATTGCGCGTGGTGATGCGCCGCGCGACTCGCTCGGCAATGTAGCCGGCGGAGAACGATTGCCCGACCTGCCAAAAGAAATTATCCGACGGGGCGATGGAATCGATATGCCGACTGCGGCAATAAACCGTTTCCATGATCGCCTGCTTCATTGCTTCTTCTCCTTCGTAAAACGAGACGGCAGGCAAGCCCGAATCAACGGTCTTTTTTTTAAGCAGCTCGGGGATCATGCCGCGCACTTCGGTTGCGAGCGCGGTTAATTCTTTTTCCCGAACGGCAACCATCGCCTCAAGGTGTTGCGGCGGTTCGGCTTGGAACCGCTCGACCCCGGGCGAACGCGAGGCCTTGATAAGGCCATGATCTTTTAACGAACGCAAGGCGTAATAGGCCGTCGGCCGCTTTAAGTGGGCAAGGCGCGTGAGCTCGGAGGCGGTCAAAGCGCCGCGTGAGGTCAGGGTCAAATATACCTTGATCTCGGCTTCTGACAAACCCAATTGTTTAAGCACGTTTTTCGGGTTTTCCATAACATTTGTCTAATGGTTATTAACACTAGTTGTACACTATACCCGATTGCGGTAGGGTGGCAATAGATCCCTGACAACCGAAAACGAGGTGCCAAATGTCGAATCTAAAAATGACCGTCGATTTCTGGGGCGTTACCGGATCCGTTCCTTCGCCGCCCACGCCGCAAGCGATCGACGCCCTGCTCGCCGAATCCGCGCGCAGCGGCAAGATCCCGGTCGATCCGGTCTACTACGGCGGCAACACGCCGTGCGTGACCATTTCCGCCGGCGGCAATACGATCATCTGCGACATGGGCACCGGCGTCCGAAAATTCGGACAAAGCCGCTTCCGCCAGATCCTGGCGGACAAGAAATTCAATGCCCATGTTCTCATGTCGCACGTCCACTGGGACCATATCCAGGGCTTTCCGTTCTTCGGACCGGTTTACATGCCGCGGAACGCCTACGATATCCGCCTTTCGATGCACGGCGGAGTCAATTGGCGCGAAACGCTGGAGACGGTCCTGCTGGGCCAAATGCGCGATCCAAAATTCCCCATCGATCTCAAGATGATCGCTCAGGAAGCGGCAACGCTGGATTTCAGCCCCGTCTGCGACCGCCAGACCTTCGAGATCCCGAGCGACGACGGTTCGCCGCCGATCATCGTCTACTGCCGCCGCTTGAATCACCCGAACGAAACTTACGGATACCGCATGAGCCACGGGAAAACGATCATCGCCTACACCACCGACAACGAAGGCTACATGTACCCCGATCCGGCGCTCATCGACCTGGTCAAAGACGCCACGCTGTGGATCCAAGACGCGCAATACACCGACGACCAATACCGCGGAGCGGTCGGCATTCCCCGCTTTGGCTGGGGCCACTCCTGTCCGGCGCAAGTGATCGACGTCGCGCGCGCCGCCAAACCAAAATGGATCATCACCTTCCATCATGACCCCGACAACGGCGCCGCCGCCATTCGCGCGATCGCCAAATCGATCGAAGAAGCAACCGGGATACGCACGACCCCGGCGCGCGAAGGCGAATCGATCGAGATCGAAGAGAACGACCTCCCGATCGCCGCGTAAACGCAACGAAAAACGGATGAGCCTTGGCGCCAGCTCATCCGTCTTTTTTTATTTCCGTTGTCTTTTTTATCAAAGAATAAAAATCCCGAGCCGCAGCCGCCGGCGGCTTAAACATTAAACTTTAAATATTAATCGTTATAATTAATATTTAAAGTTTAATGTTTATCCGTAACACTCGATATGGATTTGAACCCGGCTCGCAGACCGGGAAGATAGACGAAGCGCTACTCGCCGTATTCTCCTTGCAATTCATCGGGCAGCAGTTCGGCCAGCTCTCTCATGATCTGATCGGTCCCCGATCTTTTCTTTCCAATATCGCCAAGAATGAACTTGTCGCCGACCTCGATCTGCCTGCCTTCTTCATTGTTCCAAACCGAAACCGGAACGATCGGGAGCTCCCGGCCGGTCAAACGCTTGAATTCGCGGGCAATGAGTTCGACCCCGCCATAGGCGCGGCGCAATCCTTTGTTGTCGTCGTACAAGAACAAGCCTTCCGGGAACATCACGACGACGTCGCCCCGGGAAAGCAACGCCGTGGCCGCGCGGACGAACTCTCGGTTGGTCGGCGCGCTCCCTCCTTTTTCCCGTTCAACGATCTTGCGGTACGATTCTTTGCGTTTTTCGCCGGGCACGCGCTCAAGCAATTCTTCCTTTTCTTTCTCGTTCAAATTCGCCAGCGACTCGCGCACCGGGATCATGCGCATTTTTTGAAGCAGCCATTTCCTGAAACCGGAACGGTTGAAATTCAATTCTTCGCCCGCGGCAATGTGCGCGTCGTATTCTTTTAAAAGCGACAAAATGACCGGCGATTCGCCGCCGGAGTGGTTCGCCACGACCAAGAACGGCCCCTCTTTCGGCAAAGCTTCGCGCGCTTCTTTCATGCCTTCGGCGCTCGCGAACATGCCGTAAAGCCGCGCCGCGAACGGTTCGCTGTCTTGTTGTTTTTTAAGATACGCGGGGATCGACCGTGCTTGGTATTCGCTGATCCTTGTTTGGTCCGGCGCCGCTTCGACCGGAACGGAAAAACGCTGCGTTATCGCTTCGCGCACCTCCTCGGTCGCGGCTTCATCCTCGATCGTCCGTGTTTCCGCCACTTCGCGCAGGCGTTCACGGCCCGTCCGCATTTCAACGGTGGGCATTTCATCGAATTCGCGTTCCGACAATGCGCCATTGTCCTCAGGACTCGGCGCACGGTCGATATTGGTTCTGGCCATATAAAGTTATTATATTCCAACTTGACTTGTCTGTCTTTCTTCTCCGGCCATGTTTCATATCCGTTGAAATATGGCGATAGGACAGCTATGATACAGGCATGAAGAAATTTCATCAATACAAACCGCATCGAAGCGCGAATTTTTCAAAGCCTCAAGCGGCGAAAACGGGGTGGGAGCAGGTCTCGGATTGGTATGGCGGACATATGGCGGAAAACGATTCGCTCCTCAAAACCGTCGTTTACCCCGGCGTGTTAAAATTGCTCACGCCGGAAAAAGGAAAGCAGTATTTGGATATCGCTTGCGGCGAAGGCGCATTTACGCGCCTGCTGGTTGGATCCGGTTTCAAAACTTTCGGCTTTGACGCTTCGCCGTCGCTCATTGAGCGCGCCCAACGCCTGGCGCCGACGAACGCCAAATACGCCGTGGGCGACGCGACGCGCTTTGCGAAACTTTGCAATGGTTTGAAATTCGACGGCGCCGCTTGCCTCATGGCCATTCAAAACATCGATCCCATTGCGCCGGTCTTTCATGATGCCGCGGCCGTGCTTGCGCTCGGCGCGCCGCTTGTCATCGTCATGAACCATCCGTCTTTCCGCATCCCGCGCCAAAGCGCTTGGGGATTTGAAGAAGCCAGGCAGATCCAGTACCGCCGCATCGACATGTACATGTCGAGCCTGACGATACCGATCCTTGCCCATCCCGGCGCCGATCGTTCGATCAAAACCGTTTCTTACCATCGTCCCCTTTCAGCTTACATTAACGCGCTCGGCGCGAACGGCTTTGCCGTTACCGCACTCGAAGAATGGACCTCGAACCGCATCTCAGACTCCGGCCCCAAAGCCAAAGCCGAGAATCGCGCCCGGCACGAGTTCCCGATGTTCCTCGCCCTGCGCGCGGTAAAAATAAAATAATCCGATAAAATCGAAAACCGTCGCTTTATTTATTCAATCGTTTTTTAAGCTTCGTCAAATACCAAAGGTCTGACAATACTTCATTCGCTTTGACGCGGCTGGTTTTTCCGTTCGTCCAGGTGACGGGGAGTTCTATGATCTTGTAACCGTTCGCGTGCGCGCGCATGAGCAATTCAACGTCAAAGGTCCAACGGGACGGACCGAGCTCGCCGAAAATATCCTTTGCGGCTTCGGCGCGGAACATCTTAAAACCGCACTGCGTGTCGTAATAAGGAAGTTTGACCAAATGCCTGATGAAAAAATTTATCGCTCGTCCGTAGAGCACCCGGTACCACGGCTGCGGCCCAGCGATGATCGAATCGGCGTGGCGCCGCGTGCCGATCGCAATATCAAAATCCTCCATTTTTTCGATGAAAGAGAGCGCCTCGCGCGGATGCGTGGCCAAATCGCAATCCAAAAAAAGAATGCTCTCCCCTTGCGCGTTCATGACGCCGGTGCGCACGGCCCCTCCCTTGCCGCCGTTTGCCGCGTGTCGCAACAATCGAACGGCCGGCAATTCGGCCGCGAGCGAATTGACGATTGCCGCGGTGTCGTCGGACGAGCCGTCGTCAACGACGATGATCTCGTACTCTTTTACCAACGGATCAAAAACCGCGGCGGTCTCGCGTAGCGCGCGTTCTACGTTCTCGGCCTCGTTATAAGCCGGGATAACAATGGAATAAGCAATCCGCTTGTCCATATATTCATGCTATCGCAATAGCCAATCATTGTCGAAACCACGTGCGCTTAATGACTAATTTCGCAAATGACGATGGTTCGACATTAGACATTCGAAATTCGACATTCGATTTACTCCACCACCACACGGACGCCGACCTTTTCTTTTGCTTTGATGCTAAGCGAGGTGGCGGCGCCGAAAAGCAGAATGATGCCGGCGGTGATGAAAACGACGTGATAAGCGCTGATCTGCGCCTTGAGCGTGACAAGCGTGGTGAAAATGGCGTAATTGATCGGCGTAAAATAATTCAAACTGCTGAAATTGGCCGTACTGATGACCTTGGCGTTGGTGGCGTTGTTCAAGATGGTGCCGAAAAAGGCGATGCCGAAAGCGCCGGCGATGTTGCGGGCGAGCGCCAGGATCGACGAAGCAATGCCGATCTCGCGGTCGGGCACGGCGGCGGCGATGATGTTGGTGCGCTGGGCCATGCCAAAACCCATGCCAAGCGCCATGATGAAGAGCGGCAACATGACGTCGCCTGAACTGGAGCGCGGATCAAGACGCATGAATAGGAACAAACCGATGGCGGCCACAAGCGTGCTCGCGAAAATAACGAAGCGCGGCTGGACCCGGCCGGTGAGCTGGCCTCCGATAGGCGCGGCGATCATCATGCCGGCGGCCATCGGCATGAAAAGCAGGCCGGTTTGCGTGGCGTCCAGTCCCAAATAGGTCTCGGCGAAAATGGGGATCAAAAAGACGCAGCCCATCATGCCCATGAACACGACGAAATTATTGGCGAGCACATTGACAAAAATGGGGATCTTAAAAAATTTAAGATCGACAATGGGGTCGGGGTGGCGCTTTTCTATATAAACAAAAAGAACGACGGCGACGGCGGTGACAATGTAAGCGGTGAAGCTTTTTCCGGAGAGCCAGCCCCAATTCAATCCTTTTTCCAGCACCAAGACCAGCGATGAAAGCGAAACGCCCAGAACCATCGCGCCCCAAATATCGAATTTTTTCGCCTTTTCGCCGGAGGTCGATTCTTTGATGATCGCAAGCGCCATGGTGAGGCCGACGATGCCGACCGGCAGGTTGATGAGAAAAACCGAACGCCAGCCAAAACCGTCGATCAACGGGCCGCCGATGAGCGGGCCGAAAACCACGGCGGCGGCGAATGATGCCGACCAAATGCCCAGCGCTTGCGCGCGCGACTTGCCTTTGGGGAAGGTCGCCGCGAGGATCGCCATGGCCGTCGGATAATCGGCCGAACCGGCAATGGCTTGGATCACGCGAAAAGCGATGATCGACGGGAAATTCCAAGATAAGCCCGAGAGCACCGAGCCGATTATAAAAACGATGAAACCGAGAACATAGACCTTTTTCCGGCCCCAAGTGTCGCCAAGCTTGCCCCAAACCGGGACGAACACCGCGTTCGCGATGATGTAAGCGGTGCTGATCCAGCCGGCCGTCGAAACAGTGATGCCGAAGTCGATGATGATCTTGGGGGTTGCCAAACTCACGACCGTTTGGTCGAGGCGGCCCAAAAAGGTGCCGATGATGACGGTCGCGAGGATCCACCATTTGGTGCTGCTGTTTTCTTTTTTCTCCTTATCGATAACTTCCATGCACGAATATCTAATATCTAATACCTAATATCTAATCCGTTTCAATTCCGCACTATCACTAATTCCGATAGATCGTTAGCTTGGCCGACATGCCGTTTTTGAGCTCGGGATAAGCGTTCACGTCGTAACGGACCTTGACGTTGAATTCTTGTTCTTGCCGCTGGTCGGAAATATTGAAAACAACGTCGCCCGCGCGCGAGGTGGGACTCACTTCGTCGACGATCCCGTTAAAAACGCGACCGCTGAAAGCGTCCACCGTAAAGGTCGCGCGCTGCCCGACGCTCACGTTCTGCAAGCCCTTGTCTTCGGCCAAGCGGCCGACGACGCGCAGATCGCCCGGGTCGATCATTGAAACGACTTTTTCGCCGGGGGCGACGAGTTTGCCGATGTCCTGGCGCGCCATGATCACAGTGCCGCTGATCTTTGATTTTACAAGTTCGTTCCCGACGCGGGCGACGACCGTATTGGCGGGAACGGTGTCGCCTTCGTTAACATAAACCGCTTCAAGCGCGCCGCCGCCGGTGGGCGCCAGGTCGATCTCGGAAGCCGCGATCGACGAATCGTCGATCTTAATTTGATTCTGCGCGTTCACCAAAAAGAATATTCCGCCCGCAGCCGCGGCGGCGATAATGACCAGCGCGATAATGATGACGCGCGCGTCCTTGATCAGCTTTTGGATGAGTTTTTCTTCTTTCTTGACCTCGGCGATCAATTTTTCTTCCTTTTGGACGATCTCCTTAGCTTCTTGATTATTCATAGGTATCAATTTAATTGTTTCCGTAAGTTACAACCTTGTCCCCCGCCTTAAGGCCGGAAACGATCTCAACGCGGCCGTCTTCGGCGGTAATGCCGACGGTCACGGGGGTTTTCACGGACTTGGACGAACCGTTATCGACGAACACGAACTTATCGGCGCCGGAAGTGATGATCGCGCTCGCGGGCAAGGCAAGCACGGCCTTGCGAACGCCGGTCGTGATGAAAATATTGGCGGTCATGCCGGACTTGATCCGGCTGTCATCATTGACGAACTGCAATTTAATGCCGTAAGCGCCGATATTGTTCACGATCGTTTCGGCCGGTTGAACGGCGGTGACCGTAGCGGCGAAATTCTCGCCGCTGCCAAAGGTGTCCAAGGTGACCGTCGCCGAAGCGCCGACCGCGACCTTGGCGATATCGGCTTCGGAGACCAGCGCGTCGATCTCGTAGCGGGCGTTCGAGACCATCGCGACCGCCGGCGCGCCGGGGCTCGCGAGCTCGCCGATGCTGACATTAACTTGCGAGATCGTGCCGTCGAACGGCGCAATAAGCGCGGTTTTGGCCGCTTCGCTGTGGGCGGCCGCATCGGCGGCCTGCGCTGCATCGACGCGCGTTTGCTGCGCGCGAATGTCGATATCCTCGGCGCCGGCGACAAGCTTATCGAGCGCTTCTTGTTTTTCCGTCAGCGAACGGGCGGCGACCGCGAGTCCATCGATCCCCGCATGGATCGCCGTTTGCGCGCCCGAGAGAGCGGCAAAGTGGGCGTTGGCCTCGTTCGCAAAGCCGGAGAGTTCGGCGCTTGCCTCCGGCACGGCCGGCGGAACGTTCACCGTATTCAAAAGTTGATTTTTGGTCAGGTCGGTCAAATAAAAACCAATGAGATCATTGGCGCTTTTAACCGCGTCGGAAACCAGCTTGTCGGTGTCGTAAGTTTCAGAGAGAAGCTTGGCCGTCACCTCGGGCGCGGGCGCCGGCCCGGCCGCCTTAAAATCGGCATACGAACGATCGACCGAAGCAACGGCCGCTTCATACGACGCTTCGGTCGAAGCGCGGTAAGCATCGGCATTGGGATCGGTCACTTTGACCAGATCGGCGTAAAAATCAATGTTATCCTGGCCCGGGTTAAGATTTGTGCCGTGCAAAACATCCCTAAGTCCGGAGGTGATCGTTTGCAGGTCCAGATATGTGTCAAAAATAGCGCTATAGGCCCCGTCATAATCCTTATTCAAGTCGGATGCAGCCTTGTCTTTGGCGTCGCTTGCCGAAGCTACGGCGTCTTTGGCCGTCATAAGGTCGATCGCTTCGGGCGGACGCTTCATCTTCTCAAGCGCGATCTGCGCGCTGGCGAGCGCGGCATCGGCTTCTTTGCTGGCGGCACCGGCATCGCTCGCGTCAACGGCGGCGAGGAGCGCCCCGCGCTTAACCGTATCGCCGACCGCAACCGGCACGGCTACGACCCGTCCGCCGCGCTCAAAGGCCAGATCCACTTCATCGGCCGCTTTAACTTTGCCGGTCATCGTCACCTGCTCGGTCAGGTCGGTCGGGGCCACGGTTATCGTATTTGCGCCGGCGCCGGAGCGGGCGCCAAAAATCGAATATCCGACGACGGCCAGAACAGCGACGGCGAGGACGGAACCGATAATAACGATGAGTTTACGGTGTTTCATAAAATTCATTTCTTCAATAAGTTCTTAAGGATGGCGGCAAGTTTTTCCACTTCGCCGGGAGAAAGGCAGGATAGGACGGAACCCATTCGACCGACAAGAGCGCGGCGATCGCGCGCCACCTTGCGCCTGCCGACCGGCGTGAGTTTGACGCTCACCGAACGCCGGTCGCCGGGGCTCGCGACCCGCTCAAGCTCGCCGGAGCGGACCAGGCGGTTCACGAGCACGGTCGCCGACGGCGCCGTCACTCCCAGAAACGCCGCCAGCTCTTTCATGGTGGTCGGTCCCCGCTCGTGGGCGAAACTCATGATCTTAAAATGCAGCATTGAGACCGAACCGACGCCGCGGCGCTCGTGCAATTTTTGATGCAAGAGCCTGCCCGCGTTCATGATAAGAAGCGCCAGTTCCGCCGAACGATCGTTCTTTGGCATATTCAGTAATATATTTAGACTATCTAAACAAGTTGGAATTATAACAAAAACCGCCCAAAGCGTCAACCCCGCACCTTGAGGGCATAGTCGTGATACTTAAAAATTATTGCTAATTAAAGCCGCTTGATAGTTGCCTAAAACTATTGTGAAACGAAGTTGAAATCAATGCCCTCAAGGTGCGGGGTCAAGCGGTAACGGATTAGATATTAGACGTTATATTAGATATTCGGCGAGCTGTAATCCATGATATAATTTCCCACTATGGCAACCTTACGACCTAAGATCCCCCGCAACATCATCATTGTCGCCTTCGTGGCGCTCTTTTCCGGGTTTGGCCAGGACATGATCACGCCGGTGCTGCCCGCGTATCTGGCGATGATCGGCATAAGCGGCGCCGGCATCGGTTTGATCGACGGCCTGCTGCAAGGCTCGACCAGCTTCTTCCGTTTCGTCTCCGGCGTTTTGAGCGACCGTTTTAAGAACCGCAAATGGTTCGTCTTGGGCGGTTATACGCTTTCGTCGATCTCCCGCCCGCTTCTCGCTCTCGCCGGTAGTTTTTTGCCGGTCGCAACACTGCGCCTCATTGACGGCGTTGGGAAGGGCGGCAAAGACGCGCCCCGCGATGCGCTCGTGGCCGATTCGGCCATCGCCGGCGCCAGCGGCCGCGCTTTCGGTTTTCATCGCATGATCGACACAGCCGGATCGGTATTGGGACCGCTCGCAGCCGCAGCGATCCTTTTTGCGCTAACACCTTCCCTCCACGCTTACCGCACGATCTTCGCGCTTACCGCCGTTCCCGGCGCCATCGCGCTCGGCCTCATCGCTTTCGGCGTCCGCGAACCGAAAGCCATAACAACCAAGAACCAAGAACCAATTTCCAAACCGGGATTATCTTGGAAATTCTGGCTGTTTACGATCGGCATGACGGTGGCCATGCTCACCAAAGTGAACGACTCGCTCTTTCTTCTTCGTTCGCACGCGATCGGCATTCCACTGGCATGGACGCCGGTGCTTTTCGCCGGCTTCACCCTAGTCTATGCGGGCGCCTCATACCCCATCGGCATCTGGAGCGACAAGGCAGGCAAACTTCCGTTCATCGCCGCCGGCTGGCTGCTCCTGGCTGTCGTTGAATACGGCTTTAGCCGCGACCCATCGCTGCCTTTTGCCCTTATCCTCTTCGCCTGCTACGGGCTTTTTTACGCTTTAACCGAGGGTTCGGGGCGCGCTTTTATTTCCGACCTCGTGCAACCGGGTTCCCGCGGCACCGCTTTCGGCATCTTCTATACTTTAACGGGCGCCGCGGTCATTGCCGGCGGATACGGGCTGGGAAAAATTTGGGACAAGGTCGCGCCCGAGGCCGCTTTCACCATTGCCGCAGCCGGCTCGCTTTTGGGTTTCATCCTCTTTTCTATTTTGTCTTTTAGAAAACAGCGCGACGTTAGCGTATAAAAATACCGTCCCGATGGACATCGGGGCGGTATTTTCTAATGCTTATTATTTCTTTCCAAAGAGACCGCTGAAGAAACTTTCAATTTTCGCCCAAAGTCCGGGCTTGACCGCTTCAACTTCCTTTTTAAGTTCAGCGCCGGTTTGCTCGAGATTGACGCGGCCTTGGCCAGCGCCGAGTTTAACGCCATCGACGATCTCAAGAGCGATGATATTTGTTCCGCTCACCGTGCCTTGAACGCTGACGGTGTCGCCCACCGCGATATCGGAAACGCTCGCCGTTGATTCCATCGGCCGGCGCGGCGGAATATTTTTGCCGACAGCCGTCCCGCCCGTGGCGGAAGCCGCCGGCGCCGGCGACGGAACGGAGTATTTCCTGATAACGGCGGACGAAGCGTCAACCGTATAAGTAACGGCCGCTTGCGTTGAGGCGGCGGCGCTCGAGAGCACGGTCAGCGTCATACCGCTTATCGTTTGAACCGTGCCCGTGACCATTGCTTTCTTTTCGCCGCCGGTTCCGCCAAGCGACGGGCTGACGGTGATGTCGGTGGCAACGATCGTCGTGCCGGTGACTGTCCCTCTCACGACCAGCAGATCGCCGATATGAATATCGGAAACCGTGATCGTTGTTACAAGATTTTTTAGCGGCAATACCTGCGGAATCCTTCGCGTTGTTCCTTGAATACTGCCGGGCGTCCCAACGGGATAATTGACCAGTGCCTGGACGTTTAGATCGCCGGCGGGCGTGTTAACGGGCGGCGCGGAATTGACGTTGTCGTTCGATTCCGGCGGCCGCGGCGCCGGCATGACCGGTCGGTTGATCCGGCGGATCGTCGCCTTGCTCGCGTCGACCGTATAGGTCGTCGCCTGAAGAAGCGAATTCGCGCTCCCCGGCACATAGGCGAGCTTTGAAGCGATGGTGATGGTCGTGCTGTTTATTGCCGTCACGTTTCCGGTGATCACCGGACCGATCTTGGCGCCGAGCGTTTCGCCAATGCTTCGGATATTGATGTTTTTAAAAATATTTGTCAGCGGTTCGCCGTTACCGGCGGAATTTTTATTTTCTTGCGCCGCAACGGCGCCCGCGACGACCGCGGAAACGACGACCAGCGAACCAATGGCCAGGATGAACGCCTTTTTATTAGGCATGGGTCCCATAAATTTAAATTTTAAGCCAGTCAGCCATGAATCCGATGACCGGCAGGGGCTTTTTTTTGTCGCCAGCCGCGTTCACTATCCCGATAATGAAGAGGACCAGAACGCACAGGTTGATCAAACTAATGAGCGGATTCCATGCGAGAAAAGGCACCGCCCAAACGATCGCCGCGACAACGAACCAAACGATGAACAACGCAAAGCCTTGCTTGGTGTGGTATTTGACGAAATCGTCGCGCTTTGAGTCCCCCGTGATCATCGGGATGAAAAATAAAACGTAAGCGAGACACGCCATGAGCGTCCGGTTGCTGTGCGCCGCCGTCGCGACGGTCGGTTTGGCTTCAATTTTCGGCTCTTCGGGCTTTTGGTGGACTGGTTCGTCCATATATTTGAATAATTATGAGAATTAGATGTCCTTATGTTATCAAAAATCCGCTAAAATATCAAAAGCTCACAAAAGTCAGGGTTTTGTTTTTTCTTTTTGTAAGAGTGTTGTTAGAATGAACGAACGATCTTTTTAAAAAAGGGCGGGGCGACCGAATACCTAATATCTAATGTCTAATATCTAATCCGCTTTATTTGTTACCTGGTGCCGGGATGGCAAATATGTTTATCAGGATTTGATCAAAGACAGTTTTTCGGCTCGCGTCATTTTTTTGATCATTGCTTCGCGGCGGCGGGCGGCGAGCTCGGACGATTTGCGCTCGCGCCAAACAAGCTTGACCGGCAAGCGCGAACGGGTGTATTTGGCGCCTTTGCCGGCATTGTGCTTTTTGATCCGTTCGACAAGATCATTGGTGATCCCCGTGTATAAGCTGTTGTCGGCGCAGCGAACGATATAGACGAACCAGCGTGACATAGTGATAAATAATACCATTTTTATGGTATAATTGAACGGTGCTTATGTCAGTGAATCGCCGTCCGCATTTAAAACGTATTCGCGAAGTGGTGAGCGTCTTTTACGACCTTGGGTTCGGCGTCTGGATCGGCCGCTTAAAGCTTCAGTTCGTTGTTCCCTTGCATCGCCGCTGGGTCGGTTTATGGAAAAAACCCACGGACCTGCCCATCATCCCTGAAGAAAATATCGCGGCCGAACAAAACGATTTCCCCATTAAATTACGCGTTGCCCTTGAACGGCTCGGCGGCACTTACGTTAAATTCGGACAAATGTTGAGTTTGCGCGCCGACCTCGTAACGCAACCGGTCGCCGACGAACTTCGCAAGCTGCAAGACCGCGTTCCCCCGTTCTCCTTTGAAGAGGTCAAGGCGACCGTGGAAAAAGAGTTTGGGAAACCGCTGAACGAACTTTTTAAAAAATTCGACGCCAAATCGGTCGGCGCGGCTTCGCTCGCGCAAGTCCATCGCGCCGTGACCAAAAGCAACGTCGTGGTCGCGGTCAAAGTGCTGCGACCCGGCATTGAGAAGCTCACCAGGGAAGACCTTCTTATCCTGCATTGGGTCGCCAAGCTTCTTGAAGAACACGTGCCGTCGACTCGCCCGTACCGGCCTAGCGAAGTGATCGACGAATTCGAGAAATGGACGATGCTGGAACTTAATTTGCTTAACGAAGCGGTGAATATTTCCCATTTCCGCGCCTTGTATGCCGATGACGAACAAATATTCATTCCCGACGTGCACTGGGAGCTCTCCACCCGCCGCGTGCTGACCACCGATTTCACCGACGGCATCCACCTCGACGATTTCGCCGCTTATAAGCGCCTGCATTGCTCCCGCAAAACGATCGCCGAGATCGGGACAAAACTTTTTTACAAACAATTCTTCGAATTCGGATTTTTCCACGGCGACCCCCACCCGGGCAATTTTTTCGTCATGCCCGATAACGTGCTTTGTTTGCACGACTTCGGCATCGTCGGCCGCATCGACGACATCACGCGGCGCGAAATGATCGCTTCGCTCGTCGACTTCCTTGAGCACGACGCGGAGCGGGCCATCGATCATATGATCCATATGGCCGATGTCCCCGTCGACGCCGACGTGAACGGTTTCCGGAACGAAGCGACCGCCATTCTTGAGGGCTGGTTCTATTCGCCAAAAGGCGGCGAGCGCCTTTCCATGGCCCTTTACCGCATTGTCGCGGGCGGCATTAGCCACGGCATAAAATTTCCCTCGAACGTCATTCTCTTTGCCAAAGCCATCGTCACCATGGAGGGCATGGCGCTACTCGTTGATCCCAAATTCGACATTGCGGCCGAACTTCATCCGTATTTGCAGCGCCTCCTCACCATTGACCTTCAACCCGCGCGCTTGGCCAGGCGCGGACGCGAGATCGCGCTGGACGCGACGAACTTTCTCGAAGAATTTCCCAATTCGGTGCGCAAGCTCCTAAAGGCCGCCGAAGCGCAAGAGATAAGGTTCAAGGTGGACACCAGCGACTTTGCGTCGATCAAGAATGAGATCGACCGCCAATCGGACATCCGCTTTCTCATCCTTTTCATGGTCACCGACCTGGTCGCGACCGTTGTTCTGCTTAACCTTGAAGGCATAGGAAACATCGCCGGCGTGCCGCTTGGCGTCATCGGCGGCGTCATCGGCGTCGGTCTTGGGATCATTGTCCTCTTGAAGATAAAAAACAAGCCGCAGTGACATAAAAAATTGGCTCGGGAGCGATTGCCCCGAGCCAAGAACCGGTATGCGTTCATTCGTCGATAACCGCCAGATGCGGTTTATTTTTTATTTCGATTTTTTTGATGCGCGCGAGCAGCGCCGGCAACCCGCTTTGCAGCTCTCGCGTATAGCCGTCGAAATGAGCATACACGACCGCCGCCGCAAACATCTGCCCGATCTTGCGCGGGTCATCAAGCAACACCTTGAACAAGAACTTCCAATACTCGCCGCGGTAAGGCGCAAAAACGCCTTGCTGAAGCAGCGAGAGGATCGCCGCCCTGACTTCGCGCCACCCCACGGGAAAATTATGAACCGATCGAAGCTCCTTAATGCTTCGAAGCGAGCGTGCGAAATATTCGCCCGGAGAATAGATCTTTTCCAGCAGGGTGCGGTGCCCGATTACGAGTTCGGACAAACTCATGTGCTTGGGCAGAATGTTGGTGCAATCAAACTGATCGCCAACCGCTCCATTGAGAAGCCGTCCCTCCCTTTCAATCCGTCGGCGGAGGTCGGTTCCCTCCATGGCCACGCAAATTCCCAGCATCGAACGCGGCGCCGAAGCCGCTCGCACAAGTTCTTCCATCGCGGCGAAGCTTGCTTGGTCATCATCGTCGTTGCCTACCATGAGACCGCATTGCGGCTCGATCCCCCAGCTTCGAAGCCGGCTGAAAGCCGCCGGAACGTCGATCCCGACATTCTGTTTCTTCCCCATCTGTTTGAGCGTCGCGTTTGATGGCGACTCGATCCCGATGAACATGGCGCGGAATCCGGCCGACGCCATAAGCCGCGCCAGCTGTTCGTTGTCAGATAGCCGAAGATCGCCTTGCCCGTAGAAACTGAACGGATATCCGTGCCTGATCTGCCAATCGCGGATGGCTTTGCTCATGCCCAACGCGCCGCGATCATTGCCAATGAAGTTGTCATCAACGATAAAAACGCTGCCGCGATACTTCGTCCGGTAAAGGGCGTCCAGCTCTGCCAGAAATTGCCCTTCGTCCTTGTAACGCGGCGCGCCGGCAATTTTCCACTCGGCGCAAAACTCGCACCGAAACGGGCAGCCGCACGAAACCTGCATCGTTACATCGGCGAATTTCTTGAAGTTCAAGAGCTCGAAAAGCGGAATAGGGCTTGCGGTCAACGGCGGACGAGCGGCGGCCTGGTAGCGTTTTTTCAATCCTCCCGATTCAAGATCGAAAAAAATCGATTCAAAGGCCGCCCGGTCAATGGCTTCGCCGACAAAAACCGCAGCGGCTGACGACAGCTCTTGGGCGTCGGGCGTCGTGCTGGCAAAAGGCCCGCCGACGATCACCGGCTTTCCATATCCATTGCACCGCCAGATCAAATTCCTCATCGCTTCGCGATGAATGTCCCAGCCGGTCAGCAGAACCGCATCGGCCCATTGAATGTCATGGTCGGTAAGATCGTCGGTGTTCATGTCGATGAGCCGAAAAAAATACCCCTTGGGAATGAGCGCGGCCAAGGTAAGGAGAGCGAGCGAGCTGTGAGCGCTTTTGATTCCAAGATACGAAAAAACACCGTCGAAGCTCCAGTAGGTGGTGGGAGTTTTTGGGTTCACGATCAGTATGTTGTTAACGTGCATTGCGCCGTTCCTTTCGTATTATGCGTTCGGTTCTTCGTTTCCTGGCATGATTATTGCAGAATCATGGCGAAAAATCAAACCCCGCTCCTGTTTGCTAATAAACTAAGGCAAAAAATCAGCAAAGCGATGACAACGATCGTGCCGCCGCTCGCCAAATTGAAATAATACGAAGCAAACAGGCCGGCGATGACCGAAAACAGCGAAAAACCGATGCTTAGGGCCATGGTTTTTTTAAAACCCATCTTGAACTGGATGGCGCTCACCGTCGGGATGATCATGAGGGCGCCGATGAGGAGCGCGCCGACAATGCGCATTGAGAGCGAAACGGTGACGGCGGCGAGCACGATGAGCATGATATTGAGAACGCGGACATTCATGCCGCTCGCGGCGGCCAGTTCTTCGTTAAAAGCGACGCAAAATAATTCTTTATAGAACACGGCGAGCGCCGCCATGATGAGGACGCCGGCGACGGCGATGATGCCGATGTCGGAAGCGGTAACGGTGGTGATGCTGCCGAAAAGATAACTCATGAGATTGACGCTAAAACCGTGGCCCAAGCTGATAATGACGACCGCGACGGCCAAACCGCCGGAAAGGAACAGCGCCAAAATGCTTTCGCCAAAGATCTTTTTGCTTTCGCGCAGGCTCTCGATCGCCACCGAGGCGATCACCGCGACGATGAGCGAACCGACGACCGGGCTCACACCCGCAAGGAGCCCGATGGCGACGCCGACGAGCGAAACATGGGCGAGCGTATCGGCCATGAGCGAATAGCGGCGCACGACCAAGAACATCCCGATCGCGGGAGCGATGACGGCGGTGATGAGGCCGGCCGCGAAAGCGCGGATGATGAAATCGTATTGAAAAATGCTGAACATGCTAGTGGTGGTGATGAGGATGGAACGTGAAATCGATCTTGCCGCCGTAAAGATCGTCAAGGTAGTGCTTGTTTA
>Ga0182027_10003087_pt1 | contig 26648 bp, 23 predicted proteins | sample 712E1DmetaG_FD_121300 | JGI IMG/M metagenome (GOLD analysis project Ga0182027, IMG submission 121300) | Permafrost microbial communities from Stordalen Mire, Sweden - 712E1D metaG (Illumina Assembly) | ecosystem: Environmental > Terrestrial > Soil > Wetlands > Permafrost | place: Sweden...
GCGAGCATCTTCGCTCTGCGTATCTCGATGTCTTCGCCCTCGGTCTCTTTCCAGGACTCCATGGCCAGTTGCTGCCGCCGGGTGCAAACCCGCCATGGGGCGTTGCGCCGCGCTTCTTTCCACCGTAAGAGCCGCTCGTTCAGTTGCAGTCCATCGATCTCCAGAAACAGCTCTGCATCAGGCATGGTCAGGGTGGTTTCCACCTGCTCGGTCGATAGTGTTGGCGATGCCATTTGTCCCTCCTGTTAAACTTCTCCTAATGACAATGACGATGATGGGAACTGGTTCGTACCAGACCCGAACACCGCGTTGACGACCGCGCTATTGCCGCCAAACTCGGCGCTATAGGTATTGGTCAGCGTTTGAAACTCAGCAATCGCATCAATCATTTCAGCCTGAATGTGGTAGGTGCCTACGACCACAGGCGTAGCCGTGTATCGGCCCTGAGCATCGGTTACGGCTGTGCGAGCGGCACCCGTGCCGGTGTTGCTCACCGTGGTCGATGCACCGGCAAATACCGCTCCTGAAGAATCGGTAAACGTGCCCAGCATGGTCGCTGCGGTTGAAACTTGTGTGTGGGCGAGATTGAGGCTGACCGCAAGAAACAGCAATGCGACCAGGAGTCAAGTGGGACCGTAATTCAGTTTCTTGCGAAACCCACACCCACGCCATATCAAATGCCCATTACATACAATCTCTGGGCCAATTCTTAACTAAGGAGCAACCGTTGTCAACGTGAACGTTGTGCTAAAAGTTGTGAGCAGCCCATAACTTATTCATTATAAAGGATAAATTAATTATCCAGATACAGAAAAACGGTTAAACAGGTCACCGTTAAGGCTGTAAGAATGCGCACTTACGCATTCAGCAGTTGCAATTACAGGCTCGGAGTTGTATACAATGGGTGGTAGCCATCTTGGAAAGGCCCCTGGATTTTAGAGACTTCCGGTCCCGGTCGCACAAAGTTGACTGGTGTCGCCTTGCGAGGACGATAAGAGGAGAATAGTAGTGCGCGAAAACGGCCAGTCGCAGACATTGAAGGCGATTCTCGGTCTCAGGAGCATGATCCTGAACGGAGCTCTAAAACCGGGCGAGCGAGTCTCGGAACTGCTGGTAGCAGACCGCTTGGGGATTTCCCGCACGCCGGCAGCTAGGGCTCTCGTACAGCTGCGAGAAGAGGGATTGCTAGAGTCCCTTCCCTCCCGTGGTTTTGTTGTTGCCTCATTTTCTAATCTCGACTTCTTCGATGCTGTTCAATTGCGTGGCACCCTAGAAGCCTTGGCCGCTCGTCTTGGTGCCGAGCGCGGTGTGCCGTTTGCCATAATCAGCCAGATGCAGCACTGCACCGAGCAGTTGGACCTCGTGACTGACGCACTAGAACCCGGCTCCGATCTGTCTGAGCACATTCGATGGAACGATCAATTTCATGACCTTCTGCTGCAATGCGCTCAAAGTACGATAATCAAGCGTTCGTTGGAGAGGATAAAGTCGCTGCCGTTCGCAGCGACGAACACTTTCACAAAATCTCTAACTTCCCAATATCCCAATATTCGCTTCCAGCTTATGCTGGCGAACGAGCAGCATCACAGTATTGTGGAAGCCATTCAGAATCGGGAAGGTGCGCGCGCGGCAGCGCTCACCCTGGAGCATGCGTGCTCCGCTTGGAAGCATGCGCGCTCGACAGTTCTCGAACCACTGTACAGTTATTTCAGACCATAGTGCGAGGCGACTTCATAGCGGCATGACTCTGGAACAAAAAACCGAGGACCAGATGAGACGTAAGGCGGGATTCTACGGCTGGAAGCTGTTGGCGGCGCTATCGTTCATTGTCGCAGCCAACGTGTCATTTCCTCTTTATGGAGGAGGTCTGATCGGCACCTACATGGCTGCCGATCTGCACTTTGACCGCAGCACTTTGGGTGTGGCTTTTGGAATATTCCAGTGGATGATCGGTTTGCCTGGACCCTTGGTCGCACTCTCTGTGCACAAGAAAGGCGTTCGTTTCACACTGGTGCTGGGAACTTCATTGGTGGTCATCGGTGCGCTAACGATGGCGCTGTTCGTTCATACCCGGGTGCAGTTGTACATAGTGTTCGGCATCATGATTGCTTTGGGGGCTATAACGGGCGGAGCGATTGCGGCGCAGACCGCTCTCGCGCGCTGGTTTGAGAAAAGGAAGGCGCTCGCGATATCGATGATGCCCGTAGCCGGGGCCGTCGGAGGTTTTGTAGCACCCCTCGTGTTGTATCGGGTAATTGTGCTCTTCGGCGGAAATTGGCGCGCCGGGTGGTGGTTGATTTGCGGATTGAGCTTCTTGGCTACGATTGCGGCTCTGGTTTTCGTAAAGGAGCAACCCTCCGACCTGGGCCAGTTCCCGGATGGTGAATCGGCAACGCCGCCGGTCCGTAGTTCGCTTGGACCCGATACCAAAATCGGGCGGAGCGCTTATAAAACCACGGAGGAATGGAGCTTTCCCGAAACGTTGCGATCATCAAGTCTGTGGCTCATGTTTGCTTCGGCGCTCGGATACAGCGCGGCATTTTCAACTGTGCTCAGCCATGCCTCCATTCATCTTACTAAGGATCTTGGGCACACCCCCGCCGAAGCCGCGTTCTCGCTCTCTGTTCTGTCGATTGCGGGGCTAATCGGCACGTTGACGGTTGGTGTCTTGGGCGATCGTTTTGAATCCCGGTATATTTGGACCGCCGGTTCGCTGGCCTCGGGACTTGGAATCCTTGTACTTCTCAACGCGATCAGTGGGACAGATTTGTACTTGTATGCGGCTCTCGTCGGATTCGGGTATGGTACCGGCATGACCTGTGTCATGACGCTGCCGGCAAACTACTTTGGGCACCGGGCCTATGCTGCAGTTATTGGATTTTTGTGCGCCTCCGGAACCACGGTGGGAGCACTCGCGACGTATGGGGCAGGTTACACTTACGATCATTTCGGGACCTACGCCCCGGTGTTCTACCTGATTGCCATATTGGGTTTCGGAGGCGCGGTTCTGGCGCTGTTCATAACACCGCCCGCCCGAAGGGGCGTCCCTACTCTGGTAGCTGCGGCGGGCAGCCAAAAGGATTAACAGCACGACGGAACCGCTTTCCGTCGAAAATGGCAGCGCGTGAAACGTAGAATCAACGACTTACAGACAATTCCGCGCCCATATGTCGTCCACACGCCCAAAAGCCATCTTCATCCCTTTCCGTGGACCCCGTCGTTTGGGGCCCATCCCCACTCGGTCAAGCCAGGCTGCAAGACTCGACGAAATTCCGGTACTTACACCGCTGGGTTGCCAGCGGGAAACCCGAACGCGACCATAAAAGCACTCATAGTGTATACATTCATCACGACCAAACTGCGAACTCAATCGCATTTTTGTCGCCCTTTGAAACATAGTTATACAATTTATTATCAAACACTTAAAAAAATCTTCTTGACATTCAGACCGCCCTGTGCGTTAAATAAAGTCCATATTAGCTGCATGCGGTACGCACACAGTCAACCTGCTGTGATAGCAGCGGGTTGGCTGCTGTGGGTGGCCCCGCCCATCTCTCATCTGGCGGGCTCAGGAGTCCTGGCCGGGTGCCGGTGCGGCAATGTGAACGGGCAGGTACTGCCAAAGCTCGGAAATTCTGGCACAGGTGAAACCGGATAGGCAAGGGGTTTCGTGTGGGGGTCGCGATGTGCGATGAGACGTCTGGAGAAATACTCTTCGCGGTTGGTTCAGGACCGGACGTGAAGACCACGCCGATCGGCCTAAAAGGCGAGGCGCTGATGGCGCCAGTGACCAACATTCAGGGCTACTCCATCCATGACGGGCCTGGGATTCGAACCATAGTGTTCCTGAAAGGCTGCAACCTTGTGTGCCGGTGGTGTGCCAATCCTGAGTGCGTTGTTCCAAGCCCGGAGGTCGGTTTCATCAAGTCACTCTGTACTCGCTGTGGCAATTGCACGGGAGTTTGTCCGCAAGAGGCGCTCAACTTTGATTCCGAGGGACTGCCTTCTATAGGCCGCAACCGTTGCACCGGCTGCGGCAAGTGTGCTTCAGTCTGCGGCTACCATGCGCTTCTTCCCTACGGCAAAATAATGAGCCTTGAGGAAGTGTTCGACGCGGTGAAGGCCGACAAAATGTTCTACGAGACCTCCGGCGGTGGCGTCACCGCGTCCGGCGGGGAACCGCTCCGGCATCCCGAGTTTGTGCGCGCCCTGTTCGAGCGCTGCCATGCGGAAGGAATTCACACCTGCATAGAAACGTCAGGGTGCGCCCCGTCGTCGGCCTTGCTGCAAGTCTTACCTTTTACCGATTACGTCCTCCATGATTTGAAGCACATGAATGCGGAAATTCACCGTGAATTCACCGGCCAGCAAAACCATCTCATACTCTCCAATGCGAAGCTCGTTGTCGAAAGCGGCGTCGATTTCCTCTTCCGGATGCCGTTGATTCCCGGCGTCAACGACAATTTGGAGAATATCCAGGCGACCGCGGCCTTTCTAAAAGGCCTGGGAAAGAAAGCGGAGCGCATCGAACTGATGCCTTATCACCGCCTGGGAGAGAGCAAATATCTTGCCCTGAACAAACCGTACCGTCTGCACGGGCTATCTGCCATTGAGCCATCCCACGTGGAATCGGTAAGGCAGGCGTTCGAGAATAACGGAATCCGATGTTCGGTGTCCACGTAAGCTCGCTCGCCGGTAAGTGCTTAACTTACAGAAAGGTTGCTTATGGAACTCACTTACGAAAACGTTTCCGCATGGTTTGACCAGTACTTCAAAGAGGTTGTTGCCAATATTGGACCTCTTGAGACTGTGCCCAAGAACGGCAAATTCTTCACCGACGATTTTACCTACGCGTATCATACCGTCCCCGCGACCGCCGAGTTTACCCGGGGACTCGCCTCCCGGGAACAACTTCTCTCGCAGATGGTGCATCCAGGACTTCGCGAGATCATCAAACCAAAGTATTATGCGATCAACCTGAAAGAGATGATATGTGTCGTTCGCTTTGAAGATAATATGGTCGCCGATAGTGGAGAATTGGTGGCACAACCGTTTCAAGCCTCCGCCCACTACACTTTTGTGCCTGCCGCAGATACCGGGATAAAGATCAAATTGTTGGAATACTGGACATCCAACCAGACACCCGAGAACATCGCCAAAACGCAGGCGGCATGGTTCAAATACAGCAAGGATGCATTTAAAGGCATCGTCTTTGACTGGTTAAGAGCGAGGTATTAGACCGAAGACAATTGGGCTGAGAGTGAATATGTGCCGCGAGTAGGCTGGCTCGGTAGTAAATGCTTTACGAACCAAGAAAGGATTGCATATGGAACTCACTTACGAAAACGTGACCGCGTGGTTTGACAAGTACTTCGAAATCGTAAACAAAAATATGGGGCCCCTGGAAACGGTGCCGAATATTGGGAAGTTATTCACAGACGATTTCACTTACAACTATTACACCCTCCCTCCGGGGGGCGATTTCACAACGAGCAAGGCGTCCCGCGAGGAACTTATCATGGGAATGGTGCATCCCTCTCTGGAAGAAAAGATAACGCCAAAGTACTATGCGATCAATCTCAAGGAAAGGGTCGTGGTCGTTCGCTTCGAGGATCAGACCATCGTCGACGGAGAATTGATAAGCACTTTCCAGGCCAGCGCCCATTATACTGTTGTTCCTGCCGCCGACACGGGACTGAAGATCTGCTTGTTGGAATATTGGACCTCGAACCAAACTCCGGAGGCTGTACGACTCACCAGAGAGGCATGGATAAGCAGTAGCAAGAAGGCGTTTGAGGGCCTTGTGTTTGAGTGGCTCAAATCGAGGTATTAGCCGGTAGCGAGGCGACGTTGCGGCATAACCTCGAGAACGAAAGATCAGCAGCCGGCCGGGCTTAGCCCAAGACCGGAGTAGGAGGATGAGAGATGGCAACAACAACGGCCTCAACCAATCAACCGAAGAGCGCAGGAGCAGGAATGGAGAATCTCTTTCGGGAGATCGACGCATTGCAGCTCAACGATCGGCTTCTCCAATGGAAGGAGGCGCGGCGTGCCGCGCCGATTACCGTCTGTGTTGAGCGAGAGAGACTTGCCCTCGAGTCCTGGCAGGAGACCGAGGGGGAAGATATCGAGATCCGAAGGGCAAGGTTGTTCCAAAAACTGACGGCAGGCGCCCCCATAAATATTCTCGAGACCGATCTGATCGTCGGCCGGCTGGCGGCCGGCATGCTCGAAACCGTTACCCAGAGCGACCTGGCCGGAGACTACATCCCGGGACTGTGGGAAGACGCGGATGAACTGGCCTTGACCATGACCGTCAAGGGAGCCATGTCCAGGAAGAACAGAGAGGTGGTGAGGGAGGCCGCCAGGTATTTTCACAAACGCTCGGCGCCGGCACACGTACTGGATGCCTGGCATCAGGTGGTGGGCGCGTGGGCGGATGATATGGAGGAGGGCAAGCTCAAGGACCCGTGGCAATCGGCGGCGTTCTTTCCCTCCTGTGTTGCCTCGCCGCTGTGGAGCAAGGTGCTGGCCAACGGGTTGCGAAACTTCATCGATCGGGCGAAGGCGAAAATTCAGTGGTTTGTGGAGACCAAACAAACCAACATCGATAAGCTCTATTTCTGGCAGGCCTCAATCATTGCCTGTGAGGCAGCCATTGCGTATGCCCATAGATATGCCAAGCTTGCCCGCGACCTGGCAGAGAAAGCGGAGAATCCCGTCAGAAAGCAGGAACTGCTGGAGATTGCCCGGGTCTGCGAGTGGGTCCCTGAGAACCCGGCGCGCACCTTCCACGAGGCGGTCCAATCCGTACACTTTATCTACGTGTGCAAAATCCACGAACAACCGCAATCTCCCCCAGTGATCGGCCGAGCCGACCAGTTCCTGTGGCCGTACTTCCAGAAGGACTTTGAAAGCGGGAAGTTGACGCTGGCGCAGGCGGCGGAAATCCTCGAGCACGCCATCTCGCACTGGGGTAGCCACACCTTCGTTGCCAATGCCGACTTCAGGGAGAATCACCAAGTAAACTATGGGCTGCAAAATATCAATGTGGGCGGTGTGGACAAAGACGGCAACGACGTTGCCAATCTTCTGAGCTACCTTCTTCTCCACGTAGTGGGTCTGATGAAGCTGTCCACCCCGAGTGTCGGCATCGAGTGGTACAGCAACACCCCGCGCTGGCTCCTAGACAAAGCTTTAGATACCAATGTCAAGACACAGGGCGGGACTCCCATGTTTGAGAATGGCGGTCATGTGGTGGAACGTTTCATGGCAGCGGGAGTGCCGCGGGAAAAAGCACGAGATTGGTATTCTCAAGGATGCGTAACGCCTATTTGTTCGAATACAGTCGATCACTATGGCGCCGAAGGGATTGGATCATTTAACGTGGCCGCCATTTTCGATGTAATGTTGCATAACGGCGTATCTGCGATAACAGGTAAGAAGGTAGGTCTGGACACTGGAGATCCCCGCACTTTCAAGACCTTTGAACAATTGTACAATGCATTCAAGAAACAGTATGAATTCATTGTCGGGCGCATTTTTTGGCTGGGAGCCATCGCCCGTAAAGAGAACGAGAAGTATGTGCGTTTTCCTTTTCTATCGAGCGTCATGGCCGACGGGTGCATGGAGTATGGGGAGGATTTGATGACCCCCAATCCTGCCTATCATACCTTCCTTATTACAGATCGGGCGAATGTAGATACCGCCGATTCTCTTCTTGCCATCAAGAAACTGGTGTTTGACGAGAAGAAGTTGACCATGGATGAGCTGATGAATGCCCTTGACTCCAACTTCGAGGGCAAGCGAGGGGAAGAGATAAGGCGGATGTGCGTGGCGGCGCCCAAATTCGGCAATGGCATCGAAGAGGCAGACTTGATGGTCCGTGACGTGGGTAACTTTTCTGCCAACTTTATTCTCTCGTATGACAATTCTCCGTATCCGCCTTTCAAGATTTCCCGGGAAGGGCTGTCGTGGCATTACTTCGGCGGCTTGGGCGTAGGCGCTCTGCCCAACGGGCGGAAATCGAAAGAACCGTTAAACGACGGCTCGATATCGCCCATGCGCGGCATGGATACACATGGCCCGACCGGTGTGCTCAGATCCGTACTCAAGGCCGGGTTTGACGAATCGACGGTATCCTGTTTGAACCAGAAGTTCGCCAAAAGCACCATGAACAGCCCGGAGAGTCGGGCAAAACTCGCAGTACTCACTGAAACATTCATGAAACAGGGCGGCCAGCACATCCAGTACAACCTGGTGGATGCGGCCGAACTGCTCGACGCCAAAGCCCACCCGGAGAACCACCGGGACCTTGTGGTCAGGGTAGGAGGGTTCAGCGCCTACTTTGTAGAACTGAGCCCTGAGATACAGGATGATGTAATTAACAGAAGCGAACAGGGGCTCTAACCCGCATTTCTCACAGGTGCATTGCGATTGCGGTGACGATGGATAGGAAGAGCATTGGGAAAGGCCGTCTTTTCATGGCATAACTACGTTGTCGAAGACGTAGTGATTGCCGTGCGGAGGCGGCCTTTCTGATGACAGAGTGTGATCAAGAAGCGTTCTCGTTTGCATCTCATTTTTCGGGCCGTGTGGAAGCCGGGTTCACGGCAGGTCAAGTATCAACCGACGGCGGGCGCTGCTGCTGCGGGAGACCGACCGGAGGATCAACCTGCTGGGGCGGCTGGCGGGTTGTTTCAGCGACGGACGCCATCAAAAGCAGGTGGAACACCAGCTTGGGGAGATGCTGGCGCAGCGCATCTACGGACTGGCGCTGGGCTACGAGGATCTCAACGACCACAAGCAGTTGCGCCGCGATCCGTTGTTCGGGGTACTGAGCGGCAAGCGGGAGTTGGACAATCCGCTGGCGGGTAAGAGCACGCTGAACCGGCTAGAGCTGGTGGGCCGCACCGGCCGTTATCACAAAATCTCCTGCTCGGCCGAAGCCATCGACCGATTGCTCGGCGATCTCCACATCGAATCGCATGCCGTCATGCCGGAGCGGATCGTGCTGGACCTGGACGCGACCGACATCCCGCTGTACGGCCATCGCCGGAGCGCTTCTTCCACGGCTACTACGACAGCTACTGCTACCTGCCGCTGTACATCTTCGCCGATGACCGGTTGCTGTGTGCGCGGCTCAGACCGACCAACCAGGATGCGGCCGCCGGCGCGGTCGATGAAGTGGAGCGCATCGTCAGACAACTGCGGGCGCGCTGGCCCGAGGTCAAGATCGTGCTGCTTGTACCAACCCCCAAGCATAAAACTCAAATCAAATGTGCGAAAAATATCGTACGTTATCCGGCCAGAAAAACGCGCTTACCAGCTTACTAGCTTACTTAACCATCCAATAGCGAAAGATGGAACCGTGGGGTCCACGCCGTCCGGTACCGATGAAGACATGCTTGCTCAGCCAGTCATGCGGGCCCGGTGGCACCTCGAAGCTGGGTGACAGCCGCATGTAATACTCCGACGGATCCACTTTCTCCTTTGCCAAAATGCGTTTCAGCACATCGGGCGGTCCAGAGCGCACGCCGTGGACGCGGAAGAAGATTAACGTTCCATCGTCCGCCTGCAGGAGGTATGTAGCGTCGAATCGCGCCGTTAAATCGTCACAAATTACGGGGTGATCGCCTCCGCTTTGCGGGACAACGATTCCCTTGATTCGCGGACCTTCGAACGTGCCTTCTTGCACGATGACGGTCCCCCGAGTATGGGTTGCCGTATGAATGTGAAAGCGCTCACCCAATCGAACGCGTAGTTCCATCGCGAACTCTAGCTCTAGCATCGAAATTTCTCCTCAGGATTGTAGTTCACAATACTTCGTAATACTCGAAATCAGTGTAGCCGTTTCGTCGGTCTCCCTTACCCACAAACAAGGTTCGGGTCATCCACTCGTGCGGGCTGTCTTTGGCCACGTCGAAGATGGGCGTCACACGAAAGTAGTAGGAATTCGGATCGACCGGCTCGAGTGCTTCCATCTTGCGCGAAATATCAGGGGGGGCATGACGGCAACCGCGATTCATCATGTAGATATTGGTGCCATCCGCAGCCACGATAATGTAGCGGGCGTCGAAGACCACGACGCCGTCGTTGCGGATGAACGGATAATCTCCTCCGCTGTGGGGAAGCACGATGCCTTGGAGACGGGGTCCCGTAATCGTCCCCCCCGCCACACCGATAAAACCGCGGTACCCGCCACTTGGCAACGGCCCCAGCTTAAGGCGCGGTCTCGGATCGAATTCGACATGAATGCTAAAGACGTATCGAAGTTGTAGCTCTGTTTCTTCCATGCATTTCTCCTTGCTCCAAATTGGCTGGGGTCAACGCGCTGAAACTTGCGCGCGAGATTCCAGGTTGTCCTCGGTCTCGACGACCAAGGGTTTGCCGTGCGTTTCGTACCGTAAGAAGCTGAGAACCACCCCGGCCGCAACGCAAAACGACGACAAAAGTAGGAAGCCGGGCAAGATCGAAGCGCTCGTGGCCTTCGGGGAAAGGATGCTGCCCGCGCCTGCGACCAAAGCCAGAATCGCTGGCCCGATCAGCTTCGCCAACCCGCTGGCCGCTTGGCAAAGCCCGGTTCCCTGGCCCGCCAAGCGCACCGGATAGAGTTCTGTCGCATAAGGAACGATGTTGGTGAATCCACCGTCGTAGGCAAGGGCACCGACCAGCAAACAGAGGAAGAAAACTGGACAGCCCAGCAGGAACGCGGAGTGGAAAACCGCCGCCGCCGCCAGGGCCAATGCTGATGCCCAACACGAGATCAGGGCGGACTTCCATCTCCCGATCATGGCCGGCAGGACCGAAAAAAGGACGCGCCCCAGAACGCCCGCCAGGCTCACCCAAATAAAATAGTGCGCCGCCGCCTGCGGCGGGATCTTTAGCAGCAAGGAAACAATCGTGGGACCCCAAAGCCCCACCCCGAAACCCGCGATGCCGACCCCGGTAGAGAGACTTACGATGACCCAAAACTGGCGCGGGTAGCTGTACAAATCTCTCATCCGGACCTTGCGCCTTTGGATTGGCTTCGCTTCAGGCAGCGGTACTTCATCCATTGGCTTGTTCAGAAATTGAGCAATTATCTTTCGAGCTTTCTCACCTTCTCCTCGGGAAAGCAGCCAGCGGACCGATTCGGGAGCAACGAATATCAGTAATATCGCAATCAGAACCGGCGCAACTCCGAGAGCAGCGAGCCCCCGCCAGCCAAAGAAAGAGAGCATAAAGGCGACCAACACGGAAGCAAGCACGACGCCCAAAGGAGCGAGCACGCCGGCGGCGCTGGAGATGAAGGTTCGGTACCGAGTGGGCGTAATTTCGACAATCAGGGTGGTCTGCGCGGAGCTGACCCCTCCGTAGCCAACTCCCACCAGAAAGCGAAGCAGAGCAAAGGCAAGCCAACCGCCATCTGGGATCAACGAGATCGCGCCTGCGCTGAGGGCATAGAGTATCATGCTCAGAATCAGAATTGGCTTTCGCCCCCACTGATCGGAAGCTCGGGAAAGCATCATGGCGCCGAGGATCTGCCCCACCCCTGCACTCAAGAGAATGAGCGACGTGCGGCCGTACGTTAGGTGCCATAGAGGACCAACGATCGCCACGAGAAAACTGACAATGAAGAAGTCAAACAGTTCCACCACGCTATGCACGATCAGAACGACCAGTAAGACCCAGTAGCGCGCTGAGAGCGGCGAGTTATCGAATACCGTGAGCAGGTCGGGCGGGCCGTTGCGCGTCAGGGATTGCGTCATGAGAAGTCCTAATCAAACTTGCGGGGCAGGTTCAACCGAATAGGAGAACAGCCGTTCAGCCCCAATGCGCTCTTTAGCATGAACGGGTGAGCAGGGTTAACATTTCGACGTTAGCTCACCATGAAGACTCGAAAAATGAGCTTCTCTGGAGTTCGGTCCCCAATTGCGACAAAGATGTGCTTCGTAAGCCAGTCATGTTGGCCCAGAGAGGTTTCAAACACAGGCGCCGAGACAAAGTAGTAAGTGTCGGGATCGACTTCGAGGCGTTGCAGGACTCGCTCGATCACTTCGGGTGGTCCGTGCCGGTAGGCGCGGTTCTGCATATAGATAAGCGTCCCGTCCTCATTTTCAAGAACACACCTGGAATCGCTGGCGCCGACGCCGTCCATCCTGGCGTGCGGCCAATCGCCTCCACCCGGGCGAATGATCCCGCACAAACGCGGCCCCTCGAAATCTCCCCCCAAAATTGGGGCGAAGCCACGCTGCCCTCCTGAAGGAACATTGGGTATGAAAACAGGGCGCCCCACATCGAGATGGGCCTCGAAGGCAAACTCGAACCTGGGGTGCCTGGCGTTTTTCGGCATTTGGTTATCGCTTGTCAATCAAACCTCCGGTAATGTAGTGACTGTGGCAGGCACGCGAGTCAACAACAAATACGGGACTGGAGCTATAAGCCTGGATCATCTGCTGAAGTTCCTAATGACAGAGATGCCGCGAGCTACTCGCCTTTGTCTCGCTTCAAAAGCACTATCTAGCTGGATATCCAGTTCGGCCGTGAATGGCGTGTTCCGCTGGTACAAGCCGGGATTGAAGGGGCCGCTGGAGGACGTGGCGGATGGGTTTGCCGAGCCAGTTCTAAAGAGCTTGCGCAGCCCCGGCAAAGATGAGGAGGCGTTCATGCGCTAAAGACCTCAAACAAAGCTGCCGCCCCCATGCCGCCTCCAATACACATGGTAACTACGGCGTACTTGATCCCGCGCCGTCGCCCCTCGAGGAGAGCATGCGCCGTAAGCCGCGCGCCGCTCGCGCCGTAAGGGTGCCCAAGCGCAATCGCTCCACCATCCACGTTAAGCCTGTCGTCCGGGATTCCCAAAATGTCCTGACAGTATAGTACCTGCACAGCAAAAGCCTCGTTCAGTTCCCACAACCCAACATCTTCCACCGTCACGCCGGTCCGCTTGAGCAGCTTCGGAACCGCAAACACCGGCCCGATTCCCATCACTGCGGGCTCGCATCCTGCCACCGCGAAACCTTTCAGAGCCCCCATCGGAGACAGCCCTTTTCTTTCGGCAGTCTTCGCATCCATTACTACGGCGGCTGCCGCTCCATCTGAAAACTGGCAGGCGTTACCGGCCGTAATCACACCCCCCGGAATAACCGGCCGGAGCTGAGAGATAGTTGCCAGAGTCGTGTCCGAACGAATACCTTCATCGCGATCCGCAACCACCTGCTTTGCGACCAGTTCTCCAGGCTTTTCGCCCGGCACGGCAGCCGTTGCCTGCAACGGCACGATCTCCTCGGCAAATCGGCCTTGCTCAGCCGCAGCCGCCGCGCGCAACTGACTCTGCGCACCATATGCGTCCTGACGTTCGCGTCCGATTTTGTAACGGCTAGCGACCTCTTCTGCCGTCTGCACCATGGGCCAATAAACATCGGGCCTCTCGCGGTGAAGCGTAGGATCTTCGAACATATGCCGATTCATCTCGTTTTGCACGCAAGAGATGGATTCGACGCCTCCCGCGACGAAGATTTCGCCTTCGCCACTCATAATCCTTTGTGCGGCGAGAGCGATGGCTTGCAGCCCGCTGGAGCAGAAGCGATTCACCGTCAGACCCGGCACGGAAACAGGAAGTCCGGCCCGAAGCGCACTTTGGCGAGCGATATTTTGCCCATTGGCTCCTTCAGGATTCCCACACCCGAGAATCACATCTTCGATCTCTTCCGGGGCGAGCCGCGCGCGTTCCAGGGCATGGGCAACAACGTGGCCGCCGAGCTCGGCACCGTGGGACATGTTGAATGCGCCCTTCCAAGACTTCGCAAAGGCCGTGCGAGCTACGGAAACGATAACTGCTTCACGCATAAGCTTTCCTCTGGACGAGCCAGCCGATTGTGGTCACCTGAGTCAACTGGATACCCATCTTCGTTGAGACTAAGTTTCTGCTATTGCGCCGCCACACTTTAATCAAAGAAGCCTTGCTTTTGCGCCACCAGTCTCTGAAGGAGCGCCGCTGGTTGCCAGTACTCGCCGTGTCTGCCGCAGGCGAACTGTTTGATAGTCCGCTGAACGAACGGCAGCCCTCTCATGTCGGCATAGAACAGCGGGCCGCCTTTGGCGGGAGGGAAACCATAGCCCTTAACATAAACCACGTCGATATCAGAGGCTCGTTGGGCGATCCCCTCATCCAGCAGCTTCGCAGCTTCGTTGACGAGAGCGAACACCAGGCGATCAACGATCTCTTCATCCCCGAAGTTGCGCCGCTTGATCCCGAGCTGTGCGGAAAAATTCGCAATCCATTCATTCACTTCCGCCGAGGGCTGGGCCTTGCGATTGCCCGGAAAGTAGTCGTACCATCCCGCACCGGTTTTTTGACCGAGCCGGCCCTTTTCGCAAAGGATGTCAGGCAACTTGGAATAGATCGTGGAGGGATTCGTCTCATAGCGGCGTAGGCGCACTTTCCAGGGAATGTCATTTCCCACCAGGTCGTTCATGCGAAATGGCCCCATCGGGAAGCCGAACGACTCAAGGGCGGCATCCACCTGCTGCGGAAGGCAGCCCTCTTCCAATAGAAAGCCGGCCTGGCGTCCGTATTCCTCGATCATGCGATTTCCGATAAACCCGTCACACACTCTAGCGACTACGGGTATTTTTTCGATCCGCCGCGCCAGCGACATTACTGTTGCCAGCACCTCATCCGCAGTCCTTTCGGTTCGGACCACCTCAAGCAGCTTCATAACATTCGCGGGGGAGAAGAAATGCATACCGATCACATCTCCCGGCCGGCTAGTGCGTGAGGCCAGGTAGTTCAGGTCCAGGCTTGAGGTATTACTCGCCAGGATTGCGCCCGACTTGGCCAGGAGATCCATTTGCCGAAAAATCTCTTCCTTGACCTGCATCTCTTCGAACACGGCTTCGATAATCAAGTCGGCACTGCCAATCGCCTTCATCTCCAGCGTTGTCGTCAGCAGTTCCATGCGGCTCCCGACCTGGGTTTCGGCTAGACGCCCCTTCTTCAGAGCAGTCTCGTAAGTCTTCCGAATCGCCTGCGCTCCGCGTTCCAGCGCCGGTTGCGTGATGTCGATAAGCGACACCGGAATTTCGTGATCGAGAAAATTAATTGCGATTCCGGCGCCCATGGTTCCTGCTCCGATGACGGCAACCCGCGCGACTTTGCGGAGCGGAACATTCGCTGCCAGGCCTTCGACTTTGCTCGACAGCTTCTCTGCTGCAAAGACATGACGCAGAGCTTGTGACTGTTTTGAATGCAACAACTCTATAAAGAGTGCAAGCTCAATCTCGGAAGCCTGCTGAAACGTATTCTGGAACGCGGCTCCCAGGGCATCAAGAGCCTTGGAGCCGGCAACAGATCCCGGCTGAAGCCTGTTTCGATGCGCTTGTAGATAAGCTTGCCAGTTGGGATAGTCCAACGGGACCGAACTGTACCGAGGAATTTCGCATGTCCGAACTCGCTCCGCATACGCAATCGCGTGGATCAGAAGATCCCCGCTCACCAATTGGTCACAGAGCCCTGTGTCCTTGAGCGTATCAGCGGGCTGAAGGTTCCCGTTTAGGATCATATTCGCTGCCGTTTCCAGTCCGACGAAGCGTGGTAAACGCTGCGTGCCAGTGGCGCCTGGCATCAATCCGAGCTTGATTTCAGGCATGCCCACCAAAGTTCCAGCTTGAAAAATACGATAGTGACACGCCATTGCAAGTTCGAACCCGCCTCCCACTGCCATCCCGTGCACCGCCGCAATGATGGGTTTCTGCGAGGAGTCGAGCACTTCGAGAATCTTCCCAAGCTGCGGTTCACGCAGGGCGGCGCCGGCAGCTAACTCATCCACGTCGGCTCCTGCGGAGAAGCCCTTGCCGCTGGCGGTAATGACAATCGAGCGAATCGAAACCTCGTCCAGAGCGCGAAACAGGCAACCGAGCAAGTCGCTGCGCAGCGGAAGACTTAGCGTGTTCACCGGCGGAGAGTTTAGCTCCAGCACTGCAACATCTCCGGCGACGCGATAATTCACCAGCATGTCAGCCTCCATCCACGTTCAATCGGTGTCGGGAACGCCCGCCTGATCCACTATGCCTTCCGGTCAAGAAACTCTCGCAAGCGAGCCCGAAACGTGTCTCCTCTGGCTGCCTCCAGAAATCTTTCCTGTTCGGAACGCAATTGTTCCGCAAGCGAAACCTGAGAGCTTTCGCGCAGTAAAGTCTTATTTTGTCCCGATTGCGAAACCTTGCTGAGCTCACCTAACGCCAAGGAGATCGCGCTATCCCACTGTGCATCATCCACCAATCTCGACACTAAACCCATTTGCTGAGCCTTATCGGCGCCTAGGGTGCGATCGGCGAGCACAAGCTCCATCGCCCGGCGATATCCGACCAATCGAGGCAACGTGTAAGTGAGCCCGCCATCGATACTAAGTCCTAGCGAGGGTTGACCTAGTTTAAAATACGCCTTTTCGCTCGCAATCACCCAGTCGGCCGCGCAGGCTAACCCGAATCCGTAACCGATCGCCGCTCCACGGACAGCAGCAACCACGACCCTGGACATCGCCGCGACCTTCAAGATGATTCCCTGAGCGACATGGAGAGAGGCAGATAGCTCATCAAATCTTTCATTCTCCACAAGCGATTTGAACCAAGTGAGATCAGCACCAGCCATGAAAGCCGAGCCGGCTCCCTGAAGCACAAGCGGCAGGTTGGAATCGTCGGTACTGACCTGGTCTAATGCCTCGTTCAGCGCATATGTCATCTCCGCATCTATGGCGTTTAGTTTTGCGGGATTGTTTAGCGTTATAAACCAAGCGCGCGCGTCCCGGCTGATCGTCACCCTTGCAGGCATGGAAGAAGAGTTGTTCATTGCGGCTAGGATCCTTTCGCTACCGTCCCAAAATGTGAATACAACAAGCGCCCGCTTCCAGCCCGGCGGCGAAACCGCCAATCATCTGAGCTAGTCCCAACTTGGCTCCGGGCACTTGTCGAGCACCGGCGTGGCCTCGCAGTTGCAGTGCGATCTCACAGATGTTCCGAACTCCCGAAGCGCTCGGAGGGTGACCCAGGGAAAGCAGTCCACCGCTTGGATTCACGGGACAGCGGCCCCCCAGTTCCGTGTCATGGGAGCGCAGCAGGGCAAGAGAGTCTCCGTGGGCACACAGGCCGAGATCTTCATAATGCACCAACTCCTCCGGAGCAAAGGCATCGTGGACCTCTACCACATCGAGGTCCCCTGGGCCAACGCCAGCCATTTCGTAAGCGGCGAGGGCGGCTTTCTTGCCGACCTCAAAGGATGTTAAGTCCGCCTGCTCGAAGGCATAGCTGCCGGAACGCAACACCGACGCGAGGATTTTGATTGGATGGTCGACGAAACGCGAGGCCAATTCTGCGGCGCACAACACCACTGCCGCCGCCCCATCGGTATTGGGGCAGCACTCCAGCAATGTTATGGGATCGCAGATGACCCGCGAATGGAGTACCTCTTCCAGCGTAAGCTCTTTCTGATACTGCGCCATGGGATTTAACGCGCCTGCGCGATGGGCCTTTACCGAAATCTGCGCAAAATCCTCCCGAGTCGCGCCACGGGTATGCATCAGCCGCCGCGCAATGAGGGCGAAGTCAACGGGAATCGCGCCTCCGAGCTGCCCGGCCAGGTCGTCTTCACCAGGAGTGATGATCTTTCCGGCGAACGGACCGCGGGTCATCGACTCCAAACCCACCGCCAGCCCGACATCGCACAGCCCGTACGCTATGTCCTTCCAGAGGCTGCGTACCGCCGTACCTCCTCCCGCGCAGGCGTTCTCGACGTTCACCATCTCGATACCGGAGATTCCAATATCGCGAAGAAGAACTTCGCCCGTGACCTGGTCCACATACAACCGGGCGGTGAATGCCTCCTGGATGTACCGCGGAGCTACATTGGCGTCCTTCAGGGCCGCCCACACGGCTTCCCGGCCCAGGTCGAGCGTTTGCTTTTCAGGGAATTTGCCGAATTGACTCTGCCCCACTCCGATAATTACGACATCTCGCATAAACTGGCTCTCTGGTCGTTATGCTCACATTGGCTGCTGATGAGAGTTACACTGGTACGAATTCAAATCCGGAGACCGCTAGGCCGTCCCCGCTCCACAATATTCTGGGGCGCGCTTCCATCTCCATTCCCACAGTAAATTCCCGATCGGGCTGCTTGGCGATCTGCGAGAAAACCCGAAGACTATCTCCGAGTTCAATGAGACCTACGGAATACGGAGGCTTGAAATGGAGGGTTGGCATGTAAACGGTGGTGAAAGAAAAAAGGCGTCCAGCCGGGCCAGATTCCGTCTCGCGTGTCGCGGCGCCGCATTTCAGACAATGTTGCCGGCGGGGAAAAAATCCCTGTCCACAGTTCTTGCAGTGGCTGGTCAGCAAAACCACATACTGGCCGTTGACTGCAAAAATTCCGGCTCTGAAAGGCTGCTCCATGCTACATGCCCTCCACGCCGCCACTTACGTGCAGCACTTGGCGGGTTATATATCGAGCTTCGTCGGAGGCAAAAAAAACAACCGCAGCGGCAACGTCCTGCGGTTCTCCGATCGCCCGCAGCGGAATTCGTTTCAGCAGTCGCTCCCGTACCTCCTCGCTGAATTCTTGGGTCTTGGGAGTATTGATCAACCCGGGCGCGATACAGTTCACCGTGATGCCCTTGGGCGCCAGTTCGAGCCCCAGAGCTTTTGTCATCCCCACAATGCCGGCCTTGGAGGCGCAGTAGTTCACTTGTCCGACATTTCCGCGATAAGACATAGAAGAGATGTTGATAATTCGACCATGCTTCCGCGCGATCATGCCGGGCACCACCGCACGGGTGCAGTAGAAAGCTCCTGTGAGATTTAGCCGGAGCACATCGTCCCAGGCTTCGTCGCACATCTTCTGAATAAGGCTGTCTTGAATTATGCCGGCGTTATTCACCAGAATATCGATCGCGCCGAGTCGCTCTGCAGCTTCGGAGACCATGATGCCCACTTGTTCGGCATTGGTAATGTCGGCGAAGTTCTCTTCTGCCTTTCCCCCGGATTGGCGAACCATATAAGCTGTTCGCGCAGCCTCTTCCCGGTCAATATCGTTGACCAGCACACTCGCCCCTGCCTTCGCCAGCGCCAGGGCAATGCCACGGCCGATTCCACCTCCAGCGCCGGTCACCAGAGCAGATTTGCCATTTAAAAGAAAAGTCATTTTTGCTTTCTAGGCCACCGTACGAGCCATTACGCATTGCCTTCGTTCAATATCCGTCGAGTGGGAGAGCTACCAAAGAGCGCAGCTCCGTGGGTCAGAAACACCCTCCAACCGATGCGCCGAGAACTGCAACAGACACTGGGCGGAGGCTAAATCGCTTCAGTCATTCCGCCCAGTCTGCCGGGTAGATCAGATCCAAGAAAAACGAACTTCAGAAAAGGAACCTTAATCCGAGTTGAATCTGCCGCGAGTCATGACTGGTAGCTGTCATTATCCCCGCGGTCCCATTTCTAACCTGGGGTCCGGTTATGGGCGAAGATTCTTCGAAAAGGCCATTCCACGGAGCACCCTCACCTGGAGCGGCGCCGTTGTATGGCGCCTGGAAGTTCACGTTGTTAAATAGGTTGAAAAATTCCCCGCGGAGCTGAACGTGGAACCGTTCCCGAACGCGGACGTCCTTCATGACGGAGAAGTCTGTATCAAACACCCCCGGACCGCGCATGCAGTCCCGGGGAGCGTTGCCGATAGTTCCCGGGGCCGGCTCGTCGAAGGCATTTACGTTAAACCAATCATTGGGGTTGCCTTTGACAAGACTGTTATTGCAGGTGAAGCCCGGCGCCATATTGGGACGCTCTGGCGTTTGTATTGTACCCTGAGGATTATAACCAGCAACGTCCCATCCCACCAACGGAGTGAACGGCTGTCCGACATTGCCGCTCATTAAGCCGGACAGCTGCCAGCCTGAAACAAGCTGGTTCCCATGGAAGGGCAACTCATATACAAAGTTGATCGTGAAAGATTGGGGAGTGCCGTAACCACACTCACCGCGTTCTGCTGCGGGGTCATAGGGATTCTGGAAGACATCACCATTGTCTACACCGGTGCCACCAGAATCGATATCGATGCATTTCGAGTAAGTGTAAGCCGCTTGCAACTCCACTCCGTGGCTGAAGGGGTGGGACAAGTTGACTTGTAAGGCATCGTAGAGGGCGCTCGCGACCGGGTTAGCGAAGTTAAAAGATGAGAGATTGGGGTTCGCGCGCGGATACGCATCCAATTTTCCGCTAGGATCCACATACGCAAAGTGGTACACCCCTTGGGCGTCGATGGTCGGAATGGGCGGATTGACATCACTCATCGCGAGGGTTTTTACGGCATGGGTGCCCACGTATCCCACCGTCAGAATGGTATTCGCGAAAAGTTGTCGCTGGATATTGAGGTTCCACTCCAAAACGTAGGGAGTGGAGGCGATATTGTAAGGAATCTCTCCGATACCCCCGTTGGGCAGGCCCACATTCGGGCAGCTCGGGCCAATCACAAGGCATGGGTTTGGATACGGACCGAAGAATCCCGGCTCCACGATGCCATTATACGGCGGGTTCCCCGCAAACGCATTCGCGTATGAGTGCGGAGCGAGCAAGTCGTCGAAGACCCCGAATCCGGCGCGAATCGAAGTTTTGTGATCTTTGAACGGATCGTAAGCAAAGCCAATGCGCGGCTCAAAATTGTGGAGAGTCGGGTTCTTTGCAAACGCATGGTTCACCGCGGTAAAGATCGTGCCTGTAGCCGGGTTGATGGGAGCTGTAAGCGGGTTGACGAGAGCGTTGCAGTTGTGAGAAATGCACGTAGGATCGGTGACAAAGTCGTAGCGAAGGCCGAGATTCAATGTCAGTCTCGGACGCACTTTCCAGTCGTCGTTGATGTAAGGTATGAGACGAACTTCGTGAAACCAGCGAAGACCATCATATTGGCCGGGCAATGCCACTATGAATACTTCTGCCTGATTCTGTATGAAGGGAATCACTCCGCCGAATACATAATGACCCGCGCCGGCCGCCGGACTATTGATCATGCTTTCTACGTTCGTGACCCCAAACCCGAGACTGGGGGTATGGGTACCCTTGGTCGCGACCATATCATCCGCCACGCCGATCTTGTTCTGAAGTTCCTCAAATGGATCGTCGAGGAACCCCCCCAAATTACTCAAGCCGTTGGTCGTAATCGCGCCATCTTGCCGGCCCGGCATAAACTCGAGTTCACTATCGACGTCGATTTGGTGGGAACTGTTGTCGGTGCGCACAAAACTGAGCCGCGCGGTATTTACCAGCGTGCTACTGAATATGTGCCGCTCTTCCGTGGCGAAGTACAAGTTCGGGTTCGCCTGGTAATCCGGCCACAGGGGGACTGCCGAAAAGGGAAACGGACTGTAGAAACTCGACCGGTCGGTAATAATGCGCGAAAAGACCGAATCCTTAGGCGAGAAAACGTAATCGACGCGCCCAAACAGGTAGTTCTCGTTGGAGATTTCGTTGGCAACTTGCGGCACCGAAGCAATACCGCTGCCGTTCGGACCCACCTGTGTGCCGGGGCTTGGGTATAAATCAAGCAAAGGTACAATAGCGGGGTTTACGCCATAATAGACTCCGCCCACGTAGCCCCGGATAGCATCGGCGTCGGGAACCTGAGCGATTTCCGTTCGCCCAAACTTTTGCCGCAGCCCCTCATAGTTGAAGAAGAAAAACGCCTTGTCTCTCTTGATCGGTCCGCCCAGCGTGCCGCCAAACTGGTTCCTGATAAATTCCGGGATGGGCGCCGTTGCGATATCGAAGTAGTTCTTGGCGTCGACTGCGCTGTTGCGGATGAATTCGAGTGCCGAACCGTGGAACTGGTTCGTGCCCGACCTGGTCACCGCGTTGACGGCCCAGCCATTGCCGCCATACTCGGCGCTATAGGTATTGGTCATCGTTTGAAACTCAGCAATCGTATCAACTCCCAGCGAACTGCCGTTTGACATCGAGCCGGCACCGTGGCCAAAGTAGCCCTCGCTGTCCACGCCATCGATAAGAAATGCCTGATCCTCGGGCCGGAGTCCGTCGACCGAATAGGCGTCGCCTTTTCCGTAGAGGCTGATGGAGGCGACGGAAGGCTGCGCTATTGCCACGCCGGGCGAAAGGGAAATCAACTGCTCATAGTTGCGCCCGTTCAGCGGTAACTGCCTCATCTGCGCCTGATCGACAACGCTGCTGACGGAGGAAGTAGTGGTGTCCACTTGCGCAGCAATCGAGCCCTGCACTATGACGGTTTCCTCTGTCTTTCCGACGGGGAGGGTAAAATTAATTACCAGTTCGCTGCCGACCGCGAGCACGACGTCATGGCGTATGACGGTTTTAAAGGCCTTCATTTCCGCCTGAACGTCGTAGTTGCCGATGGCCAGAGGCGTAACCGTATATGCCCCTTGAGAATCTGCTGTGACCACACGAATAACGCCTGTGCCGGTGTCTTTCACGGTAATCGTTGCACCGGCGACGCCCGCGCCTGAAGAATCCGTGACCGTGCCATGTATGGCCGCCGCGGTTGCAACTTGCGCATGAACACGATAGCTGCCAGCCACAAAAAGCAGCAATGCAGCCAGTGCCAAAATCGAAACGAAGTTGAGTCTCGCGAATTTGCAAAGCATAAAACACCTCCAATCAAGTTGTTTGCCGCGCTCGGCGCAGCGACGGTCATTAGCGATGCCAGTTTTCACCCCATCTTGACGATGGCCGGTCACGCACGGCGACCGGCCGACAAGCCGGAAGCGAACAAGCCGAAGTAGCGCGAACTCTTTCTTGTGGCCCTCACATCTGTAGCCACAAATCGAATGTTGCCGAATGAGCGACACAGTAGACCAATCCCAATAATTCTGTCAAGAAGAAAATGAACGCCCATTAATATTTTGGGTAACGCCCATTAGTAATCTGGGTGTAACTACTTTAGAACGGCGCATAACCCGTGTAAAATCTCGAAGCGGAGAGCAGCAGGAACCCTGGGTCCGGCTTATTTGGATCAGGGTTCGTAGGCTGGAGGGATGAACACACAAACACCATTTAACCAACTGATTCTGCAGCAGTATCTCGCAGAGCGAGCCCCGGCGATGAGACGGCGGTGTGCCTTGTACTGGCAGGCCGGGGTGCATCTCTGCCCGAATACGCCAGACCACCCGGTTCCTGTTGCTCTCACAGTTAATGGTGGTTCATTTTTGTCTTGACAGTTCCATGGGAATTCCCTATTATCGCTGGTGCTTTCGACCTCTGGCATATTCTCCGTGTGTCTCCGGTAATGACGGAGAGTGTTGTTTTGCCCCTCGCCCGCCCAATGTGCTGGCCGCGGCAGACCAAGGCATGAGGCAGAGTGCGAGACGCGGCTCAACCGCGCAGTGGGGCTGCTCCTCGCAAATCGAACGTAAAGGCGCGTTTTGGACTATGTTCGCATGCCTGGGAACTTATCCCAAAGCTGCTAGTTGAACTGATTGCTTACGGGACCGAATTTAGCAAAGACAATATTGTGTATTCGCCGGGACATTGAGGAATGGTTGCGATGAGCGAGTGGAAGAATTCAGGAGAAACTGCGGCAATTCGCAGCCTAGGCCGGCGCAGATTCTTAAGCGATGCCTCGCGTCTGGCCGGCGCCGGCATGGCTTCGTTTATGCTCACTCCGCTCTTCGATTTGCCAGCCTTTGGACAGTCCTCCCCGGGGGCCACAGTGGAGACCACTGCAGGTAAAGTTCGCGGTACGGTCCGCAACGGCATTCATGCTTTCAAGGGAATTTCGTACGGAGCATCGACGGCAGGGGCAAATCGCTTCATGCCTCCAAGGAAACCCAAGCCGTGGACAGGTGTGCGCGACGCGTTCAAGTTTGGCCATCAGGCGCCTCAGAAGATGCACTTCACGGCAGTGGTCGCGCCAGAGGCTGATCCAGCCGAAGGCTTCGATGAAGATTGCCTGGTGCTCAACGTCTGGACACCCGGACCCAACGACGGGTCGCGGCGTCCCGTGATGTTTTGGGCGCACGGCGGGGGATTCTTCGCGGGGAGCGGCTCCTGGCCGTGGCTCGACGGAGAAGCACTGGCCCGGCGCGGCAACGTCGTCGTTGTGACCATCAACCATCGGCTGGGCGTTTTCGGCTATCTCCATCTCGGAGACATTGGCGGGGAAAAGTATGCCGCTTCCGGCAATGTGGGCATGTTAGATCTCGTCGCCGGTCTCGAATGGGTCCGCGACAACGTCGCGCAATTCGGCGGCGACCCTACCAAGGTAATGATCTTCGGCCAATCGGGCGGGGGTGGGAAGGTGTGCACTTTGCTCGCAATGCCGGCGGCAAAGGGTTTATTTCATCGCGCCGTAATGCAAAGCGGCTTGTTGCTGCGAGCTACCCCGCGCGATGAGGCGAACGAGACCGCCAGGGTATTGCTCAAGGAGATTGGAATAACATCGGCCAAGATCGACGATCTTCAGCGCGTGCCCGTTGAAAAATTGCTCGCCACACACGCGGGAGACGGCGTACCGCCTATGGGTGGAGCGATGCGACTCGGGTATGCCCCGGTGGTCGACGGCAACATTCTGCCTTCTAATCCGTTTGACCCGGTCGCCAGTCCCGTCTCTGCCGAAATTCCGCTGCTGGTGGGCTGCACGCAGTACGAAATGACGCTCTACTATCTTCAAGACCCTGCCGCCTTCACCCTCGACGAAGCCGGTATGCGCGCGCATATTGTCGACATTCTGGGCGAAGCAAATGGCAATCGCGCCGTTGATACTTACGGGAAAGCGAACCCCGGCGCGAGTCCCAGCGACATTTTTTTTCTGATCGTCAGCGACCGGTGGATTCGGCGCGAATTGATCCAGTTGGCGGAGCGTAAGTGCGCCCAAGGCAAAGCGCCGGTTTACATGTATTACTTCACCTGGCAATCTCCCGCCGAAGGAGGCCGGCTGCGCTCGCCCCACACGGTGGAGATTCCTTTCGTGTTCGACAACACCGGCATCCCAACGGTCATGACGAAGGCTTTAACGGCCAAAGCACTCGCCGAGAAGACGAGCGCTGCGTGGATCGCGTTTGCGCGCAGCGGCAACCCGAACCACTCCGGCCTTCCAGAATGGCCTGCGTACACGCCGAAGGAACGCGCAACGATGATGTTCGACAACACGTGCACAGTGGTTAACGATCCGGGCAGCGCGGAGCGCAAGTTCTGGGCGAGTCTCCGGCAGACTTAATTACACAGCGCGAGTTGTGATCGCGGCCAGGGCTGAGTGTCGTTGGAGCGGCACCGCTGCTGGTCAACAGGGGAGAACGCATGTTGAGCTTGCAAGTCACTGGAGCTGGCATTATCTGTCTTATGTTTCTATCCTCCGCCGGAGCAGAGTCTCCGGATGCGACGGCCCCGCCGATAGCGACCGTCAGGACTGGCCAGTTGCGCGGTTCTTTGGAGGACGGCATCTATATCTTCAAAGGCATTCCTTACGGCGCGCCGACTGGCGGGGCGAACCGCTTCAAACCTCCGCAGCCGCCGAAGACTTGGACAGGCATCCGCGATGCGCGTAACTTTGGGGATCGATGTCCGCAGATGGCGCCCACCGGTGGCCGCGAATTGCCCAGTGAAGCGGGCGAAAGCGAGGATTGCCTCGTGCTCAACGTTTGGACGCCCGGGGTGCACGATGGCAAGCAGCGGCCTGTCATGGTGTGGTTGCACGGAGGCGGCTATATCAGCGGTTCGGGTGATTCACCGATTTACGATGGCGCGCGGCTCGCCAAGCGTGGCGACACCGTAATCGTCACCCTGAACCACCGGCTGAATGTCTTGGGTTATTTGTATCTTGGAGGCATTGCCGGTCCCGAGTATGCCGATTCCGGCAATGTCGGCCAGCTTGATCTGATTGCCGCGCTTCAGTGGGTACGCGACAACATCACCGAATTCGGCGGCGACCCGCAACGGGTGACGATCTTCGGTGAATCTGGTGGCGGTCGCAAAGTCGCTAATTTAATGGCAATGCCGCTGGCAAAAGGTCTCTTTCAGCGCGCCATTCTGCAAAGCGGCTTCGAGTTCACCGCGATCCCGGCGGAGAAAGCGACCGAAACCGCGGATGCCCTGCTGGCAGCGCTCAATCTGCGCCGGAATCAGGTGGACGAACTGCAAACTCTTCCGGTGGCGAAATTGCAGGAGGCCTTCCGCAAAGTCACCGGTGGTACACCGGTTGGCGTCGGGCCGGTCCTCGACGGGCGCTCGGTTCCACGCGATCCATTTGCGCCCGACGCCCCTCCGGCATCGATCGATGTTCCTGCGATTGTGGGCTCCAACAAAGACGAAACGACATTCCTGTTTCCGCCGCCGGATGCTTTCGATCTGGACTGGGCGGGTTTGAAAAAACACCTCACTGCTGCTTTGATCGACTTTTCCATTGATAGCGACACCGAGTGGGAGAGTTTGAAAAAACACCCCACTACTGCCTTGCCGTGTGCCGATGTGGATAGATTGATCGCGGATTTGCGCGCGCTTCGTCCGCGAGCTACTCCGAGCGATCTGTATTTCACGGTCACGACCGAACTGGGGATGGGAGCGCATGCGCGCACGTTCGCCACTCGCAAGGCCGCCCAGGGCGGTGCGCCGGTGTATCTTTATCGCATGGAATGGGAAACGCCGGTTGACGGCGGGCGTATGCGCGC
>Ga0182027_10003088_pt1 | contig 26647 bp, 19 predicted proteins | sample 712E1DmetaG_FD_121300 | JGI IMG/M metagenome (GOLD analysis project Ga0182027, IMG submission 121300) | Permafrost microbial communities from Stordalen Mire, Sweden - 712E1D metaG (Illumina Assembly) | ecosystem: Environmental > Terrestrial > Soil > Wetlands > Permafrost | place: Sweden...
GAAGCGCTGGCCGCGCCCGTGCTGGGGATGTTTAAGAAGTTGGAACGGCTCGAAAAGCTCGGTTACGGCGAGGCGGCCCGGATGGCGGTGGATTATCTGCATGAAGTGGAGATGTGCCGGGACCCGGCCAATTTTAAGAGCAAAGTGATGACGCCGGAAAGGATGGCGGAGTTGCGCGCGCATTCGGAGGCACAGGCCAAGAACCCGCCGATCAAGCGCGATCCGATGGAGGCGGCGATGGACCTTTACACGAAGATGGGCGATTTCATCGCCAAATCAAGGAGCAAGGATCGGGCCGTTGAGCCGCGGGCCAAACGGCCCTCTTGCGCCCGCAAACCAGCCCCGCGGCGCGGCCCTGGCGGGGCGGCCGCCGGCCTGTCCGCCGGCCTGTCCGCCGTAGGCCCGGCGAAGGTGGAAGGCCCCGCGCAGGCGCAAACCCCGGCCACGGCAGGGCTGCGCGGCGTGGACGGGGTGGATTTGGTGGACGGCGCGAAGCCGGAAACCCCGGCTGGCGCGACCTCCGATCCGGACATTTCACCCCCCCTTGCCACACCAGTTCCGCCAAGCGTCGGCACCGGGGAAATCAAGGCTGGTAAAGGCTAATCAAGGTATTTTCCCATGCCATTTTGAATGACCATGAGCATCAAGCAGGAGGATTTGAACCGGCTTGCGGGCCTCCCGTCCCCGTAATCTCCGGCGGAGGCGGATGCGCGCATCATTTTCAAATCTGCTTGATTCGTGTCCTGAACGGATGGATTGTTGAATTATGGATAAAGACATTGCGGGCCTCATGGCCTCCATCTTCGTCACGTCCCTGGCTGGACTGGCTTTGGCCCAGGACTCAACCGTGACGCCGTCCGTGTTGCCCCGCGCCGGCGCGGCGGCGCCCGCCCTGCCAGGGGAGGTTCGCGTCGCGGCCCAATCCGGTCCCGTGTTGCTGCAGCCAGACATATCCTATCGCAACGAAATCCAGCTCGCCATTGACCACGGGCTGCTCTGGTTGCAGACCAACCAAAACAGCAATGGCTGGTGGTCCACCCCCGAGCATCCGGCCTTGACGGCCCTGGCGTTGAGCGCCTTCATGGGCAATCCTTCCCAACATGCCGCCGAGCGCGCGCCGGAAACGGTGGCGCGCGGTTACAAATTCATCCTCGCCAGCGTCAAGCCCGACGGCGGCATCTACCACCAGGAGGACGAGAATTACAACACCTCCATCTGCCTGATGGCGCTGCTGGCCGCGCACAAGCCGGAGTACGACGCGGTCGCGTTGCGCGCGCGGCAGTGGATCATTGGCCAGCAGACCACCAACAGCGGCTCGCCCTTCGACGGCGGCGTCGGCTACGGCAGCAGCGCCACCGGGCCGCACACGGACATGAACAACACCTACACCGCGCTGGAAGCCCTCTATTACAGCAAGGACCTGGCGAAGGACAAGCCGCTCGCCGGGGCCAAGGATTTGAATTGGGAGGCGGCGATCCATTTCATCGAGCGCTGCCAGAACCTGCCCTCGGTCAACAAGGAGCCGTGGGCCTCGGATGACGCCACCAACAAGGGCGGCTTTATTTATTATCCCGGCCGCAGTTCCGCCGGCACGCAAACCAACGCCGGCGGGCGCGTGGCCTTCCGCTCCTACGGCACCATCTCGTACGCCGGTTTGCTCAGTTACATTTACGCCGACCTCAAGCGCGACGATCCGCGGGTGACGGCGGCGTTCGACTGGCTGCGCGGCAATTACACGCTGGAGGAGAATCCCGGCATGGGTCCGTCGGGTTATTATTATTATTTACAGATGATGAGCAAGGCGCTCTCGGTTTATGGCGTGAACCAATTGCCGCTTCAGGACGGCAAGACGGTGGATTGGCGCAGGGAACTGGTGTCCAAACTGATGAAGCTCCAACAGACCGACGGTTCCTGGAGGAATGAAAACGAGCGCTGGATGGAGCGCGATCCGGTGCTGGTCACCTCCTATTCAATCATGGCCCTGGAAATTGCCTGCCGCGGACTGTAGAACAAATTATGAAACTCCCGCCGCTTATTCCAATCCTGGCTCTGGCGCTGCTCGCTTCCTGCGCCTCGGCTCCGCCGGGGGGCGCCCTCCCGCGCCAGCAACAGTTGGCCAACGAGGGCGCCGCCGCCATGAGCGCGAACGATTATGCCAGAGCGCAGGCGCTGACAGCGGAGGCTGTCCGCATTGACCCGCAGTTTGCGGAGGCTTGGGCGGGACATGGTATGGCCTCCGCGAGTCTGGGACAGGCTGACCACGCGCGCGAGGCTTATGAGCGGGCGCTGGCGCTGTATCAGGCTCGCCACCGCAAGAATCCCTCCGACGCCAACCCGGTTTTGCAGCAGGTTTTTTTGCTGACGGTGCTGGGCCGGCCGGCCGAGGCGCAGGCGTTGCTCAAGCAAGCGCGCGCGGATTATCCCACGGACGCGCAGCTTGCGAAGATCCCCGCGGATTTCACCGCAATTAAGGAAGCCTGGAAGAGTTGGACATTGGAGGCGAAATGACGGCGCCTGATTTTGTTCCCCTGGGTTTGGCCAGGGGCGGGCGGATCGGCTGGATTGCCGTGGTTAAAGGGAAAGCAGAAGTCTCTTAATCTCGTTCAGGCGGGCGGAGGGGGTGGCGCGCGTCAGGCGGGGAAATTTGCCGGAAACCATCAGATAATCATGGTTGCGCGTGAGCATCAGTTTGTCGCCTTTGGTCTCGATGACCGTCACGTTGCGGTCGGCGGCAATGAGTTTCAATTCGGTGGCTTTGAGAAGCAATTCCGCCGGCGGCGGCAGGGGGCCGAAACGGTCGCGCAGTTCGTTCTTCAGGCCGCGCAAGGCGGCGGGATCGGCGGCCTGGGCCAGTTTGCGGTAAATGTCAATGCGATGGCTGGATTCGGCAATGTAGGCGGCGGGAAAGGAAGCGAGGCTGGGGGCGATTTCTGCTTTCCGCTTTCTGCTTTCTGCTTTCTCATTTTCCGGTTCTCCAATCCAAGCGGCAACTTCGCGGGGGACTTGGATGTCCAGGACCGGACTGGGAGGAGGAGGTGGCGGCGGCGGCGGTGGCGGAGGAGCGGGGCGTGCTTCCAGGGGGTGGACCAGGAAATCCAGGCGCAACTCCACTTCCGCGCGGGGTTTGATCTTCTCGCCCTTGAGGTTGCTGACGCTTTGTTTGAGGAGCTGGCAGTAAAGCTCAAAGCCGACGGCGGCAATGTGGCCGCTTTGTTCGGCGCCCAGGAGGTTGCCGGCGCCGCGGATTTCCAGGTCGCGCATGGCGATGCGGAAACCGCTGCCCAGGGTGGAATACTGTTTGATGGCGCTGAGCCGCTTGCGCGCCTCCACCAGCAGCCCGGCATGGCGCGGCAGCAGGAGATAGGCGTAGGCCTGGTGTTTGTAACGGCCCACCCGGCCACGCAGTTGATAGAGATCGCTCAGGCCAAAGCGGTCGGCGCGATCAATGAGAATGGTGTTGGCATTGGGGATGTCCAGGCCGCTTTCGATGATGGTCGTGGACAGGAGGACGTCGGTGCGGCCGTTGACGAAGGCGGCCATGACCTCCTCCAGTTCGCCGGCATCCATCTGGCCGTGCCCGATGGCGATGCGGGCCTGGGGAACCAGGGCGCGCAAACGCTGTCCCACCGCCTGGATGTCCATGACGCGGTTGTGCAAATAAAAGACCTGGCCGCCACGATTGAGTTCGCGCTGGATGGCGTCGCGCACCGTGCGCTCATCGTAGGGGGCGACGAGGGTCTGGACCGGCAGCCGGTCCTGGGGCGGAGTTTCCATGGTGCTCATGTCCCGCGCCCCGGCCAGGGCCAGGTAAAGGGTGCGGGGGATGGGCGTGGCGGTCAGGGTCAGCACGTCCACGGTGGCGCGGAGTTGTTTGAATCTTTCCTTGTGCAGGACGCCGAAACGCTGTTCTTCGTCAATAACAACCAGACCCAAATCCTTGAAGGCCACGTCGCCCTGCAAGAGACGGTGGGTGCCGATGACGATGTCCACCGAGCCGGCGGCGAGCAGGCGGAGGACGGAAGCGATTTCGCCGCGGGTGCGAAAGCGGGAAAGCAGTTCGATGCGCAGGGGATAATCGGCCATGCGTTCGCGAAAGGTGTTGAAATGCTGCTGCGCCAGGACGGTGGTGGGGGTGAGGATGGCGACTTGTTTGCCAGCCAGGGCGGCTTTGAAGGCGGCGCGGATGGCGACTTCGGTTTTGCCGTAGCCGACGTCCCCGCAGATGAGGCGGTCCATGGGGCGGGGGGCTTCCATGTCTTGTTTGGTGGCGGCGATGGCGCGAATTTGGTCGGGCGTCTCCTCATAGACGAAGCTGCTTTCGAATTCGCATTGCCAGCCGGCGTCCGGCGGGAAGGCGTGGCCGGGCTGGGAAGCGCGGGCGGCGTGGATGGCCAGCATCTCGCCCGCCAGGTCCCGCACGGCGTGTTCGGCCCTGGATTTGGTTCTGGCCCAACGGCCGCCGCCGAGGGTGCTCAGGCGCGGGCGCGCCTTGCCGGAGCCGACGTACTTGCTGACCAGGTGCGCCTGGCTGACCGGGACGTACAGTTTGGGAGCGGGCGCGCCGGGATCGGCGGAACGATATTCGATGACGAGGCATTCGTCGCCGGAAGCCGGGGATGGGGCGCGCGGAGGCGCGTCCGGACGCGAAGGCATGGCTTGCAGGCCCAGGTAGCGTCCGATGCCATGCTGGAGATGGACCACGTAATCGCCCTCCTCCAATTCGGAGAAGTTGATGTCCAGCAACGAGCGGCTGGTCTGGGCGTGCGGGGACTTGAGGCGGCGCGGACGCTGGACTTTGTAGCGGCCAAAAACTTCGGCGTCGGTCACGACGGCCAGTTTGGCGGCCTCGAAGAGAAAGCCGCGGGCGAGCGCGCCGGATCGCATTTGCAGTTGACTGGTTTGGCCCAGGCCGTAATCGCGCCACACTTCCCGGAACCGCTGCTCTTCGCCGTCGTTGTTGCAGAAGATGCAAACGCAATAGCCCTGGCGCGCCCAGCGATGGAGCTGGGCAAAAAACTCCTTGCGCTGGGCATCGGCGATGTGCGCCTCCGGCGGACGGTCGCCGATGGGACGGAAAAGCTCCAGGCCTTGCAAGACCAGGGAGAAGGATGGGACCGTTGGAACCAATGGTCCTTCAGGAATTGGCGGCGCAAACCCCTCGGGGGCTTCGGAGAATACATTTTCCATTTCGCCCGCGCTTACGGAAACCATCCCGCGCCGCGCCACATCGTCCTGGAATGCCTGCCAGGATATCAGGAGCGGGTGGCCGGGCTGGGCCTGGGATTCGAAATGAAGGGCGCGCTCGCGCAAACCAGCCGGTTCGCAGAGGAGAAAAATGGAGCCGGACGGCAGATAATCGAGCAGGGTGGCGGCGGGTTGAGCGGCGTCTCCGGCCCGGGCCGCCGCTTGCTTCAAGATACCGAGCTCGCCGCCCGGCGGAATGATGACTTGCGCCACTTGCTCCCGCGAGATTTGCGTGAGGGGATCGAAGTGGCGCAAGGACTCCAGTTGGTCGCCAAAGAACTCGAGGCGGACGGGGAAGCGGCTGGTCAGGGGCCAAAGGTCGAGAATGCCGCCGCGCAGGGAAATCTCGCCTTTTTGAGAGACCTGGGCTTCCGGCTCATAGCCCTGCGCTTCGAGCCATTCGATCAAATCCAGCGGGTCGGCGCGTTCGCCCCGTTCCAGGCGGCGGGTGCGGCGGTCCAGTTCGGAGGGGGACAACGTCTTTTCGAGCAAGGAGGCGACGCTGGCGACAACGACCCTGGCTTGGGGAACCGGTTTTTGGGCGAGCGCGACCAGGGTTTCCAGGCGTTCGCTGATGACATCAACGTGGGGCAGGCGCGCTTCCTGGGGCAGGACTTCCCACGAGGGATAGAAAAGCGGCCCTCCTTCGCCGGGCGATGCTTCAGGAACCGCGCGATGCGCGAGCCAGGTTTGGATGTCTTGCTGGAAGACTTCCTGGGTTTTCAGGTCCTGGGCGACGACTACGACGGGACGGCTGGGGAACAAGTATGAAAGCAGAACGGCCAGGAACGGGTGGGCGGCGGGACTCACGGCGTCCAAAGACAACAACTCCCCCTGCTCCACACATTCGCGCAGGCTCTGCACGGCGGGAGTTGAAGCTACGACCGAAAACAAATCGCCGGTCGCCGGAACTGACGGCTTTATACCAACAAGGAAAGCTGGCCCCGGTTGGCGGAAAATTCAAGGCGGCATTTTTTGGCGGTTTTTTTTGGTTGAAGCGCGCCTCTTTCTTGGATCATCATCGCAGTCACAGCACAAATTGCGCGAACTATGAAAAACACGACCCGTATTGGTTCTTCCGTTCTTATTGCGTTCATTACCCTCGGCCATTGCCTGCCGGGCCGGGCGGCGCCACCCGTGACCGTTGAAACCAAGAATCTCGTGCTTCAGGTGGATGCGGACAACGCCCGCTGGTCGGCGCAAGTCAAAGGCACGCCCATGCAGTTGAACGACGTCCACTTTCTTCCCGGCGACGACGCTTCGGGCTGGACGATCACCAGCGCAATCAACAACAACGACACCAACCTCTACGGCTCGTTCGCGACCGTGACGCTAAAAGGGACCAAGCCCGGCCAACTGGATTTCGACTATGAAGTGTCGGCCGGCAAAACCGGGACCGACATCCTCGTCAGCCTGGGCCGCTCCAACAACACGGGCAAGCCGGTGGACATAGGGGACATGGATTATTTTGTCTCGAGCGATGCGCGGTTGGGCGGCACCGAGGACAAATGGGAAACGCTGGGGACCTATTCCCGCAACCGCGACTACTACGAGTTTTGGGCGGTGATTAACATGACCCTCCCAAAAACTTACCAGGTCAATCATGTCGTCCGGGACAACGACACGGGGAACAGCCTGCTCATGGGGCATGTCACGACGATGAAGGGCGCCTCCCGGTTTGAGGTCGCGAGCGGGTGGCAGGGGAAGGTTCCGGACCGCATGCAGGTGCGGGGCTATTGCAGCTACAAAGTGACGATGCCTCCGGGCAGGAGTTTTCCGGGCGAAAAGCTGCTGGTTGACTTCAACCAGGACGCGCTGCGGGCGATGGAGCACCAGGGGGACTTGATCGCGCTGGCCAATAACATCCGGCTCAAGGAACGGCGCCCGATCAACCTGGACGACAAGGAGCTGGTCGCCAACAACTATAGCCGGTTCCACGGCTGGATGTCCGGCGGCAGCGAGTCGAGCGCCAGGCAGTTCTTTCAGACCAACGGCCTGGTTGATTTTTACTGGGGAATGGGCGGACCCGGTTCCCAGGGGAGCTTTGGTTTTTATGGCATGGGTGGAGGCACACAGGGACGCGCCTCCCGGGTCGGTTATCCTGCCGGGGACTATCTTCCAGTTCACACCGTCAGATACGCGGGCGAGAAAGTCATTGATTTTTCCAATCCCGACGCCATCCAGCGCGAGCATGATCGCGCCTTCGCATGGGCCTCGGCGCAATCCAACACGACGGGCCGGGCGGAGATGGATTTTGCGGATTGGTGGGACAAGTGGCCGGGGCAGTTCGACCCGTATATGAGCGCCTTGGAAACCTATCACGCGGGCGGTCTCCCGTGGCGCCAGGCGATTGACCAGAAGTCCCCGCGGCGGGTCGTCCGCTCCAACATGGAGCCGGTGGATCACTCCTACGGCATGGTGGACATCTGCCGCATTTCGGAGGATGCCGATCACAGCTACGAGGCCAACCTCTCCTCCCTGGCCCGCACCGACGACACGGAGCAAATTCCCTTCACCGGCTCCCTGGCCGAGTCGGTGCTGGGCGGGGCCAACCGCTTCTTTTACAACGGCCGGGTCTTCTGGAACGACTGCGACGGTTTCCACATTTACAAGTACAGCGGCACCGAGTTCAACGCCGGCCAGGCCAAGGTGGACGCCAACTTCCACGCCCTCGCCGGCAACACGCTCTTCGTCTCCGAAGCCTTCAACGTGCCCTATCCCGCCGACCGCATCGAGCTTCTGAAGCGGATTTGCCCGCCGACCATGGATGTGGCCTATCCGGTGGACTTGTTCGTCCGCCGCCCGGCCCAAATCTGGAACATGCCCGTCGAGCGGCCGTTCGGAAAGTGGTGCGTCCTGGCGGTTTTCGATTGGATCGGCCAGGGCAATCGCGGGTTCTCCACCACGCTGGACGCGGCCAAAGATCTCCGCCTCGACCCGGACAAGGATTACATCGCCTACGAATTCTGGAGCAAGCAACTGATCGGCACGTTCAAGGGCAAATTCGCCCCCCGTCCCGTCAAGCCTTACGATTGCGACGTTTACAGCATCGTCGAGAAACAGGACCACCCGGTGCTCATTTCCACCAGCCGGCATGTACGCCAGATGGCCTTTGACATCAAGGACCTCGCCTACGACGCCTCGCAACGTATCCTCAAAGGCACTTCGCGGGCGGTGGCCGGCGATCCGTACCAGTTGCGCATCTACGTCCCGGACGGTTTCGCCGCCAAACGCGCGGAGATCGGCGACAACCTCGCGGCCACGATGAAAACGGACGGCAATCTGCTGATGGTGGACTTCACCACCACCACCGGCAAGGATGTGGATTGGAAGGTCGCCTTCTGAAAGGACTGAATGCTATGAAGAATATGCGGCTATTGATTTGCTCCTCGATCATCAGTCTGTGCCTGCCGGCGTTCGCCGACCAAACCATCGAGGTCAAGGGCGACGCCGGCGGCAAGCGATTTGACGGCATCGGCGCCGTGAGCGGCGGCGGCGCCACCTCGGTCCTGCTCAAGGATTATCCCGAACCCCAGCGCAGCCAGGTGCTGGATTTGCTCTTCAAACCCAAATTCGGCGCTTCCATGTCCGCCCTCTATGTGGAAGTCCCCGGCGATGGCACAACGCAGGGCACCGAGCCGAGCCACATGCATTCCCGGAACGACGAAAATTATTATCGCGGCTACGAATGGTGGATCATGAGCGAGGCAAAGAAGCGCAATCCCGCCCTCTCGCTCGACGGCACGGCCTGGAGCTGCCCCGGCTGGGTTGGCAACGGCCGCTTCTGGTCCCAGGACATGTGCGACTATTATGTCAAGTGGATCAAGGGCCTGAAATCCGGGCACGGGCTGGACCTGGACGCCATCGGCTGCCGCAACGAAAAAGGCGTCAGCGAGGATTTCATCAAGATGTTCAAGGCCACTCTCAACTCCAACGGCCTGGGCGCCGTCAAGCTCCATGGATTTGACAACTGGGAGCGAAACAAATTCGACTGGGTCAAGGACATGGCCTCCGACCCGGTCCTCAAAGCCGCCGTGGATGTCGTTGGCAATCACACCATGGCGGACAACGCCACCCCGGCCGACGTGAGAAAAATGCTTGACGATATGGGCAAGCCCATCTGGAACACCGAAGAGCACGTCTATAAGGAGGACAACTTCGATTGTGAAATCAGCGTGGTGCAGGCCCTCAACAAGAACTACATCGTCAGCGGCGTGACCAAGGTCGTCACCTGGTTTATGACCGGCTCGCTTTACCCGGTCCAGCCCCTTCCCGAGACGCCGTGCATCATTGTGGCGCACGATCCCTGGAGCGGCAACTATCGCGCGCGGAAAGTCCTCTGGGCCTATGCTCATTACGGGCAGTTCTCCCAAATCGGCTGGCAGTATCTCAACGGCGCTTGCGGCAACCTCGAGGGCGGCGGCACCTATGTGACTCTGAAATCGCCGGGCGCGGATTACAGCATCATCGCCGAAACCAAGGGCGCGCGCGCGGCGCAGGCCGTGACCTTTAACATCAGCGGCGGCCTTTCCACTGGGACGCTATGCGTCTGGCGCAGCAATGAACGCGAGCAGTTCGCGAAGCTGGACGATATTTCCTACCCCATTAAGCACCTGGGCGAGGGGAAGTTCACCATCACGCTGGACCCGAACTCCATCTACACCATCTCGACCACGACGGGACAGCAAAAGGGTTCGTTCGACAACATCCCCGCCGCCAAGCCGTTCCCCTTCCCCTACTACGACGACTTTGAAGGATACCAGAGCGCCAAAGCGTGGGGCTATCTGCCCCATTACTTGACAGACATCTCCGGCATCTTCGAGCTGGCCGGCCGCCCGGACGGGACGGGCCATTGCCTGCGGCAGGTCATCAACCAAAAGCCCCAGAGCTGGTCCCAGGAATGGATGCCCTATACCGTCCTGGGCGACAAGAGTTGGACAGACTACGAGGTGAGCGCGGATCTGTGCCTGGACAACGGCGGCTGGGCCGGGGTCATGGGCCGCGTCAACTACCTCGGCAACGGCACGACCTGCCTGCCCAAGGGATACTATATGCGGCTGGCCGGGGATGGAGCGTGCGGCTTGTACGCCGCGACGGGCACTCCCGGGCGCGGCGGCGGCACGGCGGCGGGCGCACAGCTTGCCACCGGCAAGGCCGGCAACGTCGCCGGCAATCAGTGGCATAATGTCAAACTGCGCTTTTCGGGCGCAACCATCACCGGCCTTGTGGATGACCTTCCGGTGCTGACGGTGACGAACAACCTCTATGCCAGCGGCATGGCCGGCTTGGTGACTGGCGGCGAAAACAATGCCCGCAACACCGCCTTCTTCGATAACCTCATTGTCAATACCGTCGGCGGCCCCAAACCCCAGCCGACGGTGTTCGCCCAGGATGCCAGCCCCCTCTATAAACCGTAAGGGCGTTTTCCTGGCGCTCGCATTATTTCTCTCCGCCGCCTCCGCCTTCCCGCAGGGCCGCGGCGGCAACCAGGCCCGCATCGAATACAACCGTTCCAATTACGTGAAATCCGAATGGCAGATCCCCATGCGCGACGGCATCAAGCTGTTCACCGCCGTTTATGCGCCCAAAGCCACAGGCCAGCCCTGGCCGATCCTCTCGCAGCGGACTCCGTACGGCATTGACCCCTACGGCCCCACCAATTATCCCGCCGATCTCGGCCCGTCGGATTTGTTCGCCAAGGAAGGATTCATCTTCGTTTATCAGGATGTCCGCGGGCGCGGGGAATCCGAAGGCGTGTTCGATGATCCGCCCGCCCATAAGCTGCGCTTGAGCGGACCCGCCGACACTGACGAAAGCACGGACAGTTACGATACGATTGACTGGCTGGTGAAAAACATCCCGAACAACAATGGCCGCGTCGGCTCCTGGGGCATCTCCTATCCGGGTTTCTTTTCCGCCTTCACACTCATCAACGCGCATCCGGCCCTCAAAGCCGCCTCCCCGCAAGCGCCCATGGCGGATGTCGGCAACGGCGATGACGCGTATCATAACGGCGCGTTCTTCCTGGCCGAAAATTTCGATTTCTACGTCAATTTCTGGCCCGCCTCATCCGATGCCGCTCCCGTCCCGTGGGGCGAGCCGTTCCAGATGGGAACGCCGGACGAATACGATTTCTTTCTTCGCATGGGAACCCTCGCCGACGCCGAAAAGGAGTATTTCCAGGGCCAGAACCAGTTTTGGACCACCACCGTCGCGCATGACACCTATGACCAATTCTGGTCGTCGCGCGCCCTGGTGCCGCAGATGCACAATCTCACCGCCGCGGTTCTCATCGTCGGCGGCTGGTTCGACGCCCAGGATCTCGGCGGCACGCCCCGGCTGTTCCACGCCATCGCGCAGGATGGCGGCGCCCCCGCCGCAACCCTGGTGATGGGACCGTGGTCCCACGGCGGTTGGGCGCGCGGCGATGGCGACTCGCTGGGCAACCTGAAATTCATCGAAAAAACCGGGCCGTTCTTCCGCGAGCAGATCGAGTTTCCATTCTTCCTACAGCACCTCAAGGGAAAGGGCGGCGGCATCAAATCGGAAACCGGCGCGGCCATTCCAAAAGCATGGGTCTTCGCCACCGGCAGCGGCCAATGGCATCAGTTTGACGCCTGGCCTCCCGCCAACGCCGTCCGGCGCTCGCTCTATCTGGATGCGGGCGGAAAGCTGTCCCTTGCCCTCCCCAAAGGAAACGCCGGCCAGTTCGACGAATACGTCAGCGATCCGGCCAAGCCCGTGCCCGTCGCCGGCGAAATCGCCGTGGACTTGCGCGAGGACTACATGACTTACGATCAGCGGTTCGCCTCCCGGCGGCCCGATGTGCTCACCTACCAAACGGAGCCGCTGGCGCAGGCGCTCACCATCGCCGGGCCGGTCACTCCCGTGTTGCGCGTCTCCACTTCCGGCACCGATTCGGATTTCGATGTGAAATTGATTGACGTTTATCCAAACGACTATCGGGATCCCCAGGCGGCGGCGGGCGGCCGGCGCAATCCGCCCGGCGCGGTCCCCATGGCCGGCTACCAGCAACTGGTGCGCGGCGAGCCGTTCCGCGGCAAATTCCGCAACAGCCTGTCCAAACCGGAGCCGTTCAAACCCGGCCAGCCCGCCCGGATCCAGTTCGCCATGCCGGATGTCATGCATACTTTCCTGCCCGGACATCGCATCATGGTGCAAATACAAAGCTCGTGGTTTCCCCTGACCGACCGAAATCCGCAGCGGTTTCTCGATATTAAAACCGCCAGGGCTTCTGATTTTCAGAAAGCCGTCGAGCGCGTCTATCGCGGCGGCCCGGACGGCTCCCGGCTGGACGTCCTCGTCACCGAATGACCGGAGTTTGACTGCGATGCGCGCCTGCCCTTCTTGCGGTGCAATGGAGGATGTTTTGCAGTGACAGGCAGGACGTCGCTGACAAAGAAGTCCCTTTGGGACTTCCTGAGAATAGCCCGGCGTTTCAACGCCGGGACTTCAACGCCGGGCCTCAAATTCCGTATTGCATAAGTCCCGAAGGGACGGCTGAATCATTGGCATGTCTTATGTCAGCTCCTATTTCCATTGCGTTTTCAGCACCAAAGAGCGCCGTCCTCTGATCACGCCCTCTCTGCGCGAAAGGCTCTGGCCGTTCCTGGGGGGCATCGCGCGCCAGAACCAGATGAAAGCCATCGAAATTGGCGGCGTGGAAGACCATGTCCACATCCTTCTTTCCCTGTCCTCAACTCAGTCCGTGGCCAAGGCGATGCAGTTGCTCAAAGGCGGCTCCTCCAAATGGGTGCATGAAACTTTCCCCGAGCACCGCCTCTTTGCCTGGCAGGAAAAGTATGGAGCCTTCAGCGCCAGCGTCTCACAGTTGGACAAGATCGCCCTTGATATCAAAGGGCAGGAGCAACATCATCGGAAGATGACTTTTCAGGAGGAATTTTTGGCGTTTTTGAATAAACACCAGCTTGAATACGACGATCGCTATCTGTGGGAGTGAAACAATGGGACTGTTCACACGACCCCAACCCTGCCATACTGCGCCATGCTAAAAATCGCCACCGCGCTGTTTGTCTTCCTCGGCGGATTCGCCGTCATGGTCCTGGAGATCATCGGCGCGCTCTATCTGGCCAAGGATTTTGGCGGTTCATTCTATGTCTGGACCAGCCAGATCGGGGTGATCCTCATCGCCCTGGCCCTGGGCTACGCCATCGGCGGCGCGCTGGCCGACCGTTTTCAACGCGCCGGTTTCCTGGCCCTCCCCATGGCTGTGGCCGGTCTGTTCATCTTCTTCATTCCCAAGTTCACCCCGCCGTTGCTCAACGCCATCGTCATGCGCCATCCCATGGGACAGAACATCCCGGCCCTCTGGATAAAACTGGACCCCGCCCTGGGCAGCGCGGTGGTCTTCTTCCTGCCCTGCTTTGCCCTGGCCATTATTTCCCCCTACATGGTGCGCATGACGGCGCGGCGCCTGGACCAGGTGGGGACGATCAGCGGGTTGATTTACGCCGCCAGCACCGTCGGCAGCATCGCCGGCGTTTTTGTTTCCGGCTATATTTTCATTGATTATCTCTCCGTCACCACCATCTTCCGGGCAACGGGCCTGGTGGCGCTTCTTCTCGCCGGATTAAGCCTGGCGATGGATCAATGGCTCAGGCCGCCCGAACGCGAAACCGAAAAACAAACCGGAGGCGGTTCGCCGTAACTTTCAAGCCGCCGCCAGCGTCTTTTCCCACACATGAACTTCGCCAAAATGAACCGCACGAACTTTGCATCCATCGCCGTGTCCCCCATCCCCGCTCGCTGGCTCCTTTGCCTTGCCGCCTTGCTTTGCGCCTGGAGCGCCCGGGCGCAAACGGAGAAGCAGGTCGTCTTTGAGCGCACCTCCGTGTATCATCACATCCAGGTTTATGATGAGGAAGGCGTCCGCACCCTCAGCTTCAACGGTTCCTGGGAAACCATGATGTCCCTGACCAACCCGTTGACCGGGCATTTCGAATATACCGAGTATTTTCAGATGCCGTTTATTTGGAATCCCGGCATCAAGAGCGTGCTGATGGCGGGCCTGGGCGGCGGCAGCACCCAGCGCGCCTATCAGCATTACTTCACCAATGTGATGGTGGACACGGTCGAACTGGACCCGGTCGTGGTCGAAGTCGCCGAAAAATACTTCCATCTGACCAATACCCCCACCCTGCGGATGCACACCAACGACGCCCGCCAATTCCTGCGCCTTTCCACCAACACCTACGACGTGATCCTGATGGACGCCTACTCCACAACCCGCTACGGCTCCTCCCTCCCGCCGCAACTGGTGACCAAGGAGTTCTTCACCATTGCCAATGACCGGCTGGCCTCCAACGGTGTGCTGGCCTACAACGTCATCGGCCAAATCAGCGGCTACCGCGAAAGACTCGTCGCAGCCTTGTACCACACCATGAAGACGGTTTTTCCACAGGTCTATATGTTCACAGCCGAAACAAGCCAGAATATCGTCTTTATCGCCACCAAGTCCAGGGAGGCTCTTTCCAAGGACCAGCTCCAGGAGCGGGCGAACGCCCGCATCAGTTCCGGCATCGTCAAGCTGCCCACGTTCTCGGAGCGGCTGCGCAACTTCTGGAACACCCCCCCGCCCACCGCCGCTGCCGCCACCACCCTGACCGACGACTTCAACCCGGTTGAAAGCATGATGGCGAATTAAAGGCCGCAAATTCTCATCTTTCTTTCTTGACCTGATATGCCGCAACCATTAACCTCAGCTTAAATCCGGGGGGAATTGCACTTGCGAAAAAGCATCCCCCTTTAATGCCGTGAAAGGAACCAGCTAACATGAAATACAATGCTCTCGACCGCCGAAATTTCCTCAAGATGTCGCTGATGGGCGGCGCCGCCCTGGCCATGCCTTGGAGCGCCAACCGCACCATGGCCGCCGCCGAACCCGCCGCCCCTGGAGGCCGCGGTCGGGGTCGTGGTTCGCCCCAGGGCGCCCCGGCTGCCCCCCCGCTCTCCTATGCCGACACACAGCCCAGCCGCGTCTCCCTGGCGGCCGGCGAGGATCGCGCCGACATAGCCTTCCAGGCGCTCAAACCCTTCTCCAAAGAAGTCGCGACGGCCATCGGCAACAAGCGGGTTGTCATCAAGCCCAACCTGCTTGAGACCAGCAGTCAATTGGCCGCCACCGATGCCAAGAATCTGGAGGGCATCCTCGAATTCCTCAAGTCCATTGGCAAGGATGGCAATGTGTTGATCACCGAGTCACCCGCCATGGGGAAGGCGCAAGTGGGGTACGTCAATTACGGTTACGACAAGCTGGCGGCCAAATACGGCGTCAAACTGGCGGAACTGGACGAGGATGAAATCGAGACGATCTGGTGCTATAGCGAAAAAGACCTCCATCCGCACCCCTGCCGCGTGGGCAAAACCCTGCTCGATCCGAACAGTTTCATTATTTCGGCGGCCAAGTTGAAGACTCACGACCGCGTCATTGCCACCCTCTCCCTCAAGAACATCATTCTCGGCTCCGCCATCAAGCGCGCCGGCAGCGAACGGGCCGAGGGCGGGTATCTGGGCGACAGCGACAAGCCGACCATGCACGGCGGCGGTGTCCGCGGCATCAACTTTAACCTCGCCGTCCTGGCCCAGCGCCTGCACCCGCACCTGGCGGTCATTGACGGCTACGAGGGCATGGAAGGCCAGGGGCCGGGCCACGGCACGCCGGTCAACTCCCGCGTCTGCGTGGCCAGCCTGGACTGGCTGGCGGCCGATCGCGTCGGCATTGAACTGATGGGGATTGATTTCGCCACGATTGGTTACCTGAATTATAGCGCCAACATGGGCCTGGGCCAAGCCGACCTGGCCAAGATCGAAATTGTCGGCCCGGCGCTCAAGGACTACATCAAGACCTACAAATTGCCGGGCGGCATGGACAAGATGCTGGTCTGGATGAAGCCGGTCGCTTAATGCCGTGGCAGAATCAAGCGGTGGTCAACCCGCTTGGTTTGATGGTATTCCAGGGGCGGAAGCTCGGTCAGGGTAGGTGAGGCGGTTTCTTGTAAAATGGCTCGCGCCGTTTCCTGCAAACTCTTCCACCGCGCCCAATCCAGGTCCGGCGCATGGACGATGCGCCGCAGCAAACTGCGCCATTCGATGATAATCCGGTCAATGTCGCCCGCGCCCAATAGTTCCGTCACCCAGAGATGCTTGCTCATCGGGTCGCGGTGAACCCCCGCCACGACCGGCCCGGCGCCGGCGCCGTATTTGGGCGGGACCCCGTTTTCCAAATAGCCGGGGATGGTCTGGGCACCGTAGGTCCTTTGGCAAATTTGCGCCAGTCGGCCCGCCCATCGGTTGTCCTCCCCGGAAAAACGGTGGCTCGCGTCCAGGTTGGCCAGGTCGTACACCAATTCGTCCATCGGATAGCTCTCATCCTCCAGTGCGGCGGCGATGGCCAGCCCGTCCCCTTGCGAAAAAAATCCGGCCACGCGCCCGCGCCGCGTTGGCGCGCCGGAAACTTCGATCAGACCCAGACGCCGCCAGAGCAAGGCCACGCCCGTGGCGGTGGGAAGCTCGCGGCAAACGGGCACGAGCGAACATTGGGCGCAATCCGCCGGCAGGACTTCGCGCTCCGGCGGTTTCCACAACGCCACTTCGTGGCGGTCCACCGGCACGCGCAAGGCCAGATCGGCGATGCTCAGGTGGGCGATGATGCGCGCGGACTCCTCCACCATGCGAACCAGCGGCGTCTTTTGCGCGGCCAGTTTCTGCTCCAGCAAGGGAACGATCTTCTCCGTCCACACCTCCGGCGGTGTCTGGCGTTCGTTCCACTGGATGAGGCGGCGGACCCATTTGTTGAGGAGGACGCGGTTGTGGCCGAGGCGGTCGGCCACGGTGATGGCTCGCCCGTAGGTCTTCCCGGCAGCATCCTCGCTGAGGAGACAGAGTATGCCGGGACCGACTTTTTCCAGCGCAGCGGCCTCGCTGAGGACGCTGTGGAACCGGGGTTGGTCCGGGCCGGGACCGCCGGCGGACAGGACCAGGATTTTATGGAGGGGGATGTCCCGCGGCGGCGGATAATCCTGCCATTCGCCGCGGCTGTTCTGCATCTGGCGCACCAGACGGCGGACATGCCGGGCGCGTTCGGCGTCCATGTTGAGGCCGCAGGGGGTTCGCGGATGTTTCATGGATTGCTCGATGCCCAAAGTGACCGGCTTGGTGGTGAAAAGACGTTCCTGCACGCGCACCGCTTGCTCGAGGGGATCGCCGCCTTGATCGGCCGCGGCGGCCATCAAACCGAGCAGCGCGTTCCAATCCACCAGCCCGCCGCGGGCCAGGTGCCCGGGTCGCGCGTCCAGCAGCCGAAGTTGATTGGCGGTGATAATGATAAAACCCGTCTCGTCCAATCCCCGCCGTCCCGCCCGGCCGAACATTTGCAAAATCTCATCGGGGCGCAGGAGTTGTTCCTGTTGTTCGCGTTTGTAAGACTCGGCGGCCAGCGCGACGCTGCGCAGGGAAAAATTGATTCCCGCCGCCAAACCCATCGTGGCCACGACGACGCGCAACTGGCCGGCCTTGGCCAGCGGTTCGACCACACCCGCGCGCGCCGCGTAGCTCAATCCGCTGTGATGATAGGCCACGCGGCTTTTCAACATCTTGGCCAGCGGCCCGCCCGCCAGCGCTTTTTGTTCCGCGCTCAGGCTCAGGGGATTGGGCACGGGCAGCGTGCGGGCCAATTCGCCGGCCAGCGATTCGGCGGACTGGCGGCGCGGAGAGAAAATGAGAATGGGGCCGAGGTCTTCGGCCAGGGCCTTGGCCACCACACCCGGCCAATATCCCTTGAGCGCCGCCGGCAAATGATATTGGAGCTGGCTGGCGTGGACTTCCTCCAATGGAACGGGACGCTCCTCGTGGCGGATGAGCACGGCCCGGCGGCCGAGGCGTTCCAGCCATTTGACGACTTGCTGGGGATTGGCCACGCTGCCGCTGAGGAGGAGGAGTTGCGTGCGGGGCGGCGCCAGGGCCAGCGCCAGTTCGTAATTCAATCCCCGGTCCGGGTCGCCCAGCATTTGGTATTCGTCCACCACGAGCAGCGCCGGGCCGTTCCCGCCGATGAGCCGGCGCTTTTGGGTTTCCAGCGTGGCGACGACGACCGGGGCGGAAAGATTCTCGCTCAGATCCCCGGTGGCGATACCGACTTCCCAGCCGCGCGCGCGCCATTCCGCCAGCTTGTCATTGGCCAGCGCGCGGGTCGGCACGGTGTAAATCGCCTGCCCGCGATTTTTTCCCTGCCGGGACCAAAGCTCAAAAATGAACGTCTTCCCCGCGCCCGTCGGAGCTTGCACGACGACGTCCCGACCTTCGCGCAAGGCGGCGACCGCCTCCTGCTGCCAGAGGTCGGGAATAGCGACCTGCTGGAGGGCGGGAAAATTTTCCAACTGTTGGGCCATCGAGAGCACAGCCAAACAATACCCGCATTTTCCTTTTCGCAAACGCGGAATTTTTCCCGCCGCCGCAACGCATGGCTGGCTCATGAAGGCAAGCCTCCCGCGCGTTCTCCCTCTCCTCCACACACCCCTCTCCTCGACACACTTGTGGAGGATCTGGAAGAGGAGGTTCGGCATCCTCTTATCCTGCCCTTCATGAGCCAGCCGTGGCCGCAACGGCCCGAATTTGCCGGCTTGCGCTGTTTGCGCCTGGCGCCAAAACCGGTTAATCTTTCCTATGCTCGATTGGAATCAGTGCCCAGCGGTGGAGAGTTCGCCCAAACGCGTCAGCGGCGCATGGGTTTTTAAAGGGACGCGTGTTCCGGTGCGCGCCTTGTTTGAGAATTTGGATGAAGGCGCAAGCGTGGAGGAATTCCTTGCTTGGTTCCCCGGCGTTCATCGCGACCAAGTCCACGCCGTTCTGGCCTATGCCGGCGAAAGTCTGGTCGTCGCTTGACCGGCAGCCCTCTGGCACGATGCGATTACACGGAAGTTCGTTGGTAAATGCCCTATCGAATAATTCGCCCCGGATCAAGGCCGCCCGCCATTTGACACGTTTGCCCCTTTTCGCGGCCATTCCGCAATGCTCAACCCCGCTCTATTTCGCGAGCGTCAGCTTCAAGCCCCAATCATTTTGGGAGGGGAAGTCCGGCAGGGTGATCCAGCCCCACACGTTCGCCGTCAACCGGCCCGCGCCCGCCGCCGACCATTGGCCAGTGCGCGGGTCGAACCAATCCGCCTGATAAGCGGCATAAGGGACGGCCCCGCGCATCAGGCTGTTGCCGGGGCAGCCTTTTTCAAAGTAGGCGAGGAAGAAATCCCGCGCGGGTGTGCGCGCGCAAAAGGCCCAGCCCAGGAAACCCTTGCTTTGCGACGTGGCGTTGGGCGAAACCAGATTGGCGTCCGGCTCCAAATCCTGGTAGCGCCGGCCCTCGCACAGGGCGAAGGTCCGCAAATGCCGCATCTGGCTGGCTGAATTCCATTGAAAGGCCTCCCACATGAACGGACTGGAACCCGGTTCGATGTCCGCGCCCCACAGCCCTTCGGATCCATAGATGTGCCCCGCCAGGCCGCCGGAAAGGAAACTGCCGTACATGCCGTCGCGCACGTCCCGGTCGTCTTCTTCCGTTCCGCCCGGCGCGCCGTAGCGGTAGGGCGCATTGCGCTTGTCGGCCATGCCCGAATAGTAAGGTTCGCCGTTGAGGGCGGGCCGGGCCGGGATGGAATGAAAAATTTCCGTCAGATACCAATAGGCGTCGTGCTCCCGCAGGTTGCCGATTTGATGGAACGTCAGCCATTGGTTCTCATCCGGCCCGCCGAAATTCAGGAGGCTGGAGACCGAGGCGTTACACGAGGCCAGTGTGCCGAATGGCGGGTGGCCGTACTTTGCAATGACCAGGTTGGCGGCGGCGTTGAGTTGTTTGGTGCTGGCGGTCATGACCGGGTAGTCGTAATGCACCGGGCTGTAGAGACAATTGTTCGCCTGATACCGGCTCCAGATGTATTGGATGTAGCGGGTGTAGGAATCCGGCCAGGGGTAATACCGCGCCCACGCCGAGGTCATGTCCCGCCGCGCGACTTCAATGACCGGGATGAATCCTTGCGCGTTCAAGTAATCAATCTTCCGGTCCAGAAATTTAAAATACTCCGGGTTGAGGCGGTTGACATCGGGATAGACCCGCTCATAGCCTGGAATTTTTCCCGGAAAGAGAAACGCGCGCCCGCCCTCGTTCGTCATGTCCTTGGCGCGCCAGGTGTTGCGCGGGAGGTGATTGGCGATTTCGTCCTGGTTCACCCAGGCCGAGCGGATGCCCACGCCGGCGCTTTGATCCAGCCAGACTTCCCACGGCTTTTCATCCGTGGCCCAATTCGGAAACGCGGCGAGGATGGCGACGGCGTTGAACCCCTGGCTCTGGCGCAGACGCAAGTAATCCTTGAAACCCGCCTCCGGGCCGATGGGCCGTTCCCGGTCGTCGTCGTTCCACTTGAAGCGGTAAGTGGCCGCCGCATACCAGGTGTCGCCCAGCAGGATGAAGGGCGTGCCGTCGGCATATTCAAAGGCGTGGCCGTTGGCGGTTGCCTGGATGATCCCGCGCCGGGTGGACACGGCGGATTTCTCCGCTTCCGTCCACTCCACGGCGGTGAAGCTGCCGCGCTGATCATTCAGCCCGGGGTCCTCCTGATTGGAGCCGCTGCGCCAGGTCCATTGGCCGGCCGGGTGGCGAGCACGCGCACATGAAAAACATCGCCGCCGTCCCAGAAACCGTGGCATCGCTTGTCGAACCCCGGCCCGTTCAAGTCCACCCACACTTCCACGTTGGTGTAAGCGTTCGGGTAGGCGTTCCTGGCGTGGAAGGTCAACTCCACTTTTTCCCACAAATGGACGCTGGGCTGGGCGAAGGCCGGACCCGCCGAGGCGAGAACCAGCCAGAGAGGCATCAAGATTTTCATGGAAGAAAAACTCTACGCCTGCGCGGCAGCTTGCGCAAGCAATTGGCGGTTGCCTTGCGGCCCCCAGGGCCAGTGACAAAGTCACCCCACACTGAAGCGTACGCCTCGAGACGCGGCTTGAACCCGCAGCCGGGGACGGCTGCGCTACGTAGCGCAGGCGTCCCCGCCTGCCGGTTCCCCGGGCGTCCCGCCCGGAATTCTCCAAATACCACTTTGTCACTGGCCCTGGGCCCCGATCCATCCGCCCGCCGCGTGCGCCGTTGGATGATGTCAAACCATGTTTAACGGCCTCGTTGGGCCGGGTCCATTATTTGCAAAATCGCGGCGGCGGCGCGGCGGGCGGCGCCGGGACCGCCCAGGGACTCAATGACGAGGGCCAGTTTTGCGCGGATTTCATCGCGCCGGGCCGGGCTGCCCAGCAATTCCAAAGCCGCCGCCGCGATGTTCGCGGCTGTGGCGTGGCCTTGAATCAATTCGGGGTAGATGGCCTGGTCGGCCAGCAGATTGGGCATGGACAGGTATTGCACATTGACCAAACGCCGCCCGCCAAAATAGGTGAGCCAGTCCGCCTTGTAGATGGCCACGGCCGGCACGCCGAAATAAGCGCATTCCAGCGTGATGGTCCCGGTCTTGGTGATGGCCATGGTGGCGTTGGAGAGCGCTTCGGCCAGGCCGCCGGTTTGCAAGTCAATCCCGGCAGGGCCGGCCGGCAGCAATGTCCTGGCGAGCGCCGCCATCGTTTCGTCCGGCACAATCATCCTGAACCGGGCCGGTTGCCGGGCCGCAATCAAGTCCGCCGCTTCCCGCATCACCGGCACATGCCGTTTCAGTTCTCCCCGGCGGCTGCCCGGCAGGAGGAGGACGGCAGGCGGCTGGGAATCCCGGCCCGCGGTCTCCGCCCGGCGGCGGTCCGGGTAGCGGTCAAAAATGGGGTGTCCGACAAATTCCACCGGCAAGCCGGGCGCGCTGCCGGCGAACCATTTCTTCTCGAACGGAAACAGGGAAAGGACCAGATCATAATCCCGGGCCATCCGCTTGGCCCGCCCGGGGCGCGAGGCCCAGACCTGGGGCGAAATAAACTGCACAATTTTCGGACGCCAGTTGAAAAAGGGGCCGGTCCGGGCGCGGACGTAATTCCTGACGGCGCGGGCGAGGCGCAGGTTGAATCCACCGTAGTCAACTAGAATTATCAGCTCCGGCTGCCGTTCCGCCGCCAGGCCTGCCAGGCGGCCCAGCAGGCGCCGGAACAGGGGCAGCTTCCGCATCAAGCCGCCCAGCCCGATCACCGCGTGCGCTGTCAAATCCAATTCCAGTTCCACGCCCGCCGCAGCCATCTCGGGGCCGCCCGCCCCAAAGAAACGGGGGGCCAGCGACGCGGTCAGCGGCTGGGCGTCGCCGGTGATTTGGAATTGCGCGGCCGGCAGCGCCCCGGCCAGCGCCCGCACGAGCGCGGCGGCGTTGGCGTCCCCGCTCGGGTCGCCCGCGACAATCATAATGCCGGTGCGTTTCATGGCTTATAGTTCCGCTTTCACGCTGCGCAGAAACTCCGCGGCTTTAAACGGGATGAGCGGCGCGGCCAGCCCGGTTAGAAAATTGGCGGCGATGGCCAAAAGTTGCAGGGCCAGACTGCGCGGAGGGAGGAAGACCGACCATTGGCCGTTTTGCAAATTGGAAAAGGCGTCCGGAATCGGGAAGCCTTCGGTCCGCGTTTGGGCGTCCCACTTGTATTGGACGAAAAACGCCAGCCATACGCCCAGCGCCACGCCCAGCGCGGCGGCCCCGGCCAGACGCGGCCAGGCCCGCGCTTGCGTCCAGATCTTGACTTGTTTCTTCCCCGTCGTGGCCAGCAGCCAGGCATCCAACGCCAGCACCGGAAGGATAAGGAGGAGGCCGCCCATGGTGAATCTTATGGAATCATGTCAAGCTAACGGCAGAGAATGGCAATGCGTCAGTCATGGCAGATGACGGTAGGGCGAGACTCTGTCGAGCCGTGACTTATTCCCAGGAAATCGAGTTTCGGCTCGACAGAGTCTCGCCCTACCGATTTTCAATTTACGACGTTCGGCCAGCTTGCGCACCCCGGGAATGCCCCCGGCGCTTAAATCCCCATACAGGTCGAGCAGATGTTCCTTTAGATCGTCGAGCGAGGTTCCTTGAGTCAAATAATCCGGGTGTTCCTCCAGATGGCCGAGCCAAAAGCCGCCATCCTGCCAATAAACATAGCGGATGTTTTGCATAATTTAATATGACACTTTGCAGGCGTTTAGTAAAGAGGCGCGTTGGAGTCGTTGCCATCCTGAATCTGGCGGGTGATTTCCAGGGCCAGGTCCAGGGCGCGCTTGGCGGACGCGCCGCTGACTTTCGGGGTCAGATGCGATTGAATGCACCGGATGAAATCCCGCAGTTCCAGCTTGAGCGGCTCGTCTTTTTCGACAGGCACCGGTTCGCGCACGATCTTCTTGCCGGCAAATTCGCTGACGATGGCCGAATCCTTGGCGCGCAGAAGTTTTTTCAGCAGGGACGACTTTTCCTCGCCTTCGCGGGCGACGCGGTAGAGGAAGCCTTCCTGCGCGCGGTAATCCAGCGAGATATAGCTGGTGAGGGCGCCGGCGCTGAAGACGCGGATTTTGCGCATGCGCTCGGGGCTGACGCGGCTGACGGTGAGGTTGGCGACGCAGCCGTTGGCAAAGCGCAGCCGGGCGTTGGCTATATCCTCGCTCTGGCTCAACACCGGAATGCCGACGGCGTCCACGCCGGCCACGGGCGAGCGGACCAGGGCCAGGACCACATCCAGGTCGTGAATCATCAAGTCGAGCACGACGCCGATGTCCATGCTGCGCGCCGGGTACGGGGAAAGGCGGTGGGATTCAATAAAGCGCGGATCGGTGGCCGCCTCTTCCAGATAATGGAGCACGGGATTGAACCGCTCGACATGGCCGACCTGGAGGACGGCGTTGTTTTCCGCGGCCCGCCGCACCAACTGGGCGGCCTGGGCGGCATTGTCGGTCATCGGTTTTTCCACCAGCACATGTTTGCCGGCGGCCAGGAGCATGTCGGCCAGTTCAAAATGGGTGCGAGTGGGTGTGACGACGCTAAAAGCCCCGGCCCCGGCCAGGGCCTGGCCGAGGGTGGCGAAAACCGGCGCGCCGTATCTTTCGGCGATCCGGGCGGCGGTTTGCGGGGCGCAATCATGCACGCCGGCGAACTCGACCAGCCCGGCGGCGGCCAGGTCCGCGTAGATGCGGGCATGTTCCTTGCCGAGGGAACCGACCCCGATCACGGCCACTTTAAGCCGGGTTGACACGGGGAGAGACTGAGATTTTTCCTTCATTCTTCAAGCCGGTTGTTGTCTCGCCTTGTTCCAGAGGCGCGCGCAAGATGGTGGCTGATTGGCCCGTCTTTGTCCAGAGGGTTGTGATTTTTAGCTTTATAGTTTGAAGCGGGACGGCAATCTTGGGGTGTGAAGGCGTTTGGAGTTTAGAAACCCTGTTGTGGGGGAGTCGTTTGCAAATCGGCGCTTACAGTCTGACCATTTTCATATCGTACTTGACCGGCTCGCTGCCAACCGGGTATCTGGCGGGGATGGCGCGCGGGATTGACATCCGCACTGCGGGCAGCGGCAACATCGGGGCAACCAATGTGTTCCGGGTGCTCGGAAAAGCCGCCGGCATCTCGGTGCTGGCGGCGGACGGGGCCAAAGGCTTCGCGGCGGCGCGGTGCGTTCCGCTGCTGGCGGTCAAATGTTTTCCGGGCGCGCCGGCGGAGAACCTGGCGCTGGCGAAGAATCTGGCGCTGGCGGCGGGCGCGGCGGTGGTGCTGGGGCATGTTTATAGTTGCTGGCTTAAATTCAAAGGGGGCAAGGGGATCGCGACCTCGGCGGGGGTGGGGTTCGCCTGGGCGCCGGAGGCGTGCGCGGTGACGCTGGCGATTTGGGGGATAGTTTTTTTATGCACCCGGTATGTTTCCGTGGCCTCCATTGTGGCCGCGGCGGTTCTGCCCCTGGCGGTGTGGCACTTTGATTACGGGACCAGAATGACTCTGGTCATGACCGCCCTGGCCGTGCTGGCCATCTATAAACACAAGGGCAACATCCGGCGTCTGCTGGATGGAACGGAAAATCGCGCCGGAACGAAAAACAAACAGCCATGAAGGTAACCGTCATCGGAGCCGGGGCCTGGGGAACCGCGTTGGCGAACCTGCTTTGCCAGAACGCGAACCAGGTCACCCTTTGGGGACATGAACCGGACCTGCTGCGGGAAATTCAGCGGACGGGGCGCAACGAGGTTTTTTTGCCAGGCATCCAGTTGTCGCCTCAACTCCAATGCGAGCCGGACTTGCCGGCGGCGGCGGCGGCAAGCGAGTGCGCAGTGGTGGCGGTGCCGTCGAAATTCCTGCGCGAAGTCACCGCGCGCCTCCCCCGCTTCCGGGGAATTGCGGTCAGCGTGACCAAGGGCATCGAGGATGAAACCGGGCTGACGATGTCCGGCATTTTGCGCGCGACCATGCCGGAGTCCACGGCGGCGGCGCTGTCGGGGCCGAGTTTCGCCCTGGAGGTGGCGCGGGGAATTCCCGGAGCCATTGTGGCCGCCCATCCAGACCCGCGGATCGCCAAGACCATTCAGCTTCTTTTTCATCGCCCCACTTTCCGGGTCTACACCAGCCGCGATGTCTTGGGAGTGGAGTTGGGCGGGGCGCTCAAGAACGTGGTGGCCATCGCGGCCGGCGTGGGGGACGGGCTGGGTTACGGCGACAACACAAAAGCGGCGCTGATCACGCGGGCGATGGCGGAAATCCGGCGGCTCGGCGTGGCCTGCGGGGCCAGCGCGGAGACGTTCTCCGGTTTGAGCGGGTTGGGGGATTTAACGGTGACCTGCTTTTCCCGCTTGAGCCGCAACCGCCGTTTTGGTGAACAGGTCGGGCGCGGGGAAAAGGTGGAGGACATTCTGGCGGGCGCGGTGGCGGTGGCGGAAGGTTATCCGACGGCGCGCTCGGCGCATCATTTGGCGGGCCGCCTGGGCATCCAGACGCCCATCGTGCGCGAAGTCTTTGCCATGCTTTATGAGGGCAAGAATGTGCGCGAGGCGGTGCAGTCTCTGATGAGCCGCGACATGAAGCAGGAAGATTGAAGCCCAATTCAGCGGTTGAAATTGAACCGTGGATAACACCGCGCAGCCAGCCGCAACCAAAGGGTTCAACCACGGATTCGCGGATAGCACGGATTTCACGGATTTTTTTAACAGAAGGCAACAAAGGACACGAAGGAGGAATTCATCTTCGTTTTCTTCGTTTGCTTCTGTTCAGATTCTTTGCGAGGGCGGCGCGGATGGAGAGGTCTGAATCCGTGAAATCTCCCGATTCGGAATCGGGTATGTGTTTAGCGGGGAGGCGAACGCTTCCGGTAAGCATCTCCTTGTGCAAACTCACCCGCTGAGGTTGACGATGGGCTTTTGGCACCAGGGGAGGACCGTCCGAACGAAGTTCAAGAAGGA
>Ga0182027_10003090_pt1 | contig 26636 bp, 28 predicted proteins | sample 712E1DmetaG_FD_121300 | JGI IMG/M metagenome (GOLD analysis project Ga0182027, IMG submission 121300) | Permafrost microbial communities from Stordalen Mire, Sweden - 712E1D metaG (Illumina Assembly) | ecosystem: Environmental > Terrestrial > Soil > Wetlands > Permafrost | place: Sweden...
AAAGAAAAAAGGTCAGGGGTACATAAGCTTTTTTTATTGGGGTAAGAAGGACAGTTGATGTTTAGTTAGTTTCCTTGAGGTTCGGGAGGAAGAAATTCTTCTCCGCCGTTATCCTCTTCTTGCTTTACCGGTGCAGCGTTAAGCCATTTTACATAAGTGCAGCCTGTTGCTTTCCTAGATTTACTATCCCAACCTGCTGTTGAGCATTTTTTCATCCGTCTGCCGGAATTAGTGGTAAAAATCACCAGCGGTTTACCGCAATCTGGACATTCTTCGTCGGTTTTTTCGGTAATACCATTAATCCACTCAACATAATCACAGCCTTCGGCTTTTTTTGTTTCTGCATTCCAATTTCCTGCGCTACACTTTTTCATCTTCTTACCAAAGCGAGTCATTTGCAAGACTAAAAGGGAACCGCACTTTGGACATTTCTCGTCTAATATTTCAGGTTTAAACGGAAGCCATTTAACAAAGTCGCAACCTTCGTTCTGTTTCGTCTCTTTATTCCAGCTGCCTTTTGAACAGCGTTGTAATTTGCGACCTGTGGCGGTTTCGGTCACCGGTGCTAATGGCGAGCCACACTTAGGACATACTTCTTCTGTCATAAAAACTATAATAGCATGATTTGCAGCTAATATAAAAGTGGCAATAAATTAATATTGTGTTGTTTTGATATAAATTGTACCAGTTGACAAGTCATTAATAAGTGTCTATAATGCTCTTTACCTTCGAATACGAAAGTACGAAGAGGCAGGAGATTAGCCGCAAGGTTGATTACCCCGAAAAGACCCCGCAAGGGGTTTTTTTGCGGCTATTTTTGGGTTAAGGCAAGGATTTTAGCCTGAAGTTCTTCCAAACTTTTGTCATCGTAGACCGAAACCACTAGATTATTCTTGTTCAATTTGTTAGCAATTTTTAATAGTCCATTAATATATCTCTGGTTAACCAAATCTGATTTGGTGAGAACCAATAGCTCATTTTTAACCGTTAAGTCGCTGGTGTATTCCTTTAATTCGTTTCTGACTGTTTCGTAATCTTTCTCAGGATTATTAGACAGGCAATCTAAGCAGTGAATAAGAACTTTAGTTTTTTCAACGTGTTTTAAGAATTTATCACCTAGTCCCCTGCCCTGTGAAGCTCCCTCGATCAGGCCCGGAATATCGGCGATTATCAATCCATTCAATACTCCCAAGTTTGGCTCAAGTGTCGTAAACGGATAGTCGCCGATTTTTGGGTGCGCATTGGTTAAAGCGTCTAAAAGCGAACTTTTGCCTGAGTTAGGTAGTCCGATTAAACCAACGTCGGCGATTAGCTTAAGCTCCAAGAAAAACCGTTTATTTTCTCCTTCTTCACCTTTTTCGGCGTAATATGGGGTTTGATTAGTTGCAGATTTAAATTCATTATTGCCTCTGCCGCCTTTACCGCCCTTAGTGAGTAATATCTTGGTAGTAGTGTCGGTAATTTCAATCACTTCTTTGGTGTTTTGATCGGTGATAAAAGTTCCGACCGGAAAAAAGACTGTCAGTTCCTTGCCGTTTCTACCATACAAATTTTGTTTTCCTCCGTTAACACCGTCTTCACCACGGACGCTTTTCTTATATCTAAATTCCATTAGCGCCATAATGTCATCAACCCCCTGAGCGTAGACATCTCCGCCGTTGCCGCCGTTGCCCCCGTCGGGACCTCCCTTGGCTGTTTGAGCGTTGCGTTTGAATGTAGCCGCACCTTTTCCACCGTTGCCGGCTTTAACCGTAATTGTCGCTTCGTCGATTAACATGTTTCTATTTTATCATTTTGTGATAAGATTTCCTTATGCAACTTCTAAAAACACAAGGCGTCGAAGATTATGAGCTTTTAGATAGTGGTAACGGAAAACGTTTGGAAAGGTTTGGGCAGTATGTTATTTCCAGACCCGACCCGCAGGTGATTTGGAAACCGAGCTTAGCGGAAACCGAATGGAACAAAGCAAACGCTAAATATCTGGAAAAAGACTGGAGTAGTAATAATTTACCCGCAAAATGGCCGCTTTCGTTCAATGATGTTAAATTCTACGCCAAATTAACGCCTTTTAAACATACAGGAGTATTTCCGGAGCAGATTTTAAATTGGGAGTTCATCCAGGACAAAATTACAAAAGCTCAGAAAGAAATTAATGTATTAAATTTATTCGGTTATACCGGGATTGCCAGTTTGGTGGCGGCAAAAGCAGGTGCAAAAGTGACACATGTTGACGGCTCAAAACCATCAATTGTTTGGGCACGTGAGAATCAGGCACTCTCCGGATTAGAAGACAAACCAATTCGTTGGCTTTTGGATGATGCGGTTGAATTTACTGCTCGGGAAGCCAGACGCGGAAACGTTTATGACGCTATTATTATGGATCCTCCGGTTTACGGACACGGACCAAACGGTGAAACATGGGATTTTAATAAGAGTTTTCCGGAACTTTTGGAAAATTGTCGGAAGATTTTAAATCCGGAGCCTGTTTTTGTAATTGTAAATGCTTACGCGATTTCATCAAGTTCGCTGATGTTGGTTAACTCAATGGAAGATTACTTGGGGCTTAGTAAAGACAGAATTGAGTATGGCGAATTGGCACTGGAGCAGAAATCAAACGGAAGATTACTTTCTACCGGCATCTTCGCCCGCTATTCCTCGCTTTAGATTTGCAGTTTGGTGTAAAATAGAATGTTATGAAAACTATTAAATTGTTAGGATTATTAATGTTGTTTGTGCTCGTATGTTCGAATCTAAATACCGCACACGCTACCTATGATCCGTTAAGCGTTCCAAATAATAAATTCGGGATTCACATTCTCTTTCCCGAAGAAATTTCCGATGCAGCACCGCTGGTTAATTCCAGCGGCGGCGAATGGGGGTACGTCACGATTCCGATTCAAGCTTCGGATAGAAATCTAGCTAAATGGCAGGCATTCATGGACAACTGTGCGAGAATGCACTTGATTCCGATTGTCCGTCTGGCAACGACCGGTGATTATTTTGTACAAAGTTCGTGGTCCGAGCCTTCAGACTATGATGTTTTGGATTTTGCTAATTTTCTAAACTCATTAAACTGGCCGACCAAAAACCGCTATGTACTTATTTTTAATGAACCGAATCGTGGAGACGAATGGGGTGGGACACCCGACCCGACAGCTTACGCTCAAATCCTCGATTATGCCGCGCACGTATTTAAGCAGACGAATCCGAACTTCTTTGTAATTTCGGCGGGCTTGGATAACGGCGCAGCGAATATCTCCGGACAATCAATCGACGAGTACACGTTTATGCAGGAGATGAACGACGCTGTTCCCGGAATTTTTGCCGAAATTAACGGATTGGGTAGTCATTCCTATCCAAATCCGGGGTTTGCCGCTTCTCCGTCGGATTACAGAATGGGAGTAAACAGTTTTTACTATCAAAATCAATTGGTTGAGGAGCTAACCGGTAAAGAATTGCCGGTATTTATTACTGAAACCGGTTGGTCTTCGGATAAAGTAACGGAGACGACTCAAGCCGATTATTACTCGAATACTTTCGCGAATTATTGGAACGATCCCGAAGTAGTAGCGGTTACGCCATTTATTCTACGTGCCGGAGAGGGACCGTATCTCCAATTTGCTTTCTTAAAAAACGGCGGCGTGACTCAGGTTTATACTACTTATAAAAATTTAGATAAAGTTAAAGGTGCGCCGCAAATTGACTACATACCCTCACCTACTCCGCCACCTCAGCAGAAACAATTTCTTCCGATTGAAAAATTTAATTTAAAGTATCCACTTGAATCAATTAAGAAAGTGTTTAATAAATCTTCCGATACCTTCTTCAAATGGCTGCTCGGGGCATAATTTGTGTTATAATTTACACCTGCTTAAGATTTATGAACCAGGATTTAACAGACGAAATCTTCCAAAGCGAAACTTACGGTAAGCAAGATGTTGGTCAGATTATTGGTGACATCAAAAAGTTCTTAGAAGAAGATGCAAATGCCGAATATAGCTTGGTTATTGGTACGGACTCGCACGAAAAAACCGATTCCAAGAAGCCGATTGACGGAACCAAAGATATTAACTTGGTTACGGCGATTGTAATTCACCGTAAGGGTTTTGGCGGACAATATTTCTGGAGAAGGCATACTGTGAGAAACATTCATTCTTTGCGGGAAAAGATTTATACCGAAACGCTAACGTCCTTGAATTTCGCCACCATATTCGTGCCGCTTTTTCGCAAACAATTAAACGGTAAGGCGCCGAATTATAACTTGGAAATTCACGTTGATGTCGGAGAGCACGGTGAAACCAGGAACATGATTAAAGAAGTGGTCGGAATGGTAACGGGTAACGGTTTTGTCGCCAAAACAAAGCCAAACGCTTATGCTGCTTCCTACGTTGCAGATAGGCATACATGATGAAAATCAGAACTTCACAAACCAAGATTCAGGAATCAAAGCTCGGTTGGGAAAAAGCGCCCGACGTTAAACGGGACGTTAAACAAATCCTGGAAACGATTAATTTGCCATATATTAAAGCCGATAAAATTTTTTGCTACCGGACATATGCTTCAAAATCGCGTTCATATGCCAGAATTTGGTCATTTCCTAAAATATTTCAAGATGCTTTAGGGCTTGAGCCGGCTTATGTGATTGAAGTGTTGTCTAAACATTATGATAAGTTAGGTCCTGAAGAAAGAATCAAAGTTCTAATCCATGAGCTATTGCATATCCCCCGTAATTTTTCCGGAGCGCTTGTCCCCCACGTTACGCAAAGCAGACATTTGCATAAAGCCGCTAACCAACTCTTTGACGAATACAGAAAGGCTATAATTAATAAATAGTATGGTGTTGTTGATTCACGGAAATGACTTAGCATCTTCACGTAATTATTATTTTGAAGAAAAAAATAAACTGACAGACGTAATCATGCTGGAAGGCGAAGGGTTAACGCTTGATACTCTTTTTCAAAACGCGGAGAATAAATCCTTGTTCGGTAGCGAACAAACGATACTGGTCGAAAACTTCTTTACTAAAAATAAATCGATTGCAATTGAAACTAAAAAAATCGTTGAATATGTAAACGGAAATAAGAATATGTCGATTATATTTTGGGAACCGACCGAATTATTGAAAACCGCACAAGCGCTTTTAAAAAATGCTACGGTAAAAACTTTTTCTTTTCCGCAGGTTTTATTTACATTTTTAGATAACCTAAGACCTGGGAATTCCGAAATGTTAATTAAACTTTTTCATGAGCTGAAACGAAATATGGAGCCTGAGTTAATTTTTTTCATGCTTGTCCGTCAATTTAGATTAATGCTCGGGCAGAACGGAACAGATAAAATCGATGAAGTGAAGAGAATGGCACCTTGGCAACTTGGAAAATTACAAAAACAGGCAAAGCAATTCGGCGAAGAAAAATTAAAAAACGCCTACGAAAAATTATTCGAAATAGATTTAGGCTCAAAAACCGGTAAAATTCCCTATTCTATTGAAAGATCCATTGACTTTTTCCTGAGTGATTTATAAGATAAAATCTATGCAGATAAATCAAAGCATATTTAAATCCTACGATGTCAGAGGAATTTATCCTACAGATTTTAACGAGGATATTGCCGCTAAAATTACTCAAGCTTACATCAAACTCTTTTCCCCAAAAAAGGTTGTGCTTGGGCGTGATGTGCGTGAATCGGGAGAAAGTCTATTTAATAGCATTCTTAAAACTTTCGTTGACGCTGGCATAGATGTGCTAGATATCGGAATTGTTTCGACTGATGAATTCTATTTTGCAGTTGGTAGTAATGATGTTGACGGAGGGATAACTGTTTCTGCTTCGCATAACCCACGAGAATACAATGGAATGAACTTCTGTAAACGTGATGCCGAACCGATTTCCGGAGAAACAGGATTGAATCAAATGAAAGAACTAATTATTAATGATCAATTTAAAGTCCAAAATGGATCAACGCCCGGGACAATTACTAAGATTAGTGTTAGAGACGATTTTATTAAAAGGTCGGTTGCCTTTATTGATAAAAGTGAACTTAAGCCGATGAGAATTGTTGCAAATGCTAATTTTGGCGTTGATTATCTAATCTTGATGCGAACAATCGAGCTTTTTATGCTTCCTTTAACAGTAATACCTTTAAACGAAAAACCGGATGGAACTTTTCCCAAAGGCCCTCCTAATCCCCTCCTACCGGAAAATAGGAAGGAAACGCTTGAATTAGTCAAAAAAGAACATGCGGACTTAGGTGTTTCTTGGGACGCTGATGGGGATAGATGTTTTTTTGCCGACGAAAATGGAAATTTTATCGAGGGCTATTTTATTACGGCCATTTTAGCTAAAGAAATATTAAAGAAAAATCCCGGTGGAAAAGTAGTTATTGATCCAAGACTAGTTTGGGCAACCACCGAAGAAATTACCAACTCCGGTGGTATTCCAATTGTTTCCAGACCGGGAATGACCGTAATTGCGGCTAATATGAAGCGGGAAGACGCAGTGTTTGCCGGGGAAATGTCATCTCACTTCTATTTCAAAGAAAACTTCTATCGAGACAATGGTTTAATCCCCCTACTTTTAGTGTTAGAAATGATTTCAAAATATAACACGACTCTTTCACAACTAGCTTACCCTTATACATCTAAATATTTTAGTCCCGGAGAAATAAATTTTGAAACAGAGAATAAAGATGCCATAATAAAACTGGCGGAAGAAACATATCGCGACGGGAGAATCGAGCATATCGATGGGTTGTCAGTTGAATACTCAAATTGGCGGTTTAATTTAAGGAAATCAAATACGGAGCCGTTATTAAGACTCAATTTAGAAGCTAAATCGGAAGAGTTAATGAAACAAAAAACGGAAGAGCTAACACAATTTATTAAAGCAAATTCTTAAGATGATTGATTCAAATAACATTGATAAGACAAAATTCACTAACGAACCCTACGTTAAAAAAGTTGAAAAACCCTGGGGATACGAACTTCACTGGGTACCCGAAGGAATGCCTTACATGGGTAAGGTTTTACACATAAATAAAGGCTGTCGATTATCTCTTCAAGTTCATGATACTAAACAAGAGAGCTATTGGTTGTCTTCAGGCGAATGCAACCTACATGTAGAAGATCGAAATGGAAATATGCAAATAATTCCCATGCAAAAAGGACAAGGATACACACTGGCTGTTGGACAAAAACATCGACATGAAGCAGTAACGGAGTGTGACGTAATTGAAGTATCGACTCCTGAAGCGGGCACAACGCTTCGATTGGAAGACGACTACAAAAGACCGGATGAAACTCCTGAACAAAGAAAAATAGAAAGAGGCGAAAAATAATGATTCAAGATTTTAGTACTAAACATTACGCGCCAAGAACTTATGAAAAGATGCGGGAGGTGTTGATGGACCAAAATGCTCCCGGTCCTGAAATCCAATATCATATGGTGCGTGGTGGTAACGAGCAACGAAATATCACTGTTTGGGAGCCAGGTACTGTTGGTGGCGAGTATATTAAAACCTATGGGCATTATCACGTTGGCGATTTGGACGAAACATATTGGATAATTTTTGGCGAAGGAATAGCGATTTTACAGAAAAGGGCGGTTGACGCAAACGGAAATCCAATTGATGACGAAATAGAACAGGTTTTTGCGGTTCACGTTAAGCTCGGCGACCATATTTTTATTCCTTCCGAATGGGGACATTTAGTTGTAAACATTTCCAAGACGTATTTTGCAACTGCCGATGATTCACCTGTTAATTTTGATGAAGCCAATCCTGTTTCTATGCCAGGACACGCAGATTACGAAGCGGTTAAGAAAATGCAGGGCTTTTGTTATTACGTGGTAGAAGAAAATGGCCAGCCAAAATTAGTTAAAAATACAAAATACAAAAAAGTTCCCGATATCCAAATAATCGAAACCAGTGAATACCCTCTAAAAAAATAAACCGCTTGATAATTTTAGAAATTATGCCCATAATAAATTAATGCCTAAATTTGTTGCATGGTTTTCCGAAATTGATAAAAACGATGTTGCCCTAGTCGGCGGCAAGGGCGCCAACCTTGGTGAAATGACTAACGCCGGCTTCCCCGTTCCCAACGGATTTGTCGTTACCTCCCACGCTTATTATGAATTTATTAAAGAAAATAAATTGGATATTAAAATAAAACATCTACTGGCAACTGCTAAATTTGATAACTCGACGGCTTTAGATAAACTATCTAAGCAAGTTAAAAAAATGGTTACCGACGGAAAACTGCCCGAAGATGTAATTAAACAAGTGGTTACGGCTTACAATAAGCTTGGTGGGACCTTGCAGTATCCACTGGTGGCCGTACGCTCATCCGCAACCGCCGAAGACTTGGCTAACGCCTCATTTGCCGGACAACAGGAAACTTACCTTAATGTTAAAGGAGACGCGGTTCTTTTGGAGAAAATTAAAGAAGGATGGGCATCCCTTTTTGATGCCAGGGCAATTTTTTACAGACACCAACAACACTTTGACCATATTCTAGTAGGAATTGCTTTGGTGGTGCAAAAAATGGTCGAATCGGATAAATCAGGCGTTATGTTTACGATTGATCCTGTCACCAACGATAAAACCAAAATTGTGATTGAGTCTATTTATGGATTAGGCGAATTAATTGTGCAGGGTGAAGAAAATCCCGATCATTATGAAGTTTTAAAATCAGACTTTTCGATTATGAGTAAAAAGTTTTCCCTGCAACATAAAATGCTGAAAAAAGTCGGAACTGAGGATAAGGAAGTTAAGCTTTCGGAAAAAGAAGGCTCCAGACAAAAAATAAACGACGTAGAAATTATTACCTTAGCCAAGATTGGAGAGAAATTAGAAAAGCATTACTATTTCCCACAAGATATAGAATGGGCAATTGAAAATGGGAACATTTATATAGTGCAGACTAGATCGGTAACTACTACCAAAACAACCAGCGACGTCACTTTGGTTGATAAAGTTTTAGCTTCCGACGTAATCCTAAAAGGCGATCCTGCCAGCCCGGGAATTGCCGCCGGTCCGGCACGCGTCATTTTTTCGGCTAAAGACATTGATAAGGTTTTACCCGGCGATGTCTTAGTTGCGCCTCAGACTAACCCTGATTTTGTCCCGGCCATGAAAAAAGCGATTGCGATTGTGACCGACAGCGGCGGAAGAACCTCGCACGCAGCGATTGTTTCTCGGGAATTGGGTGTTCCGGCAGTTGTCGGCACAGTTAAGGCCACTAAAACAATTAAAAATAATGAAATTATTACGGTTAATGGAACAACCGGTGAAGTTTATAAGGGTGGTTTTGCGACCAAACAAACCAGACATATCGATAATCCTTATTTAAACGCCAAAACTGCCACAAAACTCTATATTAATTTAGCCGAACCGGATTTAGCTGCCGATATTGCCAAGAGAAATGTTGATGGCGTTGGACTTTTAAGGGCCGAGTTTATGATGGCCGGAATTGGCGTGCATCCTAAGAAAATGATTCGGGATGGAAAAGGCCATGAGTTTATCGAAAGATTGGCAGCCGATTTGGATAAATTCTGTTCCGCTTTTGACCCGCGACCGGTGGTTTACAGAGCATCGGATTTTAAAACTAACGAGTACCGTAATTTAGTTGGCGGAAAAGATTTTGAACCGGAAGAAAGTAATCCGATGCTCGGGTTTAGGGGTGCTTTCCGTTATATCCATGATCCGGAAGTTTTCAAATTGGAATTGGAAGCCATTAAAATGGTCAGAAATAAAATGGGTCACAAAAATTTATGGATTATGATTCCTTTCGTTCGTACCGTTGAAGAATTAGTTGCGGTTAAAAAGATTATTAACGAAGCCGGACTCGAACGTTCCTCTACCTTCAAACTGTGGATGATGGTGGAAATTCCTTCCAATGTAATTTTGTTTGAAAAGTTTATTGAAGTTGGGATTGACGGAGTTTCTATCGGTTCAAATGATTTGACGATGTTAGTGATGGGAACCGACCGGGATAATTCGGAAGTGGCCAGTGAATTTAATGAGATGAATCCCGCGCCACTGTGGGCTTTTGAGCATGTCGTTAAAACCGCCCATAAGCATGGAATTACAGCCTCGATGTGTGGTCAGGCGGTTTCAACCTATCCGGAGCTGGTCAGAAACCTTGTTTCATGGGGTGTTACCAGCGTATCGGTTTCGCCGGACGCAATCGATGCGACCCGTAAGCTTCTTGCACAAACAGAAAAAGAAATTTTAAATAGATAAACTGCCTATGGCAAAAATTAAGCAAATATCCGCCAGAGAAATCCTAAACTCAAAAGGTAACCCTACGATTGAAACCACGGTCATCTTGTCTGACGGCGCTACGGGAATCGCCTCTTCTCCTACCGGAACATCGGTTGGAAAATATGAGGCAATTGATTTAAAAGATAATGATCAGACACGATATCAAGGTTTGGGAGTTTTAAATGCCGTTATGAATGTTAATAAGCTACTCGCTCCTAATTTGGTTGGTATGGATGCCTCAAGGCAACAAGAAATCGATAAGAAAATGATTGATTTGGACGGTACGCAAAATAAAAGCCGGCTTGGCGCCAATGCGACATTATCGATTTCGATGGCCGTTGCTAAAGCTTCCGCCAAAAGTTCAGTTTTACCATTATTTTTGTATCTCAGGGAATTTATTAAAAAGGAGAATCTGCCTTCTAAAGTTCCTACCCCTTTGTTTAATTTAATTAACGGTGGAAAACATGCCGAAGACAATTTTAATTTTCAGGAATTTTTGGTCATTCCGGCTTCCTCCAAACCTTACGAGGAATCTTTAAAAATGATTTCGGATATCTATAGTTCTCTAAGAAAGAATATTGAATCAAACAACTTGTCTACTCTTATTGGGGATGAAGGTGGATTTTCTCCGAAATTGGCGAGCAATCAAGACGCTTTATTACTTTTAAAACGGTCAATCGAATCGGCTAATTTTCGACTTGGTTTCGATGTATTTTTCGGATTAGATACAGCCGCGAATAATTTTTATTCTCAAAATGAATACCATATTAAAGATAAAGCCAACTCTCTTTCGGGAAAGGATTTAATCGCCTTTTATAAAACGCTGAACGAACAATACCACTTCCTTTATCTTGAAGACGGATTAGCCGAAGACGATTGGGATAACTGGAGCCAACTATGCCAAGATTTAGCTACGCAAACTTTAATCGTCGGGGACGATTTGACAGCGACCAATCCATATCGGTTGCAAACTGCTTTGCAAAAGAAAGCGATTACGGGCATTATTATTAAACCTAACCAAATAGGAACGGTGATAGAGGCCTTGGCGGTGGTGGAGATGGCACGGCAAGCAGGTATCAAGATTACCGTTTCTCACCGCTCAGGAGAAACTAACGACGATTTTATTGCCGATTTTGCCGTAGCAGTCGCAGCCGATTACGTTAAGTTTGGTGCTCCGGCAAGAGGTGAACGGGTGGCTAAATACAACCGGCTTTTGCAAATTCAAAACCAACTGAAAGCGTTTTAAAATAGAATTACCAACTCGCCTTTAGGAGCGACTTTTTGATAATGGATTATCAATTCCGAAATTTTACCTCTCTTAATCTCTTCGTGAATTTTGGTCAGTTCTCTGGTAACTACGACTTCCCTATCACCAAAAACCGTTTGTAATTCTCCTAAAGTTTTTACCAATCGAAAAGGAGATTCAAATATTACCACGGTTGATTTAACCAGTTCTAAAGATTTGCGTAACTTTTCCAGAAAAGATTTGCGGTGCCCCGATTTTTTGGGTAGAAAACCGACGAATGTAAATTTATCTGAAGGTAAGCCAGAAACAACTAAAGCAGAAATGACCGACGAAGGTCCCGGAATCGACTGAACTTGGACGTCATTAGTAATACATTCTCTAACCAGCTTGAATCCCGGGTCGGAGATAAGCGGCGTTCCTGCATCGGAAATTAGAACGACATTTTTGTTATTTTGTAAAAGATTTAAAACTTCAGGAATACGTTTGACCTCGTTTTCTTCATACACCGAAAACAAGAATTTGTCACCGAACGAACTAAACTTTTCCGATAGAGTCTTGATTAGAAACCCTGTTTTACGTGTATCTTCGCAGGCAATGTATTCGGTATTTTTAATAATATCAATGGCCCGAAGAGTTATATCTTGTAAATTGCCGATTGGTGTTGATACAATGTATAAAATTCCCATATGTTAGAAAGTATAACAGGCATTATTATACACTTAATCCAATCTGCAGGCTACTTAGGCATTTTTGGACTGATGGTTTTAAATGCCACGGCGATTCCAATTCCTTCCGAAGTCACGCTACCTTTTGCCGGATTCTTAGCAAATCACGGAGGCCTGTCTTTAATGTTGATTATTATCGTAGGGATCTTAGGCGATTTGGTCGGTTCAATCATCGGATATTCAATTGGCTATCTCTTGGAGGAAAATTTATTACTGTCTTTAATTAAAAAATATGGAAAATTTATTTTGGTCACAGAACACGATTATCAATTAGCCACAACCTGGATTAAAAAATACGGTGCGCCGGTGGTTTTTGTCGGTAAAATGCTGCCGGGAGTTAAATCTTTTGTGGCGGTAGCGGCCGGAATTACGCAAGTTAAATTCATTAAATTTGTTGTCAGCAATATCTTAGCCGCTTTGATTTATGTTTCATGCGTTTCCTATGTAGGCTTTTATTTAGGCAGCACATGGGGCATTCTAGGTGGATACTTCCGAAAGTTTGAATTGGCGATCGTGGTTTTATTAATTCTCGGCGGTTTATTCTACATTAACTATAAATTGAAAATTATTAAATTCAGGAAATAACTTACTTACCCGTTCTGCGTGGAACTCTCGATGACACTCTAGTTAACCATAGTTTTAAATTGTCACCTTTATTTTTTAAAATCTGAGTAGGTGTTGTTTGTTTACCTCTTTCTTGCATATCTATAAAAATTTCCTGACTAATCCAACTACTTTTCCTTGAATTGTGAGTTGTGTTGGGTAAATCGGTGACATTTCCGAGTTGGCCGGTTTTAAGACTACCCGACCGTCTTCTTTAAAAAATTTTTTAAGCGTGGCCAAGTTGTCGTCAACAATTGCCACCACTATATCGCCGTTGATGGCTTCATTTACTTTTTCAATTACCACATAATCCCCGTCTAAAATTCCATCATCAATCATCGATCTACCCTTTACCTGCAAAACATAAGCTGTGCTTTTTCCGGACAACAGCGATGCCGATACAAAAAACGAAGCATTTGGATCGGTATATGGTTCTAAAGGCTTACCGGCAGCAATAAATCCCAAGAGTGGTAGTTCTATTGCCGGTTTGCTGCCCATTAAGGATAACGTGACTTTATTATCAACGATTTTTAGGACACGGGTATTGCCATCGACTTTTTGCACGTATCCTTTATCAACCAGCGAACGGATTAATGTGTGGACGGTTGAATTGCTTTTGTGTCCTGTACCTTGGGCTATCTCCGATAACGTAGGCGAATAGCCAAACTGCCTCTGGAATTGGGCTAAAAATTCCAGCACCGCTCTTTCTTTTTTATATAAAACTCCAGCCATAATTTAAATGTACAAAATTACTGTACTATTATTTTATACGAAAATTATCGGAACATTGTCAAGAAGTCAGACTGTATCAATATATGGTAAAATTACTTACGATGAAATTTAAATTAGTGTCCGATTTTAAGCCGACCGGCGATCAGCCGCAGGCAATAGAAAAATTAACCCAAGGACTACAAGGAAATAAAGAAAACCAAGTACTGTTGGGTGTTACCGGTAGCGGAAAAACTTTTACTATGGCTAACGTCATTCAAAACGTACAAAAGCCAACCTTAATTATTTCTCACAATAAGACCCTGGCCGGACAACTGTATCAGGAATTTCGTGACTTCTTTCCTAATAACGCTGTCTGTTATTTTGTTTCCTATTACGACTATTATCAACCCGAAGCCTATATTCCCCAAAGCGATACATATATAGAAAAAGAGGTCGAAATTAACGAAGAAATCGATAAATTAAGGCTTGCTGCTACCACTAATTTGTTGACAAGAAAAGACGTAATAGTAGTTGCATCTGTTTCTTGTATTTATAATCTTGGCTCGCCTTTAGAATATGGTAAATTTGTCATGGAATTGGCTCAGGGCGTTAAAATCGACCAAAAAAGTATCTTAGTGCGCCTGGCCGATTTACAGTACGAGCGCAACGACTATGGCTTTAACCGCGGAACCTTTCGGGTGCGCGGGGAAGATATCGATTTGTTCCCCGCTTATTTGGATAACGGTTTAAGAATTGCGATGAAAAATAATGTTATCCAGGCGATTTTGGAATTTGATCCGCTGACCGGTGAAACAACCAAACTATTAAATGCTACCGTTATTTATCCGGCCAAACATTATATGACTGATCCAAATTCATACAAAGACGTTTTCCCGATGATTCGAACAGATTTAGATAAGCGTGTGACTGAACTTAAAGTACAGGGCAAGTTATTGGAAGCGCAAAGACTAAATCAACGGACCAATTTTGATTTAGATATGATTCGGGAGTTAGGTTACGTTAACGGCATCGAAAATTACTCACGTTATTTTGAAGGAAGATCTCCCGGACAACCGCCTTATACTCTTTTGGATTACTTTAAAAAATGTTCCAGTGATTTCTTAACAATTATTGATGAATCGCACATTACTGTTCCGCAAATCAGGGGCATGTATAACGGTGATCAAGCTAGGAAAAAGAATTTAATAGATTACGGTTTTCGGCTTCCTTCTGCATTGGATAACCGACCATTAAGATTTGAGGAATTTATGCCGCGAACTAAACAACGAATTTATGTTAGCGCCACGCCAGATGAATACGAGTTGTCTTTGGCAATTCAAGACGATGCGATTGTTGAGCAGCTAGTCCGGCCGACCGGTTTAATTGACCCGCTGGTAAAAATAAAACCAACCAAAGGACAAATTGAAAACTTAATTTTGGAAATCGAAAAAAGAGTTAAAAAAAATCAACGTGTTTTAGTCACTACTTTAACTAAAAGAATGGCTGAGGATTTATCATCTTACCTTGAAGAGCGAGACATTAAAGTGTCTTATTTGCATTCTGACATTGAGACTTTTGAAAGACAAGACGTAATCGACAGGTTAAGACGCGGCGATCACGATGTTTTGGTCGGAATAAATTTGCTAAGAGAGGGTTTGGATTTGCCGGAAGTTTCACTGGTAGTTATTTTAGATGCCGATAAAGAAGGTTTTCTAAGAAGCCGTACCTCTTTAATCCAGACTATGGGAAGAGCCGCCAGAAATGTTGACGCCGAAGTCCTAATGTATGCCGACGTCGTCACGGGTTCAATGAAAGCTGCTATTGAGGAAGTCGACAGAAGAAGAGAAATTCAATTAGCCTATAATAAAAAATATCATATTACTCCCCGCTCGATTGAAAAGATAATCCGAGAGAGAATGGTAGAAAAAGAACAAAAAGAAGAGGAAATTAATTATTTGTTAACTATGAGTAAGAAAGACGTGTTGTTGCCTGACGAAAGAGAAAAATTAGTAAAAAGATTAAGTAAAGAAATGCGCGAAGCAGCTAAAGAATTAGATTTCGAAACCGCCACTATACTCCGTGATCAGATTAACCTTCTTAAAAGCTAATGTTTTCGATGTGTTGAATATTTTTGCATTTTCCGTTTCCAAATGAATTAAAATGGCGTCAATTCTTAGCGATTCGGTGGTGATTAATTCTTGAAGTCGGACAACAGGACTAGGAATAAACATTTAAATTATTTCTTTTTATCTCTTAAATAATAAAGCTTGGCTCTTCGGACTGTATTTTTAGAATGGGCCTTAACTTCGACCTTATCAATATTTGGGGAGCCAATAGGAAAAATTCTTTCAACAGCAATATCGCCAACTAATTTTCTGACTGTAAACATTTTATTTTCTCCGCGACCTTTAATTGCCAGAACAACGCCTTCGAAAATCTGAATTCTGGTTTTTTCGCCTTCTTGGATTTTTTGGGAGACTTTAACGACATCTCCCGGAATAAAATCGATTGTTGAAATCATAGCTAATTATTATAACTTACTTTTGGAAATTACTCAAGAATTACTTTTGCAGGCTTTGATAAACTCTAAAAAGATTGGGTGAGGTTTTAAAGGTCGACTTTTGTATTCGGGATGTCCTTGTGTGCCCATATAAAATGGATGAACCTCTTTTGGAAGCTCGACAATTTCTGCCAGATTTTCAATTACGGACCGCGCGGAGATAATCATTCCATTATTTTCAAAATCTTTCGTAAAATCATCGTTAAATTCATATCTGTGTCTGTGTCTTTCGCTGGTAATTCCTTTTTCTGCATTTTTAAAGTCGTGATATTGTTTGTAAATTTCAAAAGCCCTGGTTCCGGGTTTCACTTTGGCGTCCCAACCACCAAGTCGCATGGTTCCGCCGTAAGCACGATGTTTAATTAATTCTTTTTGGCTCGGAATAAAGTGAATCACCGGATGTTTAGTTTTTTTGTCATTTTCCTCGGTATTGGCGTCTTTAAAACCGATAACATCTCTGGCAAAAGCAATTGCAGCCATTTGCATTCCATAGCAAAGTCCAAGATAAGGTATTTTATTGATTCTGGCGTAGGAAGCTGCCGCAATCATTCCCTCAGATCCTCTTTCACCCCAACCAATCGGTACGATTATCCCGTTTGGTTTGCCGATAATTTTCTCCGCTCCTTCTTTTTCAACCTTTTCGGCGTCAACCCATTTGGTTTTAACATTAACTCCGTCTGCCCAAGCCGCGTGATCTATGGCATCAAAGAGCGCCGCGTAGGAATCTCTCAATTGATATTCTCCTGTTCCGAAATATTTACCGACAATCGCAATTTCGATTGTGTTTTTGGTGTTTTTGGTGCTATCGACAAATTTCTGCCAAGGTTTAAGGTCTGCTTTTCTTACCGGTAAGCCTAATTTTTTCATTATTTTCGTTTCCAAGTCTTGTTGGTGTAAAACCATTGGTATTTCATAAACCGAAGGAAGGTCAGGATTGGAAATAACATCATCCTGGTGCATATTGCAGAAAAGCGCCAAGCGGTCTTTGCGTCTTTGATCTAGGAATTTTTCACCGCGGGTAATTACGAAGTCGGGCTGGATACCCATAGAATTTAAAGTCCGAACCGACAACTGCGCCGGTTTGGTTTTTGGTTCTCCCAAATGACTGGGCGTTGGCACATAGGTAACGTGCACATGCAAAACATCGTTTGGTTTTTTAAGCGTCATCATACGGGAAGCTTCATAATAGAAAACGTTTTGATACTCTCCTGCTGTACCGCCAAGCTCAATCATCACAATGTCGGCATCTTTCTTCCGTCCTAAGCCCTCTACTTTGGAAATGATTTCGTCGGTGATATAGGGAATTGCTTCGACATCCTCCCCGTTGTATTCAAAGCGTCTTTCGCGGTCGATGACTGTTTTGTAGATTTGTCCCATGGTCACAAAATTGTCTTTATCCATGTCTTCATTTAAGAATTTTTCGTAACTTCCAATGTCCATATCCGCCTCGGTGCCGTCATCGCATAGAAACGGATCACCGTGTTCAATCGGATTAATGGTGCCTGCATCTAAATTAAGGTAGTTTTCGAATTTTAATGGAGCAACTCTATAACCGGCTGCTTTTAGTAAAAGAGCTATTGAGGCGGATGTAGTGCCTTTACCGATGCCTGAAATAACTCCTCCGGAGACAAAAATGTATTTTGTAGGTTGTGATTTAGAATTTCTTGCGGGCACGACTTATATTATCAAACCTTTCTCGGACAGTCAATAACAATTTAAAAATACCGCTATTCAGATAGAACATGACTGTAAGCATTTCTGAATGCTTGAATGTTCACATCCTTTTGTGGTTGGTACAATCCTTTTCCTGCCTCAGTAAACCAATTATGAGATTTCATAAACTTTAGCTGTAAAGAAGCCCAGTCTTCATCGTTACCTGCAAATTTATACATCCCAGAATTAGGATGTTCCAAAGTTTCAGCCCTTAATTGTGAATTTAGATCTAAAAATTCAGGCATACCAAAAGCTGATAAGTCTGCGTCTCTTAATATTTTTTCGAATAAATTTTTAGGTGGCGTTTTCATATCTGTATTTAATATCGCATCACAGACAACATCCAAACCTTGAATTAAATTTGTGTTATTCGTACATAAAATAAAAGCTTTCGCTCTACCAGCGCCAAATGATTCGTTATCCTCATGTTGATCTAAAAAACCTGTGTCGTGAAATAATGCAGCAATACCAACTAATAATAAATCGCTATTACTTAATCCTTCTGCTTTTTCCTATACGTACTGCTTCGGGATAAACATAATTAAAAGTATGCGATGGACCATGATAATAAAGACCAGGAGGTAAACCTTTTAAGAGATTCTCCACATGAATTTTTGCTTCAATCTTAAAAGGCAAAGTTAAATCTTGTTCTTTAACTCCCATATTCTTCTTTCTAGATTTTGAGCGGCAGACCGGATTCGAACCGGCGACCTTCTCCTTGGGAAGGAGACATTCTACCACTGAACTACTGCCGCATAATAGCTACATTATACAGCAATTTTTAAAAGTTTATAACTTTACCTTGGTAAATTAAGAACATTTCCTGAGAAAATTAAATCTGGGTTTACTAAATTATTCGCTTTAACAATTTTAACCCACTGATATCCGTCTCCGTATGCTCTTACCGCAATTGACCAAAGATAATCGCCTTTCTCAACAGTATAGGAACTGCCGGTAATCGGATTTTGGACCTGAACCTGAGCATTTTGAACCGTTAACATTTTTGGTGCTACGTCCGGTACGATTAATTTTGTTCCGACATATAAAACGCTCGGATTATCCAAATGATTTGCATTGGCTAAATCTACCCAATTATAACCGGACCCATAGATTTTCTCGGCTATTGACCAGAGATAATCTCCCGCTTGAACAGTATAGGTTTTTGGCATTACTTTAGTTTTTTCTTTAGCAACCGTTGAAGTTGATTGAGTCTGTCCATGGTTTAAATTATTACGGGATTTTATAAAGGAAAAAACTAAGACTAACGCAACGACAACTACTACCGCTCCCAAGAAAAGACTGGTATAAGATTCTCCCCATTTAATTTGCGATAAAAATCTATTGCTTTTAGCGGATGATGATTTAGCAGAACGCGTTAGGACTTTTGCTGATTTTGTATTTTTTGATTTTGGCATTTATTACTCCTTTCTAGGCAGAACTTTGGGGCAGATGCTGTTTGGCGTCACGTAAGTGTGACTGGCGGGGTGAACGGGACTCGAACCCGCGACCTCTTCCGTGACAGGGAAGCGCTCTAACCAAACTGAGCTACCACCCCAAACGTCTTCATCCTAACAAATTATTGAAATCTAGTCAATGCTCTGTTATGCTGCAAATGCCCATGTCAAATCAAGAGTTAGCTAATCTATTAAGAAACGTGGCAGCAGCTTACACAATTAAAGATGAAAGAAAATTTCATTTTCAAATCGTTGCCTACCAAAACGCCGCGGAAACGATTAGTGGCTTAACTAAGGAAGTCAAAGATTATTATAAAGAAGGTAAGCTGGAGGAAATTCCCGATATCGGAGTTACGCTGATATCTCGTTTGGAAGAGCTTTTTGCTACAGGCAAAGTCAGCCAGTACGAATGGGCGTTTAAAGATATTCCGAAGGCTGTTTTTCCACTATTAGATGTTCCCTCTTTTGGCCCGAAGAAAGCTTATCGCTTAACACAGGAATTTAAACTTAACAATCCCAAAACGGTTTTATATGATTTAGAAAAAATTGCCAAAGCTAATAAAATAGCACCGCTTAAAGGTTTTGGCGAGAAATCCCAGGCTGATATTTTACAAGCAATTGCCGAATTTCGTCAAGGAGCCGGAAAAACTACCCGCATGACTTTGCCTTACGCCCAGGAAGTTGCCGACAAAATTGTGGAATATATGAAAACCTCTTCGGCGGTTATTAAAGTTGAACCTTTGGGCAGCTTACGAAGACAAGTTCCAACTATTGGTGATATCGATTTAGCTGCAACCTCCAACGAACCCAAAAAAGTTATCGAACATTTTGCAAAATATCCTTATATTGAAAGAATTATTGAAAAAGGCGATGTTTCTTCTTCGATTTTAACCTCAGGCGGTAAACAAATTGATTTAATTGTTCTAGAACCAGAGCGTTTTGGCTCATTATTGCAACATTTTACCGGCAGTAAAAACCACAACATTCATTTACGCGAAGTTGCTTTAAAAAAAGGACTTTCGCTTTCAGAACGTGGAATAAAGTTGGTAAGTAATAAGGATGGTTTAATCAAAGCCTATGACAGCGAAGAAAAATTTTATCAGGCAATTAGCTTACCTTGGATTCCTCCGGAAATCCGCGAAGACCTGGGAGAAATTGAAGCAGCGCAGGACAAAAAACTTCCGAAGCTGGTTGAATTAAATAATATTAAAGGAGATTTGCATTTACATTCAAACTATCCAATCGAGCCAAGTCATGATTTGGGAAAAAATAGTTTTGAAGAAATCTTATCAGAGGCAGATAAATTAGGATACCAATATGTCGGTTTTTCCGAACATAATCCTAGTCAAGCAAAACACTCCCCCAAAAAAATATACGAAATTTTGCAAAAACGTAATGAAAAAATTGAACAAATAAAAACTGACATAAAAAATGTTCGTATATTTAAACTGCTCGAAACCGATATTCTACCCAACGGAGACTTGGCAATTGACAATAGATCGCTAGAACTACTCGATGCAACAATTGTCTCAGTACATAGTGTGTTTAATTTACATCGCGATGAAATGACTAAAAGAGTTATCGCCGGACTTTCCCATCCAAAAGCCAAAATCCTTGCTCATCCAACAGGAAGATTGTTGAATGATAGGCCTGGTTATGAATTAGATTGGGATAAACTGTTTGACTTCTGTAAGCAAAATAAAAAAGCTTTAGAAATAAATAGTTGGCCGGATAGACTCGATTTGACTGATTCCGTAATTAGGCTGGCAGTTTCATCCGGAGTGAAAATGGTTATTAATACCGATAGTCATGCGGTTTGGCAAATGACGCTTATGAAATATGGAGTTTCAATGGCTAGACGTGGCTGGGCCACGAATAATGACATCCTAAATACATTATCGTATAATGAATTCTTAGATTGGTTACAAAAATAGAAAGGAGGTGTCACACATGAACAGTATTCTAACCTTAGTCGCAATAGTCTTAATCATCGCCGGTTTTGCCTGGTATCTTTATAACAGCATTATCGTCGCAAGAGTGAGAGTATCTGAAGCTCTTTCGCAGATTGATGTGCAGCTTAAAAGAAGAACGGATTTAATTCCCAACTTAGTCGAAACCGTTAAGGGTTACGCCAAACACGAAAGGGAACTTTTTGAAAAAGTAACAGCCGCACGTGCTAGTCTTGTCTCGGCCAAGGGACCGGCAGAAAAAGCAGAAGCCAATAATCAACTTTCTCAAACTTTAAAGTCGATTTTCGCAGTTGCGGAAGCTTATCCGGACTTAAAAGCCAGCCAGAATTTTAGCGAGCTTCAAGAAGAGCTCTCCGATACGGAGAATAAAATTGCCTACGCCCGTCAATTTTATAACAGCGTCGTTTTAAGTTATAACGCCAAACTTCAGGTATTTCCAAACGTGCTTTTTGCCAAAGTCTTAAATTTTCAACCGGCAGAGTTTTTTGGTACAACGGATGAAGAAAAGCAACCTGTAAAAGTCAGTTTTTAGTCTATGAATATTTATTCAGCGATTTCCGCGAATAAAAATAAAACATGGCTGATAATGCTGTTGTTTGTATTAATAATTACAACGGTAGTTTATGTGTTTTGTCAAGCATTAGGCTATGGTTTTGGCTTTGTCGGCATTGCCTTAGTTCTGGCAGGATTCCTGAGCATCGGCAGCTACTACTATTCGGATAAAATCGTGCTGACAACCTCGGGAGCCAAGCAAATTAAGAAATCCGATAATCCAGAATTATTTCGTATTGTCGAAAACCTGTGCATCGGTGACGGATTACCAATGCCCAAGATATATGTTATAGACGATCCTTCACCGAATGCTTTTGCAACGGGACGCGATCCACAACATGCCATTGTATGCGTTACCACCGGAATATTGTCGCTTTTGGACAAAAGTGAGCTTGAAGGCGTAATTGCCCACGAGCTTTCACATATTAAAAACTTTGACATTCGTTTGATGGGTATCGTTGCGGTTTTGGTTGGTTTCATCGTGATTTTGGCTAACTTATTCACCAATCAACTGATGTGGGGTGGATTGGGTCGGGATAGAGAAGATAGAAATAATAATGCACAAGCGATTTTCTTATTAATCGGCCTCGTCCTTGCAATTCTATCTCCAATTGCCGCAACTTTGATTCAGCTTGCTGTTTCCAGAAAACGTGAGCTTTTAGCCGATGCGTCAGGTGTTCTCTTGACCAGGTATCCAGAAGCTCTAGCAGATGCATTAGAGAAACTTTCTAGAGACCCACACAGTTTAAAAACAGCCAGTAACGCTACCGCCCATTTATTTATAGTTAATCCATTCCGGGGTAAAAACACGAAACAAATGTTTACCTCCCTTTTTGATACTCATCCGCCAATTGAAGAAAGAATCAAAATTCTACGTTCAATGTAGTTATGTTAAACAAGTCGATTATTTTCTGTGGAAAACTGATTTCATACGTAAGTAAAATTCTTAATCTTGGAAATGGTTCGACATGGCCGGGACACATTGCATTAAAAATCAATCAAAACTTTATCAATCAAATGCTTGGTAAATCAAAAACTAAAGTTATTCTCGTCACGGGTACAAACGGTAAAACTACCACTGCTAAACTCCTGCAAGCAATTTTAGAAACCAATGGTAAAAAGGTTGTCTTAAACTCTTCAGGCGCGAATCTTTTAAACGGAATCGCTTCGGCAATTATTTTAAATAGTAATCTAAACGGAGATTCTAATGCTGATTTTGCGATTTTTGAAATCGACGAGAACACGCTTCCACAAATAATTAAGACCGTTGAACCAAATTTTATTATTGCTTTAAATCTTTTCCGTGACCAGCTTGACAGATATGGTGAAATCGACTTGATTGCCAGAAGATGGAAAGAGGCGTACATAAAGTTACGTAAAACCCAATTTATTTTAAACGCTGATGACCCACAAATAGCGTATCTAGGAAATGATTTAAAGAATGTGGATTATTTTGGGATAGATTCTAAAGGAAATGATATTTCAGAACACGCGTCAGACTCGATTCTTTGTCCTAAATGTGGAAAAAAACTAACTTTTACCAGGCATTATTTTTCACATCTTGGTGATTGGAGCTGTAAAAACTGCGGGTTAACAAAGCCAAACCATGAATTTATCAAGTCGCTCTTTTATCCGTTATCAGGTACTTACTCCATTTACGATGTACAGGCGGCTTCTTTAGTAGCTAAATTAAACGGATTGACAATAACAGACATTAATAAAGGTTTAAAAAGTTTTCGTCCTGCTTTTGGAAGACAAGAGATGTTTAAAGCAGGCGATAAAAACATTCAATTCTTTCTTTCTAAGAATCCTACCAGTTTTAACGAATCCTTAAGGGCAATTGCCGAAAAGAACGCAAATAACTTATTGATTGTCCTCAATGATAGAATTCCCGACGGAACGGATGTTTCCTGGATTTGGGACATTGACTTTGAAACGCTTGTTAGGAAAGGCATGAACCTATATCTTGCCGGTGACAGGGTTTACGACTTAGCTCTAAGAATGAAATACGCCGGAATAGTAATTGTTGACGAAAACATTTTTGAAAACCTTAACGAAGCTATTGAAAAGGGCTTATACGACACGGGGGTAAAACAGACATTTTATGTCCTTCCAACTTACTCTGCGATGCTGGAAGCCAGAAAAATTATAACCGGTAAGAAAATACTATGAAAAATGATTTAACTTTGACAATCGGTTGGCTATATCCGGAATTAATGAATATCTATGGTGACCGGGGAAATATCGCTGCGCTTGATAAAAGATGTCAATGGAGAAATATCAAAACAGAACTATTAAGACTTGATGTCGGTTTCTCAAGACCTGATCTTAAAAGATGCGACATTCTGTTAATGGGAGGTGCTCAGGACAGGCAACAGGAAGCAGTAGCAAATGACTTATTCGAAAAAAAAGAAGATTTACGAACGATGGTTGAAAAGGGAATTCCCGGGGTTTATGTTTGCGGCGCGTATCAAATGCTGGGAAATTATTATAAAGAAGCTAATGGGGATAAGATTGAAGGCCTAGGAATCCTAGATCTTTATACCGATAATCCGGGACAGGATAAAAAAAGATTAATCGGAAATTGCGTCGCCTATTCTGAAAAATTAAACTACACCTTTATAGGTTTTGAGAATCATGGGGGGAGAACACATCTTGGTAAGAATGTCGAACCTTTTGGAAGAGTGGTTAAAGGGTACGGCAATAACGGTGAAGACAAAACTGAAGGAGCAATTTATAAAAACAGTATTGGGACATATTTACACGGTCCCCTACTGCCCAAGAATCCCCTGCTTACAGACTATTTAATTAAGACTACTTTGGAAATTAAATATCATACAAAAGTTCCTCTGAAAACACTGGATGACGAACTGGAAAACCAAGCCAGAAAGGCAATTGCCAAAAGGCTTTCGGTTGCAATATAATGGATTAAATGAATATAGATGTTTTACACATCGCCAAATTAGCGAATCTTCCTTTAAGAAAAGATGAAATTAAAAAATATGAAGAACAACTTTCCTCAATCCTCGCATATATCGAAAAACTAAAAAAAGCCAAAACGGATAACGTTTCGGAAACAAGTCAGGTAACGGGCTTGGAGAATGTGACAAGGAATGATTCTACAACCCCCTCATTATCGCAGGAATCTGCCTTTTCAAATACGAAAAGTCAACAAAACGGATCCTTTAAGGTTAAAGCAATACTTGAGCAATGAAATTAAACAGCCTAACAATTAAACAAGCACGTGAAGGGTTAAAAACAAAACAGTTTTCCTCTATTGAGCTGGTTAAGGTTTGTCTTGAGGAGATTGATAAACGGAACCAGGCTCTAAACGCATTTTTAACTGTTTGCGCAAACGAAGCGATGGAACATGCAAAAAAAGCCGATGAGCTAATTGGAGACGGCCAAGATTTACCGCTTTTAGGAATTCCAATTGCTGTCAAAGATATTTTTAGTACCAAGGGAATAAAAACAACCGCCGCTTCGAAAGTCCTATCGGATTATATTCCTCCATACGATGCGACAGTAGTCACAAAATTAAAGAGTGCCGGGGCGATTCTTATCGGCAAGACTAATCTAGACGCTTGGGCGCACGGTTCAAGTGGAGAAAATTCTGACTTTGGTCCGGTAAAGAACCCTTGGAATGAAGAATATGTGCCGGGGGGTTCAAGCAGCGGCTCCGCAGTCAGCGTTGCTTCCGGAATGGCAATAGCAGCCACGGGAACTGATACAGGCGGTTCAATTAGGTTACCGGCCAGTTTTACCAATACCGTCGGACTTAAACCTACTTATGGAAGAGTTAGCCGTTATGGCATTATCGCGATGGCGTCTTCGCTTGATTCAATCGGTCATTTTACTAAAACGGTGGAAGACAGCGCCTTGCTGCTTAATGTTACTGCCGGAAAGGATAATCTTGACGCAACAACTCCTCCAGAGATTATCCCAAATTACCTAAAATCGCTTTCAACCGGGATGAAAGGATTAAGAATTGGTGTCCCAAAAGAATACACCGTAGGTTTGGAACCGGAAATCGAAACGAATTTTAAACAATCTTTAAAAGTTTTAGAAAATTTAGGTGCAGAAATTGTTGAGATTTCTCTACCGAATACCGAGTACGGAATCGCTGTTTATTACATTATTCAGCCTGCAGAAGTATCGTCGAATTTAGCAAGATTCGATGGCATCAGGTACGGAAATGACCGCTCGGCTTTCGGTAATGAAGCCAAACGAAGAATAATGCTTGGGACATTTACTTTATCGGTCGGCTACTACGATGCCTACTACAAAAAGGCAATGAAAGTTAGGACTTTAATTATTAAAGACTTTGACGATGCCTTTACCAAAGTGGACGCAATTGTTTCTCCAGTCTCCCCTACCAGCCCCTGGAAAATAGGGGAGAAAGTCAACGATCCTTTAAAAATGTATTTATCCGATGTTTTAACCGTCAATTGTAATTTAGCGGGAATTCCCGGACTATCTGTGCCTGCGGGTTTTATTAATCACTTACCGGTTGGTATTCAATTCATGGGTCCGAAGTTTTCCGAAGAATTGTTATTTAGGGTTGGTCAGGCTTTTGAGCAAGAAACTAAATATTTTGAAAAAATACCTTATGAATTATAGAGTAGTTATCGGTTTAGAGGTTCACGTCGAACTGAAAACAAAATCTAAAATGTTTTGCAGTTGTCCGGCAGATTATTTTGGGCAAGAACCGAATACACATACCTGTCCTGTCTGCTTAGGACTTCCAGGAGCACTTCCGGTACCAAATCAACAAGCAGTAGAGTGGTGCGTGCAAATTGGCCAGGCTCTAAACTGCCGAATTCCCTTATTTTCTAAATTTGA
>Ga0182027_10003091_pt1 | contig 26625 bp, 27 predicted proteins | sample 712E1DmetaG_FD_121300 | JGI IMG/M metagenome (GOLD analysis project Ga0182027, IMG submission 121300) | Permafrost microbial communities from Stordalen Mire, Sweden - 712E1D metaG (Illumina Assembly) | ecosystem: Environmental > Terrestrial > Soil > Wetlands > Permafrost | place: Sweden...
ACACTCACAGGCGGTTCACAGCCTTTCTTCACTTCCAGCTCAGTCGCGGACGCGAGGCTCAGTCGATGCTCGCCCCGCCGAACACCTCTAGGGCGCGCGTCCGGCCGTCTGTCGAAACCGGTTCGCCACGACGCAACTCGGCGCCCGGAAGGGCACCGAAGAGCTCACGGCGGAGTCGCCCGGACTGGGCAGCCAATGTGATCACGGTGGTGGTGGCGCTCGGATTCGGTGTCACGCTGGGGCTCGGGGTGACCACCGAGACCCGCAGTGCGCTCGCCGCGCCGGGCGGCCTGGCGACCGCGGCCGGCCAGATCGCAGGTCTGGCCGGCAGCTACCTGCTCCTCGTGATGCTCCTGTTGATCTCGAGGCTCCCCTGGCTTGAAGGCGTGCTCGGTCAGGACCGGTTGGTGCGATGGCATCGCCGTCTCGGCCCGTGGCCCATCGTCGTTCTGGGCGGCCACGCCGTTCTCATCACGATCGGTTACGCCCAGCAGGCTTCGATCGGCCCTTGGCATGAGCTCGCGATCCTGCTCAAGTCCTACCCGGACGTGCTCATGGCAACCGTCGCCTTCGGTCTGTTGGTCATGGCCGGGGTGGCCTCGTTCCGTGCTGCCCGGTCGCGGATGGCCTACGAGACGTGGTGGGCGATCCACCTCTACACGTACTTGGCGATCGCCCTCGCCTTCTCGCACCAGCTGGCCGACGGCGTCTCGTTCGTCGGACACCCCCTGGCCAGGATGTTCTGGATAGTCGTGTGGGCCTCGACAGCCGGAGTCGTGCTCGTCTACCGAGTCGGGCTTCCTCTGTGGCGCAGCATCCATCACCGGCTTCGAGTCGTCGAGGTGCGCGAGGAAGGCCCGGGCGTGGTGTCGATCATCTGCGCGGGGCGCCATCTCGAACGACTGCCCATCGCCGGCGGACAGTTCCTGCAATGGCGGTTCCTACGCAGCCAGATGTGGTGGCAGGCGCATCCTTACTCGGTCTCCGCACTTCCGCGACCACCATTTGTCCGCTTCACGGTCAAGTCGCTCGGCGACTTCTCCAGTTCGATGGCCGGCATCCCGGTCGGCACGCGGGTCGCCATCGAGGGCCCCTATGGCGTCGTGACCGCACATTCGCGCAGGAGCGAGAAGGTGCTGCTCGTCGCGGCCGGAGTTGGCGTCACGCCGATGCGCGCAATTCTCGAGGACCTGCCCGCCACCGTCGACGTTGTCGTGATGTTGCGCGCACCCAATAAGGCCGAGGTGATCTTCCACGACGAGATCGCCCCGCTCGTAACCGCCCGGGGCGGTCACCTTCATGTCCTTGTCGGAAGCCGCCACAGGGTGAGACTCGACTCGCACCTGCTCGCCAAGCTGGTTCCGGACATCTCCGGACGCGACGTCTATGTCTGCGGGCCCGAAGGATTCACCGCCCGGGTGGTCGGTGCCGCGCACCGGCTCGGCGTCGACGCCGACCGCATCCACAGCGAGACGTTCTCGTTCTGAGATGACCGGTCTAAACCCCTCTAGTGCTTGGAGATAACTGGATGAGACGTACGCCAATCGTCCTGGCCGCGACCGCCGCGGGCCTGGCCACGGTTCTCGGATTTCACACCCAACAGGTCCACTCAAGCATCCTCTCGGGCCTGTCGGGCAACGGGACCACGCCCACGACCTCGCCCTCCGGCTCCCCCGACGCGACTTCGACCACGACCGCCGGCGGCTCGTCGTCGACTACCTCGACTACGACCGCGAGCGGGACGCGAAGCGCTCTCGGCGCTGACGTCCAGTACCAGTACGGGGAACTGGAGCTCAAGGTGACAGCCACCGGGGGCAAGATCACAAGCGTTCAGCCGGTCATCGACACCGCCTTCGACGCCCGCTCGAGTCAGATCAACTCCTACGCGGAGCCCCAGCTCGTGAGCGAGACCCTCCAAGCCCAGAGCGCCAACATCAACGGCGTCTCCGGCGCCACCTACACCAGCCAGGCCTACCTGCAGTCGCTGCAGGCCGCGCTCGACAAGCTCGGAGTCAAGTAGTGCTCACTGCGGAGCCGGTGTCCTCCGAACCGGTCCCCGTGGGCGGCCCGAGTCCTGCAAGCGGGCCAGTCGTCCGTCGGGTGCACGCCGTGATGGGAACGCGGGTGTCGTTCGAGGTTCGTGTCGGCGACGCCGATCCGGGCGCCACCTTCGTAGCCCTGGCGAGAGCGTGTGCGCGGCTGGACCGCGCGGACGCCGTGTTCAGCACCTGGAAGCCCAACAGCCCGATGAGCCTTCTGCGAAGGAACGCGATCGTCCTCGAAAACGCACCGGCAGAGATGGCCGAGGTACTGGAGCTGTGCGCTCTGGCCCGCGACCTCTCCGGCGGGTCGTTCGACCCGTGGAGGCTCCCCGGTGGGCTTGACCCCACCGGTCTCGTCAAGGGCTGGGCCGCCGACCGTGCGCTGCGAGAGCTGCGATCTGCTGGCGTCAGCGCCGCGATGGTGAACGCGGGAGGCGACCTCGCCACCTTCGGCGGTCCCGAGCCCGCAACAGCCTGGAGGATCGGGGTCCGCGACCCATGGGCGGCCGACAAGCTCGCCTGCGTCCTCGAGTCGCCTGGCGCGGTGGCCACCTCCGGTTGCTACGGGCGCGGCAACCACGTGTTCGACCCCGAGACGGGCCTGCGAGAGACCCGTTGCAGCTCCGCGACGGTCACCGGCGCGGAGCTGTGGTTGGCCGACGCCCTCGCGACCGGCCTTCTCGTCGCCGGGGAAGCGGGCTTGGGGGTCATCGACGCCATCGACGGCTACGAGGGTTACGTCATATCCGAGAGCGGCTCGGCCGCCATGACCGGCTCGTTTCCGATAACTCTCTAACCAAGCTCAACGCCTCAGCCAGGTCTTCGCTCAGCCAAGCCAAGTCTTCCGTCGCGTCGCTAAAAGTCCCGGCCTAGACTTGCCCGATGCGCGTCACGGGCCTCGTGCTGGTTCGAACGGGCTGGTATGTCACCTTGGGCGTGGTGTTCGGGATGCTGGCGTTCATGCGCACCAATGCCTACAAGCGGCGCACCGGCAGCAGCCCCTGGCACATCCACCCTGTTGTATGGGGCGTCGTCAGCGTTTTCGTGGCCTTCCTCGTCACGTTGCTGTCGATCGTGTTCGTGGCCGTGTTCGGCACGCTTGTCTCGATCGTCGCTTGGTCGCCCCGCTCACAACTCAGCCGCGAGCGCAGCGGTTCCGCAGCTGCTTCCTACGCAGAGCTGGGCGAGCTCGCACCGATCTCCGAATCGGTCCCGATGGCCGGTCCGGTTCCCCCGCCCCAGCGGGCGACAGCCCTCAAGGCATGGCTGAGCGACCCGACGGGCCGGAACGAGCTGCGCTACTTCGACGGGTCAGGGTGGACCGAGCACGTTGCGAACAACGGGGTCATCTCGGTCGACCGTCTCTGAACAGCCGGCCGCCAGCGGTAACGATCCGTCATTGAGGAGCCGCTGACTCGCCCTGGGTGTTCGCGTCCGGGGTTGGACCAGGAAGACGGTCCGCGACTTCCTTCGCGAAGATCAGCAACGACTGGTCGAGACCACCGAGGACCGTGTGGAGGTGGTAGCCGAGAAGCTCCGGCTCGTTGAGCATGGCTTGCAGACCTAGTGCCCCGGTCTCACCTGCGTGGACTGACCCCGTGTGCCATTCCTTCACCCGGTACTCGATGTTCATGTCTCCCCTCGAGTCGTGTCATGACGTCCCTGGCGGCGCCGAACAGCCTTGCGAAGTTGGACGATCCGCACCGATCCCAGACAGAAGACGACCAGAGCGCCGAGCGCCACAGCTACCAGCAGCGCGACGGCGAGCGGGAACCTGCCCGAGAACGTGAAGAAACTTACCTTCGCCTCTTGATGATTCTGGACGACGAAGACAACAATGACCGCGACCAGGATCAGAGCCGGAACCAGTCCCTTCCACACTCGTCCCGCGCGGCTGCTGCGGACCTTCGATCCGGTGATCCGCTCGGCGTGACTGTTCAGAACAGACGCCGGCTCTTCGGTGTCGTCAGCTGCCATCTTCACCCTTAGGGACGAGGAGTGATTCCCACGCGGGGAGCGATTCGGTTTCCAACAAGACCGCCGATCTGGTTCCTGTACCTGCGACTGCCGGCGCTCGGTAGGAGTTTGCTGCAGGATACCGGAGAGGTACGGTGCTGGCTTCGCTGGCCATCACTTGCCCTCGGCGCGGCGTGCTCGCGATCTTGCGAGGCGGCGGCGACGCGAACGGACGGGCTCGGCCGAGACCCCTAGAGCCGGAGCGTCGCCCTCGAGCTGGCGGACCATCCGGTCGACTTCGGTGAGGATGGCGCCGGACACGACCCATGCACCGGTCTCATCGACTCGGCGCAGACTGCGAAGCGACTCGCGGCGTGCCTGGCGGACGGCGTCGAGGGCGGCATCAACGCTCGGTGCATCTCCCTCGAGGGACTCTGCCTGAGCGCGGTAGGCGACTGCTGTGCGCGACAGCACCTCGGCGAGGCTCGCCGGCAGACGCGGTGCTCCGTCGATCTGATGGTCGAACAAGGTCCGCGCTATCGCGCGCAGTTGCGCGACCGAGTGGGTGAGGGACGCGAGCGCGTGCGACAGCTCGGTCGAAGCCGACTTTCGCCCGAAGGGATCCACCCGGAGAAAAGCAACCGCCTCGTCGACTAGGGGATGCGCACGGTCGAGCTCTTCTTCGAGCGCCCGCGAGCGAGCCAACCAAACGTCGGTCTCGGTCACGGTCGGCCTTCTCGCGACCCCTTCACTGATCTCCGAGAGCAGGTCCGATATCGCTCCGGCCAGTTGCGCAAGGGCACGGCGAGCTCGTGAACGAGGGTCTCCGGGATACGCGACATATGAGGCGGCCGCGCCGATGACGGCACCTACAAGCGTCGCCCAGACCCTGTAGAGCAGTGTCGAAGTACTGACAGAGCTCCCGAGAGCGAGAATGAAGATTGCCGTACCGGGGATCTGCAGCGACCCGCTGGCGCCCAGACGCAGCAACTGCCCTGCGGTGAGCGAGACGAAGACCAACGCCATGACTGCGACAGCCGACAGGCCCACGGTTCGCAGGATCAGCACGGCCAAGAACACGCTGAGCCCCATGAGCACGGTCCGCTTGGCGCCGTCGAGCACCGATGTCCTCACCGTCAGCTGGACGGCGTAGACCGCCGACGCCGCGCCGAAAGCGGGAGCGAAGCCACCGAAGGGAAGACAAACCGCCCACGTCGCGCCCGCCGCCGCAGCCGTCACGGAAATGACCCGAAGGGTCCAGCGAGCCTCGTAGGCGCGCAGCAACAGAGCCCTCAGTGCCGCTGCCAGAACCGCCGGGGTGCGACGAGCTATATAGGTCTCGCTTCTGTGCCTCGTCGTGGGCGCGTCCGCCGTGGGGGGTCGTCCGGGGGACGGCGACGGGGCCGAGGCGTCAGGTCGCACCGTGTCGCCAAGAGCGTCCCCGGGCGGTGTCTGCTCGGCCGGGTCCCGATCGCGTTGTTGTTCCGGCTCGGAAGGGGAGCTCTCCACCTCACGAGCATGGAACATCGCCTACCGATCTGCCAACAGGCGTCGCGTCGAGCGGCGCCCGTGTCCTCAAGAGGCGTTGTGAGCGGCCATGGCCGCGCGTTTCATCTTCGCGGACAGCTCGAGCTCAGGAGGCGTCGCGCCGGACAGACTGGTAGCGCGCGACGGTGAAGCTGATTATCAGCGGAACGTTCACGGCGAACAGGACCAGCATCGCGCTGAGCACCACGAGAGGCCCTCCCCGGGTGTGGTCCTTGACGAATGCGAATTCGATAAGGCCAGCGGCGATCACATAAGAGAGCAGTGTCCACCGGCCGACGAGGAAGAACTTGTCCCAGGCCAGACCTCGCGTCCGGATCAGCATCACGACGTTCGCGGCAAGCAGGACGGCACTGGCTGCTGCAAGGCCGATCGGGACGGCGAGCGGCGCGTGGCGCGGCGCGTACGACGCCATGAAGATGCCCCCGACCACGATGAGCACCAGGGCGGCCGTGCCGAGCTCGGCGACGGGTGCAAACCGCTGCTGTGTCGTGACACCCTGCCCAGCCGCAGGATTGGAGAGGCTCATTGGGAAGCCACCCGGGTCATGATGATGAGCGTTGCGACCTGCATCAGGCCGGTGATGCCGGCGGTGTAGATGAAGCGCTTCATCAACTTTCCGATCACCTCTCCGTTGGGCTGGGGCTTTCGCATCTCGAAAAGGACGGCGATGTTCGCGGGCTCGAGGACGCCAAGCGCGATCACCGCCATGACGCCGACTACGACGAAGGAGACCATGAGCCAGGCGTGGTTCGGGCTCGATGCCTTCAAGTTGCCGAGATTGAGGGCAATCTGGAACCCGGAAGCGAGCGTCATGGCCACCAGAGTGGGCATCAGGAGCACCATCTTCGGCATGAACCTTGCCGAGAACTCTGCTCGAGCGGAGATCGAGAGCCGTCCCAGAATCGGTCCGACCACGAGACCGACGAACAGATCGATACCCGTCCAAAGGGCACCTCCGGCGACGTGGTTGAAGTCGAGGCCCCATTCCCAGTTGAAGCCGATGGACGCAATCAGCAGGCCGAGGACGACGGCCACGATCGGCAGGCCCTTCAGCGGAACGATCTGGATTACCGGTCGGGGCGGGACGGCTGTGGAAACGCCGTTCTCGCCGTGAGTCAACAGGCCGCCCGCCGACGAAGAGCCAACCCTCGTGTCCGTCATCGTCCCCCCTCCGGTCCCCAACATTCGTTCGCACCGCCAATCGGCGGCCTCGAACGAGGAGATGACTCTAGCCAAACGTACACGGCTCAGAAAGCGAATCCGGACGAGGCGGCCAACACGGGTCCGCCTCGCACCGGCCGGCACCCGATCTGCGACTCGGCGCCACGGTTCGGCGAACAATGTGGTGCGCAGCGAGTATTCTTTGCTGCCAAGGGTGTGCCGGGAAGACTGGTCGGCAACCAGAAAGACCGACCCCATGACCGAATCCCTTCCCACATCTGCCAGGCCGTCGAGTGCTGAGCCTGACGCGTCGCGAGCTCAGGAGAACCACCTCCAGGCATGGGAATCCCAGCGGAAGTTCGCGAGCTGGCGGTGGGAGGCGCTCCGAACGACGTTCTGGCTGATGCCGACGGTGCTGGTCATCGTCGCCGGGCTGCTGTTCGTTGTGAGCTTCGAGATCGACTGGGCTGCCTACTACGGGCACCTCACATTGCCCTTCTGGATGCGCATCGAGAGCGCGGATGCCGGCCGCCAGGTGCTGATCGCCATTGCCGCTGCTGTGATCACCGTTGTCGGCGTCGTGTTCTCGATCACGATCCTTGCTCTCAGCTTGGCGTCCCAGCAGTTCGGGCCACGGATGATGCGCAACTTCGTCCGCGACCTCGGCAATCAGATCACCCTCGGAGTGTTCGTCGGAACATTCGTCTTCTCGACACTCGCCCTCGGCTCCATCGCCGTGGGCGGGCCCCGAGGTACCTTCACGCCGCGCCTTTCCATCGCGGTCGCCGAAGTCCTGCTCCTGGTGGACCTCGCGGTCCTCATCTACTTCATCCACCACATCGCCAAGTCCATCCAGCTCCCGGAGGTGATCGCCGGGATCGCTCGGGACCTGACGCGCGAGATCGACGCAGAGTTCCCCGAGCACAAGACCCAGGCAAACGAGACTGTCATCGACGGCCTGGGCAAGTCGGTCGAGGAGCTCGTGCAGCTGATCGAGGACAGGGGCGGCGAAGTGCCGGCGAACTCGAGTGGCTACCTGCAATTCGTCGGCTACGCGCAGTTGGTCGAAATCGCGGCGCGCACGGACTCGGTCATCCGCCTCAGGCACCGGCCCGGCCACTTTGTTGCCGCCGGAAGACCGCTCGCCTCGGTCTGGCCCCGCGGCGCCGCGCAACAAGTCGCTCAGGCACTCGGCAAGGCACACGTGACCGGACCTCACCGAACCCTCATGCAGGATCCGGTGTTCGCAATCGATCAGCTGGTGGAAATCGCGATCCGCGCACTCTCACCGGCGGTGAACGACACGTTCACCGCGCTTACATGCATCGACTGGCTCTCGGCGGGGCTGAGGCGCATCTCTGGTCGGACGCTTGGGGAGGGCGTCTACCGCGACAGGGCGGGGCGGGTGCGCCTCATCGAGCCCGATCCCTCCTACGCGCGGATGGCCAACCGTGCCTTCGACAAGATTCGCCAGGCAGCCCGGGGAATGCCGGTCGTGATGCTCCACATGATGGACGCGCTGACATCGATCATGGAAGCAACGAGAACTGTCGGACAACGACGGATCCTCGCGCGCCAAGGCGCGATGATCCTGCGCAGCGCCGAGGAGTCCGTGCTCGAGCCGAACGACCTGGAAGACATCCGCAGTCGTTACCGACGCCTCATGGTCACGGCCGCATTCGACGATCCCGCGGACGCTCAAACCGAGCACTACTAGTCACGGCGCGCCTGCGGATAATCTCGGACCGGAAGAGGGCGACCTACCGACTCGAGTTGATGCTGCGGAACCGAGCCGGTAACAGCCTGCGCTGTTCAAAGCCCGCGGGGTCCCGCTGTCCGGCTGATCAATAGCGCGCCCGTGCGTCAAAGGGTTCGAGCAGCTGGCGGGCAAGAACCCGTGCGAGCTGCGACCGGGGGCCTGCCTGCTCGACAGCTACCGGACGACCGGCGAGCCCGGTCTTAAGGACCTGCGCGGAGCTCGCCCGTTGAGGGAACACGGCGCGCCCTGCCAGCACGTCCCAGAACACGAACACGATGCCGAAGTTCACGTCCATCGGTCCGTCGATCGAATGGTGGATCCGGTGGTAGGCGGGACTGACGAGAACCTTGCCTGCGGGCCCGAAGCTCCACGGCACATTGGCGTGGGGCATGGCACCAAGACAGAGGTACAACGTGATCAGGCCGGGCGCGATGGGACGTCCGCCCATCACCACCACCACCGGGACCGTGGCGGCAACGAAGCTCGCTGTGTGCACCAGCGGATGAACCCTGAAGGTGGTGAGCACGCTCAGCTCCTCCTGACTGTGGTGGAGGGCATGGACACGCCAGAGGGGGGCAAACCGGTGATCGGCCAAGTGGGTCAGCCAGTTGCAACCGTCCATCGCAACGAGGGTCACGCCGGCGGCAAGCCACGTCGGCCACCGCTGCGTGAACGAGAGTGACATCCAAGGCGTGTAACGATGGAACAGCTCCGCTGAGCTGACGCCGAGAAGGGTCACGAAGGGAGCCATCACCGCCGCGAACAGGAGGAAGAAGCACGCGTCCTGAACGTGTCCGCGAGCCAGCGCCCTTCGAGGTTCGACGGGCCAGATCCGTTCGCAAGCGAACACGACCAGCGCGAACCCGATCACGACACGACCTGCGAGCTCAGTTCGCGAACCGCCGATGACAGAGCTCAACATGGCCTGCCGGGCGAGCGAGGTAGCTGCGATGACCACGAACCATGCCGTCACGCCTGCCAGCAGGAGACTGGGCAGGTACAGCCTCCCGACGACAGCGACGGCGCCGGTGCGAGCGAACCGGGGGAGATACGACAAGGGCGAGTGCCCGACCTCGGTGCCACCGGTCAAGCGGCTCCCGACAGCGATCTCTCCTGGGCCGTAGAACTCTGTCGTCAATTTGGACGCCTCCGCGAATGTCGTGACTTAGGGGTGGTGCCGACGGAGCGGGACCACCCGCGTTCAGGTTGCCGGTGCTCCCCGGACCGGTCGACCGATCTAGGGAGCACCAGAGTTGGCACCGGGCCGATTGAACCTGCGACCGTGACGCTGCTTCGAGGAACCTGGGGCTAGTAGCCGTAGCCTCCGCTCGGCGTTGTCGTAGTCGTCGTGCTCGACCCCGTCGAGGCCGGCTTCACGGTCACGACGACCGACCATGTGCCCCACGAGTCCTTCGCACCGTTGCCGTGCACCTGCCCAGCGGCGGTGTCTCCCTTGAACCGGTACAGCGCCTTGCCGGAATAGGTGACCTGCCGTACTCCTCCGGAGCGCATGACTGAGCCCAGCTTCGAAGCCGCCACACCTTTGCCGGCGGTCGCCTTCTTCACGCCATTGGGAAGGGTGACCTCGGGCCAGTACTTCAAGCACTGACTCGTGCAGCCAGTCTTGCTCGCCTTCAAGGTGTAAACGGTCTTGCCGCTCACCAGGATCGTGCCGAGCTTCGCGTTCTTCACCGTCGAGATGACAACGCTCTTCGACGCGCTGTTGGTCATCGCGCCGGCGGAGCTGATCGCAAAGGCGCCGATCGACACTCCCCCGACCGCTATCGCCCCAGCCGCGACGCGTCCAACGAGGACCCCCCGAGTAATGCCTCTGCGGCGCCCACTCTCTCCCATTTCGTTCGTCTCCTCAGTCGTGATACTCGGACGCTGGTAGTACGGACGACACCGCGTTACGGATCGATGTTGGTGAAGGTTTCTCCGCCCCTAGCTCAACTAGCCCCATGAGCAGGCGCGCCGCGGTCGATTGCGCACATCCCGGACCGGTCCGGCAGGCGTCAAGCCGAGCAGGAACACCAGTCTCGTCACGAAGGCGCGCCTGGCGGGCCACCGTTCACGGCAGATGTGAGTGACCGTCAAGACCACAAGCCGCACCAGACACTCTCAGCTCGCGGCACCAACGGTGCCAACTCGCAACGGCGCTCGATCTTGTGCGTTACCCGGTGATACCGCCGTCGGCGGACAAAAGGACGCCGTGTGACTGGCGGAAATGGCTGTTGTGCTAGACAGCGCTTGACATTCGGTTTCTCGATCCAAGGTTGCGGGCAGGTTGATGACGTGACCGCTCGATGTCCCGGCCCGCCGACAGACCCAGCTATCGGACGAGATGACGGCGGAGGATCATGTGGCAGCGCGACCCCGGTCCAGCCAGCAGATGTCGCCACGCAACCGGACTCAAGTGATTCGGGTCGCGGCCAGCGCAGATCGCGCAATGTCGAGTCAACTCGAGAACCCGGCCGGACGCGAGACGACAGCCGCGGCCCGACCCGAGACGTGGTCGGCCTAACCTTTATTACAGGTAGCCCTTGGGGGCTGAGGAGGTGAACGTTCATTGGCGATATCGCCCGCAGTCGTGCCGCCAGGCAAGATGAAATGCCGACGCGTCAGCTTCTTCATCCACCCGGAGCAGGTCAACGACGTAACCACTGCTATTGACACCGAGGTACTTCCGCGCTTTTTGGCGCTACCCCACTTTCTCGGACTGACCGCCCTGCAATCCGAGGTGGGGTCACGCACAGAGATGATCGTGCTCTCGCTGTGGGATGACCAGCTGGAAGACTCCGAATCGATTTCCGAGGCCTTCCGCGACAGAATCCAGCGAGCGACCGGGATGACGCCTGAAAGACAGGCATTCGACATCGTGAGAATGACGATGAAAGGTGCCGACGGAGATGTCTGCATTGAGTTGCCGTAGCGTTCGCAAGGGTTCCCGCTAAGTACTTGCCGCGGCCGTAGGCCAATTCCATCCCACGCGCGGTCGCACGGGACCGAGCTCAAGTCCCGCGCCCGGTGGCTCACGATCCGGGGCTCGGCCGTTCATTCGACCCTGAACACTGGGTTCCACGGCCTGACCGAGATCATCTATGCGTTCGCGTCCGCTGCCAACAACAACGGCTCCGCGTTCGCCGGACTGTCCGCCAACACCACCTGGTACGACGCCACGTTGGGGTCGGTCATGCTCGTCGGCCGCTTAGTCCCGATCATCCTGGCGCTCGCGGTCGCGGGATCCCTGGCCGGAGTCCGCGTGCATGCACGGACGCGGGCGACCCTTGCCACCACTGGGCCTACCTTTGTCGCCTTCTTGTTCGGCGTCATAATCATCGTCGGCGGCCTCATCTACCTACCGATGCTGATCTTCGGACCGATAGGCGAACGCATCGTCGGCTGAGATCGGCGGCTTGCCGATCATGGCGAGATGCTCGCTTCCATCGGGGAACGAACCGAGTAGCTCACCTCTGATCGGGCCTTCGTCGACCAGACGCGCCAACCCGCTCCTCGCTGATGACAGCCGTGGTGCCACAACATGCTCGCGTGCTGCCACCTCTCGCGCTTGGTCAACAAGTACGGACCTCTTGCGACGCTGCTGGACCGAGAGCCGCTCCGGGCAGAGATCGGCCGTGGGCCGCTAGCACCAGGTTGTTCTAGAGCCGGAGTGTCTCGAGCCCCAGTAGACCCAACAAGAGCGGGTCTGCCAAACCAGTCACGAGCATGTCAACGGCGTTATAGAGCCCGGGCGTCAGCCCGACGCCGACCACGCTGAGCCCCGCGACGCGCGCAGCGGTCGCCCCCGGCACGGAGTCTTCGACCGCTATGGCGTCAGCGGGCGCCACTTTGAGCAGTTCGCACGCCCGCAGGTAGAGGTCGGGAGCCGGCTTGGGCCGAAGCGGAGGCTCGACCGCGACTATCGCGTCGAACACCTGCGGGATCGACGCCGCCCTCATTGACGCCTCGACCGTCGCGCGAGAGCCGTTGGACGCGACCGCCAGCGGCCGAGAGCCCCGGATCGCCTCGAGCAACTCGATCGCACCGTCCATCGCGGGAACGCCCTTACAGATGGCGTCGAGGATCACCGAGTAGATCTCCCGTGAGACCTCTTCGAAGTCCAGTGGTCGTCCGACCTCGCGTTCCAGCATGGAGACCACGTCGCGCACCGACCCGCCGTAGAGGCTCGACGCCGGGCCGGTGGCAAGGCTCTTGACGCCCCAGCGGGTGAACACGTCCACTATTGCCTCGAACCATGCCTTCTCGCTGTCGACGAGAACGCCGTCGCAGTCGAACACGATCGCCCTTGCGAACATGCTCAGCCCACCTCGAGAGGCAGGCTCGGGTCTGCGCTCCATTCGGTGAGCGACCCGTCGTACAAACGAACGTCGTCGCGACCGAGCATCGACAGCACGAATATGTCGACCGTGGCCGAGATGCCGCCACCGCAATAAGCGATCACGCGAACCCCGGGGTCGAGCAGGTCGCCCAGCTCACGAGCAAGAGCCTCACGTGGCAGAAAACAACCGGTGTCCGGATCGAGGAGTGACTGGGCCGGAACGCTCAGCGACCCCGGTATCCGGCCCGGCCGGCTGTACGCGCCAGGGCCTTGTCCTCTAAAGGCCTGTGGCGTGAGCGCGTTGACGAGACAGGCCGGAGCGTGGTCCATGGCCGCGATGACGTCTTGCTTGGCGGCCACCAGCTCGGGCCTGGGACGCGCCACGAAACTGGCGGGCGCGACACTCGAGGGGCCCGACACCACGCGATAGCCCTCCCGACGCCATGCCGGAAGCCCGCCATCGAGCAAACGCACATCGTCGAACCCGAAGTAGCCCAGGAGCCACCACAGCCGAGACGCCCACATCGGCGACTCCTGCGCGTAGACGACGACGCGAGTGCCGGGACCGACGCCGAGGGTGCCCATGGCCCGGGCGAAGCGCTCCGGTCCGGGCAGCGTGAAGCGATATGGCGAATCCGGATCGGACAGCTCCGCGGGGATGTCGGCGAACACCGCTCCTGGGATGTGACCCTGCTCATAGCTGGCCCGCCCGCTCTCGACTGTGTAAGGACCGTTGGCTATCTCACGGCGAAGGTAGGCGGTCGCGTCGATCACCCGAAGCTCAGGCACCTCGAGCTCGGCGTACAGGCCGGGCGCGTCGATCAGAATCTCGTCCCGGGGCACGGACCAAGCTTAGCCGGAGGTTGCCGAAATACGACTTTTGCTACCGCCATTGTGTGCTTCGGACAGCAGCGCCACTCCGTCCTGTCGCGGGCACGCGACAAGTACCGCGCGTTGCCGAGCTATGCGCCACTCAAACGGCCCACGGCCCGACACCGCCAAGACGTTCAGGGGTTATCTGGATGACGTGGCCGGCCGGAGGGTTCTCCATGGGCGGGAACTTCACACCTGGCCCTAGGTAGAGCTCTGCGAGTCGTTGCAGCAGTTCGGGAGCGCCGCCCTCTTGAAGACGCGCCCTGCCGTAGACGATCAGGTAGTTGACCATGCCCATCGGATTGGCGCCTTCGGCTTCGACAGTCAGGCCAACCCGGGGATCGCGTTTGATGTTCGCCACCTTCTGGCCCCCCGCCAGGTGTCCGATGACGATATCGTTGCCCTCAAGGCCGATCCACACGACGCTCACCTGCGGGCTGCCGTCTGGATTGATCGTGGTGAGATGGGCGAGCCTCCCCGCGGTCAAGGCCCCGCGCACCTCGTCGGAAAGCGTTATCACGACCGAGAGACTAAGCGCCGCTCCCGACGACCCGGACAAGACATCGCCCTCGAGAGCCATGGGGCGTGCGCGTGCGGGGCTTTTCGATGTCGAAGCTTGCTGGCAGGTTCAGCCTCGAGACTCGAGGGGAGAGCTCACGACTGCGAGCCGATCACGCGTGGCACGACAAGCCAGCTAAGCACTCCGGTCCCCGGGCCGACTTCGCTCCACTCGTTGACCACAAGGTCAATGCGTGCGAGAGCGGCCGTCGGCATGCGAATCGAGCCTCCGCCGATGAAGAGCTTCACAACCTCCGAACAGGTCGGCTCATGGCCGACGACCATAAGCAAACGCGTCGAGTCCGGCTCCTTGCGAACCTCGCCGATCACCCCCTCTACACCTCCGCTGTAGAGGGCGTCGGACTCGCGGACCGGTCGCTGCCACTCTCCGGCCACACACGCCAATTCGAGCGAGGCCCTAGCCCGCATCGCCGGTGAGCAGATGACGGCGTCTGGCACCTCCCCGATCTGGGCAAGGAACCGGCCTGCCGCCTTGGCTCCCTTCCGGCCGCGTTTCGCCAACGGCCGGTCGAGATCCGAACCGCCGTAGTCCGCGGACCAGTCGGACTTCGAGTGCCGGAAGATGATCAAGCCATGTGCCACGGCGTGTCCTGCGGGCTCGAGGGAGTCCGGCTCAGAGCTTGTAGCCGATGGCGCGCAACAAGGCCTTCCGCTCAGCGATGTCCTGGTCGGTCTCCACGCCAGCCGGCGATGATCCGTCGATCACGCCAAGAATGCCCCGGCCGAGATCGGTCTCGGCCAGCACGACCTCGACGGAGTTCGCGCTGGCGCAGTAGATCTTGCAGACCTCGGGTACCTGCTTCAGCTGATTGAGCACGTTGAGCGGATACCCCTCGCGCAAGAAGACGATGAAGCTGTGGCCCGCCCCGATCTCGAGCGCATTGCGGACGGCAAGATCCACGAGCTCGGCGTCATTGCCCGAGTGGCGCACCAGGCACTTGCCCGAGGCTTCGCAGAAGGCCAGTCCGAAACGCAAGTGGGGCCCGGAACCGACGAGCGCCTCGTGGAGGTCCTCGACGGTCTTTACGAAATGCGACTGGCCCAGGATCACGTTGAGCTCTTCAGGCTTGTCGATGGGGACCACAACCACCTGCACGCTGCACTCCTGTCAGATAGGACCGGCCGCTGCGTCCGGCGCCTACAACCAACTCTGCGCCCATGGCGACCACTGGCGCAAGAGTCAGCCGCAGCTTGGCACGATCACGACGGGCGTGGCAGAACTACGCCAGAGCGGCTAGAAGAGAACCATGCGAACTAGGAAGCTTGCCCAGGGTCTCACCGTGTCGGCGCAGGGCCTCGGCTGCATGGGCATGTCGGAGTTCTACGGACCGGGCGACGAAGCCGAGTCGGTGGCCACCATCCAAGAAGCGCTCGACCTCGGCATCAGTTTCTTCGACACCGCCGACATGTACGGACCGTTCACCAATGAGCGCCTCGTCGGACGCGCTATCGCCGGGAGACGAGACGAGGTCGTGCTCGCGACCAAGTTCGGCAACGAAAGAGCACCCGACGGCAGCTACCTCGGCATCAACGGCCGGCCGGAATACGTGCGCTCCGCATGTGACGCCTCGTTGGAGCGCCTCGGCGTGAACCACATCGACCTCTATCACCAGCACCGGGTCGACGCGAAGGTTCCGATCGAGGAGACGGTCGGCGCCATGGCCGAGCTGGTCGCAGCCGGCAAAGTCCACCACCTCGGGCTCAGTGAGGCGGCGCCGGAAACGATCCGGCGGGCTCACGCCACCCACCCGATCACAGCTCTGCAGACCGAATGGTCGCTATGGACACGGGACCCTGAGACCGACGGAGTGCTGGCCACCGTGCGCGAGCTCGGGATCGGCTTCGTTGCGTACTCGCCCCTCGGGCGTGGGTTCCTGTCCGGTTCTATCCGTACGATCGACGATCTTGCACAAGACGACTTCCGTCGCCGCAACCCGCGCTTTATGGAGGAGAATTTCCAGAAGAACCTGCTGCTTGTAGCCCGGGTCCGGGAGATCGCTGCAGAAAAGGGTGTACCGCCGGCCCAGGTCGCTCTCGGCTGGGTGCTCGCGCAGGGCGATGACGTCGTGCCCATACCGGGAACCAAGCGCCGCTCGAACCTGCGGGAGAATGTTGCTGCCGACGAGCTCCGGCTCAGCCCTACCGAGCTGAGCCGCCTGGACGAGGCGTTCCCGCCCGGTGCAACCTCGGGGGATCGTTATCCGGACATGTCCAACGTGCACAGGTAACCCGCCGAGCAGGTCTTCGACGACCCCACAGCGGTGCGCAGATCCGACGCCGGAGATGCAGGACTAGGTGCCACGTATCTGCTCAACTGCACTCACAACCTCGCCGAGACTGTCGACTCTGGCATGTGCCAGCTCGACTTCGGGCCAGGTCGCGTGGACATAGCCCCATGGTCCTCGCCGTATGAATATCGACGTCATGCCAGCCGCGAGAGCAGGCAGGACGTCGTTGTCGAGTCGATCGCCGACATAGGCGATGCTCGACGCCGGCCGCTCGGCTTCAAGCACCACGCGCTCGAAGAACGCTGGCGCAGGTTTGGCGACACCCAGGCGCTCTGAGGAGACGACAAAGTCGACCGGGAGGCCTAGCCCGGCGACGACGTCCTCCACCCCGGCCGGTTGGTTGCCAGCAATCCCGATGCCGATACCGAGGCTTCGCAACGCGTCGAGACACCCGGCCGCGTCGGGATAGAGGTCGTCTGCGGTGAGCCGCCATCCCCTGCCTGAGGCCTGCTTCGCGGCCCGTTGGCCCTCGAAGTCGAACCCGGGGACGAGAATCTCGAAGGTGCGGCGTTGATCTTCACGACGAGCGATCGTCGCACCGAGAGCCGCGAAGAAGACGGGCGGCGAGACGCCTACCCAATGCGCCCAGTCGCTCCACGAGCGGTCCTCGTTCATCAGGGTCTCGCCGATGTCGAACACGACGGTGTCGATCTGTCTCACGCGACGAATGTCACAGACTCGGCCTCAGCCACGCGCCGAGCACCACCACCGAGGGAGCTGACCAGCCACGATGAGACAGGGCTCCGACCGCCCGCACCGGCTGGCCACCGACACGGCGAAAGGCTGTCGGTCGGTTGCGACTCCTTAGGATCGCGCCATGGAAGTGATCGACTATGCGGCGCCGGGGCCGCTCACGAACCTCGACGGGATCAGTCCAGGTGGCCTCGAGCCTGTCGCCGGGACCGCCGTGGAGATCTGCAATCTCGTTCATGAGCTGGTCATTCAGCCCACCGACGCGCAGGGTCTCGGACTTGGGCCCGGGCGCTTGGCCACCAACCGAGTCCGCCCCGCCAAAGACCTCGTCCGCGAATTGCTGGCGCTGGACCCGGCACCGTTGAACGTTGGCCGGGACCGCGACAAGCGGGTGGTCGGCACCTGTAGGCACTTCGCGGTGCTGAGCTGCGCGCTGCTGCGTTACCGGGGCGTCGCGTCGCGCGTCCGCTGTGGGTTCGCGACCTACTTTCAACCAGGCCAGGGCCTCGACCACTGGATCACCGAGTACCGGGACGACAAGGACAGACGATGGGTCCGCGTCGACTCCGAGATACTCGGTCAGAGCTTGCTGACTCACCCGGAAGACCTCGGCGCCGGTGAGTTCCTGAGCGGTGGCGAGGCATGGAGCGCGTACAGACACGGTGAGATCGACGCCTCCAGCTTCGGTGTGTACGGGACCGAGAACTGGGGCCCGGGTGAGATTCGTGGCAACGCTGTGAAGGACCTCGCCGCTCTTAACAAGGTCGAGATGCTGCCGTGGGACGAGTGGGGCCGCATGACAGAGGCCTACAAGGGAGAAACAGGCGCGGACTACGACGAGCTCTTGGACAGGCTCTCAATTGTTTGCGCCGACGACGATCCGCCGAAGGTAGCCGCGCTGTACGCACACGACGAGTTCTGTGTGCCAGCGGACCTGATCTGGTGAGCTTTGCGAGCTCCGGTGACCACTTGGCCGCCTGACGCGAACCTGTTGGGTCGACAAACCAAACGAGCCGCCGGCTCGAGTACCGGGCGGATCCGCTCGACAGGCAGTTCTGCGTCGGAGTTGGCCGCAGTGCGCCCCGAACGCGGTGGGGACTTGAGCCGTCCAGACGCGCCTCAATGGCGGTGCCTGTACCAAGTCACGTCTTTGACCAAGCGATACCGCGGGTGCTGGAACCTCAAGGCTGGTCGGCTGTCGTCCGATAACAGAAACGGAGAAGGAGTGAGTTTCAAGGTCGCGCACCGGCTGGCAAGGACCGTGGCGGGGACCTTTCGACGTATTCGAGAAGGGCGGTCCTCATGGTTGGAAGAAATGACCTGGTGAGAACAATCAAGCGCTCGCGCGGCGCGATCGTGCGTCCGCGTCCGGTTGACGACCAGCTGAGAGCCCTCTTAGAAGCCCTGGAGTCCGCACCGGCCAGCTTGGTCCGCGACGCGGAATGGCTCGGCGCCGCGAGTGGGCCACTCGCGGAGATGTTGCCCCCGGCGCCGCGACCGTGGACACGCGGGACGAGCTGAGGACGAAATATTCGCCATGCGGCAAGTTCGCTTCAGAGCCAGGGCCCCGAGTGCTCATGGCACGTACCTCAAAGTGGCACCCGAAGGCCTAAGGGCGCGGGCTCGAACGCGAACGCGTTCTCTCTCGATCCACACGCCGGGTCGATCGCACGCTCGGCTCAGAAGCTAGCAACATGGCCACGCCACCTGACACGGCTCCGGTTCGTTCCGTCGCACGTCGCAACGTATTCGGCCAGCCGCTCCGGCTCTGGCTCTACGTAGCGCTGCTCCTCGGTGCGGGGCTGTTAGTCCTGTTCGGACCGTTGCGTCTCGCCCCTGCCGTCGCCAGCAGCGACGTCGTTGCGATCCCGTGGTGGGCAATTTTCCTCCTCGCCACAGTCGCTGAGCTGGTAAGCGTCGAGCTGCCCGTCCGCAAGACCAATGTCCTTCTGACCCTGAACGATGCCGTCATCATCTTCGGCCTGATGGGCACCGGCCCATTCGTCACGGCGTTGGCGATGGCCTGCAGCCTCGCCGTGGTCCAAGCCGCGCAACGTCGTGCGCCCGTTCAGGTCATCTTCAACTTCGGGGCCCAGATGCTCGCGACGCCGCTTTATTACCTGCTGCTTCGCGCGATGGTCCAGCCGGGTGCCACCTTCTCGACGCGCAGCGTGATCGGTTACCTGTTAACGGTGACCTTGCTGAGCGAGGTCGCGAACCTCGAGATATCGGCTGCGATGTACCTCTCGGAGCGCGACGTGACGATCTTCACCCAAAGCCTTGGATCTTCGGCCCCGGTGGTAGCACTCATCGCCCTTCCGAACGCGGTCATCGCGATGTTCGTCCTGGTCACGACGGTGTACGCGAAGCCGGTGTTGCTGACCCTCCCGATCCCGATCTTCGCGTCCGTGGTCGCTTATCGCGCGCACGTAGCCAGACGGAGACAGCTCCTCGACATCGAGAACCTATTCGCGGCGACGCGGATCCTGAGCTACTCCACGAGCGTCACCTCTGGCGCAGTCGACCTGCTGAACCACATCGCCGGCATGTTCCACGCCACGCTGGTGGAGCTCACATTGCTTCCGGCGACCCCGGGGCACCCGGCACTGTTCACCCGGACAATGGGAGGCGTGGCCGTTGAGGTCCTTACGACGACCTATGTCGAATCTCTTCCCGCCGGGCTCGCCGACGCGTTGGCCGCCGACAACATCCTGGTCACCAAGAGGCTCGGCCTGGACACCCCGCTGGCGAGCTATGTCGCAGCAGAGGGCTCCTCGACCGCGATGGGTGTGTCACTGCCGGCCCACAACGCTCCCAGCCTCGGCTACCTCGTCGTGAGTCAGCGCAACAAGTTCGTCGGAGACTTCCAGCAGACCGATCTCCAGCTCTTGGGGACACTCGCCAAGCAGCTCGCGTTTTCTCTGCAGAACGGCCGGCTGCACGAAGATCTGGCGCTGTTGGCCGGAGCCCAGGACGAGCTTGTGCGCAAAGCCTTTCACGACCCGCTCACCGGGCTCGCCAACCGTGCTCTGTTCATGGATCACATCGAGGGTGCCTTCCATCGTGCAGAGCGCTCGGGGGGCTTGATCTTCCTTCTGTACGTCGACCTCGACGAGTTCAAAAAGATCAACGACACCTTCGGTCATCCTGCCGGAGACGAGCTGCTCTCCCGAGTCGCCGAGAGGCTCAACAGGTGCGTCCGCGCCACCGACACCGTCGCACGGATCGGTGGCGATGAATTCGCGATCTTGCTCGAACAGGCCACGTCGCTGCCCGCGGCGGAGATAGTCGCTCGACGGATCGTCGAGCGCGTGTCCGAACCGTGCCCTTTGGCCAATGGCGTGGCAAAGATCGGGGCTTCGGTTGGGATCGCCTACACCGACGTCCTCGGACTGTCCGCTGTGCAGCTCATGGAGGCAGCCGACACGGCCATGTACGCCGCCAAGAAATCAGGCAAGGGGCGTCACTGTGTCGCCGCCGCGCCATCGTAGAAAGGCACCGACCCGAAATGACATCCGGAAGACATCCAAGGGGCTCGCCGCCTCACCACGCCCAACACATGACGTCCCCAGGTAGGCTGCGCTTGGTGGATCCGCAGGCGGGACCAAGCTTCGATGTGGAACAGGTGCTGCACGACGAGTCGCTGCGCGTCGCGTTCCAGCCGGTCTGCGACCTTCAGTCGCTCGAGGTCATCGGCTACGAAGCCTTGGCTCGCTTTCCCGGACGCTTCGGCGACACTCCGCGTCCTTGGTTCGATCAAGCCCTGGCGCTCGGGCTCCTGCAGGCACTTGAGCTTCTCGCCGCGACCACGGCCTTGGATCAACTGACGCGGCTTCCGGACAACGCCTACGTGTCGATCAACGTCTCACCGGCCACGGCTGCCTCAAAGGCCTTCGGCGAGTTGGTTACGGCAGCTCCGCCGGAACGTCTCGTGCTGGAGATCACCGAGAACGCGACGGTCGAGAATTACCAACGGTTCACGGGAACGATCGATCACCTGCGTTCGCTCGGCGTTCGGATCGCCTTGGACGACGCCGGCGCCGCGGACGTCAGCCTTCAGCACCTTGTCGAGATACGACCCGACATCGTGAAGATCGACACGACGGTCATCCACGGGATCGCAGAAGACGCTCTTCGCCAGGCGGTCGCCTGCGCGTATGCAAGCTTGGCAAAGCGGGCGGGCGCCGTCAGCCTGGCCGAAGGAATCGAGACCGAGGGCGAGCTCGCCATGCTTTCCTCGCTCGGGGTCGAGACGGGCCAGGGCTACCTGCTCGGCCGACCCGCATTCCTGCACGACTGAGCTCCGGACCGCCCCTGGCAATGGCTGCGGGTGATCAGAACCTGAAGGTGACCCCGGTGAGCTCCTCCGACAGATCCCAGAGGTGCCGCGCTGTATCTTCGTCGGTCGCCGCCGGAGCCGGGCGTACCTCGGTCGGATAGCCACGCATCTCTGCGAAACCGTTCGGACCATAGAAACGTCCGCTGCCGGCCGCCTGGTCGGTGGCGGCGAACAGCTGGCTCAACGCTCCAATCTCGGCGCTCTGAGCCAGGACTCGGTTGCCGAGCTTCATCAGCTGTCTCATACCGCCGGTAGGACCGCTGGTCTGCAGGTTTGTCGCCGACCACCCAGGGTGCGCGAGCACAGAGCGGACCGGGATCCCCGCTGCTCGCACACGGCGGTCGAGCTCGAGACCGAACAAGACGTTGGCGAACTTGGACTGCTGGTAAAAGACCCTGGGTGAATACGACTTCTCCCCAGTCAGATCCTCGAAGTGGATCGAGCCGCGCTTGTGCTCGAGCGAGGAGACCGTCACCACCCTCGCGTCGCCCCCTCGGCAGATCGTGTCGAAGAGGAGCCCTGTCAGCGCGAAATGGCCGAGGTGATTCGTCGCGAACTGGGACTCGAAACCTTGCTTGGTCACAATACGCGGTGGGTACATGACGCCCGCGTTGTTGACGAGCACGTCGACGGTGATCGGATCGCTCGTTATGGCAGCCGCAAAAGCCCTCACCGAGTCAAGGTCCGCAAGGTCCAGCACCCGGTACTCGACCGAGGCGTTCGGGTGCGCAGCTCTGATCCGTTCCACGGCGGCAGAACCCTTCGCGTCGGTGCGGCTTGTGAGCAGCACGCGGGCACCGTGCGCGGCCAGCTGGAGCGCGGTCTCGAATCCGAGGCCGCTGTTAGCGCCGGTGACGACAAAGCTGCGTCCGGACTGGTCCTTGATCTGGGCCGCGGTCCAACCTTGCATGTGCGCTCCTCTACCTTCCGGCAAGTCGTGAGCTCGCGCGCCGTCGAAGCTCACCACGAGTCCTGGATTCCACGAGCACTACCTCAACTCGCCGAACCATCTCACCTCGACCGTACCTCGCGCCCGACCTCGAGGGAGGGTTTTCGGAACAGGCAGGCAAACCAAGCGCCGCCGCTTCGGCTACCAGCTGAGCTCGTCGAGCCAGGCCGAGCGCGCAAAACGGCGCGCGACTGCGTGCCAGGGCTCACAGTCCCGCCTGTTTCATTACCAAACTCTGTTCCTAGAAGTCCCAGTCCCAGCTGAGCTGCTCGTGGACCGATGCTGCGGCATCAGGCTGCGTTCGCGCCTTCCGTCCAGAAATCTGGAGCTGTCGGGGCCAGAGCTTGGGTCCCAGCCCCGAGGCTCTGGCGACCGGGTTTGTGATCGCAGCGCGCAAAGCCTGTTCTGCAGCAACCAATGTCACGTGCTGCTTGGCGCGAGTGACCGCCGTGTAGAGCAGCTCCCGGGTAAGGACCGGCGAGGGGGGCCGGGGAAGCGCGACGACAACCTTTTCGAACTCGGATCCCTGACTCTTGTGGATCGTCATCGCCCACCAGGTGTCGACCTCGCCGAGCTGTGACATGGCGAGCTCGCGGACACCGCCCCTCGCGTCCTGAAAAGCAGCTGCAGGCCCGGGCGTCCCGGCGATCACGAGTCCCACGTCACCGTTGAACACTTGGTTGAGATAGTCGTTGCGCGTGACGATGACCGGTCGGCCCACGTACCAACGCCGTCCGATGCCGACCTCCGGATGCGTCCGGGCCGCGAGGGCTTCTATGCGGGAGCTCCAGCCGAAGACGCCGAGCGGTCCGAATCTGGTGGCGCACAGCACTTTGAGGCAGCACGCGAGGCGAAGCCCAGCCTCCGCGTTACCAGCCCTCGCCGCACTGACCACCTCGACGGCGCAGGCGGCAGCCTCCTCCTGCAGCCGGGCGATACCGGCCTGGTCGTCGTCGTGAACCCAGGCAAGCTCACCAGAACGCGAGCTTGCCAGCAGCTCCACTGCGCGATCGTCGTCACCTCGGCGGATCGCGTCAGCAAGCGCCGCGATCTCCGAATCGGGGCCGAACCGGTGGATCCGGTCGAGCAGCACGATGTCATCCGCGAGCGGCCCCTCCGTCGGGCCTATTGCTCTCGGACCCACGATCTCGCCGAGAACGGCACCTGCTTCGACACTCGCGAGTTGGAACGGATCGCCGACCAGCACCAGCGTCGCCTCCGGACGCACCGCGTCGAGCAGCCGGGCCATGAGCGGGAGGGAGACCATCGAGGTCTCGTCGACCACGACAAGGTCGTGGGGCAACGGGTGCAAGCGGTCGTGACGGGGCTTCCCGGTCCCGCGGGCGCCCAAGAGACGATGGAGCGTGGTCGCGGTGGTGGCGCGCAAGGCGTCCGCGACGCATTCGCGCGAAGTCGCCTCTTCGGCGTCGCCTTGGACCGCGGCCGTCATTCGGGCGGCTGCCTTGCCGGTGGGCGCAGCAAGCGCGACAACAAGTTGGCGCCCCCGGGCGAGCGAGTCGGCGTGTGCGGCCCTGAGCAGCCGGGCGATGGTCCGCGTCTTGCCCGTCCCCGGTCCACCTGCGATCACCGCGATCCTGCAACTCAAGGCTCTCATGACCGCTTCGCGCTGGCGATCGGGCGATGCGAGGCGGCCGGAAGGGAAGAGCTCGTCAACGATCGCGTCCAGGTCGATCGACGCCTCGGCGAGCCCACCTTCGCTGCTGGCCCGGCGAAGCAGCGCATCTGCGACACGCTGCTCGAAGCGCCAGTAGCGCTCCAGGTACAGACGGGTGCCGTCCCAGACGAGTGGCCGAACCGTCTCATCCGGCTCGTCGTCGGGTGCGGCCACTGCTGGGCTCGTCGCCAGGCACCTCCCCCACCGCTCGGGATCGGGCCAGGGGAGCAAGTCGATCGGATAGACCTGTGCTTGGTCGACAACGATGGACCCGGCAACAGTCTCGATGACTACGCAAACGTGGCCAAAGCGCGGCGCGCGTGTGGCGAGGGCGGCGCCGAGGAGCACTTCGGGCTCAACACCGTCGATACTTCGGGCGATCACGCCGGCGACATGGACAGCGGAGGCGTCGAGCACGCCGGCATCCACGAAAGGCGCGAGTGTCGCGACTTCGCCGGTGAGAAGGGGGCTGAGCGTCGTCACGCCGAGACTTCGCTGCCGTCGAGAAGCTCGCTGAGCCCGGTCACGAGCGCCGGAGGTACCTTCCAACTGAACACCCCGTGCGGGTTCCCCTCGACCTGCGGAGTCTCCGCGCCGGCCATGCCTCGCACGAACAGATACGCCACACCGCCGAGATGCACCGCGGGTTGGTAGCCGGGCACGCGCCAGCGCAGATAGCGGTGCAATGCAACCGAGTAGAGCAGGGCCTGAAGCGGGTAATGGTGCTCTGTCATCGCCGCGGGCAAGCGGTCCGGGTGGTAATCGCACATGCTGGGCTGTCGGCCCTCCTCGGCCAGAGCATTGGTCTTGTAGTCGACCACCACGAACCGCGCCGGCACGTCACCGCCTGCAGGGTCACGCACTCGCGCGACCATGTCGATCGAGCCTGTGAGATGACCCGCGAGATCTACACCGAACACTCCTGTGCAAAGCCGTTGTGCCCACGACCGGAGCGGATCATCGTTCGACAGGTGACTTAGCACGAGCCTGCCGAGGTCACGATCGGTCGCGAAACGGCCTTTTCGACCGAGACGGAGCTCGAAGTTCAGCTCGTCCAAACGGTCACGGCGCGCCAGATCTCGTAGTCGCCCTCCATGGAACAGCGGCCCGAGAGGAGACTCGATCGCGGCCCGCAAGCCCGCGACAAGAGTCCCTGCATCAACCGGCCATGGATTCCACGCCAGACGTTCCTCGACATGGTCAGCCAGCTCGGCGTGGAGATCGGCCGCGACGAAGTCGACGCGCTCGAGAACCTCGTGGACCAGCGTGCCGAACTGCGTACCTCCGGCGACCTCGCCCAACGGAAGGTCAGAACCGGGTGCGAGGTCGGTCCTGATCTCCGAACCGATCACCTCGACCGGCTCGTCGGACGCGCCAGCGTCACCGAGGCTCTCGTCCTCGGGATCGATCGCCGCGTGTCGCGCGCGGTCGCTTATGGCAGAGAAGGACCAACGTCGGTTCGCTCGGGGAAGCACGCGATCGAGGACGGCGAGCTCCAGCCCAGCGGGCCCAAGTGGTACCAGGGCTTCGGTCCATGGCCAGACCGGGCCGTCCGTCGGACCTGAGACGCTCACGGCTACCGCGTCACCCGCTTTGGAGAAAGCCGGCCCAAGAGCGGCGACGACGTCATCGTCGCCCGGCACCGCGACCTTCGACGACGAGAACAGCTCGGGGTCGATCACACCGTCGACGCGGGCGAACAGAGTACGCCCGAGCCCGGTCGTCTCGGAGCCCTGCACCCGGGTCCACCAGACAAGGGTCTTGTGCTTGGCTCGGGTGAGTGCCACATAGAGCAGACGAAGGTTCTCGCCGAGCGCCTCTTCGTTTGCGAGGGACCGTCGCGCCCTGGCGTCCGACTCGCCGGACCACCGTGCGCTATTGGCTATGTCGAAGGTGCGAAGACCCGTGTCGGGATCTTGGAACACGACCTCTTTGGCGACTGCGAGGCTCTTGCGCCACAGCATCGGCACGCACACGACCGGGAACTCGAGACCCTTTGCGACGTAGACGGTCATGATCTGTACGGCCTCGGCCTCCGACTCGATCTGGCGTGCCGTCGGGTCGTCGTCGGGATCGTCCGCCTTCTCGGATTCGAGCTGGTCGAGCGTGGCCAACAGCCCGGCAGCGGTTGGTCGGCGACCAGTCGTGCTCGACTGCAACAGGGCCGCGATGTGATCGAGATCGGTCAGGTCGCGATCTCCTTCACTTGTCGACAGCACACGGGCGGCTACGCCGCTGTCGGACCAGATGCGCGCGCACAGCTCGACGGTGCCCTGATTCGCGAGCGTCTCGGCCCAGGCGAACAGCTGATCTTGTATCTGGCTCAGCTTGGCGTCGTCGGCGGCATCCAGCTCGGCGACCGACCAGCCGAAGAACCACGACAGTGCCACCGTGCGAGCTCGGGTCGGATCGGCCGGACGGGCG